>NNBV01004678.1_pt1 | contig 50994 bp, 51 predicted proteins | sample 1173771 | NCBI WGS metagenome assembly NNBV01 (sample SAMN07173938, study PRJNA388173) | plant metagenome | isolation source: symbiotic tissue sample KVS11 | place: Norway: Troms, Kvaloya island | reverse complement strand
CAGGGTGGCGGCGGTGAGATGCGCCTTCAGAGGCGTGGCGTCGKKCAYSAGCCGGTMMGGCYKGCCGCCCTKGGYCGCGRGRSCCGCGAAGATGCGGTTGAACACGCCCATCCGGCTCCAGCGGATGAAGCGGTTGTAGATCGTCTTGTGGGGTCCGTACTCGCAGGGTGCGTCGCGCCAGCGCAAGCCGTTGCGAATGACAAAGATGATTCCCGAAATCACCCGTCGGTCATCAACCCTCGGTATCCCATGCGACAGGGGAAAATAAGGCTCAATCCGGCGCATTTGCGCCTCCGACAACCAGATCAGATCGCTCATGGCAACGCCTCCTCAGCGCCGCCACTGAATCACATCGCAACCGCCTTGTGAATCCCCTTAATGGGTCCTGAGCCTAAGGTTTCGATCCTATTCACCACGCCTTGGAAGCTCGTCCGCCCTGGCCACGGCGCCATGGTCGATGTGTGTTTGTAGCGGTACGCAAGGGTTAGCGGGAATGAGCGCATTCGGACGTAAGAACGGGCCTGCGGGCATGGCCCCGGGTGCGCGCCCCCAGTTCGGCGTCGCCCGACCCATGCAGGGCAGCCCACCGCCGCGTCCGCAAGGCGGCGAGCAATTTCCCCCGCTGCCCGGCACAGCCGCGCCGGCGGCGGCAGCGGCGCCCTCCCTGTCGCGTCCCGCCACCACCGAAGAGGGCATGGCCCGCCTCAACGAGCGGATGAATTCGACGCACAGCGGCGAATCCGAGGTCGGCGGTTTCGAAGCGAGCGTCCACAAGATCAAGGAGCAGGTGCTTCCCCGCCTGCTCGAGCGCGTCGACCCGGAAGCCGCCGCCACGCTCAGCAAGGAAGAGCTGTCGGAAGAATTCCGCCCAATCATTCTCGAGGTGCTGGCCGAGCTCAAGGTCACGCTCAACCGCCGCGAGCAGTTCGCGCTCGAAAAGGTGCTGGTCGACGAGCTGCTCGGCTTCGGCCCGCTCGAGGAGCTGCTCAACGACCCCGACATCTCCGACATCATGGTCAACGGCCCCGACCAGACCTACATCGAGAAGAAGGGCAAGTTGGTGATCGCCGGGATCAAGTTCCGCGACGAACAGCATCTGTTCCAGATCGCGCAGCGCATCGTCAACCAGGTCGGCCGCCGCGTCGACCAGACCACTCCGCTTGCCGATGCCCGCCTCAAGGACGGCAGCCGCGTCAACGTGATCGTGCCGCCGCTGAGCCTCAAGGGCACGGCGATCTCGATCCGCAAATTCTCCGAAAAGCCGATCACGCTCGACATGCTCCAGGGCTTCGGCTCGATGAGCGAGAAGATGTGCACCGCGCTCAAGATCGCGGGCGCCTGCCGCTTCAACATCGTCATCTCGGGCGGCACCGGCTCAGGCAAGACGACGATGCTCAACGCCCTTTCCAAGATGATCGACCCGGGCGAGCGGGTGCTGACGATCGAGGACGCAGCCGAGCTTCGCCTCCAGCAGCCGCATTGGCTCCCCCTCGAAACCCGCCCGCCCAACCTGGAAGGCCAGGGCGCGATCACCATCGGCGATCTGGTCAAGAACGCGTTGCGCATGCGCCCCGACCGGATCATTCTGGGCGAGATTCGCGGGGCGGAATGCTTCGACCTGCTCGCCGCCATGAACACCGGTCACGACGGGTCGATGTGCACGCTTCACGCCAACTCACCACGCGAATGTCTCGGCCGGATGGAGAACATGATCCTGATGGGCGACATCAAGATCCCCAAGGAAGCGATCAGCCGCCAGATCGCCGAATCGGTCGATCTGATCGTGCAGGTGAAGCGCCTGCGCGACGGCAGCCGCCGCACCACCCAGGTCACCGAGGTCATCGGGATGGAGGGCGACGTGATCGTGACCCAGGATCTCTACAAATTCGAATATCTCGACGAGAGCGACGATGGCAGGATCATCGGCGAATTCCGTTCCTCGGGCCTGAGGCCGTACACGCTCGAAAAGGCGCGCCAGTTCGGCTTCGACCAGGCCTATCTGGAGGCCTGTCTCTAGTCGGCATCGCTGCCCGGACGAGCCAGCCGGCCGTTTTGTCGATCCCTTACAATTCGCCCGCGCCGATCCTTGCTACCTGGGGGGCAAGAGATCGGAGTTAACCCATGCCGCTCACGCTTCTGCTGGCCAAGCTGCCCGCCACGCCGCCCCGCGAGGGCGAGCGTCCACGGCCGATCCGCGACCGCCGGTTCGAGGCGCTGTACATGAAATCCTTCGCCGAGATGCGCGCGCGGAGCGAGGGCACGCGCCCCTGAATAGCCCCTGGCTCCGGTCGCAAGGAACCGCGCGCGATCCTTTTGGCGCCAGCCTCGCGCAGTCCCCTCAGCGAAGGCGGGGCCGCCCTTTGCCAGTCCTGAGTTGCCGAGCACCGCGCGAACGACAGGACACCGGCGGCGCAAGCTGTCGCCCGGCTGTCACCCCCGCATGAGCGCGGGCAGCGAGACCGCCAGCAACCCGAGTCCCATCACCGCGCAGATCAGGAACACCGCTGTCCACGGCACCCAGCCGACGCGGTCGGGCGCGCCGACACGGTTACGGTTGTGGCGGCGGCGGTCCAGCACCAGCGCGATCACCGCCGTGGCGAGGAAAGCCCCGCCCGACAATGCGAGCAGCGCGGCATCGCTGGCGAACAGCAGCCATCGGGGTTCGGCAAGTGGCATCCCCCGCCATATGGGCGCGCCCCGCCCGTCGGCAATGGCTTGCCGTGGGGGACGGCGCCGGTAAGGACGCCCGGTGACATCCTCGCATCGCCCGCTGTTCGCCATGGGGCTTCGGCTCGCGGCCGTGGCTGTGCTGGCGACGCTGACGATGGCGGTGAAATACACCGTCGATGCGGGCGTCGCCTTTCCCGAGGTCCTGTTCTGGCGTCAGCTGCTCACCATACCGTTCCTGTTGGGCTGGCTGGCGCTGCGCCGCGAAACCGCGCGGCTTCGGACGCAGCGCCTCCCCGCGCACTTTCGCCGCGCCTTGCTGGGCACGGTGGGCATGGGCTTCACCTTCGGCGCGCCGGTCTTGCTGCCGCTGGCGGAAGCAACCACGCTCGGCTTCACCACGCCGATCTTCGCAGTGATCTTCTCCGCACTGCTGCTCAAGGAAGCGGTCGGCCCCTATCGCTGGGCAGCGGTCGCAATCGGCTTCGCCGGCGTGCTGGTGATCGCCCGTCCCGACGGGCATCTGCCGCTGTTCGGTTCGCTGGTCGGACTGGGGGCGGGACTGATGGTGGCGCTGATCAGTGTCCAGATCCGCGATCTCACCCGCACCGACGAGCCGCTCTCGATTGTGTTCTGGTTCGCCGCGCTGTCGAGCCCGGTGCTGGCGCTGTTCCTGCCCTTCGTGGCGACGGCGCATACGGCAGAGCAGTGGGCGCTGCTGGGCGCGATCGGGGTGCTCGGCTGCGTGGGGCAGCTCTTCCTCACCGCCTCGCTGCGCTACGGCCCGATCGCGAGCGTGATCGTGATGGATTACAGCGCGCTCGCCTGGGCCACCTTCTACGGCTGGGTGATCTGGGGCGATACGCCGGCGCGCTCGACCTGGCTGGGCGCCCCGTTGATTCTGCTGGCAGGGTTGATCATCGTCTGGCGCGAGCACCGGTTGGGGAAGCAACCTGCACTGCAGGGAACCCTGCCAGCCGACGCGAGTTGAACCATCAACGCCGGTGGAGCAAAAAACACCCTATCGCGAAAGGAACAGCCCATGCGCAAGCTCATGCTCTCGATCGGCCTTGCCGCCACCGTTCTCACCGTTTCGGCCTGCGCCACTGTCAAAGGCATTGGCCGCGATATCGAATCGGTCGGCCAGGCCGGCCAGGATGCGATCGACTGATCGCTACAACCGCAAGCCATGCTTGGGTCGCAAACGGGAAGCCCCGCCCTCACCGGCGGGGCTTTCTGCTTATCCGGCGGGTCAGTTGACCTGCCGCGCGCGGCCTTCCCAATAGGGCGCGCGCAAGTCGCGGCGGAGGATCTTGCCGCTGGCGTTGCGGGGCAGCGCGGCAATGACGTCAATCGACTTGGGTACTTTGAAGCCGGCGAGCCGCTCGCGCGTCCAGTCGATGATGCTCTGCGCGTCGATTGCCGCGCCCGGCTTCGCCACCACGCAGGCCTTGACCGCTTCTCCCCAGGTGTCGTCAGGCACTCCGATGACCGCGACCTCGGCCACCGCCGGATGGCCATAGATCGCGCTCTCGACCTGCGCGGGATAGATGTTCTCCCCGCCGGAGATGATCATGTCCTTCATCCGGTCCTGGATGAAGATATAGCCGTCCTCGTCCATGTAGGCGGCGTCGCCGGTGTGCATCCAGCCGTCCTTGAGCGAGGCGCGGGTCGCCTCGTCCAGGTTCCAGTAGCCGAGCATGTTGGAAGGCGAGCGGACGATAAGCTCGCCCACCTCGCCCCGCGGCAGCTCGGCGCCATCCTCCCCCACGATGCGGATGTCCGCCCCCGGCACCGCGCGGCCCGCGCTGCGCATTCGCTGGTTCCCCTCCAGATCATGGTCGGCCGGCGGGAGAATGGCGATCGTGCCGGTGGTTTCGGTCATGCCGTAGCATTGCAGGAAGCCGGCGCGCGGGATCATCCGGACCGCTTCGCGCAGCAGCTCCAGCGGGATCGGCGCGGCGCCATAGAGAACGTATCTGACCCCCGAAAAATCGGTCGTTTTCGCGCGCGGGTGCTGGATCACCATTTGCAGCGCTGCCGGCACGATGAACATCCGCGTGACGCCCTGCTCGAAGGCGGTCAGCACCCCTTCGGGCGTGAACTCGGGCTGGACGATCGCGCGCACGCCGCCTGCCAGCGCCATGATCCCGAGCCCGGTGCCGCCGATGTGCGCGCAGGGCATCGCGACGAGGATCGCCTCATCCGGTTCCCACTTTGACCACGGCTCGCCGGCCATGCCCGCCGGAACGCGGAGCGCGAACAGATTGGCGTTCGAAAGCACCGCCCCCTTGGGGTTGCCGGTGGTTCCGCTGGTGTAGAGCTGAAGCACGGCATCATCCGGTCCGGCGGGCGCGAACCGGGCCGGCGCGGCAGCCGCGATCCGGCGCTCGGCCTCGGCAGCGGACAGGATCGAAGGTGCGCCCGGCATACCCTCGCAGGCCTGCGCCGCCGCCCATTCGCACTCCTCTCCCACGAACACGACCTTGGCGCCGGTGTCCGCAAGAATGTAACGCACCTCGGGCGGAGCGAGGCGCCAGCCGATCGGGACCATCACCGCTCCCATCCGCCCGCAGGCAAAGAACAGCTCGAAATAGAGCTTGGCGTTCTTGCCCAGCCAGGCGACCCGGTCGCCCTTCTCCACGCCCATCGCGTCCAGAACCGCGATCGCTTGCCTTGTGCGCCGTTCGAGCAGTTCGAAACTGCTGTGGTCCTCGCCCTCCTCGAGAGCTATCCCGTTCGGCCTTTCGGCAGCCCAATGGCGGATGAAGGCTTCGAAGCTCAGCAGCGGCTCTTCGGACATTTCGGTCTCCCGCCGGCATCATGCCAGCGGCGCGGGGCGAGTCCAGCCGCTATCGCCGGGCGAGCGCCTTTCGGCAGGCCAGCCAGGCGAGGAGCCCGATCGGGCCGGCGATGAAGGTCGCAATCAGAAACGGGATCTGCACCAATCGCCCGATCCCGCGTTCATCGGCCTCGCGCGCGATCCACCGGCCGACGAACAGATCGAAAGCGAGATAATGCGTCCAGCCGAGCACGATCACGCCGCGCGCGGCAAAGGCGGTCTTGAGCCCTTCGACAGTATATTCGAACGGCGGCATGACCCCGCCCCCATCGCGCCCCGGATCGGCCAGGCCGCCCAACAGGCCAACGAACAACGCAAGATAGACCGCGCACAGCATCCCGACCGCGGCATAAAGAACCCCGCTCAGCACCGCTTCGCGCCGGGGCAGCAGTGCCAGCGCCAGCCACCCCGCCAGCGCGACGGCGTTGGTTGCGGCGAACAGAATGTCCCAGTCCATCGCGCCCTTCCTATTCCACAAGCGGCTGCGGCAGGCTCCGCGCGGCGCGCAGGATGGCGTCGTGGTCGTGGACGAAGCGCCCTCGGGCCGGGCGGGTGGCGAGGAAAAGCGCCGCGCGCGCCACGGTCTCGGCATCGATTGCCCGGTAGGCGCGCCACTTGCCGCGCAGCAGCGGATTGACGAGCGGGCTGGCGAGGATCGCCACACGCTCGCCGATGCGCCGATCGCCGCCGCGCTTGCCGCGCAGCAGGCCGGGCCGGAGCACGTCGAGCCGCCCGATCCCGATCTTCGCCAGCTCGCGGTCGGTCTCGCCCTTGACCTTGAGGTAGAAATTGCGGGCGTGCGGGTCGGCGCCGGCAGAGCTTATGCTCACGAAGCGCTCCACCCCATGCGCCCGGGCCGCGCGCGCGACCGTGAGGACCAGCTCCTGATCGACCGCGCGGAAGGCGGTCTCGTCCCCCCCCGCCTTCTTCCAGGTGGTGCCGAGTGCGCAAATCATCGCCGTGGGCCGCAACGCCTCGATCACCTCGGCCCATTTGCCGGGCTCTGCCACGAACACCTCCATCCGCGCACCCGGCGGCAGCGCCAGCTCCGAGCGGGCGATCGCGGCGAGCCCAACATCCTCGCGCCCGACGCAAAGCTCGATCACCTTCGAGCCGACCAGTCCGCTGCCGCCGACGAGAGCAATCCGCAGGGGCTCAGGCACCGCGGTGCTCAAACATTGCTCAGCCCCTCGGGCGCGCGGCCATAGATACGCGCGCACTCGCGCGTGGCGTAGCGGTCGGTCATCCCGGCGATGAAGTCGCAGATGCTCCGGCTGCGCTCGGGCTCGGTGACAGCGAGGCGCTCGCGCCAGGCCCGCGGCAGCGTGGCCGCATCCTGGCTGTAGGCGGCGAACAGCCGCGCGATCACCTCGCGTGCGCGCTCCGCGGTCGCGATCTGCTCGGGATGGTAATAGAGATTTTCGTAGAGGAACACCTTGAGCCTTCGTTCCTCGACCGCCATCCCCTCGGAAAACCCGGCCAGGCCGCGCCCCGCGTCACGCACATCCTCGACGCTGGCCATGCCCGCCGCGCCGGCGCCGGTATGCACCACCACGTCGCGGACCATCACCCCGATCTGATCGCGCACCAGCTCGCGCAATTGCCGCTCGCGCAGGGCGGAGGGATGGCGCCGCTCGACCGCGCGCCACAGCTCGGCGACGAAATCGAGCTCGAGCAATTGCTCGAGCTGGAGATACCCCGAGCGTAGGCCATCGTCGATGTCGTGATTGTCGTAGGCTATGTCGTCGGCGATGTTCGCGACCTGCGCCTCGAGCGAGGGCCAGGCGCCGAGAGCGAGCGGAAAGGCGCGATCGACCTCGGCCAGCGCCCAGTTGGGCGCGGCGACGGGGCCGTTGTGCTTCGCCATGCCCTCGAGCATGTCCCAGGTGAGGTTGAGTCCCTCATGGTCGCAATAGGGGCTTTCGAGCCGCGCCACGATCCGCACCGCATGCGCGTTGTGGTCGTAACCGCCCGCCTGCGCCATCGCCTCGGCCAGCGCGCGCTCGCCGGCATGGCCGAAGGGCGGGTGGCCGATGTCGTGCGCCAGCGCCAGCCCCTCGGTGAGATCCTCGTTCAGCCCGAGCGACCGCGCGATCACGCGCGCGATCTGCGCCACTTCCAGGCTGTGGGTCAGCCGGGTGCGGTAGAAATCGCCGTCGGGGGCGATGAACACCTGGGTCTTGGAACGCAGGCGGCGGAACGCGGTCGAGTGGACGATCCGGTCGCGGTCGCGCTGGAACGCGCTGCGGCTGCCGCGAGCGGTGCTTTCGGCCGCGGCGAACTCGCGCCCGCGGGTTTTCGCAGGATCGGCGGCAAAGGAGGCGACACGCATCGCCTCGCGGGTAGGTGACGCATCACTCGGCGGCAACGGGAACAGATCGGCAACCCGGTGGACGACACCTGCCGGCGCCAAGCGCGGCAACGAAGCGGTCGAGATCGGCAGCGCTGCGATCGGGCGCTTCCTCCATCGGCAAATGGCCGATGCCCGAGTAGGCAACCAGCCGCGCATTGGGCAGGTGGCGCGCATACCAGGCCGCGGCGGCAAAGGGGATCAGGCGGTCCTCGCGTCCCCACATCACCAGCGTCGGCACGGCGATGGCCGCGACCTGGGCGGCAGTGAACTGCGTCCAGGGCAGCGCGAAGCGTTCGCGTGTCGCCTGGCGGTTGGCGGGCAGGCGCGCGAGCTCCCAGTAGCGATCGACCGCCTCGGGCGTCACGACAGCCTGATTGGCGACGCTCTGGCGCAGGCTGCGCTCGACCAGCGAGCGCTGCATCATCTGGCTCGCAAGCGGGCCGATGATGGGCATCCTCAGCACCGTGAAGGCCAGATTGCCCCCGCCTTCGCGCTTCACGGGGGCGCCGCCCGCGTCGATCAGCACCAGTCCGGTCAGACGCTCTGGGTGCCGCATGGCGAAGCGCGCGGCATTGGCCCCGCCCATCGAGTTGCCCGCGAGCACGAAGCGGTCGAGCCCCAGCGCGTCGGCGAAGGCGCCGATGTCGTCGGCGAAGGCCTCGGCGCCATACCCGCCCTGCGCCGACCCGGTGAGGCCGTGACCGCGCTGGTCGAATCGGATCAGGCGATAGCGTCCCTTGAGCCGATCGACCCATGGCTGCCAGGTGCCGAGATCCGCGTTGGAGCCGTGGAGCAGGACGATCGCCGGGGCATCGCGCGGCCCTTCGTCACGATAATGGATGGTGGGCCCGCCGTCCGGGAGAGCCACGAAACGCGACGGGGGCCCGCCGTATTTCGCGCGCATCGCCGCCGGATCCGTGTCCGGCACGCGCAGCAGCAGGAAGGCGATCACCGCCACAGCCACCAGACCTCCGAGAATGCGCCAGAGACGCCTCACTTCGCACCCTCCGCGATCCAGCGCCGCACCACCGCGAGGCCCTCGGCATCGACGGTGTCCTTGCCCAGCTCGGGCATGGCCACGCCGGGCTCGGTGCTGGCCATCCGGTGCGCCATGATCGATTCGCCGGGCTGGCCGGGCACCACGTCGTAAAGCAGGTGGCCCGCGCCGCGTCCGGCCGCGACCGGGCGCTTCATCACGCCAAGCGCGGCGCGATCGCGCTGCTCCCAGCGCAGGTCGAGGCCGCTGTTCGACGCGCTTGCCTGCGGGCGGTGGCAGTGCGCGCAATTGACGTCGAGATAGCCGCGCGCGACCGCCGGCACCGGTGCCGGGCCGCGGTCCTCCCACAGCGGCACCGCCGCGGCCCCCTCGGGCACTCGATCGAGCCGCCCTGCCGCCACCATCGCTTCGAGCCAGCCGCGCGCAAGGTTGCGCGCCTTCGGGCCGATCGGCACAACCGCGCCGGCAAGCCCGTGGCATTCCTTGCACTGGTTCTTGTTGGGGACGCGGTAGGATATGGGCTCCCCCGCGGGTGTGGTCACCGGCACGCGCGCGCCGGCAATCGCCAGCCGCGCCTCGGTCTGCTCGGCATTCCACAGATAGGGCAGCGCCACCCACCCCTGGGCGCGATGAAGCAGCAGCCGGGTTTCGATCAGCCGGCGCTTGCCATTTTGAGTGAAGGCGAAAGTCTTGATAAGCGCGCTGCCGACAGGAAGATCGATCAGTCCCCCGTTGTCGCCGGCCGGCCGCGCCTTCGCCTGCCTGCCGTCGGGCACATAGACGAAGCGCAGCTTTTCCGCGCCGTCCGACCACAGCGGGGTGTTGAGGCGGTAGGGGGTGACGCCCCTGCCCGGTTTCTGCGCGGGCGCATCGGCGAAGAACCCGAAAGCCGACAATAGCGGCGGCATCGAATCGTTAAGGATCGCGGCCTGATTCACGCTGCCCGGCGGCGTGGCGCGCGCCATCATCGTCGCTGCAAGCGCGAGCGAGGCAGCGAGGAGGAGAGCGAGGCGGCCTGGCATCAGATGCGCTGGTCGAGCTCCGCCGGGGCACCGATGCCCGCGGCATCGAATGCGGCGCCCGGAGCAGGCGCCTCGAGCGGCGCGGGCCTTGCTTCGCCCAGCGGCTGGCCCGGCCGGGTGAGGCCGAGCGTCCAGCCAGCCACGCCCGGCGCGACGCGCAGGCCGGTCGCCGGCTGCGCATTCCCGTCCCACATCACGGGCGGCAATTGCCCCCCGAATGCCACGAGCAGCATCGGCGCGCCGTCGAGCTGCGGGTCCGTGCCGTTGCGCGCGAAGACATTGGCGCCCACCACCACATTTCGCGGGAACGGGTTGTAGCGCGCATCGGTGAAGGCTTGCGTGTAGGCAATGACCATGACGCCCGATGTCGGGTTGCCATCGATGACATTGCCTTCGATGAGCACCCGGTCGTTGGCCATTACCAGCACCCCGGTGCCGCGGCGTACGCTGGCGACGATATTGCCGGGCGGGGCGAAGTTGGGAGTGTCGTTGGCGACCACCAGATTGCGCCGGACGATGACGTTGCCCCCACCCATCACCGGCAGCGCGGGCAGGTCGAACACCAGGATTCCGCCGGTGTTGCGCGTGGCGAGATTGTTTTCGACCAGCGCGTTGCGGCTGTTCTCGATCTCGATCCCCGCGACATTGGCCTCGACGATGGAGTTGCGCACGGTGATTCGGTTCGACTGGCCCACGTAAATGCCCGCGTCCGATGCCCCCGAGACCTGACACCCGTCGATCAGCACTCCGGTGCTTTCGACCGGGTAGAGCCCATAGGCGCCGTTGGTGGGCTTGGGCCCGCCGGTCCAGGTGACGCGGATGCGATGATAGACGATGTCGTCCGCGCCCTTGGACTTGACCCCGTCGCCCTTGGGGTTCTCGAGTGCGAAATTGCGCAGTGTGACCTTGTCGCCAGTCACCAGCAGCCCTTCTCCCGCGCCCTGCTGCCCGGTGAAATCGAGCACCGTTGCGTCCATTCCGGCACCCTTGACGGTGACGCCCGCGACATCGAGGCTGAGCCCGTCGGCGAGCACGAACCGCCCCGCGCCGAGCTCCACGGTGTCGCCCGGCTTGGCGAGGATCAGCGCCTCCTGGAGCCGCTCCTGCGCGCGCTCCCCGGCCTCGACCCTGAGCGTGGCGGCGATGGCGGGCGCGGCGGCGGACAGCAGCAGAGCAGCGGCGATGGCGTGGCGGATCATTGTTCTCTCCCTCGAATGGCACTGTGCCCAGCAGTCGGGCGCGCCGCAACTCCTGTTGCACGGACGCGAACCGGAGGCCCCGCCGCAGCCGATTCGCGGTGCCCGGAGCGGCCTCCATTCATAAAATTCGCCGCTGTCCCGCAAGGCATGGACCGGGTGTTACACGGTCCAGGAGAAAATAGTCCGGGAGGCGCGGGCCGGCGGCGCAAGACGCGGGCAAGGCGGGCCGGGAGCTCATCAGCGGCAGCATGCCACAGTGCGGCCGGTGTAGGAAAGCGGTGTCTGGCGCGCGATGGGGGGCGAGCCCTCCTCGCGACGCGCCCGGCTCAATCCAGCGCCTTGACGATGTCCTCGACCATCTTCTTGGCGTCGGCGAGCAGCATCAGCGTCTGGTCCATGTAGAATACGTCGTTGTCGACGCCGGCATAGCCAACCCCGCCCATGGACCGCTTGATGAAGAAGACCTGTTTGGCCTTGTCGACCTCAAACACCGGCATGCCGTAGATCGGGCTTGTCTTGTCGGTCTTGGCTGCCGGGTTCACCACGTCGTTGGCGCCGATGATGAAGGCGACGTCGGCCTGCGCGAATTCGGAGTTGATGTCCTCGAGCTCGAAGACCTCGTCGTAGGGCACCTGGGCTTCGGCCAGCAGCACGTTCATGTGCCCCGGCATCCGCCCCGCGACCGGGTGGATGGCGTATTTGACCTCGACGCCCTTGGCCTTGAGCTTGTCCGCCATCTCGCGCAGCGCGTGCTGCGCCTGCGCGACCGCCATGCCGTAGCCGGGGATGATGATGACCTTTTCGGCCTGCTCGAGGATGAAGGCGGCGTCCTCGGCGCTGCCGCGCTTGTAGGGCCGCTGCTCCTTCGCCTCGCCCGCGATGGCCGCGTCCGCGCCGAACCCGCCCGCGATGACGCTGAGAAAGCTGCGGTTCATCGCCCGGCACATGATGTAGCTGAGGATCGCGCCCGAGCTGCCGACCAGCGCGCCGGTCACGATCATCGCGGTGTTGTGGAGCGTGAAGCCCATCGCCGCCGCCGCCCAGCCCGAATAGCTGTTGAGCATCGAGACCACCACTGGCATGTCCGCCCCGCCGATCGGTATGATCAGCAGGAAGCCGACCACGAAAGCGAGCGCGAGCAGCGTCCAGAACATCCACGCCGGCGCCGGGTCGATCCAGGCGAAGGCCGCGGTGAGCGCCAGGATCGCGGCGATCAGGCCAAGGTTGAGGACATGGCGGCCGGTCAGCAGGATGGGCTTCCCGCTCATGCTGCCGTTGAGCTTGAGAAAGGCGATCACCGAGCCCGAGAAGGTAATCGCCCCGATCGCCACGCCCAGCGCCATCTCGATCCGGCTCTGCGGGAGAATGCGCAGGATGGTGGGCTCGGCGATGGGCGTGATCCGCTCGACAATCCCGAACGCCGCCGGATCGAGAAACGCCGCCGCACCCACCAGCACCGCGGCGAGGCCGACGAGGCTGTGAAACGCCGCCACCAGCTGCGGCATCGCAGTCATCGCGATGCGCCGCGCGGTGGTGAGGCCGATGACCGCGCCAATGGCAATGGCGGCGACAATCTGCGCCAGCGTCGCGTAATCGAGCGTGTCGAACGTCCAGGCGATTATTGCTCCCGGCAGCACCGCCGAGCTCAGGACAGTCGCCACGGGAACATGCGTCACCAGCGTGGTCCCCACCGCGATTCCCATCCCGATCATCCCGTAGCGGTTGCCCGCGCGGCTGGTGGCGGGATGCGAGAGCCCGCGCAGCGCGAGGATGAACAGGATGCCGCTGGCCAGATAGGCGAGTGCCGCCCACGGGTTCACCGCACGGGCAGCTTCGGCGACCACGGGCAGCGTTTCGGGAGAGAGGAGCGGGGCGGGCACCATCTTTACCCCTCCCCTTCAGGGGAGGAGACGGGGGTGGGAGCTGTGCGAAGTCTTGCGATCGAGGACACAAGCCCCACCCCAACCCCTCCCCTGAAGGGGAGGGGCTCAAGAAGCCGGCGCTCCCGCATCATGCCTTGTCCTTCTTCTGATACATCTTGAGCATTCGCGCCGTGACCGCAAAGCCACCGAAGATGTTGACGCTGGCGAGCACGATCGCCGCCAGCCCCAGCCACTTCGCCCCCGGCGCTCCCGCGCTCGCCGCGGCGATCAGCGCGCCCACGATGATGACCGACGAGATCGCATTGGTCACCGCCATCAGCGGCGTGTGCAGCGCCGGCGTGACCGACCAGACGACGTAATAGCCCACGAAGCAGGCCAGCACGAAGATCGAAAGGATCGAGATGAAGTCCACGGATTTACACCTCGCTAAACTGGAAAGAAAAGCGATACCGCTTCAGGCTCAAATTCGGAATGATCCTGACACTACTTCGGCAACTCTTATCGAATTCGGCGGCTACAATCATTCCGCGGATGGGGATACTGGGCTCCTCGGAGAGCAGGTCGCCCATGTATCCAACAACCTGGCCAATTGTTTCGCGCTTAGCGAGACCCGACTTCAATTCGATCACGACGAGTGCCCCTGAGGCGTCTCTCGCCAAGATATCGATAAATCCGGAGTCGACGCTGCGCTCGGAGCCGCTATCGATGACCTCAAGGCCAGCTTCGAGTTGGGAGATTTCCCTACGAAGTTCCTCTTGGAGGTGTCGTTCGACCTCGAATTGTTTGCCTTCTCTCCGCTCGCGCAGGAGCTCTCCAGCAACCTCTAGCGCGCTTTCCGCGGCGACATGTCCAGTTTGATCGTCCTCACGGAATTTTCGGTAAGTGCGAAGATGGGACCGGCAACTCGAAAGCGTATCGTAGAGGCTTTTCTCGATCTGCATCTTCGAGGGATTTGGGACGCTCCGTGCCTCATCCGACTTTGAATAGGTCAGCTCTGCCAGAAGGCTGTCAAATCGGTCCGCTTCGTAAATCTCGTCGAGCTCGCCGTAAGCGTTTTCAACTCTCTTGCAGGAGGAAAGTGCGGTCGACACGGTATTCGACGCGAAGCGGTCTTCAAGCCACGTCCGGAACGCGTCGACCTTCACCCCTTCAGCCTCTCGCTCACCACCGCCCCGCCCCGCGTCAGCCGCACGGCATCGCCGATTTCCTCGTCGAGCACCGGGCGGCCGGCTTCCTTGTCCCAGAACGCGGAGAGGAAGTTGTAGAGGTTGCGCGAGTAGAGCGCGCTGGCGTCGGCGGCGAGATGCGCGGCAGTGTTGGAAAAGCCGATGATCCTGACGCCGTGCTTCTCCACCGTCTGGTCCGGCACCGAGCCTTCGACATTGCCCCCTTGCGCCACCGCCAGGTCGTAGATCACGCTGCCGGGCTTCATGCTCGCGATCTGCGCGTCCGAGATCAGCCGCGGCGCGGGCCTGCCGGGGATCAGCGCGGTGGTGATGACGATGTCCTGCCTGGCGATGTGCGAACTCACCAACTCGGCCTGCGCCTGCCGGTATTCCTCGCTCATTTCGCTGGCATAGCCGCCCGCGCCCTCGCCCTCGATCCCCGCGACGCTCTCCACGAACACAGGCTTGGCGCCGAGCGACTGAATCTGCTCCCTGGTGGCCGAGCGCACGTCGGTGGCGCTGACCTGCGCCCCCAGCCGCCGCGCGGTGGCGATGGCCTGGAGGCCGGCGACCCCCACCCCCATCACGAAGACCTTGGCCGCCTGGACCGTGCCCGCGGCGGTCATCATCATCGGAAAGGCGCGGCCATAGGCGTCCGCCGCGGCGATCACGGCCTTGTAGCCGGCAAGATTGGCCTGGCTCGAGAGCACGTCCATGCTCTGCGCGCGCGTGATGCGCGGCATGAGTTCCATCGCCAGCGCCTCGAAACCGGCGGCGGCGTAGGTCTCCACCCGCGCCATGTCCCGAAACGGGTCGAACATCGCCGCGACCAAGGCGCCGGGCTTCGCGCCAGCCAGCAGCGCGACATCGGGCGCGCCGACGCCGAGCACGATATCGGCTTCCTTCATCACCGCCGGCGCCGCGCCGACCTCGGCCCCCGCCTCGCGAAAGGCGGCGTCGGGGATTGAAGCGCCGGTTCCCGCGCCCTCCTCGACCGCAACGCGCGCGCCCAGCGCCGCGAACTTCTTCACGGTCTCCGGGCTGGCCGCCACGCGGCACTCGCCCGGCGCGCGCTCCGCAAGGACGGCGATCTTCAACGGATCAGGCGATCAGCCAGACGACGAAGGCAGTGAGCAGCAAGATCGGTGGAAGCGAATATTTGATGAGCGCGATGAAGTTCTCGTAGCTCCGCTTCGCCGCGTCCATGTCGTTTGCCGAGGCCATGCAACCATCCCCTTGTGTGGGCTCGCCGGGGCGAGCTTTGATCCCGCTCTATCGCGCTGCGCCCGCATCCTCAAGCCCGCGGCCGGGATTCCCGCCGGTCTCGTTACGAGACAGATTTAACCGGCTCTTCATCCTCGCGCGCTAGTCAGGCTCCATAAAGCCCCGCCGGACGAGGGTCCGGCTCATGGAAGGCACACGCGACATCATGGCGACGATCGACACCCGCCTGCTGCTGCTGATCGACGACGAGCCCGCGCAGGGTCGGCTGATCTCCGCGCTCGCCGCGCGCGAGGGCTTTCGCGCCATCGTTGCTGCCACCGCCGAGGAAGGGCTCGAGCGGCTGAAGGGCGAGGAAGGCGAGGCGATCGCCGTGATCCTGCTCGATCAATGGGTTCCGGGCGAAAACGCGTGCGAGCTCATTCGCGAGCTGAAGGCCGCGCGGCCCGAGGTTCCCGTCCTGATGCTCACCGCCAGCACCTCGCCGCTGCTCGCGATCGAGTCGATGCGTGCCGGTGCGACCGACTATCTGATCAAGCCGGTGGCGCCCGAGCGGCTCCAGCAGGCGCTGCGCAGCGCGACCCGGCGCGAGGCCCCCCGGGCAGAGCTTCGGCCCCTGGCCGAAAAGCTCGCCGCGGCGCTCGATTTCGACGCCATGGTCGGCACCGCGCCGCAGTTCCGCACCGCGCTCGCCCGCGCCGCCACCGCGGCGCGCGGCCACGGGCATGTGCTCGTCGACGGCGAAACCGGCACCGGCAAGGACATGCTGCTGCGAGCGATGCACGCCGGGTCCCCGCGTGCCAAGGGCCCGGTGCGCAGCGTCAACGTGGGCGCGATGCCGGCCAGCTCGCTCGAATCGCTGCTGTTCGGGCATGAGCGCGGCGCCTTTGCCGGCGCCTTCGACCGCCAGGTCGGCCTGCTCGAGCTGTGCGACGGCGGCACGCTGGTAATCGACGAGATCGACCGCCTCGATCCGGGCATGCAGCGGCGTCTCGCCGAAGTGCTCACTCGCGGCGTGGTGCGCCCGACCGGCGCCGCGCACGGATTCAAGATCGACGTCCGCGTGCTCGCCGCCAGCGACCGTCCGCTCGGCATGCTGGTCGCCGCGGGAGAGTTCGACGCCGAGCTCTACGCCAAGCTCGCCGCGACGCAGATCATGCTGCCGCCGCTGCGCGAGCGCGCGGGCGACATTCCCGCGCTCACGCGCTTTTTCCTCAACAAGATCGGCAGCCAGCCCGGGATGCGGCAGCATTCGATCGCCGACAGCGCGCTGGCGTTGCTCGAAGCCTACGACTGGCCGGGCAATGTCCGCCAGCTCCAGGCGGTGCTGTTTCGCGCAGCAGTGTTCTGCGAAGGCGAATCGCTCGATGCCGACTGCTTCCCCCAGCTTTCCGAGCTGCTCGGAAGCCAGGACAACCGCGAGGCCAAGCACCAGCGCGGGCTCGGCGTGATGCTCTATACCGACGACGGCAATCTGCGCGCGCTCGAAGACATCGAGGCCGACATCATCCGCCTCGCCATCGGCCATTACCGCGGCCGCATGACGGAGGTTGCCCGCCGCCTGGGGATCGGGCGCTCGACGCTCTACCGCAAGCTCGGCGAGCTGGGCATCGACAGCGCGGCGTGAGCCGGGCGGGACCCGGCCCCCGCCCCATCATCTGAGCTTGCCGGACAGCTGCCACCATTGAGGACGGATGGCGCGTATCCGCGCCGCGGCGGCATCGCGCGCGCGCTCGTCGTCATAGAGCGCGAAGCAGGTCGCGCCCGAGCCCGACATCCGCGCAAGCCAGGGACCGGTTTCCCCAAGCGCGACGAGCACCTCGGCAATCGGCGGACACAGCGCGATCGCCGGGGCTTCGAGATCGTTGCGGCCGGCGAGCGCGATGGCGCGCGCATCTCCGACGGGCAGCGGGCCGCGATCCGCCCCGTCCCAGCCCGCGAACACCGGCCCCGTCGCAAGCGGGCGCCCCGGATTGACCAGCAGCACCGCCGCGCCCGCCAGGCTGGCATCGGCGGGCTCCAACAGGGTGCCGGTGCCGCGCCCGATACAGGCCACGCTGGCGACGCAGGCCGGCACGTCGGCCCCCAGCCTGGCTGCCCGCGCGAGCCAGTCCCCGGGCAAGCCATACCGCTCGCGCACAATCCGGAACACCGCTCCGGCGTCCGCCGACCCGCCCCCGAGCCCCGCGGCCACGGGCAGGGTCTTCTCCAGCGTGATCGCCAACCCCTCGGGCCGTGGCATCGCGGCGAGCGCCCTGGCGACAAGGTTGCCCCCGGGATCGGAGAGGCTGCCCGCGAACGCGCCCAGCGTGGTCAGCGAATCGCGCGCCGCAACCTGCGCCACCAGACTGTCGCCCGCATCGACGAAGGCGAACAGCGTCTCCAGCTCGTGATAATCGTCGCCTCTGCGCGCCCGCACGTGCAGCGCAAGATTGATCTTGGCATAGGCCGTCTCGCGCACGCGTTCCCTCGCTTTGCCAGTCCGCCAATCAACCGCCGGGATCAGGCCATTTCCAAAACGCGCGCGGCGAGCGAATTCGGGCCCGCCTCGCCCAGCTCGACCGTTACCAGGTCGCCAGGCCCGCATTGGGCTTCAAACCAGACCGATTGCAGCCAGGGGGATTTGCCGAGCCATTGGCCGGCCAGCTTGCCGCGCCGTTCGACCAGCACTTCGCAGCGCTTGCCGGTGCTTGCTCGGTTGAAGGCGTGCTGGTGACGGTTGAGCGCGGCCTGAAGGCGCTGGAGGCGCTCGTCCATGACCTCGGAGGCGATCTGGCCATCCATCGAGGAAGCGGGCGTGCCGGGACGCGGGCTGAATTTGAAGCTGAAGGCCTGCGCGTAACCGACCGCATCGACCAGCGCCAAGGTCTCGGCGAACTCGGCCTCGGTCTCGCCGGGAAAGCCGACGATGAAATCGCCGCTGAGCGCGATGTCGGGCCGTGCGGCGCGGAAGCGGTCGAGGAGCTTGAGGTAGCTCTCGGCGGTGTGGCTGCGGTTCATGGCGCGTAGCACGCGATTCGCTCCGCTCTGCACCGGCAGGTGGAGGAAGGGCATCAGCTTGGGGGTCTCGCCATGCGCGGCGATCAGGTCGTCGTCCATGTCGGCGGGATGGCTGGTGGTGTAGCGGATGCGCGCGAGGCCATCGATCCGCGCGAGGTCGCGGACCAGGCCCGCGAGGCCGGTCACTCGGCCCTTCGCGTCCTCGCCCGACCAGGCGCTCACATTCTGGCCGAGCAGGGTGATCTCCTTCGCACCCGCCTCGACCAGTCTCTCAGCTTCCGCCATCAAATCTCTGTAAGGTCGAGAGATTTCCGCGCCGCGCGTATAGGGCACCACGCAATAGGTGCAGAACTTGTCGCAGCCTTCCTGCACCGTCAGGAACGCCGCTGGGCCGATCCTGCGGCGCCCATTTCCTCTGGCCGGCAAGGCGGCGAATTTGGCGATCGCGGGCATGTCGGTGTCGGTGGCGCGCTCGCCCCGCACCGCCCGGTCGAGCATCGCGGGCAGGCGGTGATAGGCCTGCGGGCCGACCACCATGCTGACCGCCGGGGCGCGCGTCATGATTTCCTCGCCCTCGGCCTGCGCCACGCAGCCCGCGATCGCGATCATTGGCTCTCGTCCGGCTTTGCGCCCCGCTTTCACCAGCCGGCCGATGTCCGAATAGACCTTCTCCGCCGCCTTCTCGCGGATGTGGCAGGTGTTGAGGACGACCAGCTCGGCCTCCTCGCCTTCCACCGCGGGCGCAAGCCCCTGCGCCGCCAGCAGCTCGCCCATACGCTCGCCGTCATAGACGTTCATCTGGCAGCCGAAGCTCTTGACCCGGTAGGTCCTGGGGATTTCGCGCGAGATCATGAGGCGGCAGCCTTTAGCCCACCAAACTATGTCCGTCACCCCGGACTTGATCGGGGTCCAGCTTTTCTCCCAGCGCTTTGGCTCGGCAAGAAGCCTTGGCCCGGATCAAGTCCGGGCCGACGAGGTGCGGGTGTTAGGAGACCACGGCCTTCACGATCTTGCCCGGCTCGCGCGGGGGCTCGCCCTTCGGCAGCGCGTCGACGTGTTCCATGCCGCTCTCGACCTGGCCCCAGACGGTGTACTGCCGGTCGAGAAAGCGTGCGTCGTCGAGGCAGATGAAGAACTGGCTGTTGGCGCTGTCGGGCTGGTTGGTGCGCGCCATCGAGCATACGCCCTTCACATGCGGCTCGGCGTTGAACTCGGCCTTGAGGTCGGGCTTGTCGCTGCCGCTCATGCCGGTGCCGGTGGGATCGCCGCCCTGCGCCATGAAGCCGGCGATTACGCGGTGGAACACCACGCCATCGTAGAACCCCTCGCCCGCCAGCTCGGTGATCCGGGCGACATGGCCCGGTGCCAGATCTGGGCGCAGCTTGATGACGACGTCGCCGGTGTTGCCGCCGCCGGTGTCGAGCGTGAGCGTGAGAGTGTCGGGCATTCGGAATCTCCTTGCGTTTGCGCTGCCGTATAGCCAGGCGAACGCCTCTGTCACGGGTTGCTTTTCGAAGCCTCGCGCCTAGTGCCGCCGAATGGCGGACGAGACTCTCCTCAAGGACGACACGCTGACCGGAAGCGAGGATTCTGCCCGGCCCGACGATCGTATCGACGACGAACGGCACGACGAGGACAATATCCTCAAGCCCGAATTCGTCCGCCGGGTGACCGATGCGCTGGAGGCGGGCGACACCGGCGCCGCCTACGACCTGGTCGAGCCGCTCCACCCCGCCGACGTCGCCGATCTGTTCGAGCTGATGGACCGCGAAGAGCGCCGCGCCCTCGCCGCCGCGATCACCGATCTGATGAGCAGCGACGTGATCGCCGAGCTCAACGACCACGTGCGCGAGGACATGATGGACTCGCTGCCCGCCGCCGCGGTGGCGGAAATCGCGGGCGAGCTCGATACCGACGACGCAGTCCAGCTCATCGAGGACCTGGACGAGGACGACCGCGCCGCCGTGCTGGCCGAGCTCGAGCCCGAGGACCGCGCCGCGATCGAGAGCGCGCTCGCCTATCCCGAGGAAACCGCCGGGCGGCTGATGAGCCGCGAGTTCGTGGCCGTGCCCGAGCACATGACCGTGGGCGACCTCATCGATTACCTGCGCACCGGCAGCAACCTGCCGAGCGAGTTCCTCGAAGTCTTCGTGGTCGACGAGCGGCACCACCCGGTGGGCACTTGCCTGCTGAGCTGGATTCTCACCACTCCACGCTGGGTCCCGCTGTCGGACGTGATGAAGCGCGACCAGACGCTGATCCCCGCCACTCTCGACCAGGAGGAGGTGGGCAACATGTTCCAGAAATACGCGCTGGTCAGCGCCGCCGTCGTCGACGAGAGCGGGCGGCTGGTCGGCCAGCTCACCGTCGACGACGTGGTCCACATCATCGCCGAGGAAGCGGGCGAGGACGTGCTGCTGCTCAGCGGCGCGGGCGACGGCGACATCAACGAGCCGATCCGCGAGGCCTATTCCGCGCGGGTCCGATGGCTGGTGGCGAACCTGGGCACCGCGCTGGTCGCGAGCACGATCATCGCGCTGTTCGGCGCCGCCATCGAGCAGCTGGTGGCGCTGGCGGTGCTGATGCCGATCGTCTCGGGGATCGGCGGCAACGCCGGCACCCAGACCATGGCGGTGACCGTGCGGGCACTCGCGATGAACCAGCTTACCCGCTCGAACACCGGCCGCATGGTCTGGCGCGAGCTGCGCGTGGCAATGCTCAATGGAGCCACCGTCGCGCTGCTGATCGGCGTGGGGGTCGCGGCGATCTTCACTCCGCAGCTCGGCGGCGTGATCGCGGCAGCGATGGTGATCAACGTGCTGGTGGCGGGACTGGCCGGAGTGCTGGTGCCGGTGATCTTCGACCGCCTCGACATCGATCCCGCCGTGGCGAGCAGCGTGTTCGTGACCATGATCACCGATTCGATGGGTTTCTTGGCCTTTTTGGGTCTCGCGGTGGCGAGCGGGCTGGCGGGATAAGGCAATGCCGCTCCACCTCACCAAGATCGCCTTCGGCGCCAGATCCTTCGGCGATATCGAGAGCTGGTACGCCAACCGGCGCAGCCCGCATCTCACCACCCGCTACCGCCCGACGCGCTGGCAGGAGTGCATCGGCGGCTCGCTTTACTGGATTCACGAGCACAATCTGGTCGCCCGCAGCACGATCACGGGTTTCAGCCAGGGCGAGGATGGCCGCTGGCGGATCGAGCTGGAGCCCCGACTCATCCCGGTGCTGCCAAAGCCCAAGCGCGCGCACCAGGGCTGGCGCTACCTCACCGATCGCACCGCACCGCGCGATCTTGAGCCGGGCGAGGATGTGGGCGACATCATTCCCGGCAAGATCGCGGGCAAGCTGGCCAAGCTGGGACTGATCTGATGAGCGAAACGCAAATGCCCGCGCTTTTCATCGGACATGGCAGCCCGATGAACACGCTCGAGCGCAACGCCTATACCGACCAGTGGCGGCGCATTGGAGAGGCGCTGCCGCGGCCCCGCGCGATCCTGTGCGTCTCGGCGCACTGGTACTTCGGCGCCACCGCGGTCACCGCGATGCCGAGTCCCCGCACGATCCACGATTTCTACGGCTTTCCGGAGCAATTGTTCGCTTTCGACTATCCGGCACCCGGATTGCCCGAACTCGCGAGCGAGATCGCCGAAGTGGTGAAGCCGCACTGGGTCGGCGCGGACCGCGACCAGTGGGGCCTCGACCACGGAACCTGGAGCGTGCTCGCGCACCTGTTCCCCGCGGCCGATGTGCCGGTGGTGCAGCTTTCGATCAACGCGCTTCGGCCGCTGGAGTATCATGTCGAGCTTGGCGCGGCGCTGGACGGAATGCGGCGGCGCGGCGTACTGATCCTCGGCAGCGGCAATGTGGTCCACAACTTGCGCCAGCTCCGGTGGGACGACCCCGACGGCGGGGAGCCCTGGGCGCGCCGTTTCGACGAGGCCGCGCGCTCGCAGCTTGCCGATGCGCCGTTCGACATCCTCAAGCTGAGGGAGCATGGGGACTACGCGCAGGCGGTTCCAACGCCCGATCATTTCATTCCGCTGCTCTACCTCGCGGGCCTCGCGGCGGCAGGCGGCACCAAGCCCGAAATGCTGATCGAGGGCTACGCCATGGGCTCGCTCTCGATGACGAGCTACGGTTTGTGCACGGGGCTCGGCGGTCGGGAGATCGACCGTTCCGCCGCCCCGATCCCCGCCGGTATGCCGCCCGATCAGACGAATACCTGAGTCACCACTCACCTGGCGACGGCTGGCCAAGCGCCACGCGGCCGCAGCCGGGGCTGATCGAAACTTTGCAGACCAGCCCCTTCGCTTCGGCTATTTCGCCGGCTTGAACGTCACCTGGCGCATCAGATACTCGCCGGTGATGTTGCGCAGGTTGGGATAGACCGTGGTCGTGGTGGTCCGCGTGGAGGCCTCGTTGGCCGCGCCCCAGGCCTTCATGAAGGCCTCGTACCGGGCCTTGTTCGGCGCCAGGTCACCGGTGTTGGCGAATTCTGTCACCAGGATGACATTGAAGTCGCCGCTGTTGGGCAGATCGCTAACATAGACGTGGTAATCGCGCATGTGTCCGAGCCGCTTTTGGACCTCATTGCTGGCCACCCAGGTGGCGCGGATACCCTGGAGGTAATCGTTGATCATGTTCTCCTTGACCTTGACGGTCACCACCGTGGAGACGGTGTCGCTCACGGTGTAATCCTCATACGGCTTGAGCTGGGCCGCGGCCGGTGTGGCAAGCGCCGCGGCAAGCCCGAGAGCAATCAGCTTCTTCATGGTTTTCCCCCCTGTAACGCGGCAAGACGCCGCGAAGCGAGACTACACGGTTCGGGAGCAAGAACCAGCTAATTCTGTGCTGTTTCGGGACATGGCGGCCCCGGGCAGGCGCCGCCCGATCAAGGGTGCTGACCCTATCGCATCAGCCACCAGCGCAGCAGATGCGCGGCGATCGCCTGGTCAAGCGGTTTCAGGAACCGCGCGCCCACCTCGCCTGCCATCGCCGCCGCCACCTCGGCGCGCGTGAACCAGGCGATCTCGGCCATCTCGGTGGTGTCCACCGTCAGCGCGTCGTCGTAAGCGAAGGCGTGGCAGCCGATCATCAGCTGGCTGGGAAACGGCCAGGGCTGGCTGGCGACATAGCTCACGTCGCGCACGCGCACGCCGCTTTCCTCGAAGACCTCGCGGGCGACGCCTTCCTCGATGCTCTCGCCCGGCTCGACGAAGCCGGCGAGCGCCGAGAAGCGCCCCTCGGGCCAGCCGAGGCCGCGCCCCAGCATCAGCCTGCCGTCGGCATGTTCGACCAGCGTGATCGCCACCGGATCGGTGCGCGGGAAATGCTGCGCGCCGCAACCCCCGGTTTCCGGGGGGCAATTGCGTTGCCAGCCGCCCTTGGCGAGCGTGGTCGCATGGCCGCACTGCGCGCAGAAGCGGTGGCGGGCGTGCCAGTCGACGATGCTGCGCGCCGCGCCGTATAGCGCAAGGTCGCTCGGGCTGAGCGCGGCCATCGCGGCCCATAACTTGGGATTGGCCATGCGCGGGGCGCTGTCGCCGCGCTCGGGCACCCCGGCGAAGCACGCCCGTCCGTCATCGAGGCCGAGGAACACGAGCTCGGTGTCGGGCGCCGTGTCGGCGAGGCTGCCCCAGGCGAGCGCGCCGCTCTCGTCCACCCCCGGCAGCAACCCGTCCAACGCCAACAGCCGCGCGCGCCAGGTCATCTGCGCGGCGAGCGCCTCGGGATCGGCGCGGATGTGGTCGGCGCGGTCGAGCCGGCAACCGGTGAAGGCGAGCAAGACCGCGCTACTTCTTCGCCGCGGCCTGCATCGCCGCCAGGTCCTTGAGCACGGCCGCGGGGAAGGCGGAATGCACGGGCCAGGCTTCCGATGGCATATATTGCGTCATCAGATTGGCGCGCAGATTGGCCTTGAAGCTGACGAAGGCGACCGTTCCCGCCGCCCCGCCCCAGCCATACACGCCGTCGTTCACGCGCCCGCCCGCCCCGAAGCCCGAGCCATCGGCGAAGGTGCCCTTCGTCGAGACGCCCTCGGGCAGCAGGTTGGAGGTGCCGACGCGGACCGCGAGCTCGCCCATCACGCGCTTTCCGTCGAGCTTGCCGTAGCCAAGCAGCATGGCCAGGAACCGGTCGTAATCGCGTGGGCTGCTCACCAGCCCAGCGCCGCCGAAGGGAAAGGCCGGCTCGTCGAGGTAGATCGAGGCGCGCGCCGGGTCAATCGGAACCGGCGTGCCGCCCAGAATGCCGTAATTGGTGGTCAGCCGGCCGACCTCGCTCGCGGGCACGCGGAACCAGGTCGACTCCATGCCGCAGGGCTTGAAGATGCGCGTTTCGAGGAACCGGTCGAAGGGCATTCCCGCCGCGAGCTCGATCACCCGGCCGAGCAGGTCGAGCCCGACCGAATAGCTCCATTTGGTGCCGGGCTGGTGAACCAGCGGCACTTTCGCCAGCCGGTCGGCAAAGGCCGCGAGCCCGCGCACGGGCTCGCCGCGCCCCAGGCCCGGAATCGGGATCCGGCTGACTTGCCCGGGGATCAGCCCCTGCTCCTCGTAGAGTGCCTTGATCGGGCCCTTCTGGACGATGCCATAGCCCAGCCCCGCGGTGTGCGTGAGCAGGTGGCGCACGGTGATCGGCCGTTCGGCGGGCACGAGGTCGGTAACCGAGCCGTCGTAGGTGCGCTGGACCATCATCCGCCCATAGGCAGGCAGGAGTTCGGCAATCGGCTGGTCGAGGCCGAGCTTGCCCTCGTCGATCAGGATCATCGCCGCCATGCCCGTGATGGGTTTGGTCATCGAGTAGATGCGGTAAAGGCTGTCGGGCCCTGCCGGCTCGGGCTGGCCGATAGTGACCACGCCTCGCGCGATATATTGCGGCGCCTTCTGCCCCCAACCGAGCGTGGCGACCATGTTGGCGACCTTGCGCGCGCTCGTGTAATCCTCAACCATCGCGGTGACCGCAGGCCACATCGCCCGCGCGGCGGGCGACCCGCTCGCCGATTGGGCCAGCAGCGCCGCGAGCGGCGATCCCGCCAGCATCGCCCCGCCGCCCCACAGCGCGCCCGAGCGCAGCAGCGCGCGGCGGTCGAGGGCGATATGGTCGAATCCGCGATGGGCCATGGGTGGCAAGCTCCGTGGTGAGTGTGATCTGATGCGCCGATGTTCTTGAAGCACCGATTGCAAAACGCAACCCTTGCCGTGCGCGGACTTGCGCTTGCCCGCTGTGTTATTTACCTAAGCCACATGGGCAACATCCTCGCATTCCTCCTCGGCTTCGTCTCGCTGGCGATCGTGATCCCGGCCACGATCCCGTTCCTGGGCTGGGCCAACTGGTTCGCGCTGCCGCTGATCGCGATGGGCGTGATCGTCGGGCAGCTTTCCTCGACGAGCAAGGCGGGCCGCAATTTCTGCCTCATCGTGCTGGTGCTGGCGGTTATTCGGCTCAGCCTGGGCGGCGGGATTTTCTAGATCCGGCGCAGTAAGGTGGATGGAGTCGCCATCGCCATCCGCGCAGCCTTGGCGAACAGCGTCGGCAGGCCGGCTTCGGCGAGCCGGACCAGCGGCCACCATTCGCCTTCACCGATCGGTGCGGCGAGGCGCTCGACCGACAGCTCGAGAGCGAAATGGGTAAAGCCGTGGCGGACCATGCCAAGCGGCTCGCCTGCCGGGCCGCCCGCTCCATCGCCAAGCACGCTCCAGCCGTCACCCGGCAAAGCGCGCATGCCGCCGAGCATGCCTTTCCCTTCGCGCCGCACCAGCCAGACCGAACCAGCCTGTTCGGTCCAGTAGGCCCGACCCCGCCGCAGCGGTTTGGGTTTTTTCACCTCCCTCACCGGAAAGCGTGCGGGCGCGCCGGTCCGGCGGCCTTCGCACAGCGGCGCGAGCGGGCACAGCAGGCAGCGCGGCTGGCGCGGAGTGCAGATCGTCGCGCCGATGTCCATCATGCCCTGCGCGAAATCGCCGGCCCGCTCGGCGGGCGTGATGTCCTCGGTCCGCGCGCGGATCGCCTGGCGCGCGCGCGGCAGCGGCTCGGCAATCGCGCACAGCCGCGCCACCACGCGCTCGACATTGGCATCGACCACCACCGCGCGCCGGCCGAACGCAATCGCGGCGACCGCGGCCGCGGTATAGGGGCCGATGCCAGGCAGCGCGCGCAGCTCGGCCTCGGTATCGGGGAACCCGCCCCGTGCCGCGACCACCCGCGCCGCCCTCACCAGATTGCGAGCCCGCGAATAGTAGCCCAGCCCCGCCCATGCCGCCATGACATCCGCCTCCTCGGCTGCAGCGAGCGCCTCGAGCGTGGGCCAGCGCGCGGTGAAGGCGGCGAAATAGGGCTTCACCGCCGCCACCGTGGTCTGCTGGAGCATCACTTCGCTGAGCCACACGCGATAGGGGTCGGGCACCGGCGCACCCGGGCGCGCCCGCCATGGGAGAGCGCGGGCGTGACTGTCATACCAGTCGAGAAGCAGGCCGGGGACGCTGGCGGACACGAGCGGCCTATGGCATGGCGGGCGCGGACATGGAACGTGACAAAGCCAAGCCCGCACGCAAGACCGCCGTGCGCCCCTACCAGCGTCCGCGCGGCGGCGGCGCGAAGGCGATCGCCGACCTCATGCCCCAAATCGGGCGCACCGCGTTTCGCCGCTTCGGCTTCGTCCAGTCTTCGGTGGTGACACGCTGGCCCGAAATCGTCGGCGCCATCCATGCGCGGGTCTGCGCACCCGAAGCAATTCGCTTTCCCCCCGGCGAGAAGACCGAGGGCATTCTCGAGCTGGTGGTGCTTCCCGCCAATGCCCCGTTGATCCAGCATGTCGTTCCCGAGATCATCGAGCGCGTGAACCGCTTCTTCGGTTACCGAGCGGTCGCGCGGGTCAAGCTGCGGCAAGGCGCGGTCAAGCCACCGCGCGAGATGGAGCCGGCTCAACCGCCGCCCTCGCTCAAGCCGATACCTATGGAATTGGGCGCGGGCTTGCGCGATATCGGCGATCCCGAGCTGCGCGCGGTGCTCGAATCGCTGGCGCGCGGCCTGTGCGACGACAACGACAGGGACTGAGCCGACCGCCATGATCAAGCACCTGGGATTGCGCGCATGGACCGGCGCTGCCGCGCTGGCCGCGCTGGCCGCGCTGGGAGCCGCCGGCGGTGCGCAGCCGGCCAAGCGAAAACCCACCGCCGCACAGGCCGAAGGCGATTGGTCCACCGCGGTCGAAGCGCGCGATCAGGGCCACCTGTTCGGCAATCCGGACGCCGAGACCAGGCTGGTCGAGTACATGAGCTACACCTGCTCGCACTGCGCCGAGTTCGCGCGCACGGGCGATCCGGCAATCAAGCTGTTCCTGGTTCCGCAGGGCAAGGTCAGCTTCGAGATCCGCCACATGCTGCGCGATCCGATCGATCTCACCGCGACGCTGCTGACGCACTGCGGCGAGCCGGAAAAGTTTCTCGGCAACCACGAGGCGATCATCTTGCGCCAGAGCGAATGGATCGAGCGCGCGCGCACGGCGACGCAGGCGCAGCGCACTCGCTGGAGCTTCGGCACCAATGCCGCGCGCTGGCGCGCGATCGCCAGCGACCTGGGCTTCTACGACATCATGGAGACGCGCGGATACACGCGCCCGGCGCTTGACCGCTGTCTCGCCGATCAGGCCAAGGCCAACGCGCTGGCCGAGACCACGCAGCGCGACATCGAGGCCCACGATCTGCCCGGCACCCCCAGCTTCGTGCTCGACGGCAAACTGCTCGAGGGCGTCCATAGCTGGGAAGCGCTCAAGCCGGTGGTCGCGAAACTGGGCTGAAACCGGGTTGACCGGCGCCATTGCCTATTCGAGAGCTGTTCACAACGCTGCTGCCCGGCTTTTGCGTCGGTCGGCCGCGGCCTAGCCTTGCCACCCTGTTCGAGGATTCTCTGCCATGATCCGCCTTCGCCGCCCGCTTGTTATGGCCCTGACCGCACCGCTCGCCCTGGCGCTTGCCGCCTGCGGCGACAAGGCCGCCACCGACCCCGCCGCGACGAGCGTGCAGCCGCTGGCCGCGGTCGCCGCACCGGCCGGCACCGCCTGGCGCGACATGGTGAAGGTGACGGAGGCCGGCGGACATCTGGTGGGCAATCCCGATGCGCCGATCAAGCTGGTCGAATACGGCTCGCTCACTTGCCCCACCTGCGCCCGCTTCGCGGAGGAGGGCATGGAGCCGCTGCTGGCGAAATACGTCGACAGCGGGCGGGTCAGCTTCGAGCTCCGCAATTTCGCGGTCCACGGCCCGGTCGACATCGTGCTGGCGCGTCTCGCGCGTTGTGGCACGAAGGAGGCGGTGATTCCCCTCAGCGATCAGGTGTGGAAGAACCTCGAGTCGCTGACCGGCCCGCTTCAGGCCAATCAGGCCGCGGTCGAACAGGCGATGAACCTGCCGATGGACCAGCGCTTCGCCGCGATGGCGCAGATCGGCAGCTTCTTCGACTTCTTCGCCAGCCGCGGGATCAGCGCCGACCAGGCGCGCGCCTGCCTCGCCGACGTTCCGAGCCTCGAGAAGCTCGCGGCCGAAACCGATCGCTACGCCAAGCAGGACCAAGTGAGCGGCACCCCGACCTTCACGCTCAACGGCAACAAGCTCGACGGCGTGAACGGCTGGGCCCAGCTCGAACCCGTGCTCCAGCGCGCCGGCGCCAGGTAAGGGGGGCGAAGCGGCGCGGCGATGCAACTTCGGCACCTGCGCCTCAGCGGCTTCAAGAGCTTCGTCGAGCCGGCCACGCTGCGGATCGAACCGGGGCTGACCGGCGTCGTCGGGCCCAACGGCTGCGGCAAATCCAACCTGCTCGAAGCCATCCGCTGGGTAATGGGCGAGACCAGCGCCAAATCGCTGCGCTCGGGCGGGATGGAAGACGTCATCTTCGCCGGCACCGAAACCCGGCCGCCGCGCGATTTCGCCGAAGTCGTGCTCTGCGGCACCGATGCCGAAGGCGAAGAGCTCGAGGTCGTCCGCCGGATCGAGCGCGGCGCGGGCAGCGCCTACCGCATCAATGGCCGCGACGTGCGCGCCAGGGATGTCGCGCTGACCTTCGCCGATGCCGCCACCGGCGCGCACAGCCCCGCGCTGGTCAGCCAGGGCAAGATCGCGCAGGTCATCGCCGCCAAGCCCGACGAGCGCCGAATGATGCTCGAGGAAGCGGCGGGGATCGCCGGCCTGCACGTGCGCCGCCGAGACGCCGAATCGAAACTGCGCCAGACCGAGGCGAACCTGGCGCGGCTCGAGGATCTGATGGCCGGGCTCGACAGCCAGATTTCCTCGCTGCGGCGGCAGGCCAGGCAGGCCGAGCGCTACCGCACGCTCAGCGACGATCTGCGCGCGGTCGAGGCGCGCGTGGTGTTCGCGCGCTGGCGCGACGCCGCTGCCGCCGCGGAGACGGCGAAGGCGGCGGCGAGCGAGGCCGAGGCGCGCGTCGCGGCGGCACAGGCGGAGGCGGACGAAGCGCACAAGGCGCAGCGCGCCGCGGTCGAGGCGCTCGCCCAGGCGCGCGACGAGCTCGCCGACCGGCGCGACGACGCCAGCGCGCACGGCCACCGGATGGCCGCGCTTTCGAGCCAGCTCGAAGCCGCCGAGCAACGTCTCGCCGATCTCGATCGCCAGCGGGTCCGGCTCGAGGAGGATCGCGGCGAGGCCGACCGGCTGACGCGCGACGCCGCCGAGGCCCTGGCGCGGCTCGAGAAGGAGCTGGCCGCAGGCCGGGCGGCGGTCGAGGAGGCCGAGACCGCGCGCCCGGCGCTCGCACGTGCCGTCGATTCCGCGGAGGCCGCAGTCCGCACGGTCGAACTGGCGCTGGCCCAGGCGACCGCCGACAACGCCGGGGTCGAAGCCGAATGGCGCGTGGTCGAGGCAGAGGTTTTGCAGGCCGTGAGCCGTCGCGACCGGCTCGAGGCCGAAGGGCGGCGCCTGGACGAGCAACGCGCCGCGCTGCTGGCCGGGGGCGATGGCGCGGTGGCGGTCGAGGCGGCAGGAAGGGCGGCGCGGGACGCAGCCAATGCCCTGATTCTCAGGCGCGCGAAGCTTGAACAGATGCAGGCCCGCAAGGCCGACCTTCAAGGCACGCGCGACGAGGCCGGCTCCGCGCTGGCCACCGCACGGGCCGAGCTGGCGGGAATCGCGCGCGAGCATGACGCGCTGCTGCGCGACCGCGAGGCGCGCGCGAGAGCGGCCGGGAATCGCGGCGGGCAACGGCCGGCGATCGACGCCGTACGCGCCGCACCCGGCCATGAGCGCGCCCTCGCGGCGGTACTGGGCCGCGATGGCAAGGCGCTGCTGGGATCGGCGGAAGGCAGCGAGGGCCGGTTCTGGACCGGGGCTGCCGCGCCCTCGCCGGTGCCGGGGAGTCTCGCCGCGCATGTCGCGGCGTGCCCTCCCGAGCTCGCCGCGCGACTGGCGCTGGTCCATGTCGCCGAGACCGACGACGGCCGTGCGCTGGCGCCCGGCGAATGGCTGGTGACCCGCGCGGGCGCGCTGCGGCGGTGGGACGGCTTCGTCGCAAGCGGCGAAGGCGCGGCGGAGGCCGCGCGGCTCGAGGCGGAGAACCGCTTTCTCGAGCTCGACGCGCAGCTTGCGCCGCTGCGTGAGGCAGTCGCGGCATCGCAGAGCGCGCATGACACATCGGCGAGCGACCTCGCGCAGCTCCAGCGTGACCTGATCGCCGCCGACCGCGCCGTGGCGCAGGCGGCCGAGGATGAGCGCGCCGCGCTGCGCGCGCTCGATCAGGCCGAGGCGGCAAAGGAGCGGGTGGCCGCGCGGCTGGGGGAGATCGACCGCCAAACCGCCGAGCAAGTCGAAGCTCTGGCGCAGGCGGTGAAGGACGCCGCCGCCGCGCAGGCCAGGCGCGCCGCCCTGCCCGATCCAGCCGCCGGACGCGCCGCGCTCGAGACCGCCCGCGCCAGGAACGAGGCGGCGCGCACCGCGCTCCAGAGCGCGATGGCGGCGCTGGCCGGGCACGACCAGGCGCTGGCCGTGGCGCGCGAACGCGCCGCAGCGCAGCGCGCCGAGATTGCCGGCTGGCAGGCCCGCAGCGGCGATGCCGCCAGGCGCCTGGCCGAGATGGCGCGGCGGCTCGAGGAAATCGGCGAGGAGCACGCGATCACCGCCGCCAGGCCCGCGGGCCTGTTGCGCGAGATCGAACAGGGCGACCAGGTTCGCGCGCGCATCGGAGCCGAGCTTGCCGAGGCCGAGAGCGCCGCCAAGGCTGCGCAGGAGGCAGCCGGCCAGGCCGATCGCGCCAGCGCCGCCGCCGTCGAGGCGCTCGCCAGCGCGCGCGAGACTCGCGCCGGGCTCGCGGCGCGCGCCGAGAACGAGGACGCGCGCCGTATCGAGATGAGCCGCATCGCTGGCGAACGCTTCCAATGCCCTCCCCCGCTGCTGCCGGAGCGCTTCGCCTTTGACCGCGAGGCGGTGAGGAGCGCCGAGGCCGAGAGCGCGGAGATGGACCGCCTCGCCGCCGCGCGCGAGCGCATCGGCCCGGTCAATCTGGTCGCCGCCGAGGAGCTGGCGCGGATCGAGGCCGAGCACGGCTCGAGCGCGGCCGAGCAGGCCGAGCTGACCGAGGCGGTGCATCGCCTGCGCGGCTCGATCGGCAGCCTCAACCGAGAGGGCCGCGAGCGGCTGCGCGAAGCTTTTGCGCAAGTCGACGGCCATTTCCGACGGTTGTTCACCCGGCTGTTCGAATCAGGTTCCGGGGGCGGGCAGGCACATCTCGCGCTGATCGACAGCGCGGATCCGCTTGAGGCCGGGCTCGAGATCTACGCCCAGCCGCCGGGCAAACGGCTCCAGTCGCTGACACTGCTGTCGGGCGGTGAGCAGGCGCTGACCGCGATCGCGCTGATCTTCGCGCTCTTCCTCACCAACCCGGCGCCGATCTGCGTGCTTGACGAGGTCGACGCGCCGCTCGACGACGCCAACATCGAGCGTTTCTGCGACCTGCTCGACGCGATGGTGGCCGAGACCGAGACCCGCTATCTCATCGTCACGCACAACGCGGTGACGATGAGCCGGATGCACCGCCTGTTCGGCGTCACCATGGTCGAAAAGGGAATCAGCCGCCTCGTCAGCGTCGATCTTGGCGCGGCGGAGCAACTGTTGCTCGCAGCGGAGTGACCGCGCCTCAGCCCGACTTCGGGCCCACCACGCCGATCACAATCCCGCCGCCGCCATCGCGCCCCGCAGTTCCTCGAAGCGGTAGGGCTTCTTCAGGAACACCCCCCCGGGCACGCAGCGCACCTGCTCGGCGGAATAGCCGCTCACGTAAATCACCCGGAGCCCCGGCTGCCTGTCACGGGCGAGACGCGCCAGCTCCCAACCGTCGGGCTCGCCCGGCATGCGGATATCGGTGATGAGCGTGTCGAATACCTTGCCATTCTCCAGCATGGACAGCGCTTCCGTGCCATTGGCCGCGCAAGTGACTTCGAAGCCGCTGTCGGCGAGGTCCTGCCGCGTCAGCTCGCGCAGCAGCATCTCATCCTCGACAAACAGCACTCTGGTTTCAGGCATGGGCGTCTTCCCGAAGCTGCTCCGGTGGCAGAAACAGGCTGATCGCGGTGCCCGTTCCCGGTCTTGAATCGATTTCGACGCGCCCGCCGTGCTGCTGGACGGTTCCCACGACCTGACTCAGACCCAGTCCCGAGCCCCTGCCCACGGGCTTGGTGGTGAAGAACGGCTCGACCGAGCGCTGGACGGTCTCCTCGTCCATGCCGATGCCGGTGTCGGTCACCGTCAGTTGCACCTCGCCCGTGTCGGAGAGGCGAGTGGCGATGGAGAGCTCGCCTGCCTCGGGAATCGCATCGCGCGCGTTGATGACCAGGTTCAGGATCGCGCTTTCCATCTGGTTGCGATCGATGACCACCTGGGGCAACGAGGGCGCGAGGCGATAGCTCAACGTGATCCGTGAGCCCACGGTCTGCGTCACCAGGTCGGACATGCCGCTGATGATGGCGTTGAGATCGTTGGCTTCGGGCTGGAGCGGTTGCTGGCGGGCGAAGGCGAGAAGCTGGTCGGTGAGCCGCGCTGCCCGCTCCGCGCCGGCCAGCGCGCTGTCGATCGCGCTCTGCCCCTCCGGCGTATCGCTGCCCTTGCGCTTGAGGCGATCGAGATTGCCGATGATCACGCCCAGCAGATTGTTGAAATCATGCGCGACGCCGCCGGTGAGCTGACCGATGGCCTCCATCTTCTGCGCCTGGCGCAGCATGGCAGCGGTCCTCTCGCGCTCCTCGGCTTCGCGCACCAGCGCCTCGTTGACGCGCTGCAGGGCGGCCGGCGAGGGGATCGCTACCAATTTGGGGAGCAGGGGAATGAGCAGCAGAGCGGTGGCGACCGAGGCGATCGCGGTGATGACCTTGACCACTGCCTCGAGCCCGTAGGCGGGCACCCAAAGCGTCACGATCCCGAAGATATGGGTGGTGCCGCAAGCCATGATGAAGAGCGCGAACAGGCTGAGCATCCAGCCGAACTCGATATCCCGGCGCTGGCGCAGGAGGCGCCACAGCACGATGGGAATCGAGAAATAGGCCAGAGCGATAAAGGCGTCGGAAACGACATGGGTCCACACCAGCGCTGGGTCCCACAGCAGACAATAGCCATGGGGCGCGAGCCCTCTCACGACCAGGAAGTTCTGCCACCACTCGATCATCGACTCGATCCTCCCGCCCGGAACACTCCAACGGTGTCGCCGCCTTGAGCAGGACCACTTGCAGATTGGCCGGAAAAGCTAAACCCTCGACGCCCGCATCCTCGACATCCGCATCCTCGAGGCCCGCGCGCGAGGGTCCTGGGGGCAGCTCATGCCGCCAGCGCCTCGGCCAGCTGGGCGCGAATGGCGCGGAGGCGGGAGAGCAGATCGCCGGGCATGCCGGAGCCGGGGGCCGTTGGCTCCGCCGCCGGGCCCGCCGCCGCGGGCGCGGCCTGCAAGGCTGCCCTGGCACCCTTGAGCGTGTAGCCTTCCCCGTTCACCAGGCTCTCGATCCGCTCGATCAGCGCGACATCCTCGGGCCGGTAAAGCCGCCGCCCGCCGGCGCGCTTGAGCGGGCGCAGCGCGGGGAACTGATCCTCCCAATAGCGAAGGATATGCGGCTTGATGCCCAGCGCGGCGCTCACTTCCCCGATCGTTCGCAGCGCGCCTGAATCCTTGCCGTCGTCGAATTGCGCCATCGCCGTCAGCCTTTCGCGATGCGATCCTTGAGCAACTGGCTGGCGCGGAAGGTCAGGACACGGCGCGGGGTGATCGGCACTTCGACCCCGGTCTTGGGATTGCGGCCAACGCGCTCGTTCTTGTCGCGCAGCACGAAGCTGCCAAAACCCGAAATCTTCACATTCTCGCCCTTGGCGAGCGCGCCGCACATCTTCTCGAGGATGCCTTCGACCATGGCGAGCGACTCCGCGCGGCTGAGGCCGAGCTTGCGGTTTATCGTTTCTGCCAGGTCGGCGCGTGTCAGGGTGCCCACCGAACGCATGTCGTTCGCCTCTCCTATGACTGCGCGACCCGGAAGCGGCCATACGCCGCTGCCCCTTGTATCGCAACGGTTTAACTTAGGTTATGCGTCGGAACGTTACATGCGCGCGAGCGAGGCGCCCCAGGTGAAGCCCCCGCCCATCGCTTCGAACATCACGAGGTGACCCGGCCTGATCCGGCCGTCGCGGACCGCCACGTCGAGCGCCAGCGGGACCGAGGCCGCCGAAGTGTTGGCGTGGCGATCGACCGTCATGATCATCCGGTCGCGATCGAGGCCCAGCTTGCGGGCGGTCGCGTCGAGGATGCGGGCATTGGCCTGGTGCGGAACAACCCAGTCGAGATCCGCCGCCGATACGCCCGCGTCCGCGAGCACTTCGGTCAGCACCTCGGCGAGATTGACGACGGCGTGGCGAAAGACCTCGCGGCCCTTCATCCTCAGCTTGCCGACGGTGCCGGTGGTGGCGGGGCCGCCGTCAACGAACAGCATGTCCTTATGCGTTCCGTCGGCGTGGAGGCGGCTGGCGAGGATGCCGGGACCGTCCTCGGCCACTTCCTCCGCCACCAGCACGACCGCGCCCGCGCCGTCGCCGAACAGCACGCAGGTGCCGCGATCCTCCCAGTCGAGCAGGCGGCTGAAGGTCTCGGCCCCGATCACCAGCGCCTTTGCGCCCATCCCGGTCCGGAGCAGCGAATCGGCGGTCGCGAGCGCGTACAGGAACCCCGAGCAGACCGCAGCGATATCGAAGGCGATGGAGCCGGGTGGGCACCCGAGCAGCGCCTGAACCTGCGTCGCGGTGGCGGGAAAGGTGTGATCGGGCGTGGCGGTGGCGAGCACGATCAGGTCGATCTCGTCGGGGCGCATTCCCGCCGCCTCGAGCGCCCGGCGCGCCGCCTCGGCGGCGAGCGTCGAGGTGCTCTCGCCCTCGCCCGCGATGTGGCGCTGGCGGATGCCGGTGCGCTCCACGATCCATTCGTCGCTGGTGTCGACCCGGGTCGCCAGCTCGGCATTGGTCATGATCTGCGCCGGCAGCGCCGACCCGGTGCCCTTGATGACCGCTCTGATCATCGCGCGGTCACTCGCCGACGGCCTGCACCGCCGGCGCGCGGCGCCTGGACCCGCGCAGCGTTTCCGATCCCAGCTCGCCCAGGTCGTGCTTGATGCGGTCGGTAATATCGTCCTCGAGCAGCCGCGCGGCGACTTCGACCGCGTTGGCGACACCCTTGGCGCTCGCGCTGCCATGGCTTTTCACCACCACGCCGTTGAGCCCCAGGAAAACCGCGCCGTTGTGATTGTTGGGATCGAGATGATGGCGCAGCAGTTCGGTGGCGGGGCGCGAAACGAGAAAACCGACCTTGGAGCGAAAGCTGGAAGCGAACGCGTTCCTGAGCAGATCGGTCACGAAGCGCGCCGCGCCCTCGATCGCCTTCAATGCGATATTGCCCGAAAAGCCATCGGTCACGATCACGTCGCAGGTGCCGCGGTTGATCTTGTCGGCCTCGACGAAGCCCGCGAAATCGAGCTCGAGACCGGTCGCGGCCTTGAGCACCGCGGCGGCATCCTGCAGCTTGTCGGTGCCCTTGGTCTCCTCGGTGCCGATGTTGAGCAGCCGTACGCTCGGGCGCGGAGTCTCGTTGACGATCCGCGCGTAGGCGGCGCCCATGATCGCGAACTGGACGAGGTTCCTGGCATCGCATTCGCGATTGGCGCCCAGGTCGAGCATCACCACGTCGCGCTCGCCCAGGGTCGGCAGCAGCGCGGCCAGCGCGGGGCGGTCGATGCCGGGCATGGTCCGCAGCGCCAGCTTGCTCATCGCCATCAGCGCGCCGGTGTTGCCCGCGCTGACCGCGGCGCCCGCTTCGCCCTTCTTTACGGCCTCGACGGCCAGGCCCATGCTGGTGGTCTTGGCGCGGCGCAGGGCCTTGGACGGCTTCTCGTCTCCCGCGACGACATCCTCGCAGTGGAGGATCTCGGACGCGCCGGTCAGCCCTGGGTGATTGGCGAGGGCGGCCTCGATCCGCGGGCCATCGCCAACGAGCAGGAACTTGAACTTGTCGTGCCGGCGGCGCGCGAGCGCAGCGCCTTCGACCATCACGCGCACGCCTTCATCGCCGCCCATCGCGTCAACGGCGATACGCGGCAGGCTCATGCTGGTCTCCGGTCGGCTGGGGGGCGGCCGGTCAGAGACCGACGGCGATGACTTCGCGCCCGTTGTAATAGCCGCAGTGACCGCACAGATTGTGCGGACGCTTCAACTCGCCGCAATTCGAGCATTCGTGATGCGCTTCGACCTTCAGCGAATCATGGCTGCGGCGCATGCCGCGGCGGCTGGGCGATACTTTCCTCTTGGGGACGGCCATGCGGCACCTGTTCCTAAATCAATTGGACGCGTTTTCGGTGGCCGCCCTAGGGGAAGGTCCGGCGGCGCACAAGTGCGCCCGGACCAGCGTCCTCACAAGGTCGGCGAAGGAGCGGGCCTATAGCGGGATTGCGCCCGAATGCAAGCGGGCATGGCGGCGCCGCGCGGCGCGATTGCGCCGGCCTGCTCGAGAGCTTAGCAAGGGCCCCGCACCATTGGGAGGAGCTTGCCATGACCGTGCTACCGGTAACGCTGTGCGCCGCGGCCGCGGCCGCCATTATCAATCTGTGGCTGTCCGTCCGCGTCGGCCAGATGCGCCGCGGCCTGAAAGTGTCCATCGGCGATGATTCCGGAGGGCCGCTGACGGCGCGGATGCGCGCGCAGCTCAACTTCGTCGAGAACACCGCCTTCGTGCTGATCCTGATCGCGGTGATCGAGCTGGCGGGGCGCGGGGGCACGTGGCTGGCCTGGGTCTCGGGCGCTTATCTGCTTGGCCGGGTGGCGCATGGCGTGGGAATGGACGGCGGAGCGCTGGGCGCTGGCCGCGCGGTCGGCACCGCGATCACCATGCTCGTTCAGCTCGGCCTGGCGGTGATCGCGGTGCTGGTCGCGTCCGGGCGCTTCTAGGCCCGGGTTGCCATTGCCCTAAGCCTCGCCGCGGGCGATGCGCTCCTGCCGCTCGGCCGCGGTCTCGGCCGGCACGAAGCTGTCGGACTTCACTCCCAGCCAGATCAGGATCGGCGTGGCCATGTAGATCGAGCTGTAGGTGCCGACGAAAATGCCCATGGTGATCGCGGCAGTAAAGCCGAAGATCACGTCGGGGCCGAGCAGAAGCAGGCTCACCAGCGTCAGCAGCAGCGAGAGCGAGGTTACCACGGTGCGCGACAGCGTCTCGTTGACCGACAGGTCGAGCAGCTCGGCGATGGGCATCTTGCGATACTTCAGCAGGTTCTCGCGAACCCGGTCGTAGACCACGATGTTGTCGTTGAGCGAATAGCCGATCAGCGTCAGCAGTGCGGCGACGATGTTGAGATCGAACTCCATCTGGGTCAGCGAGAACATGCCCAGCGTCAGCGTGACGTCGTGCACCAGCGCGAACAGCGCGCCCACGCCGAATTGCCATTCGAAGCGAATCCAGATGTAAATCGAGATCCCGATCGCGGCGAGCACCAGCGCGAGCATGCCGCTCCCGAACAGCTCGTCGGATACCTTGCCTGAAACCGAATCCACCCCGTCGATGCGGACTTGCGGATAGGCCTGGCGGACGGTCGCGGTGATCCGGCTGGTCATCCGCTCCGCAATCGCCACGCGCTGGGCGCCTCCGTCGGGCAGCCGCATCCGCACCGAGACCGCGTTGGGCTGGCCGAACTGCTGGATGATCGGCTCGCCATAGCCGAGCGCATCGATCCTCTGGCGCAGATCGGCGAGCGGCGCGGCGGGCTGGCCGACGAAGGTCATCCGGATCATCTGCCCGCCGACGAAATCGACCCCGAGGTTGAGCCCCTTGGTGAACAACAGCCCGATCGAGGCCGCCATCAGCAGCAGGCTGACCGCGTAGAACGGCACTCGCCAGCGCAGGAAGCGGATATTGGTGTTGTCGGGGATGAGCTTGAGAAGTTTCATGGATCGGACCTACAACACGATGTCGGCGGGGCGCGCGCGGCGCAGCCAGCCCGCGACCCACATCCGGGTGAGCGTGACCGCGGTGAAGACCGAGGTGACGATGCCGATCATCAGCACCACCGCGAAACCGCGGATCGGCCCGCTGCCGAAGATGAACATGATCACTGCGGCAATGGTGTTGGTGATATTGGCGTCGAAGATCGCGCGGCTCGCTTCCTTGTAGCCCGCCTCGACCGCCTGGACGACGCGGCGGCCGCGTGCGCGCTCCTCGCGGATGCGTTCGTTGATCAGCACATTGGCGTCGACCGCCGCGCCCACGGTCAGCACCAGCCCCGCGATGCCCGGAAGCGTCAGGGCCGCCGCGCCGCCCAGCCAGGCCATCACGCCCAGGATCATCAGCACGTTGAGGATCAGCGCGGCGCAGGTGTAGAGCCCGAAGCGGCCGTAGGTCAGGATCATGAAGACCATCAGCACCGTCAGACCCACGCCGAGGGCGATCGCCCCCTTCTTGATCGAATCCGCCCCCAGGTCGGGGCCGACGGTGCGCTCCTCGATCACCGTGAGATCGACCGGCAAGGCGCCCGAACGCAGCGCGATCGCCAGATTGTTGGCGCTTTCCGCGGTGAAGCTGCCCGAGATCTGCGCCGCGCCCCCCAGGATCGGCTCGTTGATGTTGGGCGCGGACAGGATCTTGCCATCGAGAATGATCGCGAACGGCTTGTTGACATTCTGCGTGGTCAGGTCGGCGAAGCGCTGGCCGCCCTGGCTGTCGAACTGGATGTTGACCAGCGGCTCGTTGGTGCGTGGATCGACCCCGGCGGTGGCGTTGGTGAGGCTGTCGCCGCGAATCCCGCCAAGGCGCCGGACGGCGAGGCTCTGGCCCTTCTGCGGCCCCTCGGCGAAGGGAAATATCTGGGTGCCCGGCGGAGCGATGCCCTTGGCGACGTCGCTGGGCAGCGCGCTCTGATCGACGAGCTTGAACTCTAGCTTGGCGGTCTGGCCGAGCAGGGCTTTGAGCGCGGTCGGATCCTGAAGCCCGGGCACCTGCACCACGATGCGCAAGGCGCCCTGGCGGATGATCGTCGGCTCGCGCGTGCCGAGCGCGTCGATACGCTTGCGCACCACCTCGGTCGCGGTGCTCATCGCGTCGGTCACCGCGCGGTCGACCCCGGCATCGGTCGGCGCGAGCACGAAACGGGTCTGATCGACCACCGACAGCGTCCAGTCGCGCGACAGCCCGGTGCCGTTCATCAGCGGGAGCAGCACCTCGCGCGCGCGGTCGATATCGGCGGGATTGGCGAGCATGAAGGAAAGCCGCCCGCCGCGCGTCGAAATATCGCCGATCTGGATGCGCGGCTCGGCCAGACGCATCGCGGCGCGGACCGATTCATCCATCGTCTCGAGCCGCTGCTGCGCGACCTGGCGACGGTCCGCCTCGAGCAGGATGTGGCTGCCGCCGGCCAGGTCGAGCCCCAGATTGACCATCGGCTCGGGGAGGATCGCGGGCCAGCGCGCACCGGTGAGCGCGACCAGCGAGGGCAGCGCGGCGAGCGCGCAGGCGGCCGTCACCAGCCACAGCCAGGCCTTTTTCCAGGCGGGGAAGTCGAGCATCGTCGTCGCGGCCTCTGCTCTCAATCGTTGGCGGGGCCGGCGGCGGGGCCGGGATTGACTATATCGCCGATGGTCGCCTTGAGCACGCGCACGCGCACGCCCTTGGCGATCTCGAGCTCGGCATAGACATCCTCGACCTTGGTGACCTTGCCGACCACCCCGCCCGCAGTGAGCACCTCGTCGCCGCGCTTGAGACCCGCCACCTTGGCCTGATGGGCCTTCTGCTGGCGCATCTGGGGGCGGATGATCAGGAACCAGAAGATCGCGATCATGCCCACGATGGGCAGCCAGCCCATCCAGGCTGGCGGGGCTTCGGCGGCGGCGCCCGTGCCCCCTAGATTGGCAGCGGCGGCGAGAAGGGTGAGCATGGAGATTTCGAACCTGCGATAAGGGTCAAGAAAAGGGATCGCGGCGCCCGGGCGGCTGCGAAGTGCCGGCGCGCCTAGCAGCATTGCCACAGCAGGGCAACGCGCTGCAATCGCCCGCGGCGCGCGCTAGCCGCTTGCCAACCCTCGGGCCCAAACCTATAGGGCCGCGCTCCACTGATCGGGACGTAGCGCAGCCTGGTAGCGCATCACACTGGGGGTGTGGGGGTCGGAGGTTCGAATCCTCTCGTCCCGACCAGTGGACTTAAGAATCCCAGCCAAACCCGCGGAAATCCTCAACTTTTGAGGTGATATGCGCGGCTGGTATGGACGTTTGAGTCCTATTTTGTGCACCAGAGTGTGCACCTCATTGTGCACCAATGTGTGCACCAAATGCCGCCAGGACGCTCGGCCATGAGCGTCTATCGCCGTGGCGCGATTTACTGGTGGTGTCGGCGCCTGAAGTTGGGCTCGCCAGATCCGCGATCTATAATGCTCCGATTATCGCTGAAAACCTCGGACAAGGCCGAGGCCCGATCGCGAGCGCATGCGCTCGACATGGAGTTGCAGATGGTCGCCTTACGATTTCCGGACCAACAATCCGCTCCCTCGAAGGAGAAACTGGAATCGATCCAATTAGAGGCGCTGCGCTTCAAGAGAGACCAGATCGCCAGCCTTCAGACCCGGCCGCCGTTCGACTTCATTGAACATTGGCGCTCTAACGTTGTGATGGCGCATATCTACGGCGCGCTGGCGCGATCAGGCACCGTGCCACTTTCGCGGGGTGAATGGTCACGCGCTATGGACGCTCTGACCGACACGCCGGAAGAGCAATCTCTCTTTGAAGAAGTCGCCAGCAGGTATGGCCTCAACCCCTCATGCGTGGCTCCCGAGGTTGCCACGCTTCACGAACCCGGCGACGACCGCCCTCTTCCCGACGGACCTCGCAGGCCATTCCCTGTCGCACCCCGCTTCGTTCTGAATGCGTTGGAAAATGCGAAAATACGCGACACGCCCGACAACCGCAGAACCGCCGTCGCGATCATGGCGGCCAGCTATCAGCAAGCGCTGCTGGAAGCGAACGAGGACCTCTCGAAAAATCAAGATAACGGCTGGCTCAACCACCTGCCGGAATCGCTAGACAGACTTCTGAGCCAGGGCGCGACCCCACAGCCACGCCCGCGGGATCGATCTTCCCCTGTGCAAGCTGCGCGCCCTTCGAGCAATGATGAGGCGAGCTCGCCTTTGCCTGTCGCGGATGCCCCCAAAGCCTCTTCCATCGAGGGTGGCTTGATCGATCTGACAGTTTCTGAAGTAACGGACCTGGCAATCAAAACCAACAAAAAGTCAAAGGCATGGCAGGAATCGGCGCAACGAAACGCAAGGGTGATCTCGGAGATATTCATCGCCGTGAATGGCAATCTTCTCATGAGTGAGGTGAGGACGGAACATCTTTACGCACTGCGAGACCGGCTCGAGCGAATGCCAACGGTATGGGGGAAAAGCGCGGAAGATCGGCATGGGGGATACCCGGCGATTTTTGCGCGGGGCGATAGGCTGGCGAAGGCATGGGAGGACGCCATCCGCGCGCGGACTGACAAGGTTGCGACCGTGGGGCTCTCCGTGACTACGTTCAACCGGCACATCCGAACACTGCGGCAAGTCTTCGATTTTCCCGGGGACCTCGTCGATGGCCGCGGACGTCGAACCCATGTCCAACCTGAGGCCAGCTTCCGAAAGCTCACATCCAGGGACCGGCGCCGGAAAAACACGCGGAAGCCGGTGCCCACCAAGGGTGAAGTGCATCATCTGTTAAGTGGGCCTGTTCACGTTGGATGTGCTGGCGAGGATGATCGGTTCTCGCCGGGTAGCGTGGTCATCCATGATAGTGCTTATTGGTCGCCGCTGCTGTTTGCGATTTATGGAAACCGCTCAAACGAATTCTGTCAGCTGCCGCTCGATCATGTGATCGACAAAGCACCGATCCCGTTTCTTCGTGTTCTGGAATGGCAGGGTCAGACAGTGAAAACGTCCGCGACCAATCGGGATCTCCCGATAGCCCCGCTGCTTATTCACTTAGGCTTTCTCGAATACGTGCGTCAACTTCGTGATAGGGGATACCTCTGGCTCTTCCCTGAGTTGAATTTAACGCGCGAGAAACCCAGCAAGGTTTTCATGGAGCACGCATTTCGACCGCTGGTCGAAAGCCGCTTCCCTAATGGCACCAGCGTTAAACGAGGCGATAAAGAAATCGATACTCAATCCATGAGGAAATTCGTCACCAATTACCTTCTCGGGGCCGAACCAAAAATTGAGCTTCGCCTCCGCCAAGCGTTCGTTGGACATGAGCCTACGACAACAATTGATTCGATCTACGAAGCCGATGCGACGGTCGAGGAGTTGTTGCCCTGTGTCATAAAGACGCAAGAGGTAATCGCGCATCTAACGCCACACACAATTCTCTTGCGTAGCGAGATGTAACTTAATGGCGATGGCAGCTTGGCGCCCCATTAGCGGTCCAACCGGCGATTGAAGCGGCGTCCCAAAACCGGTCGGTCAGCTTCGACGTATCAAGCGTCGGTCCACCCTCGTAATCGCGATGGCTGCCGAGTTGATCCTTACCTTTTAGAGCGGTGCGCGCCAGTTCTCCTCGATCTAGAAATGTTAACGACATGTCGGGCATGTCGGAGTCCCAGTGGGATGCATCGGCGTAGAAGCGCAACGCCTGCTCTAGGCGCTGACGATCCCCATTAGCCTCAGCAAGGACCAGGCTTGCGGTCTGGACTTCGGGGAAGTCTGGTGAGCAAAGCCGCACCTACGGCGCGATCTTCCCGCGCGCCCCCGGCAGGATGACATTGCAGGATCGAGCCTGCGTTTCTGCTCAAAAGGACGCGCGGGGCGGTGCCGCGCGCGCATCAGGGGCGTCGCTCTACGACGTTGGCGCGCCGGCATTGGGGAGCGAGTGGGGATGGAGTGCGGGGTGCGGGAATTGCGGTGACAGGGCTCGCTCGAGGGTCGTTCGAAGCGACATGGTCGACGGGATTGGGCGCCGGTGGGGATCAATCGCGCCGGGGGGATAGATGGAGGCGAGGAGGTCAGCCTATGATTATCTGGGTGGCTGTCATTGCCGCGACGGTGGCATCGACTTCAGTGTAGATGTCGACATCGGCTTCCTGCGTGTCAATTTCTACGATCAAGGCAAATCGCGCGGAGGGCAGCCCGTTCTGCAATCGTGATTTCGATTTCCACCAGCCGGCAACCGGGTGGACCGCAATTAAGTTACGCCGGGCGAGATCGGAGGCCCGACACGTTAGTTGATCGATATGCAGCGAACCAACATCCCGACGGACGCTACCGAAGTCCCACAAATCTTCTTCGTCGCTCTGCGGCCCGGTATCCTCCGCGGCCTTGCTGATCCTGGCCATGAATTGTTGCGGATTCTCGTTCGCGCGATTCAATTTGAAGCGGAGGTTATGGGAGGCATAGCGATAGCGTGAGCCGCGCGATGCTTCGGATGGATTTGGCGCGACAAACGAACTCAGGGTCACGCGCAGGGTGACATTGGCAGTGCCGAGCTTGCGCAGCTCTTCCACGGGCCAAGGGAGTTCAAACAGGCGCATCTCGTTATGAACGTCGCCGCCGGTTTTCGTCGACAGGCCATAAGGGACGATGACGTCCTGTACAATGAGCGTGAGGGCGTTGGCCGCGCTGCGTCGCGCGCGCGCAAGATCCGGCACGCCATGACCATAGCGCTGGAACAGCCGGGCATAGTCCCCCTTTTGGGGTGCCACCGGCAAGTGTGAGCGCATCTGGTCGGTCCAGCGCGCTGAACTGACATAGAGCCCGCGGATCGTCTCGGGCCATAGCGACGGATAGTCCGACCACAATTCGGTGATCTGCTTGGCTGCGAGCGCGGTCGCGGCGCTGGTATCATGGGTGAAGCAGAATGAGCGCAGCGGGTAGCTGTGGTGCGTACTCAGCAAGCAAAGCCAGCCATGGCGCATGGGCGGGGGCGCGCCGTCGGCTGCCCAGTTGCCGCCCTCCAGAACGATGTCAGGCTTGAGCGGCCAGGTCGCCGACCATGATGCGGTCCGCGAACAGGGTGATAAATCACCGGCGGGCGCGACGTGTCCAAGTCCGCTGCCGGGCGGAAGCAATGTCTTCTCGGTATAGGCGCCAATGCACAGCGCGTTCCACGCTTGCGCCGGGGACTCGATCTCATTGTCACCATGATCGCAAGTGTCGAGATAAAGCCCTGCACCAAAGCTAAAATTATCGGTGTTCCCAGCCGAAATCAGAATCAGCCGCTGTTGCGCGATCAGGCCGGATACGCCCGCTGCCAGCTGATCAACTTCACTCGACCACGAAGTCGGCGCGCCATCATGTGGGGTGTCTTCATCCGTCGTTGCCGCCATCGTGTAGGTGCGACGGCGCATGGTGACCTCGACGGCATTGATTGCGCTTCGCGTGACCGATCCCAGGAGATGATGCGGATTAACCCCCACATCCGGCATCAGCTTTACCGATTCCAGCCGGTGACCGACGGTTACGGGTCGTGTATCCTGAACCGGGATCGTTAGGTCGCCATAAAGTGCCAGGCCGGCCAATTGCGTGCCATGGCCCTTGCTGTCATCGACACTCCATGCCGGATCCGCCGCATGCCGGTCCGCTGCCGCCAGCGCGGGTGCGATCAACGGATGTGCCCGGCTCACACCGGTGTCGAGCAGCGTAATGTAGCCAGCGTCAGCCGCTTGCGAAAAGGTCGTCCGCTGGCCCAGCTCGGCCACCCAGGCGGCTTGCTCGGTCACCTCGAGACTGTCGAAGAAATCCGCAGTGACCGCGGGCGCCGCCAGCGCGCGCACACCGCCATGCCGTCGCACCGCGAGCGCGAGGGCGTCGCGGGTCGCGCGCCCAACGACAACAATATCCTCGGGAAAACGCAGCCGGTCCGGGCCGATCTCGATCTGCAACGCCGCCGCCCTGGCAATGAACGGCTCCGCCTCGGCGGGATCGAGCCAGATTTCCCAATGCACGGCCCCGTTATCGGTCGGAAACTTGTCCTGGGGTCCGCGCCACAAGGCGCGCAGGCCGGCTTCGGTAATGGCGGCCAGACTTTGCACCAGATCGGCATTCTTGGGTCCGCCCGGAACGATCACCCCGTCCTTGTCCCGGTCCGGCTTGTTCTCCGTCTCGAACTGCGTGACCTTTTTGCGCAGCTTCTGGACGCCCTGTTCAGTCGCAAACAGCGTCGCGACCTCGACGATCGCGCCTTCCTCATGCTTCGAACTGCAACGCAGCAGTTCGACACCGCTTGAGTCGAGGCTGTCCTTTTTCAGCCGTTCATTGGGACGGCTTTCCACTTCGAGATAGAGACCGGCGAGCTGGCCTCCGGCTATGCTGGGAAGCGCATCGATCGCTCGCAACAGCGCCTGTGCATGGCCCGCACGATCGAGAACGTCACTCGGGGGCTTTCCGCCGCCCCCGGTCTTTGCCCGAAACGGATGGGGCGCGCCGATATTCTGGAGCAGGAAGTGACGTAAGTTCCTTGGCATTGCCTCTTCCTAGCCCCTGCAGCGCTCGACGACGCTCCAGTGAGTCGCATAAATCCAGCGTGGTGATGCAGTTGCGATCGCCGAGCACCGCGCGCCGTGCGGCATCTTCCGCTGCAGCAACGACATCGGCGGTGGATAGCCCGATCGCGCGTTGCGATACCTGCTTCCATGACAGACGGCTGGTCGAAAATCCCAGCAGGCGGCGCTCCAATGCCTCGCGGATCGCGGCGGCGTCAGGCAGCTCATAGGCAAGCACGAGATCGAACCGGCGCAGCACAGCCCGGTCGAGAATTGCGGGCAGGTTGGTGGTTGCCACCACGATGGACGGGCCGGTGTCATCGTCGAGAAATTGCAGAAACGAATTGAGCACGCGGCGGGCCTCACCAACATCGTTGCTCTCACCGCGCGCTGCCGCCAGCGCATCGATCTCGTCGAACAGATATACGCCGCGGGTCGACTTCACAGCATCGAAAACGAGCTTGAGCTTCTGGGCAGTCTCACCCATGAATTTGGTGATCAGGCCATGCAGCATGACCGAGAAGAGCGGATATTGCAGCTCGCCCGCCAGGCTATGTGCGCTCAACGTCTTGCCCGTGCCGGGCGGACCCGACAGCAACAGCCGCCGGCGCGGTTTCAGGCCTTTTTCCTCGAGCTTCTCGCGCATCCGTGTTTCCACAACGATATGCGCCAGTTCGTCCTCGATCGCGGTGGGCAGAATGACGTTGTTGAGCCGTTCGCTGGGGTAGGACGCCATAAGAAACTGGGCGAGATCGCCACGCGGCGCGGTAATTGGTGTTAGCTTGGGCGATTTTGCGGCTGGCGGGCTTTGCCCAGCATGGGCCCATTGGCGCAGTTGCTCGGCGAGCCGGGTATGACCCTTTTGCTCTTCCGCCGCCGACAACTGCATGGCGAGATCGAAGAAACGATCGGCATCGCCCTCGGCGTGGCTCTTGACGAGACCAATAAGCTGCTGCGCTGATGCCATATCCATATGTATCGCGGGATCAGCCGCAATACACCCCCCGTTTCGACGAATATACCGCATTCGAACGCTTCGACGCCAGCAAGAAGTGTACGGGCAGGTGCCCCCGCGCGTGGTGTTTGAGCGACGCCGAGATGGTGGCGGACGGCGTCAGTCGAAATCGGGGCCGAAATATTGCTTCGCTGGAACCGGTAGCCCGGATAGCCCGGCATCGAGCCGATGCACCGCATCATTGATTTCCATCAGCATCTCGCTGCGTTCAATCTCGTTACGGAAATAATTGGCATCGCCGGCGGCGGTTCGGCCCTGACGGCGAATCCAGTCGGCGTTGCGGGACAGCTGTTCCCATAGCTGCAACAAGTCCTGCCGTGCCTCGGCCAGCGCCTCGCTTTGCCATACCGGGTCGTTCGACAGCGCCAGCGAGGACATGGTCTGGCGGATCCGCGCGCGCTGATCCTCCGACGCGTCCATCGCGTCGAACCGGTCGCGTGCGTCCAGGATGCGCGTTCTGAGGATCTGAATGGAGGGAGCCATGACCTGGGCAATCTGCATCATCGGCATCGCCGGCGGCTGGAACTGCTTTTCGATCTGAACCTTGCTCGCCATCAGCGCATGATAGGTGTCGCGCCCCGCAATCGACCGCCTTGCTTCCGTAGACGCGTTCGATCGCAACAGGCCAAACCACTCGATGCGGTAATCCAGCCAATGCGTCGCCGGGATCGGCTCCCACACGCCGGCCTCGTCCTTTTTACCCCAGATCGTGACGTCACCATCGGCTGCCAGCTGCACCAGCCGATCGAGGTGATCGCTGACCTGGTTGCCGTCCATGCCCGCCGCGTCGATAAAACGCAGTCGCCATTGATGAAACTGGGCATAGGCCAGGGCTTCGGAGACAGTGACATCGCGCTGGACGCGTCCAGCAGGTTGCGCGGACGCATCAATGCTCGAAGCCGATGCCGGCAGCGCCGCAACTGGTCGATCCGCCAGCTCCGCCGCTTGCTCGGTCCGCATCCGCGCAAGCTGGTCGTGCGTTTCGGTCAGCGCTTCTTCCTTACGCTCAAGCTTTGCCTTCAGACCCTCAATGATCGCGTCCTTGTTCTCGAGGCGTGTCTTGAACAGCGCTGCGATGAGCGCGTAGCAGCCGCCGCCGACGATCAGCACCGACAATATAAAGACCTCGGGTGCCTTCGACAGTGTCTCCCAGCGGTCCAGCAGATAGTGCGCGATCGGTTCCATCGGCGATGCCTAGCATGGAAGCGCAGCGACATGTGAGGCGCGTGGCGGCTGGCCGGGACCGGGATACGCCATGCGTACAACCAGTGTTCGGCTGCGCGGGCGCTTGCCCTCTCCGGTCAGCCGCTGTCGAGAATGGGGTCGCCGCGTGTTCATGATCGCGTCGCCGGAGCGCGATGGCGATGAGGGGCGATTGGCCGCTTCATCTGGCGCACTTTCTAGAAGCTGCCAGGCCGCTACCGGCCCAAAAAAGGTTGCACAGCTCTAGCGTTTCTAACTCGGCCAATCGCGGCCGAGGAGACGAACGATGGGATACTCAAGATTTGACCCTGCTGTGCGAGCTCGCGCAGCGTGGAACGCCGGAAAGAACGTGGGCACTAAGCGCCCCCTCACGCAAAAGCAGATTTGGGCAATCCGCTTCCACCTCGACCGCGAGGGGAGGTTGAGGGATAAGGCCCTTTTCGATCTCGCAATCGACAGCAAACTGCGAGGCTGCGATTTGGTCAAGATCAAGATCGGCGACGTCGTGGCCGGGGCTGACATTCGAAACCGCGCGACTGTTGTTCAGCAGAAGACCAATCGACCGGTCCAATTCGAAATTACCGCAGACGTTCGGGCCACTCTGATTGCCTGGCTGGAGCGGCGGGGTGGATCCGTGAACGAGTATCTCTTCCCAAGCCGCGTCAATCATCAAGGCCATATGAGCACGCGTCAATATGCGCGCTTGGTCGACGACTGGGTGACCGCCATCGGTTTGCGCAAGGCCGAGTATGGCACGCACTCACTGCGTCGGACAAAGGCTGCCATGATTTATCGCGCTACAGGTAACATCCGGGCAATTCAGATCCTGCTCGGCCACACCAAGATAGAGAACACGGTTCGCTATCTCGGCGTCGACGTGGAAGACGCTCTGCTCCTCGCCGAGCGAACTGAAATCTGAATCTAGGAGCGGTCGGTCACCAGGCGCTGGTCGACCGCTTTTGGGAAGTAGCGACGCTCCCTCCGAAGTCCGGCTGTGGGGTGGAAAACGGACGTTGAACTTCTAGGTTCAGTCACCCCCCGGTGAGAACAATGCCCAAATCCTTCGGTCGGATCGCCCAACTACTTCGACGCCATTTCAACTCATAGAAGCTCCAGCCATGGAGGCCACTGGCATGGTATCCGCCCCACGCACTGCAATTCGTTGGGTTTGCGCATTCGAGTTCGTGCACATCGAATACAGCAGCGGGAGCGCCAGTCGTCTCGTCCACATAAGCTGGTCCCTCGCGCTTGCATTCAGCCGACGGCGACAGTTCCGGAAATCGTGCGAGCAGCTTGCGCTCGATTGACGGATCGAGAGGTGAGGGCGTGCTCGCCGGATTGGAGCGGTCGAACTGCACAGCGACTGCACAAAACGTTTGGTAAGGACGCCTATCCTCTGCGAGATACTTTCCGATCCGGTATTCAAGCAGTGCGAGAGCAGGACGAGTTTGGTCGTCATAGAAGCCAGTGGGTATGGCGTCCGAACCCAGCGGATGACGCGGCAAGTATGTGGTGCACCCCGAGAACGAGAAAGCCACAACAGCCAACGCGCGCATCGCGATTCTCCTAGAGCCTATCACTTAAACTCAAACAAAAGTCCGAGGTTTCCCGACGCGGTGCGTCGGATCGGCAAGCAGTCTGGGCTTTGCCAGCGCGATGTCCGCTTTGGGGTCGTTTGCGGAACGTCGGCCTTGGTCGTCGCGGCACCTGGGAGCGGACTGACCGCTTACGGCCCAAGAGCAGCCGGGCAGCTATGCGCCTTAATAGCGGCCATAAAGTCAGGCGAGGACAAGCCTGAAAGCTGCCGTTCCAAAGTTTCGTCTGATTGAGGAAAATAAGCCTTCAATCGCAATAGGTCGAAAAATTTTCTTCGCGATGCGTTTTGGTGGCTGAAGTGAGGCGCATCAAATCCTCATTAGGCTCAGGACTCATTGTCTCCCAAGCCAGAAGATAACGACAGCTGCGATGACGATGGCCGAGAAGAAGGTGTGGGCGCATCGATCATAGCGCGTGTGGATGCGCCGCCAGTCCTTGAGCTTGCCGAACATGTTCTCGATGAGGTGGCGCTGGCGGTAGAGGACCGGGTCGTGCGGGATTGGCGCCTTGCGGTTCGATTTTGACGGGATGCAGGGCATCGTGCCGCGCGCGGTGAGCGCCTGGCGGAACCAGTCGCCGTCATAGCCCTTGTCGGCGATCATCGCCCGAGCCTTGGGCAGCGCGTCGAACATCAGCGCGGCACCCTTGTAGTCGCTCATCTGCCCTTCGGTAAGCAGCATGACGAGGGGACGCCCGTGGCCGTCGCAGACCTGTCCCTTATTCACATCTCCGAGCCCACGAGACCCCTGAGCGTCTCGTATGCCGACTTCCGCTTGACAAAAAAAAAATGCCTAAGTCAATGGTAGGAGCGCGCACCTGCTG
>NNBV01000892.1_pt1 | contig 51068 bp, 42 predicted proteins | sample 1173771 | NCBI WGS metagenome assembly NNBV01 (sample SAMN07173938, study PRJNA388173) | plant metagenome | isolation source: symbiotic tissue sample KVS11 | place: Norway: Troms, Kvaloya island | reverse complement strand
CTCGCCGACCTTGCCGATGCCGCGCTCGACGCGACCCGTCACCACCGTGCCGCGGCCCGAGATCGAGAACACGTCCTCGACCGGCATCAGGAACGGCAGGTCCAGCGGACGCGCCGGCTGCGGGATGTACTCGTCGACCGTCTTCATCAGCGCGATCACCGCGTCATGGCCAATGGCCTTGTCGCCGTTGTCGAGCGCGACCTTCGCCGAACCCTTGGTGATCGGGATGTCGTCGCCGGGGAAATCATACTTCGACAGGAGCTCGCGGATCTCCATCTCGACCAGCTCAAGCAGCTCGGCGTCGTCGACGAGATCGACCTTGTTCATGAACACCACCAGCGCGGGAACGCCGACCTGGCGCGCCAGCAGGATGTGCTCGCGGGTCTGCGGCATCGGGCCGTCGGCCGCCGACACAACCAGGATCGCGCCGTCCATCTGGGCTGCGCCCGTGATCATGTTCTTCACATAGTCGGCGTGGCCGGGGCAGTCGACGTGAGCATAGTGACGCGCAGCCGTCTCGTACTCGACATGGGCCGTCGAGATCGTGATGCCGCGGGCCTTCTCCTCAGGCGCCTTGTCGATCTGGTCATACGCCGTGAACGTCGCGCCGCCCGACTCCGCCAGCACCTTCGTGATCGCAGCCGTCAAGGACGTCTTGCCATGGTCGACGTGACCAATCGTTCCAATGTTGCAATGCGGCTTCGTCCGCGCAAATTTCTCTTTGGCCATGACACCCTGTTCCTGATCGACGGCCCTACGCGGCCGGAAAACGCGGTCGCATTAGGGGGTTTTGCCGAGGTATGCAAGCCGACCGGCCTCGTCGACCTCATATGACGTCAAGGTGGAGAGGCCCGCGCTAATTCTTCACCATCCACCGCCCCCGGACGCGCTGGAGCAGGAGCGTCGTCACAGGATAGCCGCCGCTCGGCATTTGGGCGATGCGGCGCAGGTTCGCGACCGCCTCGAAATCGGCTCCGTCGCCAAAGGCGACGATGTCGCGCGCCGGCACCGCGACAACGAGATCGGCAGGAAGATTCGGGATCGCGGACCAGACCTCCGGCAGCAGGATCAGCGCGGCATTGTAGTCCGGATCGAAGGACAGGGACCTGACCAGACCGTGTTCCTCGATCCGCAGGCGCGCCACCTTGCGTTTCAGGTTCTCCCGGCCAGCGTTCATCAAATCTTGGTTGCTGAGCCCGAAGCGGTTTCCTTCTCCGCCCATGACGAAACGAGACATACCTTTGCGATCTTCGACGACGACGACCACGATATCGCCCGCCAGGTCGGCGTGGACGATGCCCGGCGTCGGTTTCGGTTGGGCGCGCGCTTTTTCTGCCACCGCCGCGACGAAGCTTCGGTTCTTGACGGTGACCAGCAGCGCACTCTTGAAGGCCGTTGCGTCGCGGTGCGGTGCGCCGCATCCGGAACAATCCGCTTCTTCAGCCCTCGTTCGACCCGGCCATGCGAGCAGCATGGCCAATAAAACAACCATTAAGCGCATCACGTTGAGCCCTCAACCCTCAAGCAGGGTCTCACACTGAGAACATAATGGCAACATGGTTCGATGACGTTAGGTCGCGCGCACCCCGAACACCCGCCGGTACCGCTCCACCGCCTCTCCCTCCCCCGAGACCTTCTCGGGATTGTCCGAGAGTTTGACGGCCGGCCGCCCGTTCGCCTTCGTCACCTTGCAGACCAGCGACATCGGGTCGAGCGCGCGCGAACCGTCGGGCGAGCAGCCGACGAGGTCGTTGGTCAGGTCGGTGCCCCAGCCGAAGGCCATCCGGACCTTGCCGTTAAAGTGGTGATAGACCCGCTCGATCGCATCGACATCGAGCCCGTCCGAGAAGACCAGCAGCTTGTCCTTCGGATCGCGCCCGCGCGCGCGCCACCACGCCATGATCTCCTCGCCGGCGGGGATCGGCGGCGCCGAATCGGGCCTGAAACCCGTCCAGTCGGCGACCCAATCCGGCGCATGGCGCAGGAAGCCGGTGGTGCCGAAAGCGTCGGGCAGCGCGATCAGCAGGTTGCCGCCATAGACCTGGCGCCATTCGTCGAGCACGCGATAGGGCGCGCGCAGCAGCTCCTCGTCGCTGTCGGCGAGCGCGGCCAGCACCATCGGCAGCTCATGGGCATTGGTGCCGATCGCCTCAAGGTCGTTGTCCATGGCCAGAAGCACGTTCGAGGTGCCGCTGAAGGCCGGGCCCAGTCCCTCCTTCAAGGCCTCGACGCACCAGCGCTGCCAGAGATGGCCGTGCCGCCGCCGCGTGCCGAAATCTGACAGGCGCAGGCCCGGCAGCTTCTGCAGCCGCTCGACCTTGTCCCACATCTTCGCCTTGGCGCGGGCATAGAGCACATCGAGCGCGAAGCGCCTCTCACCGACCATGACGCGCCGCGCCCGCAATTCGTTGACGATGGCGAGCGCCGGCACCTCCCACATCGTGGTGTGCGTCCAGGGCCCCTCGAAATGCAGCTCGTATTGCCCATCGACCTTGCGCAGATCATATTCGGGCAGGCGGAAATCCGCGAGCCAGGCGATGAACTCCGGCGAGAACATCTGCGTCTTGCCATAAAACGAGTTGCCGGCGAGCCAGATCAGCTCCTTCTTCGAGAAGCGGACCTCGCGGGCATGGTCGAGCTGGGCGCGCAGCTCCGCCTCATCGACGATGTCGGCCAGGCGGATATGCCGGGAACGGTTGATCAGCGAGAAGGTGACCTGCACCTCCGGATGGAAGGCGCGGATCATCTGCAGCATCAGCAGCTTGTAGAAGTCGGTGTCGAGCAGGCTGCGGATGATCGGATCGAGCCGCCAGCCATGGTTGTAGGTCCGCGTCGCAATATCGGTGAGCGTCATGCTGGCGTCCTGTCGGCCTGTCCTGTCTCAACGGGGCTCATCAGAACAGCGCCTTGAGCCCAAGGGCAAGCGCAGACGGCGCCAGCGACGGCCAGGCAGCGGCCCCCAGCGACAGCACCGCGAGCGCGATCAGCAGCACGCCGAGCAGCGGCAGCACCGCCCTGAACACGGCTCCCGCCGGCACGCGGGTGATGCCGCTGACGACATAGACGAGGATGCCGAGCGGCGGCGTCAGCCCGTGGATCATCAGGTTGACGACGAGGATCACACCGAACTGGATGGGGTCGAGCCCGGCGGACACCGCCACCGGCAACAGCAGCGGCGCCAGCAGCAGGATCGCGGCGCCGATGTCGAGGAAGAGGCCTGCGACCAGCAGCACCAGATTGGCGAGCAGCATCACGGCATAGGGCCCGCCGCCCAGTGCCGTCACCAGCCCGGCCATCAGGTCTGAGACGCGGTCGAGCGCCAGCAGGAAGGCGAAGGGCGCGGACGCGCCGATCAGCAGTCCGATCGCGGCCGCCTCCGTCGCCGTGCTGCGCAACGCGGCCAGGACGCCGCGGCCGTTCAGGCTGCGCAGCAGCAGACAGGTCACCAGCGCGTAGGCGACCGCGAGCGCCGAGGCCTCCGTCACCGTGACGAGGCCGAAGCGGATGCCGAAGACCACCACGACCCCGAGCCCGATCGCCGGAAGCGCACCGATGAAGCTCGACGCCCTCTCCTTCCCACTCGCCTTCGGCGCCGCATCGACGACGTTTCGAACCGTCAGATGGATGCCGATGGAGAGCGCCATGGCGAGCACGCCGCCCGCCACGAAGCCGCCGACGAGCAGCGAGCCGACCGAGAGATTCGTCGCCGTCGCCAGCAGCAGGAAGGCGATCGAGGGCGGGATGATGTTGTCGAGCATCGAGACGCCGGCCACGATCGCCGCCGCATGGGCCGGCGGATAGCCGCGCGCCACCAGCGTCGGCGCCATCACCTTGGCCCCGAAGGCGGCGTTGGCGACCGACGAGCCCGACGCCCCCGAGAACAGCACGCTGGAGACCAGCGCCGTCTGGGCGAGGCCGGCGCGCCGATGCCCGACGAGCGCGGCAGCGAAGCGTACCAGCCGCTCGGCCAGGCCGCCCGAAGTCAAAAGCTCGCCGGCGAGCAGAAAGAACGGGATCGCCAGCAGCAGGAATTTCGAGACGCCGGCGACGGTGTTCTGGACGATCGCCGGCTCCGGCAGCAGCCCCCCAAAAGCCCCCGCGATCGAGGCGCCCGCGAGCAGGGCGAGCGGCAGCGGAGCGCCCAGCAACAGGCCGATGCAGGCCAACGATGCCGCAGCAAGACTGGGTGTCGTCAGGAAGAGGCCGGTCGAGAGTTGCGCCAGCCCGTAAAAGCACGAGCCCAGCAGGAGAGCGACCAACGCATCGGGCCAGCCCCGGTCGCGCGCAGCCCGCAGCGCCAGGACCAGAACGGTCAATCCGCCGCCGACGGCAAACACGGCAAAGCGCAGCCATTCCGGCAGGCCGAGCACGGTGGATGTGCCACCGACGAGACTGGCGACAGCCGCGCCGCCAACCGCCAGAACGAGCGCACCCTGAATGGCGATGCCGTCCGCCAGCGCCGCCGCGATCCGTCGCCCCGATAGCGGCAGCAGGCGCACCAGAACGTCGAGCCGCATCGACAGAGCGCCGGTGACGGCGAGCGGCGCACCGACGGCGATCAGCGCGACATGCAGCCAGATCGCCAGCTCGTCCGACCACACGAAGCCGCCGCCGAGGATGTAGCGGCGAATGACCGCCGCGATGACCACGAGGAAAAGCGCCGCCAGGATCGCCGCGCCGAGCCCTTGCAGGATGGCTTCGAGCCTGGCGAGGGCGTGCGCCAGCCGGCGGGAGCCCTGCTCGCTTTTGTCCGGCCCCGTCACGCTCGCATCGCTCCCATCCCGAATCCTTGCCCGGCCGGCTTCCAATCCCTATAGCGCGGGAGCTATGCCCGTCATGCTCGCCGTCATGGTGAGCATCCAGGTCTTGAATTCCGCACGGGACCGGCAAAGACGCGGATGTTCGGGACAAGCCCTGCCATGACGAGAAGGTGCAAGCTGATGATGGCGCAGGTGGCGCAGCGTTTTATCGAGAAGGTGCGCGACCGCTCGGTCGTGATCGGCGTCGGCGGCTTCGACGCCGTGCTGATCACCACCGACCATGACCATGACGCGGTGGTTGTCGCCCATGCGAAACGCGTGTGGATACCCGCAACGCCTGCGCCCCGGCATGGGCTTGCGGGCGCGACCATCTTCAAGGCCTGATGGCGGCATGAGCGACTCTGAGCCGACATACGATCTCGCCGTCATCGGCGGCGGCATCAATGGCTGCGGCATCGCGCGCGACGCCGCCGGGCGCGGTGCCTCCGCCATCCTGTTCGAGAAGGACGATCTCGCCAGCGCGACCTCCTCGGCCTCGACCAAGCTGATCCATGGCGGCTTGCGCTATCTCGAGCATTACGAGTTCCGGCTCGTGCGCGAGGCCTTGATGGAACGCGAGCGGCTCTGGGCGATCGCGCCGCACATCATCTGGCCGCTGCGCTTCGTGCTGCCGCACCACAAGGGCCTGCGCCCGGCTTGGCTGCTGCGGCTCGGCCTGTTCCTCTACGACCATATCGGCGGGCGCAAGAAGCTGCCGGCGACCCGCACGCTCGACCTCGCCCGCGACGCGGCCGGTCGGCCGCTCAAGGACGATGGCGCCAGGGCCTTCGAATACTCCGACTGCTGGGTCGAGGATTCGCGCCTCGTCGTGTTGAACGCGATGGATGCCGCCACGAAGGGCGCCGCGATCCACACCCGCACCCGCGTCGTCGCGGCCGATCGCGAAAACGGCCTCTGGCGGATCACCACCGAGAGCGACGGCGCGCGCATGAGTGTTCTGGCGAAGGCGTTGGTCAACGCCGCCGGCCCCTGGGTCGGCGATGTGCTGGGCGGCGTCGTCCGTTCCAACACCAAAGCCGCCGTGCGCATGGTCCAAGGCAGCCATATCGTGGTGCCCCGCCTCTACGAGCACGACCGCTGCTACATCTTCCAGAACGGCGACGGCCGCATCGTCTTCGCGATTCCCTATGAGCGCGATTTCACCCTGATCGGCACCACCGATCGCGACTTCACGGGAGATCCCTCTCAGGCGAAAGCGACGCCCGAGGAGATCGACTATCTCTGCGCCGCCGCCAGCGAGTATTTCCGCGAGCCGGTGACGCCTGCCTCAGTGGTCTGGACCTATTCCGGCGTGCGCCCGCTCTATGACGACGGCGCCTCCAAGGCGCAGGAGGCGACGCGCGACTACGTCCTGACGCTGGACGCGCCCGAAGGCGAGGCGCCGCTGCTCTCCGTCTTCGGCGGCAAGATCACGACCTACCGCCGCCTCGCTGAATCCGCGCTGGAGAAGCTCGCGCCCCATGCCCCCTGGGCGGCTCGACCGACCTGGACCGTGACCGGCACCCTGCCGGGCGGCGACTTCCCGGTCGACGGCTTCGAGGCGCAGGTCGGAGCCGTCTCCTCCACCCATCCCTGGCTCGCGCGCAAGACCGCGACGCGGCTGGTGCGCGCCTATGGCACGAAGGCACGCGGCATGCTGGAAGGTGCAGGCCGTGTCGAAGACCTCGGTCGCCATTTCGGCGCCGATCTCTACGAGCGCGAGGTGCGTTACCTGATGCGGGCGGAATGGGCGCGACGAGCCGCCGACGTGCTCTGGCGCCGCAGCAAACTCGGCCTGCGGCTGTCAGCGGCGGAGCAGGACGCGCTGGAGCACTTCATGGCGGAGCAGGCCGCACGCGGCTGACTCCTTCGACCGGACTACCGCACGCCCGCCGGCAGCGAAGGCTGCGATAGCCTGTTGCCTATCTCGATGAATTTCAGCGGGTTGCTGGCCTCGCCGGCAAGCCGCGTCTCGTAATGCAGATGCGGCCCCGTCGAGCGGCCGGTCGAGCCCAGCCGGCCGATGACGGTGCCCGGCGGCACGATCTGGTCGGCCTTGACGTCGAAGGCGCTGAGATGGGCATAGCGCGAGGTCAGCCCGTTGCCATGGTCGATCTCGACCATGTTGCCATAGCCGCCCGCAACCTCGGCCCGCAGCACCTTGCCGGCTCCTCCCGCGCGGATAGGCGTGCCGGTTTCGCCACGGAAATCCATGCCGGAATGCATCGCGGCCGCACCGGTGAAGGGGTCGGTGCGCGTCCCGAAATTGCTCGTCGTGCTGTCGTCGCCGTCGAGCGGACGGCGCAGCGGCACGATCTGGGCCAGTTCGCGCCAGCGGCCGAAGGCGGCCTGCGGCTCGCCCAGCTGCAGGACACGGTGCTCGAAGCTGCCTGGCCGCATCGTCACCGAGAGCGGGATCAGCGGGCCGCCCATCGCCTGCCGCGCCGGCGGCAGCCGGACCTTGGCGACATCGAGGCCCAGATCGGCCAGCGATGCCTTGATCTCCTGCACCCGGCCGGCGAGACGCAGGCCCAGCGCCGAGAGTTGCTGGCCCTGTGCCATGTCGACTCGGTCGAGGGACTGCTGGAGCACCGCGACACGCTCGGCCAGGGTCAGCCGTTCCTCGGCGCGCAGGGCCGCCGCGATCTGCCGCTTCTGCGGAGCCACCACGGCCGGGTTGATCCGCTCCAGGATGTTGCCGGGCGCGAAGACGTCGTTGGCGGCGGACCCGCTCGCGCCGCCCGGCGCCTGCGCCCCGTTGCCCGGCAGCACCGGAGCGACGGCCTGGCCGGTCAGGGTGCCCAGCAGGTTCTGCCGCGCCTCGAGCTCGATCTGGCGGCCGATCAGGTCCGCGAGCTGGTCGTCTCCCCCGCCATCCTTGCTGGCGGCCGCGCCCGGCGCGCGCTGCGTGGCGATCGTGCTGACCAGCCGGCGCGTCAGCGCCCGCATCTTCTCGTCATAGCTCGCCTGGAGAACCAGCTGCTCCTGCTGCAGGGCCGCGACGATGGCCCTCTCCTGGAACAGCAGCCATGTCGCGACCGCAGCCCAGCCGATGCCGACGACCGCAGCCAGCAGCACCAGGACGCGACCGATCTTGCCGACGCGCGAAGGCCTTCTCCGGCGCGGCTCGGGCGAACGGATCGGCTCGCGGGGGCCCGCCTGCCCGTCAGGAAGGGCGGCCCGGCTCTTCAGTCGTGCTGGCTGCAACATCCGGCGCTCCCAGATCGATCCCTCGAACCGTCCAGGCGATAACGCATCGCCGAGGGCCGGACGGGGTCCGTCAAACGAATGACGCCGGCATCATACCCTATCGGAAGGTGCGGCGCCGCAGCCAGCGCGCGCGCCCGGCTCAGGCCTTCTCGCGTCGTAAACGTACCGCCTGCCATCGAGGCGGCGCGCCGATCGGTTCAAGACTCCGATCGGTTCACGACACGGCGTAGGCGAAGGCGTCGTTCTCCACCGAGACCTTGGCCTCGGTCAGCGGCTTCTTCTCGAGCTGAAGCCCGAGGATCGCCCGCGACAGCGCCGGCAGCATCGAGTTGGTGACGATGTTGTCGATCATGCGCCCGCCCGAATCCGGGTCGTTGCACTGGGCGACGATGTGCTCGACCACCGCGTCGTCATAGACGAAGGCGGCCCCGTGATTGTCGCGGATGCGCTTGCCGATGCGGCCAAGCTGGAGCCGGACGATCCCGCCCAGCATGTCCGGCGAGAGCGGGTAATAGGGAATGGTGACGAGGCGCCCGATCAGCGCGGGCGGGAAGACCTTGAGGAGCGCCGGCCGCAGCGCCACCGCCATCGCCTCGGGATCGGCGCGCTCAGTGGGGTTGGCTGCCATCCGCATGATCTCGTCGGTGCCGACATTCGAGGTCAGGATGATCAGCGTGTTCTTGAAGTCGATGCGCCGGCCGGTGCCGTCCTCCATCACGCCCTTGTCGAAGACCTGGAAGAACAGCTCGTGGACATCGGGGTGGGCCTTCTCGACCTCGTCGAGCAGCACGACCGAATAGGGCTTGCGCCGCACGGCTTCCGTCAGCCGGCCGCCCTCGCCATAGCCGACATAGCCGGGAGGCGCGCCCTTGAGCGTCGAGACGGTGTGCGCCTCCTGGAACTCGCTCATGTTGATGGTGATGACGTTCTGCTCGCCGCCATAGAGCTGCTCGGCCAGCGCCAGCGCGGTCTCGGTCTTGCCGACGCCGGAGGGCCCGCAGAGCATGAACACGCCGATCGGCTTGTTCGGATTGTCGAGCTTGGCGCGGTTGGTCTCGATGCGCCGGGCGATCATCGACAGTCCGTGATCCTGGCCGACCACGCGCTTGTTCAGCGTCTCCGCCAGCCTGAGCACGGTCTCGATCTCGTCCGCGACCATGCGGCCGACCGGGATGCCGGTCCAGTCGGACACCACGGAGGCGACCGACTGCTCGTCGACATGAGCGTAGATCATCCGCTGGGCCGGATCGATCTCGGACAGCGCCGCGAATTTCTCGGACAGCGTCATGCGAGCGGCAGCCGGATCAAACGCGGGAGCAGGCTCGGCGGTCGGCGTAGCCGCAAACTCCGGAGTGGCCTCTCCGGCCTCTTCCGAAGCCACCTGCTGAGCGACATCCGCCTTGGGATCGGCGGAGGTCTCGGCCGGCTTCTCGCCGAGCTTAACCCGCAGCGCCTTGATCTCTTCGACGATCGCGAGTTCGCTCGCCCAGGCGGCCTCCAGCGTCACCAGTTTCTCCTGGCGCTCGGCGATCTCGACATCGATCTCGGCCAGCCGTTTGGCGGTTTCTCCGCCGAGGTCCTGGTCGGAGGTCAGCGCCGCCTTCTCCTGCTCCAGCGCCGCGATGCCGACGCGCGCGTCCTCGATCGCGGCCGGCGTCGCGCTCTGGCTGATGGCGACGCGGGCGCAAGCGGTGTCGAGCAGGCTGACCGCCTTGTCGGGAAGCTGGCGCGCCGGAATGTAACGCGACGACAGCGTCACCGCCGCCACGATCGCGGCGTCCGAGATGCGGACCTTGTGGTGCTTTTCCATCGGAGCGATCAGCCCGCGCAGCATGGTGCAGCAGCGCGCCACATCGGGCTCGTCGACATTGACCGGCTGGAAGCGCCGCGTCAGCGCCGGGTCCTTCTCGAAATACTGCCGGTATTCCGACCAGGTCGTCGCCGCGATGGTCCGTAGCGTGCCGCGCGCCAGCGCGGGCTTCAACAGGTTGGCGGCATCGCCCGTGCCGGCCGGCCCGCCGGCGCCGATCAGCGTATGCGCCTCGTCGATGAACAGGATCACCGGCGTCGGCGAGGACTGCACCTCGTCGATCACCGAGCGCAGGCGCTGCTCGAATTCGCCCTTCATCGAGGCGCCGGCCTGCATCAGGCCGATGTCGAGCGCCACGACGCGCACGCCCTTGAGCGGAGGCGGCACGTCGCCGGCCGCGACGCGCTGGGCGAAGCCTTCCGCGATCGCGGTCTTGCCGACGCCGGCCTCGCCGGTGAGGATCGGGTTGTTCTGGCGCCGCCGCATCAGCACGTCGATGACCTGCCGGATCTCGTCGTCACGGCCGAGGATCGGGTCCATCGTGCCCGAGCGCGCCTTGACGGTCAGGTCCTGCGAGAAGCGGTCGAGCGCGGTGGTGCCTTTGGCGCCCTCGGCCTGCTCGGCGCCCGGCGTGCCCGCTGCGCGCAGGCCCGAGCCGTCCATCGGCCGCAGGTTCTCCTCCTCCGAGGATTCCCAGATCTTGGCATGGCCGGCGGCGAGTTCCTCGACCGGGATCTTGCCGAATTCCTTGGAGATCGCGGTCAGCGCCCGGCGCAGCTCAAGCGACTTCAGCGCCGCGACGAGGACATGACCCGTCCTGATCTGGGTCTCCCCGAAGAACAGCGTCGCGTAGTGCCAACCGCGGTCGAGCAGGTCGACGACGTTGTTGGCGACGCCGGGCATCTCCGTCTCGTTCTTGCGGAAACCCTCGATGACGCCACCGATATCGGTCGCGAGCCGGGCCATGTCGAGGCTGTAGTGCTGGGCGGTGAGGCCGATATCGGTCGAGCGCCGCTGCAGGATCTGCGCGAGCCAATGCGCCAGCTCGACATTGCGGTTGCCCGCGCCCTTGGCCTGGCGCAGCGCCTGGATAAAGGCTTCATAGCCGACCCGGTTGAGCTTGCCTGTAACGGCTTCGAGACTGATGTCGGCCATGATGCTCCCCTTGGTCGTCAAGTTTTCAGGATTGCCGGCTGCGCTTCTGGCGCATGCGTTCGGCAGGGTGGAAACGGGCGTCTCGCCGTAGCGCTCCGGTGGAGGCATCCCAGTTCGGCGCCATCCAGCTCGTCCAGCCGAGATTGCCGAACTGACCGAGCCGCGCCGGCTTGACCTCGCCGACCGGCAAGGCGAGCTCGACATCCCATTCGAACTGCTCGCCGAGATGGAAGAAGACGGCATCCGCCAGCTTTTCGCAGCGATCACCATTGGGCAGGAAACGCGAGAACTCCTCCAGGTTCCGGGCGACGATGCAGACGCGGAACTTGTCCTCGACGCTGTAGACGCTGGCCCCCAGCAGGGCGTCGCCGCCGAGCGTGCAATGGCTGCCGCCGAGCCTGGTACGATCGGCGGGGTCGAAGACCAGCCGCATGCCGACGAACTGCTCGATCTCGACCTGCGCCTTGAACAGGCCCGACAACAGCCCGCGCAGGCGCGACGCCGACTTGGCCTGCGCGCCGATCAACCCGGCATGCGCCAGCTTCTCGGCGTCGGGCACGGAATCGCGCTTGAGGAAGGGCCCCGAGCCGAGCCCGATCTGGCTGCCGACATAATCAGCGAAACGGTCGCGCTCGGGCCGGTCATGCTGCGCGACCGGCCGCGCATCCGCCCAGGCCCGGAAGAACAGCTGCAAAAACCGGTGGTTCAGGATGTCGAGGAAGCGCGGGAAGGCGTCGTCGCGCAGGAGCTGCCAATGATAGCTCTCCTCGGTCGTCGCCAGCGGCAACGCCCCTTGCGGGCCGAGCAACCCGAGGAACTTGACGAAGACCCTTAAGCGCCCCTGCAGGTCGCGGTCCGCATCCGAGATCGTCGAGGCCGGGAAATCGAGAAAGGCCTGCTCGCCCAGCGCGACATACTCGTCCCGCCGCGCCGGGACGTCGCCGATCCGGGGCCTGTCCGGGAAGCTACGCTCCAGCCGGCGCATGACCGCGTAGAAATCGAAGCGCCAGGGCTCGTCCTGGAGCTGCTCGGCATAGCTCGGCTCGCGCTGGAGGCTGGGGGTTTCACTCACAGGATGCGCCTCGATCCGGCGCGCGGCGGCCAGCGCATCACCTCGCCGCGCTCGACGGTGCGGATCACCGTCTGGGTGAAATGGTTCATCGCGGCATATTCGGCGAAGAAGCGATCGAGCACCGCCCCGAGCAGAAAGACGCCCGACCCCTCGAAGGCCTTCTCGTCGAGGACGACGGTGATTTCGAGCCCGCGCGCGGCGCCGGTGCCCGCCCGCTGCGGAAAGCGCCGCACCACCGGGCGGCTGTCGACGCTCTTGATGCCGCGGATGCGCCGCTCGGTGGCGCTGTCGGCAAGATCGGCGAAAAGCGAGAGCAGCTCCCGCAGCGCCTCGCCGTTCTGTCCCGCGCCGCGCTGAACGAGGCCGAGATGGTTGAGGCTGAGCAGGTTGATCAGCCGCCAGGTCACGACGCCCGTGCTCGCCGTCTCCGAGCGCAGCCGCAATTGCGAGACGATCGGCTCGCGCGGCGGCGTCGGCCCCGACAGGCAGGCGACGTCGAGCGCGACATTGTCGATCAGCCGGAAATCGGCGCCGCCCTCGCCCGTCGGCAGGTGCTCCGGCAGGTGCCGGTTGGAGCAGAGCGCGCGCACGCTGAGTTCGGCGACGGACACGTTGTCGGCGACGCCGGCCGGCTCGACCAGCGAGATGAACATGTCGGTGCCGGTATAGTCGGAAGAACGTCCGCTGCGCCGTTCGGCGACCGAGCGGCGGCGCGGCAGGCGGCGCTGCGTGTAGAGCAGGCCATGCGTCGGCGAGGCACCCTCGGGCGACGAATACAGCGGGTGCACCGGCTGCTTCTCGCGCCCGCCGACATAATGGGCGTGAACGGAGAGGATGCTGTGCGGCTCGTAGTCGAGCTGGCGGCTCCGGTCCGGCACGACATGGAACTCGTGCTGGTTGCTCTTGACCGGCATGCGGTCGGCCGTCTTCTCGAACAGGTTGATCGCCGGCGCCGCATAGAGCGCGAACATCGGCTTCTGCACCGCCGCGGCAAGCCTGGTATTGACCTCGTCGAAGACGAAGATGATGTCGACCGCCTTGGCGGTCAGGCGCGGCATGATCCGGCTCAGCCCACCAAGCTTGAAGCCGAGGAACTTGCGCGGGAACCAGAACATCTCGCGCAGCAGGTCGAAGCCCCGGAAGATGCGGGTGTCGGCCGGCAGCAGCGCCTCGTCCTCGCCAAACCCGAGCTGCTCCAGCGAGCAACCGTCGGCCGGCGTGATGACGGGGTCACCGAACGCGTCGAGATGGCGAAAATAGATGCCGACGCAGTCGGAGAAGAGCTGCTCGTAGAGCGCGACCGCATCGGCCTCGGCACCGAGCAGATGAAACGTCAGGTCCTTGCATCGACAGCCGGAGAACCAGCTCGTCGGCGTCTTCAGCGCCTCCGCCGCCGACGGCTCCTGCTCGGGGTCGGCCATCGTGCGGTGCGTCAGCGAGAGCCGCAGCCCCGAGAGGACGCGATGATCGGTGCGCAAGCCCAGCGCCTGCAGCGGACCCGGCGCGGGGATATACTCCGCCGCCGCGATGTCGAAGGGCCACATCGTGACGTCGGCGCCCAGCCGGTAGCGGCAGGCGACGCGGCGCTCGCGTTCGAGATAGGTCGCGTCGATGTAGGAATCGCGCGGGACCTTCATGCCTTCGCGCAAGCCGGGGTCCGAGAACGGCGGCGCGATACCGGCGAGCAGCGCCGAGGGCGTTGGCGCTAGGTAGTTCGGGATCAGCTGCTCGAGCAGATTGTTGGTGAATTCCGGGAACTCGTGCTTCAGCTTGAGCTGAACCCGCGCCGCCAGGAACGCCGCGCCTTCGAGCAGGCCGCCGACCATCGGATCCATGCGCTCGCCGACAAGCCCGCCCAGCCTTTCAGCAATGCCGGGATACTCTTCGGCAAATTCCTTCGTGTGCTCCATGAAGAGGCGGAGCTCTTGATTGTAGAAGTCGAGGAACTCCTGGTTCATCGCCCCTATCGGCTCCTGATGGCCATCTTGCCGGTGTCCAGTTCGAGATCGGCGACGAACTGGACGGGCACGTTGAGCGGCTCGCAATTGAGGTCGGCCCGCACGAGGAAGCGGACCTTGAGCTCGGCCGCGTCGAGAGAATCGTCGCGCTCGACGGCGATCGACTCCCGGATCAGCCGGGGCTCGTAGCCGAGCAGGACGGCCACCATGTCCTCCCGGATCAGATCGACGCGATGCTCGTCGATCGAACGGTTGGTCAGGTCGGGAAAACCGTGATTCAGGATCGAGCGACCGACATGCTCGAACGCCGACAGATCGATCGACGAAGCCAGGTTGATCGTGTTCACCAGCCCGTCGAGGTCGATCGCAATCTCGCGCCTGAGCTTGGGCTCGGTGATGGCGGCGCGCGTCGCGGCACGGCGGTTGGCGATGACCCGTTCGCCGCCGGCGTCGCGCAGATCGAGCGAAACCTTCGCATCCTTTTCAAGATGCGCCTCGCGGAAGGCGAACATCAAGGGCGGCCGCAGCCGCTTCCTGGAGATCGGGCCGTTCATGTCATCAGACAGTTCATGGCACCCTGGATCGCATTTCGGTCATCGACAGATCCTGCCTTGCAGACAGGACACAAGCACGATGGCCGTCGCGGCGCTTCTCCGCAACGACCATCGAAGACAATCGGGCCGGCGGCGCTCGCGCGACACCGGCCCGCCGTTCAGGTCATTTCTTGTTCTGCTTGAGATCCCAGGTCATGGTGACCGGCGCGTCGAGCGTGCCGTCCTTCTTCTGGGACTTGTACTCGTACTTGATCTTGGCGAAGTTCAGCGAGAACTGGTCCGTCGGGACGCTGCTGCCGCCGGCGGCATCCCCGGACTGGTAGCTCGACACCAGCAGGTCCTCCAGGGTCAGGACGTAGTAGTCCTGTTGGTCCTCGCCCTGTTTGCGGACGAACAGCACCGCCTTCTTGATGTGCTTGCCGCTGGCGCAGGACAGCGCCAGGTTCGCCGAGGCCTTGCCGACCGACGAGGTGAAGTGGATGTCCTGGAAGCTTGCCTTGCCGGCGCCGCCGCCGGAGCCCGCCGAATGCGAGCCGGCGTTGCTGACGCCCCAGGAGAAGGAATCGACCTCGATCGTTTCCTTGTGCTTGGCGTCCTGGCTTTCGCCCTTGATGCCTTCGATCTCGAGGAGGAAGTCGGTAGCCATGATCATCTCCAATGGTTGAAACTGAGGGGGAATGTCGACTGGAAACCCGAATGCTGGACACAGTTCTCCTGCGCGCCCGATCTCGATCGATCGGAGCGCCGGAGGCCTTCTTTGCTGACGTCACATGCTGGTCAGGTGACGGTCACGTCTTGGGAGCTGGCAGGCGTGAGACCAGGCTCAGACCGATATCCATGCCTTCGAGCTGGAAGTGCGGCCGGAGATAGAACTTGGCCGAGTAGTAGCCAGGGTTCTCCTCGTCCTCGAAGACGTCGATGCGCGCGTCGGAAAGCGGGCGCCGTGCCTTCGTCTCTTCGCTGGAATTGACCGGATCGCCATCGACATAGTCGGTGATCCACTCCTGCAGCCAGCGCCGCAGCGGCTCCTTTTCCTTGTAGGAACCGATCTTGTCGCGCACCATGCATTTCAGGTAGTGCGCGAAACGCGACACCGCGAACATGTAGGGCAGCCGCGCCGACAGGTTGTCCGAGGCCGTCGCCGCGACCCCGTCAGGGCCGGAGAAGGTCTTGGGCTTGTACAGCGACTGCGCCCCGATGAAGGCGGCCTTGTCGGTGTTCTTGCGATGGATCAGCGGGATCAGGCCGGACTTGGCCAGTTCCGCCTCGCGCCGGTCGCTGATCGCGATCTCGGTCGGGCATTTCAGGTCGATGCCGCCATCATCCGTCGGGAAGGTGTGGGTCGGCAGGTTCAGCACCTCGCCGCCCGACTGGACGCCGCGGATGCGCGTGCACCAGCCATATTCCTTGTAGGCGCGGTTGATGTTGACGGCCATCGCATAGGCCGCGTTCATCCAGGCGTAGTTCTCGCCCTTGTGCCCGTCGGTGTCCTCCTCGAAGGCGAACTCCTCGACCGGCTCCGATTTCGCGCCGTAAGGCACGCGCGAGAGCACGCGCGGCAGGCACAGGCCCACATAACGGGAGTCGGCGGCATCGCGCAGGCCCTTCCAAGCCGCGTAGTCGGGCGTGTCGAACACCTTGCTGAGGTCGCGCGGGTTGGCGAGGTCGGTCCAGCTGTCCATGTTCAACAGCGTCGGCTCGGCGCCGGCGAAGAAGGGAGCGTGGGCGGCGGCGGCGACCTTGGAGAGGTCGCGCAGCAACTGCACGTCCGTCGGCACATGGCTGAAGTGGTAGTCGCCGATCAGGCAACCGAAGGGCTGACCGCCGAGCTGGCCGAACTCCTGCTCATAGACCTGCTTGAACAGCGGGCTCTGGTCCCAGCGCGCGCCGGGATAGGTCTTCAGGTTGCGATAAAGCTCGTTTTTCGAGACATTCATCACCTTGATCTTGAGCTGCGCGTCGGTCTCCGAGTTGAAGACCAGGTAGTTCAGCCCGCGCCAGGCGCTCTCGATCTTCTGGAACTCGGCTGCGTGCAGCACCTCGTTCATCTGCTCGGTCAGCTTGGCGTCGAGCCGGGCGATCATCTCCTCGATCGTGTCGAGCACGTCGTTCTTGATGAGCGTCGAGTCCGAGAGCGCCTGGTTGACCAGGGTGGCGATGCCGGCCTCGACCTCGGTCGCGGCGCGCTCGGTCTTCGGCTTGAAGCTTTGCTTCAGGACCGAGGCGAACTCGTCGAGATCACGGGTCTCGGCGACTGCGCCGCCGGGCTGCTGGGTCTTTGCTTCCGCTGCCATTGCCGCCTCGCTCGTTTACTTGTTGTCTTCGGCGGGGGCGCCGTCGGAGGGCTTGTCGCCAAGCTTGTCCTTGAGCGCTGCCATGAGCTGGGGATCGGCCAGCAGCGCCTTGATCTGGTCGCTCGCGGCCATCTTGCCGTCCATGAAGCGCACCAGGTTGGCGAGCTGCTCGCGCGCCTCCAGCAGCTTCGCCATCGCCGGAATCTGGCGGGCGACCGCAGCCGGATTGAAATCGTCGAATTTCGAGAATTTCAGCGCCACGGAGAGCTTGTCGCCGCCGTCGCCGAGCTTGTTGGGCACGTTGAAGGCGATACCGGGCTCGATCGCGGCCATGCGCTGGTCGAAATTGTCCATGTCGAAGTCGAGGAACTTGCGCTGCGAAATCTCGGCCTTCTCGACGCCCGAGGCATTGCCCGAGAGATCGGCCATCACGCCCATCACGAAGGGCAGCTCGACCTTCTGCTCTGCGTTGTAGGGATCTTCGTAGGTGATGTGGACCCGCGGCGGTCTGTTGCGGCGGATGAACTTCTGCCCTGAATCTCCGGCCATCTTGTCAGCCCCTCTGCAATCGCGTCACGCCGACGTAACGTGACATCGTAACCGTTCTTGGTCTCTACCGATATAGTCGCGCCAGACCGGCACCCGGTTCAAGCGGAATACGAAAAACTGTCCTAGCTGTCGCCGTCCGGCATCAGCGCCACCTCGGGCAGGATATTGCCCAGCAGCGCCATGAAGTCCTGCTGCGCGAGCGCGCAGGCCTTGTCCATCAGCAACGGCGTCGGATGCGAAGGCTCGATCTGGCGATAGAACGCCGCGACCGCCCTCATGCCCGCGACCGCGTCGGTGCGGCTTTCGATGCGCCTGGCCACGCTCGGCACAGCCGAGGGACGCAGCGGCGCGGCGGCCTGGTCTTCGACCGGTTCCGCCTCGCCATCCGGCTCGGCGTCGCCATCCTCGGAAGCCTCGTCGGAACTCTCCTCGTAGGACGTCTCCTCATCGGAGCTGTCCTCGTAGGAAGTGTCTTCCTCGCTCTCGTCCTCGGCCGCGTCATCAGGCGCGCTCAGGCGCTCCAGCGGCAGCCGGAAGCGGGGCCGGTCGCCGATCTCCAGCACCGCCTTGTCCAGGTGCTCCGGGAACATGATCTGAATCACCTCGATCAAGGACTTGCCGATCAGTTGCTGCGCCTGGCCGATCAGGAGAACCGCCGGGCTGGAAGGTTCCATTCGGCGAAAATAGCCGAGGCAGGACGCCAGCGTATCCTTCACTTGAAGGATGTTGCCGCAGGCGCCTGGAGCAAAGCTGACATTGCCTGCCGGTGCGACCGTGCCGGGCGCGACCTCCGCCACCGGCATCGCCTGGTGACCGGGCACGCGCCGCGCCACCGCCGCGTCGAGGAAGGCGACGATCTGATCGACCAGCGCCGAGAGGCGCGGAAAGCTGAGCGCATGATCGGCCCCGACCTTCTCCAGCCAGATCGCGCGAATCGTGACGAGCGCGTCGCTGGCCGCGCGAACGCGCGCGAGCATGGTCGTCAGGTCGTCGATCTCCGCCTCGGCCAGCGCCGCCTGGATCACGCCCTGGTCGGGATGCTGCTCGCCCTCGACGAGCCTTGTCTCGCCGGTGGCGACGAGCTGGCTCCTGAAGGCGAAGGGTCCGATGCGCCGGCTGACGAACAGCGGGGCGTGCTGCAGCGGCAGCACGACCGTCGGCAGCTCGTCGAGGCTCTGCAGCGCCACCTCGCGCATGATGAAATCGCCATCCATGGCGCGCGGATGCACCTCTTCCCAATGCTCGGACAGGAGGGTCGTGATGGTCGTTAGACAGTCAGCGAAAGCCGGCACGTCGCGGTTGAGGATCGCGAGCTTGCCCGCCAGCACGAAGACCCGCAGGTCCCTCGATCGCTTCAGCAGCTTGGCGATGTCGGAGAAGGCGGCCGGGAATTCGATGCCGCTGCGGTCGAACGCGACCTGCCGGCCATCTTCGTCGCGCCGGAAATACTGCGCCGGCAGCGCGACCTCGAGCCGCGCCGTGACGTTCATGAAATCGGCATCGTCCTCGAGATCCGGCCCGCAGGGATCGTCGCCTGAGATCGCGCCCGCAAATTCAGCAAAATTCAAAGCCGCCATGGCCCTCACCGGTCAAGCGTTTGGCGGCTCACCCGCAGGGCGCTTCGCCCTGAGGGTGCACCACGCGTGTTCACTCGCTCTTCAGCCGCGTCTCGACGCGGCGGTTGTCGCCGGAGAACGGGTCGGCGACGACCGGCTTGCTCTGGCCATAACCGCGCGCCGCGAGCTTGGCGGTGTCGACGCCGCGCTGGCTCAGATAGCGCACGACCGCCTGGGCGCGTCGCTGCGACAGATCGAGATTGTAGGACGGCGTGCCGGTGGCATCCGTATGGCCTTCGACGACGAAGCTGCTGGATGCCAGCTGCGGCGCCTTCAGCGCCTTGGCGAACTCGTCGAGATTGACCCGCGCATCGGGCTCGAGCACGTCGGAATTGTATTTGAAGCGGACGACGAGATCGAAGGCGGCGACCGCTGCCGGCTTCACGGCATGGCCGGCCTTGTTGCAATCGGCCTCGGTGCCGATGCACAGCCCGCGGGTCGCGCTCGGCTGCGGCGCGGCGGGCTGGAAATGCTTGACGATATCGTCCGCCTTGTAGGTCTGCGCCTGCGCGCACAGCGCCTGCAATGCATAAAAACCGGCGGAAAGGATGGCGACGGTTGTAATAGCGGGTTGCTTGCGCATGGTCCCCCTCCCGTTTAGCTTCGCGCGTGCGGTTGAAGATTGAAGGCGCAATATATGACTCGCGCCATCCGCTACGTCAATATCAAAATAGCATCTGGAACCGGAAGGTTTGGTTGATGGCCGCCGATCTTCGACAGTCTCAAAGAACTGCGTCGTTTACGACGCCTTTAGGTCAAGACGTATTTTCGCTTGTACAATTCCAGGCTCATGAAGCTTTGAGCGAATTGTTTACATTTCATATAGAGGCCAGCAGCAAGACTGAAAATGCTGACCTGCAGAGCGTCATGAGCCAAAAATGCTCAGTCAAGATGACGCTCAAGAACGGCAGCAACCGGATCTTCAATGGCACGCTGGTCGATGCCCAGTGGATCGGCAAGGAAAACGACCTCTATCTCTACCGCTTCACGCTGCGGCCCTGGCTCTGGCTGCTCTCGCAGCGCGCCGATTGCCGGATCTTCAAGAACAAGACCGCCATCGACATCATCAAGCAGATCTTCGCCAAGGAAGAGACCGCGAGCTTCGACGACCGCACCAGCGACGCGCTCGAGAAGATCGACTACTGCGTCCAGTATCGCGAGACCGACCTCGATTTCGTGCTGCGGCTGATGGAGCAATACGGCATCTATTATTATTTCCAGCACAGCGACGGGGACCACAAGCTGGTGCTCTCGGATTCGCGCTCCTCGCATGATCCGGTCAAGGCCGCCGCCCAACCGACCTTTGCCGGGGCTGGAACCGCCTACCCGCTGATGCCGGTCGCGAGCCGCCTGCCGCGCCATATCGAGCACATGACGCATTGGTCGACGATGCGGCGGCTGCGCACCGGCAAGATGGTGCTCAAGGACTACGACTTCGAGAAATCGGGCTCGGACCTGACGGCACGGGCGGAGGAGGGTTTCGACAAGGCGAAATCCTACGAGGCCTATGACTACCCGCGCAGCTACGTCAAACGCGACGAAGGCGAACATTTCGCCCGCGTCCGCGCCCAGGCCACGCAGGCCCAGGATGACCGCCGCCACGCGGCGGGCGACGCGCCGAGCCTCTACCCCGGCTCGCTGATGACGCTGGCCGCCCACCAGACTTCGACCGAGAACATCGAATATCTCGTCGTCAGCGCTAGCCACGCCTTCAGCGGGCAGAGCTACCGCTCCGGCGGCGGCGACGAGTCCACCTATAGCGGCTCCTACGAGGTCCAGAAGAGCGACCGCCGCTTCCGGGCGCCGCTGCTGACGCCGCGCCCGACCGTCCATGGCCCGCACACCGCCAAGGTCGTTGGCGACAAGAACAAGGGCGAGGAGGGCGACATCGACGTCGACGAGTTCGGCCGCATCTATCTGCGCTTCCACTGGGACCGCGAGGACGAATCGACCTCCTGCCGGACGCGCGTCGCTCAGATGTGGTCCGGCAAGGGCTGGGGCGGGCAGGTCATCCCGCGCATCGGCCAGGAGGTCGTCGTCGAATTTCTCGAGGGCAATCCGGACCTGCCCCTGGTCACCGGCACCGTCGTCAACGACCAGCACAAGCCGCCCTACGCCCTTCCCGACAACAAGACCCAATCAGGCCTGAAGTCGGAATCGACCGACGGCGTCGGCTTTTCCGATTGCTACAACGAGATCAAATTCGAGGACCGCAAGGGCCAGGAAGTCTTCAGCATGCAGGCTGAGAAGGACCACAAGGTCCTGATCAAGAACAAGGAAACCCGCGAGATCGGCCCCGATTACAAGGACGGCGGCTACTCGCGAGAGACCACCTTGAAAATGGGCAACGACAAGCTCGACGTCCAGAACGGCAAGCTCGACGTCGAGGCCCTGACCGAGATCAACCTCAAGGTCGGCCAGAGCACGATCAAGATGCTGCCGACGAGCATCGAGATCTCGTCGCCCACGATCACGATCAAGAGCATTGCCAAGACGGAGGTGCTCAGCGATGCGATGGTCATCATCAATGGCGCCATGGTCAAGATAAACTGAGACCAGGACAAGCTGAGAGACGAATGTCGCGCCTTCGATTCAGCACTGCAAGGGAGGTGTTCGAAACCTTCCCCGCCGCCGGCAAGCTCATCCGCACGCCGCCGACGATCGAGCATCCGCTGGTCTTCCTCAACCGGCTCGCGCAGGGCCCTGCCCCCGCCGAGGCAATCGGCTTCTGCGCCTTCGTGCTGCCGCGTCGCGAGGCCGTCTGGTGGGCGGCGCAGTCGCTGCGCGCGATGCAGGCGCAAGGCGCGGCGCCCGATCAGGGCCTCGTCGCAGCGGAAACCTGGGTCCGCGACCCGCGCGACGAGACCCGCAGGGCAGCGCTCGCCTTGGCCGACGAGGCCGACACAGCGCTGCCGGGCACCTGGGTCGCCTTCGCCGCCGGCTATTCGGGCGGCAGCATGGTCGCCACCCATTCCGTGCCCTGCCCGCCCGACCTGACGGCGAAGATGGCGCGCATCGCGGTGCTGACCGCACTGGGCCGGCTTTCGGGCCGGGACCATCAGGCCGCATTGCGCAACTGCGTCGAAGCATGCATTCGATTGGCCGATGACGACGGCAAGACCAGTTCCTGAGCGCGTGCCGGCCAGCCGGCGCGCCACCTTCCACCCGGCGGCCGGGTCAGCGCGCTTGCCGCTCCGCCCCGCGTCGCGGCCGAGCCCGGGGCCTGCGCGATGCCGCTGACGCTGACGATCGAGAACGAGACGGCGCTGCCGGATGGCGGGCCGCTCAGCGTGACGCTGAGCGGCGGCCGAGGCCTCGACATCGGCCGCGACCAGCATCTCGACTGGGCCCTGCCCGATCCGACGCGGGCGATCTCCGGCCGCCATTGCGAGGTCCGCTTCCAGGACGGCAGCTACTGGCTGCGCGACGTCTCGACCAACGGCACCTATGTCAACGGCAGCAGCCAGCGCGTGCAGTCGCCCTACCGGCTGCACCACGGCGACAGGCTCGAGATCGGCCACTACATCATCGCGGTGGCGATCGACGATGCCGCGCGGCCGGAATCCACGCCGGCGGCCGCGCCGGCCTTCGCCGCGCAGCCGCAATCGCTCTGGTCGTCGAGCGGCGACGAAGCTCCGCCGATCCCGCGCCGCGACCTGCTCCCGCCGAACCGGCACCGCCCGGTCCATGACGGCTTCATCGATTGGGCGGCGGACCTGCCGACGCCGACGGCCGAGCCGGCAGCGGCCATGCCACCCATGCCGGTCTCACCCCTGCCAACGCCGCAGCAAGGCGGCGACGACTTCGCCTGGGCGCCCTACCAGGCCCCGCCCGCGCCGCAGGTCGAGCCCGTCGCGCCGATCCCGACGCCGCGACGGCCGATCACCTCTGACCTGCCGCCGGGCGACCCCTGGGGCGAGCCCGCTGGCGCGGAGCCCGCCTCGCAGCGGGCGCCTCTCGCGCAGTCGGAACCGCCACCGCCCGCGCCGTCGCAGCCCTTCACGTCGCAGCCCTTCGCAGCGCCGCCGCTGCCGGCGGGCATGCCCGCGATCTCGGCAGCCGAGTTCGTCCAGCGCTTCGCCAAGGGCGCCGGCCTCTCGACCGATTCGCTGGGCTGGCAGGACCCCGGTGCTTTCGCCGAACAGCTCGGCGGCCTGATGCGCCTTGTCGCGATCGAACTGAAGCAGCTGCTCGCCGCCCGCGCCGAGAGCAAGCGCATCGCCCGCAGCGCCAACCAGACGATGATCCAGGCGCAGGACAACAATCCGCTGAAGTTTTCACCGACGGTGGACGACGCGCTGCAGCTGATCTTCGGCAAGCCCAAGAGCGGCTATCTCAGCGCGCACAAGGCCTTCGACGAGAGCTTCAAGGATCTGAAGGCCCACCAGATCAAGACCTATTCGGCCATGCAGCACGCGCTGCGCATGCTGGTCGAGGATCTCGATCCGCAGGCCATCGCCGAAAGCATGGCGCAGGAACGCGGCCTCGATTCGCTGCTGGGCTCGCGCAAGGCGAAGATGTGGGACGCCTATGTCGCCCGCTGGGACGCCAAGACCGCCCCCTATGAGGACGGCCTGGTCGATGCCTTCATGCTGTATTTCGCCGAGTGCTACGATCGCGGCGGGAAGTAGAGATTCCGATCCGGAAGCTTGGCTTCGCGACAGTGCTGCGGAACCACCGCGTCATCCCGGGCTCGCCCCGGGATCCATCGGAGGGCTCCGGAGCTCTAGGATGGATCCCGGAGCTGCGCTGCTTCGCAGCTTGTCCGGGATGACGCCGCGTTTCCGCCGGGAATCGGCACCGATCTAGAGACCCTTCTTCGCCGCCACCGCCGTGATCTCGATGTCGTGGCCGGGCGAGGCCAGCTTCGCCTCGACGGTCGCGCGGGCCGGCGCGGTGCCAGCGGGCACCCAGGCGTCCCAAACGGCGTTCATCTCGGCGATCTTCGAGATGTCGGTGAGGAAGATCTGGACGCTCAGGATACGCGTCTTGTCGCTGCCGGCGGCCTCCAGCGTCTCTTCCAGCGACGCCAGCACCTCGGCCGTCTGCTCCCCGAGCGAACAGCCTTCGGTCTTTTCGGCGACATGGCCGGCGAGGAAGACGATGCCGTTGAAGATGGCGGCATCGCACCAGCGCTGCGTCACTCCGATGCGTTCGATGGGCATGGTTCCGTATCCTTGGTGAGCTCGTGTCGGGCGGAGTTGCCCGAGCGGCCCTGTCCTAACCGAGGAGGCCCGGCGCGTCAGCCGCCGATGATGACGTTCACCATCCCCATCGCGATCTTGTTCGGCGGCCCGACCGCCTCGATGATGGTGTCGCCGACACGGCAGGCCGCGAGATTGTTGATCAGCACGGTCTGCGAACCATCGATAACGACGCCTGGCCCATGCGGCGGAACGGGCAGCAATGTCAGGCAGTTATGAATGTCGGCTCCACCGGCTGCGCCGGTGATCATCGACCCCATCGTGGTCGCGGCGGTCGCCTTGGCCGTTTCCTCAGCCGCCTTCGCCGCAGCCGCACCTGGGGTCGGCGCGGCCGCGACGGTCGCGGCCTCAGCCGTGGTGATGGCGGCGTCGGAGACGGCGCGCGCCGCCTGGATCGCGGCGGCAGCCGCGGCCGACACGCCGCGCCAGGCAGGCAACCCGCCGATCAGCACCGTCGGGCTGCCCGGACCGGGCTGGAGGACCCCCGGCAACGGATGCAGCACCAGGTCGAGGATTCGCGCGGCTGGGCCTGTCGGCATCGTCGGCTCCTGCTTGCAAGGCCGCCCTCCCGGCATCGCCGCGGCAGACGCGGACGATTGTGGACGGCGACGGGTTCGATCCTGATCGACTGCCCGCAATCGCGCAACCGCACATCATTCAAGTCAATGACGGCAGCCGCTCGCCTTGCGTCTAGCATTCGCTTGGTGACGCTTGTTGGTGACCCGTATAAGGTTGCCCACATGCCTTTGAGTGAGCGAGACCCGGATGTCGTGGTACAGCAAGGTCGTCTGGTCGGAAGGGCTTTTCCTGAGGCCGCATCACTTCCAGCAGGCCGATCGGTATCTTGAGAACCTGCTGGAAAACCGTGTCCGGCATGTCACCCCTTACCCATGGGGATTCTCGGTGTTGGAGATCGACCGCGATCTCGCCCAGCAGAGCCGGATAGGCCTGCGCCGCGCCGTCGGCGTGATGCCGGATGGCACGCCGTTCGCCATGCCCGACAACAGCCCGCTGCCACTGGCGATCGAGGTTCCCGAGAACGCGGCCGGCCAGATCGTCTGGCTCTCGCTGCCGCTCGCCTCGGCCAACACCCGCGAGGTGGAGGACGCGCTGAACGGCAGCGCCAGCCGCTATCTCCCCTCAACCGAAATGCTGATCGATTCGACCGCCTCGCTGCGGATCGAGGAGGAGATCGACATTGCCCATCCGCGCCTGACGCTGGAGCTGCGCAAGACCGCCAAGGCCGGCTATGTCGGCCTGGCGCTCGGCCGCATCCTCGAGGTCCGCGACCGCGCGGTCCTGTTCGACGAGAAGTTTGCGCCGCCGGTCCTCGTCTGCTGCGCCTATCCGGTGATCGAGGGCTGGCTCGACCGGGTCATCGGCTGGATCGACAACAAGCTGGAAGAGCTAGCCCGCTACGCCGCCGACCCGACCGCCGGCGGCGGCCTGCAGAGCGCCGACTACTTCATGCTGCAGCTCCTGAACCGGCAGATCCCGGTGCTGAAGCATCTGCGCCATTCGCGCTACGTCCATCCCGAGCGGCTGTTCGTGACCTTCGTGGCGCTGGCGGGCGAACTCGCCACCTTCACCACCGCCGAGCGCCGCGCCCGCGACTATCCGGCCTACGACCATGACGATCTGGAGACCTGCTTCACACCAGTCGTGCGCGACATCCAGGACTTCCTCTCGGCCAATCTCGGCCGCCGCGCCATCCGGCTGGAGATCACCGAGCGCGCCCCCAACGCCTTCATGTCGACGATCCGCGACCGCAGCCTCGTGCGCAATGCGACGCTGATCCTGGAGGTCGCGGCGCGGCGTCCGCTGACCGAGATCCAGGCGCAGTTCCCGCAGCTCTTCAAGGTCGGCCCCAACACCAAGATGAACGAGATCGTGCATGCCCATCTGCCGGGCATCAGCCTCGTCCACCTGCCGACGCCGCCGCCGCAGATCCGCGCGCTGACCGACCACGTCTATTTCTACCTCGACCGGACCTCGCCGCTCTGGCCCGAATTCTCGACCGCGAGCTCGATCGGCATGCATTTCTCCGGTGACTGGCCCGATCTCGAAATGGAGCTCTGGGCCGTGCTCGAGGGCAGGCGATGAGCGATCCGGGCTCGCCCTCCGATCCGTTCGGCCGCTCGGACCGGACCATCATCAGGCCCAACCCGGCCGGACGGCGCGCCGCCCTGCCCTCGCGCCCCCAGCAACCCGCAGCGCCCTCGCCCTATGCCGCGCCGGCCGTCCCCTCACCCGGCGTGCCCGGCACCGGCGACGAATGGCTCTCGACGCCGCAGCCCGCTCCGCAGCGCGCCGCGCCGCCGCCGTCCGCCTCATCGGGCGGCCCTCTGCCGGGGCGCGACCAGCTCCTGACACCCAACGCCAACCCGCTGCTGCGCGCCGCCGGCCCGCTGCTGCTGCTGCTCGGACGCCTGCGCTCGCAGCTCAGCAGCGCCCCGCCGGCACAGCTTCTCAACCAGGTCACCGAAACGATCGAGGCCTTCGAGCACGAGGTCCGTGCCGCCGGCGCCTCGGCCGAGCAGACCCGGATCGCCAAATACATCCTCTGCGCCGCGGCCGACGACATCGTCCAGAACATTCCCGGCGAGGACCGGCATGTCTGGACGCAGTACAGCATGCTCTCGAAGTTCTTCGGCGAACGTGTCGGCGGCGTGCGCTTCTTCGAGGAACTCGACCGCGCCAAGGCCGATCCGTCGGTGAATTACGACCTGCTCGAGATGATGCACGCCTGCTTGGCGCTGGGCTTCCAGGGCATCCACCGGACGTCCTCAGGTGGCGCGGCCAATCTCCAGATGATCCAGCGCAACCTGTTCGAGACACTCCGGCGGGTGAAGCAGCCCGATCCCGAGCTCTCGCCGCGCTGGCGTGGCCAAGCCGTTGCCTCGCAGGTGGCGCGCTTCAAGATTCCGGTCTGGTCGGTCGCGGCGCTGGCTGGCGTCGCCGTGCTTGGCCTGTACTTCGTCTTCCGCTTTCTGCTCTCGGGCAATGCGGAAGCGGCGGCGACCGCGCTGCTGAGCGTCCATCCCAAGAGTGAACTCGGCATCGTCCGCAAGGTCTTCTCGGCTCCGCCGCCGCCGGTGCCGCCGCCGCCCATGCCGCCCAAGGTCTGCGGCGCGGTGCAGCCCCCGATCGTCTGCCAGGTCACGCCCAACGTCATCATCGTCAGGCTCGTCGACATCACCCTGTTCGAACCGGGCCAGGCGGCCGTACGCGACGAGTTCAAGCCGTTGATCGAGCGCATCGCAACCGTGCTGGAAACCGAGGGCGGCACGGTCAAGGTGCTCGGCCACACCGACAACGTGCCGATCCGCACCGCGCGCTTCCCGTCCAATCTGCAATTGTCACAGGCGCGGGCAAAGGCCGTCGGCGACCTGCTGCAGACGAAGCTGAGCAAGCCCGACCGCATCAGCGTCGAGGGCAAGGGCGCCGACGTTCCGATCGCCCCCAACGCCACCCGCGAGGGACGCGCCAAGAATCGGCGCGTCGAAATCGTGATCCAGCGTCAGGGCTAGACCATGCTGCGTTCTGGAAACACCGCCGTCATTCCGGTCAAGCTGCGAAGCAGCACCGATCCGGAATCCATCGGAGGGCGCGGCGTTCTACGATGGATTCCGGGCCAAGCCCGGAATGACGACGCGGATTGCGTGAAGGTAGAGGAAACCTTGGGGGCCAACCCATGAACCTCGCGACCTGGCTCAGGATCGGCGCGATACTGCTGGGAACGCTGGCGCTCGCCCTGCTGGTCTGGTTTGGCGCGCCGTTCCTGGCCGTGGGCGAGGTCCGCCCGTTCGATTCCGTCTGGGTGCGCCTGGCCATCGTCACGCTGCTGGCGCTCGGCGCGATCGCCTGGATCGCCGTGGTCGTGATCCGCCGTCGCCGCGCCACGGCGGCCCTCACGCAGGCGCTGGAGCAGCAGCAGCAGGAGCCGACGGGCGACGGCGCCGCCCTGACGAGCTCGATGCGCGATGCGCTGGCGACGCTGCGCCGCGCGCGGGGCAAGGATGGCGGCGATTATCTCTACGACCTGCCCTGGTACGTCATCATCGGCCCGCCCGGTGCCGGCAAGACCACGGCGCTGGTCAATTCCGGGCTGAAATTTCCCCTCGCGCGCGGCGGCGCGGCGCCCGCCGCCGTGGCCGGCGTCGGCGGCACGCGCTATTGCGACTGGTGGTTCGCCGAAGAAGCGGTGCTGATCGACACGGCCGGTCGCTACACGACGCAGGACACCGACATCAAGGCGGAAAAGGCGAGCTGGTTTGCCTTCCTCGACCTGTTGAAGACCAACCGCCCGCGCCAGCCGATCAACGGCGTCATGGTGGCGATCAGCGTCGAGGACCTGCTGACCTCGTCGCCTGAGGAGATCGCGGCCCATGCCGATGCCATCCGCAACCGCCTGCTCGAGCTGAACGAGCGGCTGAAGGTCGATTTCCCGGTCTATGCGATCTTCACCAAGTCGGACCTGATCGCCGGCTTCAACGAGTTTTTCGGCGCGCTGTCGGAGCCGCAGCGCCGCATGGTCTGGGGCCATTCCTTCCAGACCACCGACAAGACCCGCAACATGATCGGCGACGTCGCGCCCGAATACGACGCGCTGATCGAACGGCTGAACGAGCGCCTGCCCGACCGGCTCCAGGACGAGGCCAACCCGACCGCGCGCGCCCAGATCTTCGGCTTCCCGAGCCAGATGGCGACTCTCAAGCGTTCGGTCGTCGATTTCCTCGGCAGCGTCTTCGAGCCGACGCGCTACCACGCCAATGCGACGCTGCGCGGCTTCTATTTCACCTCCGGCACGCAGGAGGGAACGCCGATCGACCAGCTGATCGGCGCGCTCTCGCGCAATTTCGGCAGCGAGCATGCAAGCGCCGGCGCCTATTCCGGCCGTGGCAAGAGCTACTTTCTCACCGATTTGATCCAGAAGGTCATCATCGGCGAGGCCGGCTGGGTCTCGACCGATCTCGGCGCCGCGAGGCGCGCCACCCTGCTGCGCGCAGCCGGCTTCGCCACCGTCGCCCTCGTCTCGCTCGTGGCGCTCGGCCTGTGGTGGACGAGCTTCTCGCGCAACAGCGACCTCATCACCGCAACCAATTACGGTCTCTCGGACTATCGCAGCAGCGCCGCCCCCGTGCTGCAGGAGACGACGATCTCCGAACGCAACTTCAGCCGCGTGCTGCCGCTGCTGCACAAGCTGCGCAACATGCCGGCGGGCTATGCCACGCGCGCCGAGGCGACGCCGGTGTCCGCCACCTTCGGCCTGAGCCAGCGCGACCGGCTGCAGAATGCCGCCGAGATCACCTACCAGCAGGCGCTGGAGCGGATGCTGCGCTCGCGCATCATCTTCCGGCTGGAGGAGCAGCTCGAGGCCAACGCCAACAATCCCGGCTTCGTCTACGAGGCGCTCAAGGTCTACATGATGATAGGCGGCCAGGCGAAGCTGGACCGCGACCTGGTCATCGCCTGGATGCGGCTCGACTGGGCCGAGAACCTGTTCCCGGGCGCCGCCAACGCCAAGGGCCGCGAGGCGCTGGAGGAACATCTCGTCGCGATGCTCGATCTCGACGATGGCGCAAGCGAGCCGATCGTCAGGCTGAACCAATCGCTGATCGAGAACAGCCAGCGCACGCTGCGCCGCCTCAGCATCGCGGAACGCGCCTATGAGCTGCTGCGCACCCAGGCGCGCTCGCACAGCCAGAAGGACTGGGTCGCCGCCAGGCGTGGCGGCTCCGATGTCCGCCTGGCTTTCGAAGGCATTGGCGGCGAAGACCTCGATCAGGTCCGCGTGCCCTATTTCTACACCTATGACGGCTTCCAGAACGCCTTCGTCGATCGCCTCGGCGACATCGGCGACAGGATCGAGAAGGAGCGCTGGGTGCTGGGCGAGAATGTCGACCAGCAGGCGATCATCTCGCAATACGCCACGCTCTTCCAGGACCTGCTGAAGCTCTACAGCCGCGACTATATCGCGTCCTGGCAGCGCACCCTGGCGCGGCTGAAGCTGCGGCCGCTCAATGCCGACAAGCCGCAATATGTCGCGCTGAGTGCGATGGCGGCGCCGACCTCGCCGTTCAAGCAGATTCTCGAATCCCTGCGCGACGAGACGCAGCTCACCAAGGAGCGCGCCACGGCCCGCAAGACGGCCGCCGCAGCTGCGACCGATGTCCTGGAGAAGCGCGCCAGCGACGCCCTGAGCCGGCTCGGAACGAACCTCCCCTTGAGCGCGCCCGGCGTCGAGCGCGTGCTCGGCGGCGGCGGCAACGAGGCGCTCGGCGCCGATATCGAGAGCCGGTTCAAGCCGTTCCATGTCCTGGTCGAGGGCGATCTCGGCCGGCGGCCGGTCGACCAGCTCCTGCAGATCTTCTCGGAGATCAACCAAAACCTCGCCATCGCCGCGACCAATCCGGCCCAGTCGGCGGCCGCCACCGCGGCGCTCGTGCCGCTGATCGCGGCGCTGCGTGCCAACGCCTCGCGCTACCCGGCGCCCTTCGGCGCCATGGTCGTCTCGGCGGTGAACGATTTCGAGGGCGACGCGACCGGGGCCACTGTGGCGCTGCTGCGCCAGGCGCTGGGCGACCAAGTCAGCCGTGTCTGCATCGAGATCCTGAGCAACCGCTATCCGTTCGTGAAGGCGAGCGCGCGCGAGGTTCCGCTGGCGGATTTCGCCCGGCTGTTCGCGCCAGGCGGCATCATGGACAAGTTCTACAAGGAGCGGCTCGAACCCTATGTCGACAGTTCCAAGGCGCAGTGGAACTGGCGTGTCGAAAGCCGTGTCGCCCGTTCGCTCTCGCCGACGACGCTGCGCGAATTCCAGCGCGCCAGCGAGATCAAGGAAGCCTTCTTCCCGACCGGCGGCAACCTGCCGTCCTTCCAGATGATCGTGGTGCCGACCGCGCTCTCGGCCGATGCGGCCAGCGCCAAGCTGGAGATCAACGGCTTCAGCGTGCAGAGCCAGCAGGGCGTCAACACGCCGGCTCCGGTGATGTGGCCCGGCGCCGGCATCGGCCGCACCGCGATCACACTGACGCTCGGCGGCGGCAGCGGAGGCGGCGCCTTCGGCGGCGGCTTCTTCTCCAGCGGGCCGAGCGCACCATCGGGCGAGGCCAAGCTGTTCGAGAAGGACGGCGTCTGGTCCTTCTTCCGCCTGCTCGATGCCGGCTCGGTGCTGAAGCAGGGCGACAATGTCGGTTTGACCCTGGCGGCGGGCGGGCGCCAGGTCGGCTACCAGTTCGGCGTCGGCTCGCTCAAGAACCCGCTGATCCTGCCTGCCCTGCGGGAGATCCGCTGTCCGACGGGGATCTGAGGCGATGGCGTGCGGATTGTTCGGGAAACTGCCGGGCAAGCGCGACTTCATCGCCCTGAACGCGCCCACCGCCTTCCTCAAGGTCTATGAGACCTGGCTCCAGGGCGGCCTGACCGCGAGCCGGCTGGAAATGGGCGCAGACTGGCAGCAGGCCTTCCTGAACGCGCCGATCTGGCGCTTCTGGATCGGCCAGGCCTTCTGCGGCCAAACCGTCGCCGGCGCCTTCATGCCCTCGGTCGATGGCGTCGGCCGGTATTTCCCGCTGACCGTCTTCGCCCTGGCGCAGCCCGGCGGCGCCATCCCGCATCCGGAACTCGATCCCCAAGACGCCTGGTTTGGCGAGATCGAGGATTTCCTGCTGCAGGCGCTGGACGCCGAGACCAGCTTCGAGACCGTCTCGCTGCGCCTCAGCCAGTTGCGGGTGCCCAGCGATGCGCTGCTGGCCCCTCCTCCGGCGGAGATGGTGCGTCTTTCGGACGGCACCATCGTCACCGCCCTGACGGCTTCGGGCTTTCCCGAGCGGCTGGCCGCGCTGCGCGTCGAGGATCATGCGCGCGCCTATGCCCATGCGACCTGCTTCTGGACCGTCGGCGGCGAGAATTTCGAGCCGCTCGCCCTGGTCGGCCATGGCCTGCCGGACCCCTATCTGTTCACCGGCCTGCTGACCGGCCGTTTCGATGCGTTCCTCCAACAGGGGCGAGCCGGACCATGAACGATATTAGCCAAGCGAGCGCCCCATTCGAGACCGGCGCGATCAGCCATGTCGGCCGCGTCCGCAGCGGCAATGAGGACAATCTGGTCGTCCGGCCGGAATTCGGGGTCTGGGCCGTGGCCGACGGCATGGGTGGCCACCAGAACGGCGCACTGGCCAGCGCGACCGTCGCGGCGGCGATCGAGCGCATCGGCGTGACGCAGTCGGCGCCGGACCTGCTGGCGCGGCTGGAGGACGGCGTGCTGCAGGCCAATGCCGAACTGCGCCAGCGCATCGCCGAGAACGGCGGCGCGCCGATGGGCTCGACGCTCGCCGTCCTGCTCGTCCATGACCGGCATTTCGCCTGCGTCTGGTGCGGCGACAGCCGCGTCTATCTGGTCCGCGCCGGCCAGATCACGCAGATCTCGCGCGACCATACCGAGGTCCAGGACATGGTCGAGCGCGGCCTGCTGACGCCTGCCGAAGCGAAGCTCTCGCCGCGCCGCCACGTCATCACCCGCGCCATCGGCGTCCACGACCTGCCGGAACTCGACCTCGACTCGGGCGAGATCGAAAGCGAGGACGTCTTCGTGCTCTGCTCGGATGGCCTGACCGAGCATGTCGCGGACGACGAGATCCTGAACGCCATCGACGATGCCGGCGCCCAGCAGGCCTGCGATGCCCTACTGGCGCTGACCTTGCAGCGCGGCGCCCGCGACAATGTCACGGTCATCATCATGCGTTATCATCAGGCGCAAACTCCGAATACGCAGTGGATGCCCAATATGCGGATGCAGGGGAACGACACGCCATGAGCTGCACACCATGAGCGACTCCGAGCGCACCGTCTTCGCGCCGCGCGCCGGCGCGGTCTCCGTCGGGACCACGCTGAACGGCATCTACGAGATCGAGCGCCTGATCGCGGTTGGCGGGATGGGCGAAGTCTACAAGGGCCGCGCCATCCAGACCGGCGACGCCGTCGCGATCAAGATGATCCGCCCGGAAATGGCGCGCGACGAGGCGGCGCTGGCCCTGTTCCGGCGCGAGGCCGCAGCCCTCCATAACCTCTACAACGAGGCGATCGTCCGCTATTACGTCTTCACCATCGATCCGGTGACGCTGTCGCCCTATCTCGCAATGGAATTCGTCGACGGACAGCCCCTCTCGGAGCGCATCAAGGAAGGGCCGCTGAGCCTCGACGAGGTCGATGTGCTGCGTCGGCGCATCGCGCCCGGCCTCCACGCCGCCCATCTGCTCGGGATCGTCCACCGCGACGTCTCCCCCGACAACATCATCCTGCCGGGCGGCAGCGTGGCGCGGGCCAAGATCATCGATTTCGGCATCGCCCGCTCCAGCATCCTGGGCGAAGGCACGGTGATCGGCTCCGGTTTCGCCGGCAAGTACAATTACGTCTCGCCCGAGCAGCTCGGCCTCTATGGCGGCGACGTCACCGGCCGCTCCGACATGTACTCCTTCGGGCTGGTGCTGGCCGAGGCACTGACCGGCAGGGCGCTCGACATGGGCGGCACGCAGGTCCAGATCCTCGACAAGCGCCGCCGCGTGCCGGATCTGTCGACGATCGACGCGCGGATCCGCCCGCTCCTGGCCCGGATGCTCGCCGCCGACCCCGCCGACCGCCTCGCCGACATGTCGGAGGTCGCGGCCTGGCACCCACCTGCGGTCCCCGCAAAGGCGGCCGGAGGCAAAGCGCCGTTGCGGGCGCTGGCGGGTATCGCGGCCGTCGCATTGCTGGCCGCTGGCGGCTTCTATGGCTGGACGATCCTGAACGGGGACCAGCAACCGGCAACCGAAGCGCCTCCGGCTCTCACCGAAACACGCCAGGAGCCGCCCACGCAGGCGCAGAACAAACCGCCGGAACTCGTTGGAAACGAGCCGGCGACACCGCCGCCCGCCTCTATCCCGGCGCCGACACCATCCGAGCCTGCGACACCTGTTCCGAGCGGCCCGCCCGCGCCGCAGGGCAATTCCCAGATCGGTATGAACACCCTGCCGCCCGCGCTGCCGGCCGTCCCGCCACCGGACCTCACGGCGCCTGAATTGAAGCCGCCTGCGCCGAGCCCGCCGGACCCGCGGATGCCGCAGCCGACCAGTGTCGAGCCACCGCGCCCGCCCGCGATCCCGCCGCAGGCACCGCCCACGCGGCCTCAACCGCCGGCTACCCCGGCCGGCCGCAGCGAGCCGCCCCCGGCCTCCGCGACGGAGCAGCCGGCGCGCCCGCCGGTCGAGCGCATCCAGCGCTATGTCGCCACCTATGAGGGGGGGCCCTGCTTCTTCCTCTGGCCGACGGAATTGTCAGAGCGGCGCGCCGTGCTGGAAGGATTCGGCAACGCGACCGAGCCCTTCGTCGCTTTTGACGCCGCCTTCAAGGCGGCCAACGGCTTCGAGGCGCAGATCCATTTGCGCCCGATTACGGCCGCGCAATGCCCGATGGCCGATTTTCTGCGCCAGCTCGGCGACAATGTCGATCGCACGCCGAAGCTGCAGATCAACGCCTTCAACATGAAGAGCGGCGACGTGCTCAGCGGCACCGTCGAGAATGACGGCGGCCGCAACGTCGCCGTCGTCCTGATCGGCGATGACGGGCTGGTCTACAACCTCGCCAGTTATCTCCGGCGCGACGGCCGGCGCGCCAACTTCAATCTCAAGCTCGAATCATCGGCCGGCGGCGCGCCGCGCCCGCAGACCGTCGTGACCGTCGTAAGCCAGGCGCCGCTGCCCGCCCTGTCGGGCCCCAACCCGACACCATCGAGCGATTTCTTTGCCAGCCTGAAGCAGGATGTCGCGCGCCAGGGCGGCAGGATCGGGATCGGCGTCCGCTATTTCCGGATCGAGTGACGGCCGGGAAGACCGACCGCTTCGGCTCAATCCTCCTCGCGGTAGAGCACGCCCCAGTCGTCTTGCCAGAGCCCTTGCGTATCCTCGACCACGATGGGCGCCTTGATCTCGTTGGCGAGCCGAACGGCCGAGCGGAAAGCCTCCACGGGAGTCAACTCGTCGCTGACGAAGTCGTTGGCGAGGTGCGCGCCGGACAGCTCGGCCGGACAGGAGATGCGCCCGAAGGTCTCGCCGTCGCGCGCGCTCAGGCTGAGCGTGATCGCATCCGGCTGTGGCTCTTCGACCTGCTCGAAACGGTTGGCCGCCATGGTCTTGATCTCCCTTTCTGGTTTATGGCGCCGCCAGCGATGCCGGAGGCTCGTGGGGTGGCGTGATCTGAGTCTTCGGCTATTTCTTCACGGGCGGGCGATTGACGGCCTGGGCCGCGCCCGGCCGCACCGCGCTGTAGCGATCGAGACGCAGCTTGATCATGTCGTTGAATTTCTTGTGGACCTCGGAGACCGAGAGCGTCTTGGTCTCGCCCCCGGCTTCCGCATAGAAGATCGGTCGGTTGGCCTGCGCCGGGCGCGGCAGCAGGTCGGCCGCCTTGATGTCGGGCTTTTCCTCCATCGTCTCGATGAAGGTCTGGGCGGCGTCGGGCCCGAGGAAGTGGATCAGGTAGATTTCGCCACCGGTGAGATGGCGGCCCATCGCCTTCTCCAGCCGCAGCGTGTCGCGCTTCAGCATCTCGCCGGCGAGCAGCGCCGAGAGGTAGGGTTCGCGCCGCAGGTCGAGGATGCGCTGGCGCTCGGCGGCATCCGTGACGAAGAACTGCCGGCCGTTCTTGCCGATCAGCCTGGTCTCGGCCGCCAGCCCATGCTTGACGCCGAATTCGCTGATGACGCCGAGCCAGGTCTGCTCGATGAACTGATACAGCCCCGTCGCCGACGAGGTCTTGGCCTGGACCGAGGTGGCGAACGAGGATTCCTTATCGGCGACGGCCATCAGCAAGGTCGGATCGGCGCCGACGACCTTCCCGGCGCGCACGATCGTCTCGACGAGATGGCGGCGAATGCGGATCGGGCCGAAGGTCAGCAATTGCTCGGGGTCGCCACCGCCGGTGATCGGCGCCTTCGGAATCTGCGACTTCGGCGCGGGGCCCACCTGTCCAGGCGACAGCTTCGGCGGCACCAGCAGGATGTTGGACGGCGGCAGCACCAATGGCACCACCGGAATCTCCTGCACGGCGCCCGCCTGTTCCTTGATCGCCGCCAGCGTCGGATCGTTGTTGAGCGCGAACTCGGTCGCCTGCCGCGCCGCCTCAAGGTCGCTCTCGACCGAGGAAATGATCAGCGACGGCCGTACCACGGTCTGGAGCGAAGGCCCCGCGAGGATCGCGACCATCTCCGGATCCGGTGGCGCCTCCTCCTGCCTCAGCTTCGCCATGGCGATGCCGAGCACGGCGATCGCGACGCAGGCGATGCCGACCGAAAGCCCGATCATCATCATCCGCCCCGACAGCCCCCGCCCGGCGGCGGGCTCCTGCCCGAAAGCCGGCGCGGGCGGCTTGGCCCGGCGCCCCTCCGTCTTGTCGGGCGCGGCCTTTATCGCCTTCGCCTGTCCGGGCACCTTGCCGGCCAAAGCCGGAGCGGGCGCGGCCTTCTCACCGGCGACGCGGCGGCGCAGGGCCTCGAACCAGTCGAACCCTTGCGCCTCGAGGGCGACGAGATCGTCGACCAGCCGGCGCGCCGTGATCCCCGGAACCTTCGCTTCCCGTTCGATCAGCCCCGTCGCCGCCTTGGCGCCCTGCTCGGAGATCAGCTTCAGTGCGAAGAACCAGAGCTGCAGAGGCGTGCGACGGTTGTCGAGCACCGTGCCGGCGCCGGGCTGGATCATGTAGTTGCAATGGCTGCAGGAGAAGGCGCGCAGCTTCGGCCGGGGCTCGAAGGTCGACGGGCGCGAGCAGGCCTGGCAGGTCATGCTGCTGCCGCCATGGCGGGCGCGCATCAACGCATCGAGGCAGGCCTCTTCCGGAAACACGGCCTGGAACTGCTTGAAGCGTTCACTCATCGGCCACCACCAGCCCCGCCGGCCCGCCCGCGGCATCGACTCGTCGGAGCGCGCGCCGCCACATCGCCATGGCGCGCAGCAACGTCAGAATACGCTCGGGGGCCGGTTGCGACAATGTCGGCCCCTCGCCCATCAAGCGTGGAGCAGGCCAAGCCGCGCGACATCCTTGAGGTGAACCGCGACCTCCTCCGCGGTGGCGCGCTTGGGCAGGTCGCCGACCTCGGCTCCCGAGCCATGCGCCTCGTCGAGGAAGGCGTTGAGGTCGGCCAGCAGCATCTCCGGCGTGCGCGAGCCGTCGAGCAGGCAGACGAATTTGCGCACGATGACGCCATCGAGCGCCACCATGCGATGGCGCAGATCGGTCACCTCGCGCGTCGTCGTCGCCTGCCAGCGCGCCACTTCGCTCGCCAGCGGCCGCTCCGCGATCACGGTCGTCAGCGGCGGCGCCTCGAGCTTGATGTCGAGCAGGCCGGTCTTGAAGATCGCCAGCAGCGCCTCGTCCAGCCGGGCGATCTGCGCCTCGACATCGGGGCCGAGTTCATCGCCCACATCCGCGACCGCCCGCGCGACGAGTTCGTCAAAGGCGATGCTGGCGGGCCAGAGCGTGCTGAGCTGGCGCAGCGCCGCCTTGCACAGATGCAGATCGACGGAGAGACGCACGCCCTCGCCGAACTCGAAGCGATCGACGCCCGGCTTCTGTTCCTCGCCGCCCGTCTCCTCGACCAGCCGGGCATGAGCCGCGATTTGATAGGGCCTGAGCGACCCCGGCTTGATGCCGCGCCGCAGCGGGATGCCGGCCCGGCAGAGCAGCGTCTCGCGGAAGGCGCGGCCGATCAGCAGGTCGAGCGTCTGCTCGCGCTCGGCCGCCTCATCGATCGGGATTCCGGCGAGCATCGCCTGGGCCGGCCCCTTCGCGGCGCCGTACATGTTGGGAAAGGAGGCCTCGGCCAGGAACTGCAGGCCATGCCGTTCGGCTGAACCCAGCACCTCGTGCAGGGCGAAGGCCCGCGCGCCCGGATTCAGGTCGTCATGGTAGAGCACGTTGTCGGGCATGTCGGAGAGCTGCTCCAGCCGCTGCCGCAGCGCCGCGCCATGGAAGGTCGCGGCATCGCTCGCCTCGGCGAAAGCCTTGAGCGCGGCGCGCGCCACGCGCACCCGCTCTTCCGGATCATGCACATCGCGCGTCGCATACAGCATGACGTCGCGCGCGAGGTCGCGCAGGCGGCAGCCCGGCAAGGCATTGTAGCTGACATAGGCGATGCCAGCAGGCGAGAGCAGCTCGCCGAAGACCGCGACGATCTTCTCGCGCACGAAATCCGGCACCCAGGAATAGACGCCATGGACCAGGATGTAGTCGAACTGGCCGAGCTCGGCCCCGACATCCATGATGTTGCGGTGGTGGAAGACGAGGTTGCCGAGCCCGAGCTCGGCGGTGGCGATCGCGGCGTGCTCGATGGCGCTGCCGCTGAGATCAATCCCGACGAACTGGCTGCCGGAATACTGCGCCGCCATCGGGATCAGGTTTCCGCCGCGACCGCAACCCAGTTCGAGCACCCGCATGCGCCAGGGCGAGGCCGCCTGCATGCCGTGGAAATGCGCGATCGTCGCAAGCCGGGCCGGATGCGTCTGCGAAAAGGAATGCCCGGGATAGGCGACGGCGTCATAGGGGTTGATGGCCCTGTCGTTCATCCTTGTCGCCTGCATCCTCGCCGCCCGCCTCGTCGTCCATGCATTGCACCGGCCGTATCGGAACCCGCCGGCCGCCACCGCGCCTCCTCCATTTGAAGGACCGCACGCAAGTGAGCGCACAGGGAGCGCGAAAAAGCGCCGGGCGCCCCCCAGGGTTCAGCAGCCGATGACCTTGAACTCCACCCGGCGGTCGAGCGCGTCGCTGGCGTCGTCCTTGCCGGTGCCGACGAGGTTCTCCTTGAAGCCGCGTCCGGTCGCGATCATCCGGCTGCGCCCGTCGGGCATGCCCGTCAGCAGCAGGTCCATGATGAACTGCGCCCGAGAGACGGAGAGCCGCTCGTTGAGATTCGGCATGCCGGTGCGCGAGGTGTGGCCGACGATCTCGAGGCAGGCGCCCTTCTGCCGCGCCCGGGTCGCGATCTGGCTGAGCCACATCGGATACGGCTCGGTCGTCTGCGGGTTGTCGATGAACTGCGTCGTGCCGGGCCGGAACAGCAGCTTCACCATCAGCTGGTCGCCGCTCAGCCCGTAATCGACGAGATCACCGAAGGCCTCGACGGCATCGTCGCGGCGGCCGAGCTTGGCGCTGGCGAGATAGGTGCCGATCCGGACGCGATGCTGGTCGCCGCCCGGCAGCCGGCGCGCGGTGCGGTAGAACGCCAGCGCCTCGCGGAAATGCCGCGCCTCGTATTCGGCGATGCCGTCATTGATCAGGGCGTTGGCAGTGAGGCGATCGACATAGGCCGGATCGAGCCCACCGCCGAGCGGCGTGCCCTGGCAGGTCTTCACATAGGCATCGGTCGCCTGGTCCTTCGCCCAGACCGGCGAGTCCCGGTAGTACTGCGTCGGCGTAACATCGACATTGTCGAGGGTCGAGCGCGCCACGCCCCTGGACACGACCGTGCGCGATTTCAGGTCGGCCAGCGTCAGGCAGATCCGGAAGGCGTCGCGCGGGCCGTCGCCGCCCTGATTGGTGACCGCCGTCAGCGTGCCGACCAGCACGACCGGATCACGCGCCAGAACCTCCGAACTGAACGGCTGCACGACAAAGCGCGGATAGGATTTCTGGACGATCTCGGTCAGCGTCTGCTGCATCGCGCGCGTCGCCGCCGACTGTGCGCCCGACGCAGCGTCGATCAGCGGATCGATGACCAGCTCGACACGGTCGGCACCGAGATTGGCCTTGCCGAAGAGGTCGTTCGCGGCACGCTGCAACGCCTCCGGATAGGGCACGGGCGTTGGCGGAGCCGGCTGCGCCTGAACGCTGGCGCAGCCCATCATCGCGGCCAGCGCGATCAGGATTGGAGCCTGCATGATCGCAGGCTTGCGAGCGTCACGGCGAAGGCGAAACATCGACCACATGGTTATCTGCCAGTCATGTCAGCGGGCCGGGCGCGCGACCCGTCGGGCCGGCAGCAGGAGAACGGGGCGGCCAGGAGATCAGCGACACAGCTGCAGCTGCTCCTTCGCCTGGGGCGTCAACTCCCCGAGCTGAGCCCGCAGCAGGATCTCGCTGCAGGTCGCGGCACTCGGCAAGCGTGGATTTTGCGTCCGCACCGTCTGGGGCCGGGGCGCCGCGACGGAAGCAGGCTGGCCGCCATTCGCCGCCTCCCCCGGCGCCCGCTCGTTCAGGGAGCGCTCGGTCGGTGGCGGCGGCACGTTCAGCGAAAGGCTCGGCTGGATCGGGGACGACATGGTCAGCGTGCCCATCCGCGCCGCCATGGCCTGCTCCAACAGGACGCGCTCGTCGGCCAGGCGCCGCTTTTCGGTTTCGAGCGAGGCGAGTTCGCGCTCGCGCCGCGAGACCTCATCCGCCAGCCGCTCGCGCTCCGCCTTCTCCCGAGCGGCCTGGGCGGGCACGGCAACCGGGCTGAGCGTGCCGGCGGCGGGAGGCTGCACGCGCGTTGCCTGATGGGGCTGGGCCAAGGCCGGCGCTTGCAAGGCGGCCTCGTTCTGGCGCTTGGCGAGATCGGTCGCAGCCTGCTGGCGGATCGTCTCGGCGCGCTCGACCCGCTCCAGCAGCACCCGCTCGCGCTCGGCGAATTCGCGGGCGAGCAGGTCGCGCTCCTTCACCTCGGTCGCGCGCCGCTCGATCAGGTCGAGCCGCGTGCGCGCATCGATCGTGAAGAAGCTCGTCGGGTAGCGCTGGATGAAGGCGGTGAACGCGGCGGCATCGTCGCTGGCCCGGATCCGGCGCCAGACATCGCTGTCGGTCTCCTCCCGGTTGAGATAGAAATCGCCGAGCAGCGACAGCGACAATTCGGGCGTCTGGCGCCCGCTGGTCGCGTCATAGACGCTCTTCTGCACGCGCCGGAACATCGTCGCGACCTCGAGGCCGGGCTGCTCGATCTCGCGCACCAGCGCGGCGGTGAAGGGGCTGTTACGCCCGATGCCGTCGGCGGCGACGTCGTTGGCCTGGGTGGCATAGGCGATCACCATGCCCTGCGCCCGGGCGACGGGGGCGAGCCCGGTGCCGACCGCGAAGCCGCGCGTCGCCTGGCGCTTGGCGAGCTGGCTGACGAACGGATTGTTGCGGCAGGCGTCGAGCACCATGATCTTGACGCCCTTGGAGAAGTTCAGGGCCGTCAGCACATCGTTGAGCCGCGTCGTCTCGTACTGGACGCTGATCTCGTCCTCGACCCGCGCCTCGACCGGCACGAGGTAGTTCTCGCCGTTGAACTGGAAACCGTGACCGGCATAGTAGAACATCACCGCGTCGGCATCCTGCGCCAGACGCGCGAACCGCGTCACCGCCTGGTCCATGCCGCGCTTGTCGAGATTGACGCCGTCGACCACCTCGAAACCGACCTTGCGCAGCGATGCGGCCATGTCGCGGGCGTCGTTGACGGTGTTGGGCAGGACCGGCGCGTTGCTGTAGCTGGAATTGCCGATCACGAGCGCGACACGACGCTCCGTGGCCGCCGCCGGCAGCACCAGCAACAGCATCGCGAGTCCGATCAACGCACGAAATCCGGCAACGAGGATCATGAGGCCCTTCCTTACGTCAACCTATCGCAGCACCTTGCGAAAATCCAGTCCGAACAGGCTGTTCCATGCGGAACAGGCAGAGTTGGGACGGCTCGCGCCAAGCCTATTCGGCTTGCCCCAGCGGCACCGCGCTGCTAGCCTTCGCGATACTGGGACCGTGAAAGGGACAAGCCGATGCATAGGGTTCGGCTCTGCCTCGTGCCGGCCGTTCTGGCATTGGGTTTCGGGGTGCTCGCCACGACCCTGCCCGAGCGTGTCTTCGCCCAGGAACGGGCGCGAGCGCGCAGCATTGCCCCCGCCAACGCCAGGCTCGGCTTCATCGACCTGCCCAACAACGCCCGCGTCCCGGGCAAGCTCATGGTCCGCTTCGCGCTGACCGGCATGGACGTCGCGCCTGCCGGCCCGCCGCAGCGCAACGCCGGCCATCACCATCTCCTGATCGACACAGAGCTCCCGCCGCTCGACCAGCCGATCCCGAGCGATTTCAACCATGTCCATTTCGGCGGCGGCCAGACCGAGGCCGAGATCGCCCTCACCCCCGGTCGCCACACGCTCCAGCTCCTCTTCGCCGATCACGACCATGTCCCGCACAACCCGCCGGTGATGTCGGAGAAGATCACCATCGAGGTCACCGCCGAGACCGAGGAGAAGCCGCGCTCCGTCGCCGCGCCGGGCGCCAGGGTGTTCTTCGTCGATCTGGTGGATGGCGCCACGATCCCGACCAAGGCCCGCATCCGCTTCGGCGCCGAGGGCGTCTCGCTCACGCCGGCCGGGACGAAGAGCGAGAATGGCGGCCATCACCACCTGCTCGTCGACACCGAGCTGCCGCCGCTCGACCGCGAAATCCCCAGCGACTTCAACCATCTGCATTTCGGGCGCGCCCAGACGGAAACCGAAATCACGCTGCCGCCGGGCGAACACACCCTGCAGTTGTTGATGGGCGATCAGGACCATGTCCCGCATGATCCGCCGGTGATGTCGCCGCGCATCCGCGTGCGCGTGGTCGAGGGCCAGGCGGTCGCCTCGGCGATCCAGCCTGCGGCGCCCGCCCCGCCCCCGGCGAACGGCAAGACCGCGCTGACGCCCGCTCCCAACGACGCGGTGATCTATTTCGTCTATCCGCGCAACGGCGAGGCGATCTTCCCGAGTTCGACCATCCGCTTCGGCCTGCGCAACATGGGCGTGGCCCCGGCCGGCGTCGCCAAGCCGAACACCGGCCACCACCATCTCATCATCGACGCGCCGACGCCGCCTCTCGATCAGGCCATACCGGCGGATCTGAATCACATCCATCTCGGCGGGGGCCAGACCGAGCGCAGGGTCACGCTCCCCATGGGCGAGCATACCCTCCAGCTCATCCTCGCCGACGAGAACCATGTGCCGCATGATCCGCCGATCATGTCGGAGCGCATCACGGTGCTGGTCGCGCCGGGCGGCAAGAGACCGGCGAGGCGGCGATGAACCTGCATCATTCCCTGCCGCACCAGCGGACGAGCCTCATCCCGGCGCTGCTGCGCGGCTGCGCCGCGGCGCTCTTGCTGGGCGGGCTCATGCCATGGGCCGGCGAAGCCGCCGCACAGGCCTCGGCGGGCCGGCAACCCGCCCCCAAGGGAGCGCAGGTCTATTTCCACTACCCGCTCGACGGCCTGCGCGTGCCGGAACGCTTCACCGTCCGCATCGGCCTCAAGGAAATGGGCGTGGCGCCGGCGGGAATCGACAAGCCGCTGACCGGCCACCACCACCTCCTGATCGACACCGACCCCGGACCGCCGGACCAGCCGATCCCGTCCGACTACAACAACATCCATCTCGGCAACGGCCAGACCGAGGTCGTCGTCACGCTGCCCAAGGGCACGCATACGCTGCAGTTGCTGCTCGGCGACCACACCCACACCCCCCATCATCCCCCGGTGATGTCGCGGAAGATTACGGTGTATGTTCGCTGACATGACGAAAGCCCGGTCGAAGGGATCGCCGCAGAGAATGACGAAGACCATGTCCTGCAGCTTGTCATGGTTGCGCCGCCTGACGCTCGCCTTGTGCGCGCTGCTGCCTCTCGCCGTGCCCGGCCGGGCGCAGGACGCCAGCACACGGCCGGACCGTGTCGCGCTCGTGATCGGCAATGCCGGCTATCCGCTGGCGCCGGTGGCGGATGCCGCGTCCGACGGCCGCGCCGTGACGGCGGCACTGCGCGACGGCGGGTTCGATGTCGTCACCGCCGATGATACGAGCGGGCCGGCCCTCCAGGACGCGATCGCGACCTTCGCCGGCAAGCTCCGGCGCGGCGTCCATGCGGTGGTGTTCTACTCCGGCCATGCCGTGCAGCTGCGCGGCCGCAACTTCCTGGTGCCGGTCGACGCCCGCCTGCGCTCGGCCCAGGACGTCGCCCAGGCCTCGGTCGATCTGGACATGCTGCTCGACGCGCTGATCGTGGCGCGGCCCGCGAGCGCGATCGTCGTGCTCGATGCCAGCCGCGACAATCCCTGGCAGGGCGAGCTGTCCGGGATTTCGAAGGGCCTGCTGGCGATCGAACGCATGGAAACCGTCAGCGTGATGTTCCCGGCCGCGCCCGGCCGCACGGTCGCCGACACCGGCGCACGCGGCAACCCCGCCATCGACGAGTGGGTCAAGGCGATCCGGACGCCGGGGCTCGACATGACCGCAGCGCTGGCCCGCACCCGCGAGGCGGTGACGCGGCTGACGCGCCGCAGCCAGCAGCTCTGGACCTCTTCGGAGCCCCCGGCCGGCCTGATCGTCACGCCGCTCGCGCGCCCGACGCAAGTCGCGCAGACCAGCCGGGCCGTGATCCCGCTGCCGCCGATGGAATCGCCGGCCGCACGGCAGGATGCCTATGAGCTCGCCTTCTGGGAATCGATCCGCTCCAGCGACAACCCGGCCGAATATCGCGCCTATCTCAACGCCTACCCGAACGGTCGTTTCGCCGGGCTGGCGCGGACGCGCGAGCAGCAATACGCCGCAAGACAACCTGCCGTGGCAGCCGCTCGACCCGTGCCGTCCCCGCAGGCCGCGCCCACGCCGCCATCGGGGACGGTCGCATCGGTGCGCGAGCCCTCGCGCCCCCCCGCCCAGGCACCCTCAGCCGCAGCGCCCTCCTCCGCAAGGACGGTGCGCGACTGCGAGGGCTGCCCCGAGCTGACGCTGATCCCGGCCGGCACGTTCGAGATGGGAGCCAACGAACTCTACGAGTTCGAGAAGCCCGTCCATCCCGTCACGATCCGCAACGGCTTCTACATGGGCCTGCGCGAGGTCACCTTCGAGGAATGGGACGCCTGCGTCGACCAGGGCGGCTGCAGCCATCGCCCCAACGACCGCAATCTCGGCCGCGGCAAGCGCCCGGTCACCGATATCCACTGGAACGACGCCAACGCCTATCTCGCCTGGCTCTCGACCAAGACCGGCCGCAAATACCGCCTGCCGAGCGAGGCGGAATGGGAGTATGCGGCGCGCGCCGGCGCGGCGACGGTCTATCCCTGGGGCGCCACCATGGTGAAGGAGCGCGCCAACTGCGTCGGCTGCAACGATCCGACCCGCCGGCAGGCGGTCGAGGTCGGGCAGTACCCCGCCAACGGCTTCGGCCTCTACGACATGGCCGGCAACGCGGCCGAATGGGTCGCCGATTGCTGGAGTGACAGCTACCGCACGACGCCGCGCGACGGCAGCGCCTCCAACGCGCCCGGCTGCCGCGAGCGCGTGCTGCGGGGCGGCTCCTTCAACAACGATCCGCGCTATCTGCGCTCGGCCGCGCGCTTCAAATACGAGGCGGATGTGCGCTTCTACACCAACGGCTTCAGGGTCGTCCGCGAGCCGTAGAAGCCTCGATCGGCCCGAAAGATCGACTGCGACTTTCGGGAAAGGTCGGTGCAAGATCAGAGGGAGGCGGCAGGTTACTTGAACCAGAGCCGCAGCGGAATCTGACCCTCGCCGCCACAATTGACGAAGCTGTGTGCTGTTTCAGACAATGTGCCGGAGAACGCGCAGGAGGCGTCGGCCAGCCTCATCTGCGCGGAATAGCGATTGCCGCGCACGCTCATGCGGATATGGCCGGATTTCTCGGGCGTTTCGCCCGGCCCGCACACCGCATTGTGCTTGAGGCGCAGCGGCCCGGAGAGCTCGGTCGCGGAGGTGCGCCCGACCTTCTCCTCGGACAGCGTCGCCGCAACATCCCACTCGCCGAGATAGCCGAACCGGCCGGCGAGTTCGCGGGCCTCGGCGCCGCCGCCAAGACCGATCAGGGACAGGATCGCGAGTGCCCGGGCCATCCGCATGCCGCATCTCCCTGCTGACACGGCACAGCCTATCATCGCCAATCGCGACGACAAGGCGACAGCCGCGACACCGCGCCGACGATCGGCCGACGAGGATGGCAAGGGGCTGGAGCGGGTGGAGGGAATCGAACCCTCGTATTCAGCTTGGAAGGCTAGAAGGTTCGCTAGCAGTATCAATTGCCGTTCCAACTTTTGGGCTGCAGATATCGGTCGGTTTTGCGGTGCTAGTTGGAACGGACTTGCGCCGCGTAGGGCCGAGCAGCCCAGGCACCATCATCCAAACACGGCGCCCAAAACGGGGCGGCCGTTCTTGGCCGCCATCTGCTCGGCCTTGTACTGGAGGAACACCTGCGCAGCTTCGCTTCCCAAGGCCATTTCGACGTCCTGATAGACCTCGCGGATTCGCCGGACCTCGCGGTCTGCGAACCAGCCGACGCAGCGCTGCTGAAACTGGACGAGCCCCGCGGCTGCGCCGAAAGCGATGAACACCACGCCAAATGCGATGAGCCCCCCTGGTTCGCCTTTCTCAGCTTTCAGCCATCCCGCATCAATCAGCCAGTCAACGAAGGACTGATCGTACGCAATTCGCCAGCCCAAAACCGCTGCAGCGCCAAGGATGGCGGCCGCGACCGCCAGCGTTGCGATCGTCAAGAACTGCCACAAGCTCATGAGCGTACCTCCCTGCAGGCAAGCCGTGATCCGCTGGGCCGAGGCCCACCTGTTACTCGAACCTCCCGCACGATCTACCCGCCTTGCCGAGGAGGCAAGGCGGGCGACACTCCGCCCGTCGCGTCAGCCGCCCATGGCCTCCTGGACCGCGTCGAACACATGAGCATCGGAGCCGACGCGCACGCGGATCTGATAGGTCTCTGCTTTGCGTCTCCGACCGGCGGCGCGATGCCAACCATGCCGCCATACCATTCGCCGGGCGGGAGCGTGTGATCCTTGACCTACTCGTTCTCGAGCCGCGCCATGTTCGCCTGGCTCTGGGCGATTGAAGAAATGACCATGGCGGCATTCTGCGCGGACACATTGAATGACGCGATTGCAGCCGCGGCAGGGCTACAGCAGGCGCTGCGCCCCGTGACAAATAACCTTGCGGTGATTGAGCCGCCGTCGGACCGCCCGGCGCCATCTTCGTCGCGGACAGCGGCGAAGGCCTGACGTACGGCTCAGGAAGACGCCGGCAACTCAGGCACCCACGTACATGCAAGCGAACGCCGCCGAGGTGAGTCCCAAGCCACCGCAGTGGTCGACGAGGCCCAAACCCATGTCGACGCTACGCACGAGGGAATGCAGATCGACGCGGCGCCCTCACGGACGACCCGGCCGCGATCGAAAACGCGCGCCGCAAACGGGGCGCCGGCCGTAGACGGCGGGCCGGGCGTCAGGCTACGCATTAACAAACCAACGGCGCGATGGCCGTAAACGGCAAAGGGTAGACGAATGATTGGGCTGGCGGAGCGTGGATTCGCAGTCTTTGTCGACCAGACGATAGGCGAGCGTTTGCGCATGGTCTTCTTCGTAGCGGCGAAGGACGAGGAAGAAGCCGCGATGCGGGCGTCGTCCGATCCGCGGGCGCACACCAACTCGTCTACAGAGGTGGCTCGAGAACTTACGCCTGCCGAGATCAAGATTTACTCGCTGCTCCCAGGACAGGTGCTCGAGCAGCCCACGATCTGAAGAAGTCGGATAGCCGGTGGTGGTCTGCGAGCGAAACTCGCGCTTGGTTGGACGGTTGCCGCTGTTTGAGCCTAAGCAGGCTGATCGATAGACGCGCTGGCCGGCATTTGCATCTGAAAGCAGAGCAAAAATGGGTACGATTGTTTCGGATTGTCCGCATTGCGGAACCAAGCATGCCTCCCACATCATCTTCGGGCGGCAGGTCGCCTCGGAAGCAAAAAAGGTTCGGTCCAACACGAATTCTCACCATTTTCGCTGGTCAGTTTATGTGGGCGCAGTCTGCTCGGGTTGCGACGGGCCATCAGTCGCAACACTGAAGACTGATAGAGATTATCCGGGCCATGCCCATGCAATTCAGCATTCTGCAGAACTGACGAAAGATCTGCAGAATATCGAACATTATGGATTTAGTGCAGTAGAAATATGGCCTGCCCCACCCGAACCATCGATTCCAGCGTTCCTAACTCCAGCAATCGAACGCTCACTACTTCAGGCCGAACGGAATTTTCCTATCGAGGGAAATGAAGAAGCGGCGGCGATTATGTACCGCCGTTCTTTGGAGCTGGCAGTCAAGGAGAAGGCCCCCGATATCGGTGGCTCTCTAGCATCGCGCATCAAGAAAATGGTTGCGAACCATGACTTGACCCCAGCAATCGGCGAGTGGGCGACGGAAATTCGGCTCCTCGGCAACGACGCGGCGCACGATATGGGTAATATCGACCGAGAAGAACTTGGCATGGTCCGAGGCTTTGCGGATGCCGTGCTTCGTTATCTATACACTCTGCCTGCCGAGGTTGCGGCACGACGCAAGGTGCCTAGTGATACTGCCGAGCCGGACGAGATTTAAGATGGTCCTTTAGATCAACGCGGAGATGCCGGCACCGCAAGACAGTGACGTTTGAAAAGTGGTGACGCTTCGCAGAAACATGCGAAAAAAAACGTCAGCCGCCGAGCTCCTCCCGCTGCGCGATGAGCTTTCGAACGACCTCTCGTGTCACTCTGAGCCAGTAGTACATGGCGACGTCGTCATCGGCCGTCTTCGCCTCCCGCACGCCATCGGCGCAATAGTCGATCGCCGCCTCCTGGTACTCGTCGAGTAGCTCAGCAGCCACCGTCTCGGGCAGCGCGTCGGGAGCCGGCGCGCTCGGATTTTCGGGATCGGACATGAAGGACTCCGTTCGGGATTGCCGCTAGCACCAGCCTTGGACGGAACCATCGGCGTGCCTATATGTTGCATGCCCGGCGTCGGAAACGACGCCTGCCTGCTCTCCGGTTGGATGCGTTGCCGCGGATGTACCGGCCGCACCAGCGGGAGAGCCGAAGCCAATTCCCGAGAGCCCGCCTGAATACCATGGTCAGAGGCCCGTCGCGAAGTGCGGCGGTCTTTCGCATATCGTACTACGTGCGCTGCCGTCGCACTGTCATGGACGCATCGCGACGATGTGCAGGCCGCCGTCTCACCATCGTGCAACATCCGCGGCAACATCAGTGCCAGCGGCGGCGTCCGAATCTATCACCTGCCTGGCCAGCGCTACTACAACGCCACGAGTGTTTCGCCCTGGAGAGGGGAACGGTGGTTCTGTTCCGAGGCCGAAGCGCAACGCGCAGGTTGGCGAAGATCGGCGGTTTTATCGAAAAAGCAGGCGGGCCGATGCCAAGCAATCCGAAGAACCGCAATGGCAAGGCGATCCGCTTAACAGTAATCTGTCAACAGCCTGGTCACCCCTGACCATATCCCGAATCAGTCTTTTGGGGCTTGAAATTGCGGGCGAACTTGATTCGCCAACTCGCAAGAGCTCAGGGGGAGCCAATGTCTGAATCTAACGAGAACCTCGTCGAATTGTCAGCAGACATCGTCTCTGCCTATGTCGCGAATAACAGTGTCACGCCAGCAGATTTGGTTGTCCTTCTTGCGAGCGTACACGCTTCATTGGTCAAGCTTGGTAGCAAGCCCGAAGCGCCAGCTCCGGCCGCACTGGTTCCGGCCGTCTCGATCCGTAAATCCGTAACCCCGGACGCGATCATTTGCCTTGAGGACGGCAAGTCGTTCAAATCGCTGAAGCGGCATCTCAATACGAGCTACGGCATGACGCCTGCTGAATACCGCACGAAATGGGGTCTTCCTGCCGACTATCCAATGGTTGCACCAGCCTATGCAGAGGCTCGCTCGGCGTTGGCGAAGTCGATGGGCCTTGGCCGGAAGGCTGCCGTGGCCCCGGTGAAGGCCAAGCGGGCGGGACAAGCGAAGTCGAAGGCCTAGACATGACATCGGCGGCGGCGCTCAGGCACCGTCGCCATCTTTCTTCACGCCGCGTGCCACCTCGACCAGCGCGCCATCCGGCAGTGGCCGCTGCAACGCGTTCGCCTGCTGCCAAGGCGCCGTCATCCAAGTCTCGATCTCTTCCGGCTCGGTCAGGATCACCGGCATCGCCTTGGGATGGATCGCGCCGACCTCTCGGTTGGGCTCGGTCGTCAGGAAGGCAAAAAGATCGGCGGTCTCCATGCCCGTCTTGATCTTGCGCACCCCCGTCCATTTAGGTGTCCAGATGCCGGCGAAGAACGCAACCGGCCGATCCGGCGTCAGCGCGAACCAGACGTCCTGCTTGGCGCCGTGGTCAAACTCGCTGAAGCTGGTGAGCGGCACGACGCAGCGGTTCGCGACACCTAGCCAAGGCTTCCAGTGTGCGCTCGAGGTGTTGCGGACATTGGTCGTTCCGCCGTCGGGCTCCATCCTCAGCAGTTCGGGGAAGTCGACCTCTTTGCCCTTGGCGCGCAGCTTGTCCGCACGCTTGGTCGCGGCCTGGTAGATCGCCTGCTTCGACGACGGCATGCCCCATCGCACCATCGCGAGCTCGCGCACTCCGTCAGGCGCGTTGCGAACGATCGGCGCCGGGTAGTCGGGGAAGATGCCAGGGAGGGGCGGAAGGTTGCCTGTCGTGTCCCGCATGGCCCGCGCCATCGCAACGATCGCCGCCTGGCCCTTGGTCAGGCTGTATAGATTGCACATCGTGTCCGTCGTCAGATAATTTGAGACTGTTTTCGTTTCTCAGGAACGGAGGTTCTGGCTCATCTGGGTTTGAGGTTATGCGGCCTGCAGCTGATGCTGCAAGCGTCTGTGCTGGATTGTCTGGCGCTTGATCCTTTCACGTTCGGTGAGGATGGCCTGCCCGCGGTTGAAGTAGACGTCGGCGGGCGTGAGATTGCCGAGGCTCTCGTGAGATCGGGCATGGTTGTAATGCTCGACGAAGGCCGCGACCTGCCGTTCAAGGTCACCGGGCAGATAGTAGTTTTCG
>NNBV01001088.1_pt1 | contig 51890 bp, 55 predicted proteins | sample 1173771 | NCBI WGS metagenome assembly NNBV01 (sample SAMN07173938, study PRJNA388173) | plant metagenome | isolation source: symbiotic tissue sample KVS11 | place: Norway: Troms, Kvaloya island | reverse complement strand
CTGATCGTCGCCTTGGTGAGCCATTACCTCACCAACTAGCTAATCAGACGCGGGCCGATCTATCGGCGATAAATCTTTCCCCCGAAGGGCTTATCCGGTAYTAGTACAAGTTTCCCTGTATTATKCCGAACCGAAAGGTACGTTCCCACGTGTTACTCACCCGTCTGCCACTAGTATCCGAAGATACCCGTTCGACTTGCATGTGTTAAGCCTGCCGCCAGCGTTCGCTCTGAGCCAGGATCAAACTCTCAGATTGTATCTTGAGTTTGTTCCGGCATCGCTGCGTATTGACGGAGTCATTGCTTGACGACCGAAGTCATCAGCGATGGCTCTTGTAAAACGCAGCACACCGAAGTCTCGTTCGATCCAGTCCTTAGACCGGATCCGCAAGAACCTCGCCGTCCACGTTTCTCTTTCTGTCTTCAGTTTTCAAACAGCGTGGCAACACAACAGACGCAAAAGCCACCGATCTCTCGGCTACAAGGCCCAAAACGTCCAAAGGAAGCGCGTCAAGAGCGCCGCTCAGCGGCGGCGCCGTCTCGATGGCCGGTTTATAGGACCCACCACCCAGACCTGTCAACGAGCTTTTTGAAGAAAATGACGACGTCCATTCGTCAGGCGCGCCGGCATGGCGACTTCGCCCCTGTTCAGTCCCCTTAATCGGCCCTGTTTGAGCCTTTCGCGGCCTGTTTTGCGTCAAATCGAGGGATTTGCGAATCGCCCGATTTGTTCGTCTCCATCCATAGACGCTGGCCGCCGACAGTTTTGTGACGTCAGCCGACGCGGTTGAGCCTGCCCCCGGTCAACGGCCGGGGCACCCCAGTGGTTCCCGGCAGGCTGAGCGGCAGTCCTTTCACCGATCGGATCGCAAGATAGCCGAAGAGCTGGGCCTCGAGCGCGTCCCCGTCCCAACCGGCCGCCTCGACCGGCTCGACCGGCACGCCGAGACGTTCGCTCAGGCGCGTCATGAAGTGGCGGTTGAGCCGGCCGCCGCCGCCGACGAGCCAGCGTCGGGGGGCGCGCGGGACATGACGCAGCGCCGCGACCAGGCTCTCGATGGTGAAAGCGGCCAGCGTCGCCGCGCCGTCGGCATCGGACAGGGGCTCGACCGTCTGGGCCCGGCGATGGAAATCATTGCGGTCGAGCGATTTTGGCGCCGGCCGGTCGAAGAAGGGATTTGCCATGAAGGCCGCGACGAGACCGTCATGGACACGACCACTCGCGGCCAGTTCACCCTGCGCGTCATAAGGGCGGCCGAGCCGGCGCAGCATGAAATCGTCGAGGATTGCGCTGGCAGGGCCGGTGTCGAAAGCGATGACGACATCTCCGTCGATATAGGTGACGTTGCCGACGCCGCCGAGGTTCAGCACCATCACAGGCTGCGCCATGCCTTGGGCCAGGGCACGGTGATAGAGCGGCGCGAACGGAGCCCCCTCCCCGCCTGCAGCGACGTCCGCCTGGCGGAAGCGATCGACCGTGGCGATGCCGAGCGCCGCAGCAACGCCCGGCCCGTCGATCAACTGGCGGGTGAAGCGCTGCTGCGGGCGGTGATAGACGGTCTGGCCGTGGAGGCCGACGAGATCGATGCCGGCAGGGTCGAGTTCATGATCGGCGATGAAGCGCCGGATCGCGGCGAGATGATCGGCGCTGACCTCGGCCTCCAGCTCGGCGAGTGGGTCGGTCAGCGCGCGCTCGGCCTCGGCGATCAGCGCCTGGAGCGCCCGGCGCGTATTGTCGCGATAGGGGTAGGAGGTTCCGGCGCCGAAGGACACCGTATCGCGACCGTCGCTGGTGACGATCGAGACGTCGATGCCGTCCATCGAGGTGCCGCTGATGACGCCGATGGCGGTGAGGCTGTCCTGCTGAAGCCGGTCCATTCGAACTCGCTGCGACCCTATCCGCTGCGCCGTCATCGCGGCAGAGCCAGATCATCGGGCTGAATATCGTATTCAGTCCGATGATCTGGCTCTTTGATTTTGCATCGGCCTTCCCGAAAATCGCACTCCACTTTTCGGGCCGATGCTCTAATCGCCAGGCTGAGCCCCGTCATAGCCGCCGATGATGACCAGATCGACGTGACCGACCGAAGCGAGGTGCTTGACCGCCTCCTGATACTCAGGCGAAGCATAGCAGGCGCGGGCCGTAGCCTCGTCCTTGAACTCCAGCACGACGTTGTGCTTGCGGCCCTCGCCGCGCGCGAGCTTGTACTCGCCGCCGCGAACCAGGAACTTCGCACCGTATTTCGCGAAGGCGACCGCGTTCAGCGCGCGGTAACGGGCATATTCCTCGTCGTTCTCGACATCGAGGCGTGCGATCCAATAGCCCTTGGCCATGCTCAGACCCCTTCGACCACGACGATGTCGATCTCGCCGGCGCCCTCGCGCAGCTTGCGGGCCTCGGAATATTCCTGCGACATCGCATAGGCCTTGGCGGCCTCGAAATCCTTGAACTCGATGACGACGTTGCGGGCCCGGCCCTCGCCTTCCGCCACGGTCATCAGGCCGCCGCGAACGAGCGGCGTGCCGCCATATTGCTTGATCGCCTCGGAGGCCTTGGCCGCATAGGCCGCCCATTGCGTCGCGTTGGTGACCTTGGCTCGCGCCACGACATATCCTTTTGGCATGTCCCGAATCCGTTTCTGCGAGGTTGGTTGGGAAGCGAACTTAGGAGGCCGCCGCGATCTCGTCCATGATCGCGGCCGCCGCCCCACGCGGGTCGGCTGCGCGGATGATGGGACGCCCGATGACGAGATGATCGACGCCGGCGCGGATCGCCTCGCCCGGGGTCAGGGTGCGCTTCTGGTCGCCGGCCGCGCTGCCGGCCGGCCTGATGCCCGGCGTCACGATCAACATGTCGGAGCCGATCACGTCGCGGACGATCTCGGTTTCGGCCGCAGAGCAGACGATGCCGTCGATGCCGGCGGTGCGGGCCTGCTCGGCGCGCAGCCGCACGAGGTCGCGCACGGCGAGTCCATAGCCGGCATCGCGCAGATCTCCGTCATCATATGAGGTCAGTGCCGTCACCGCGAGCAGCTTCAGGGAGGCGTCTCCCCGGCCCTCGACGGCGCCGCGCATCGTCTGGGGATAGGCATGCACGGTCAGGAGATCGACGCCGAGATTGCTCAGCGACGACACGCCTTCGGTCACCGTATTGCCGATGTCGTGAAGCTTGAGGTCGAGAAAGACCTTCTTGCCCTCGGCCACCAGTTGCTGGGTGAGTTGCAGGCCGCCTGCGAAGGCGAGCGCATAACCGATCTTGTAGAAGCTCGCCGCGTCGCCGAGTTGCGAGACGATGCGATAGGCGTCCCAGATCGTCGGCACATCGAGCGCGACGATCATCCGGTCACGCAGATCGTTGATTTTCTGGGTCATAGGCCGGCTCCCGAGTTTCGAGGGAAGGCGCATGATTCGACTGTGGACGCAAGAGAGGCACAGCCTTCAGCCTTTCCGTGTCGTTCATGGCCTCTCCGGCGTATCCCGACTGCGTGGCTTCCCCGCCACCAGCCCTTGCCAACCCTGCCGCATTGCCGGGTTGAGGCGTAATGTCGGTGGAAGGCTTCACACGGATGGTTGTGCGGAACGATGGTCGTAATGGATGAAAACGCCCTTCTGAGCCGCCTGGCGGTCTCCCTTGCGATCGGCATGCTGATCGGACTTGAGCGTGGCTGGCGCAGCCGTGACGAGGTCGATCACCAGCGGACCGCCGGTCTGCGCACCTTCGCTCTGTCCGGCCTGCTCGGCGGCGTGGCCGGCGCAGTCGGGCAGCAACAAGGCGCCACGCTGATCGGTCTGGTCTTCCTTGGCTACAGTGCAGCCTTCGCGGCGTTCCACTGGCTAGAGGCACGGGCAGAGCGCAATTTCAGCGTGACCTCGGTCGTCGCTGGCATGTCGACCTTTATGCTCGGCGTCCTCGCCGTGGTCGGCGACCTTCGTGCCGCAATCGCCGGCGCCGTGGCGATGGCCGTGCTGCTCGCGCTACGCGAGCAATTGCACCGCTGGGTCGCCTCGCTGAGCTGGCCGGAAATCCGCTCCGGTCTGACTCTCCTCGCCATGACTTTCCTGCTGCTGCCGATATTGCCGAACCGGACGATCGACCCGTGGGATGCAATCAATCCCTACGTCATCTGGCTGCTCACCATCCTGATCGCAGCGGTCTCGTTCAGCGGCTATGTCGCCATCCGAGTCTTCGGCGATCGCCTCGGCGTGATGATGGCGGCACTCGCCGGCGGCCTCGCCTCTTCGACCGCCACGACCATGACGCTCGCCGAGTTGGAACGACGGCATCCCGAATCCCGGAACTTGCTCGCTGCCGGCATCCTGACGGCCGGGCTGGTCATGGTGGCCCGTGTCGCTGTTGTCGCAAGCGCCCTGAATCCGGCGCTGCTGCAACCGCTGCTGCTGCCGCTCCTATCCGGCGGCTTCATCCTGGCCGTCGGTGCCGGGCTGATGCTGCTGCTCAGCCGTGGGACCTCCGAGCAGCCCGTACTGAAGATCGGGAATCCACTCGAAATGGCCTCGGCGCTGAAGATGGCAATCTTGCTGACCGTGGTCATGCTGGCCGCGCGCCTGCTCCAACGGTATTTCGGCGATGCCGGCGTGCTGGCGACGGCCGGCCTGTCGGGGATCGCCGATGTTGACGCCATTGTCATCTCGATGGCCCGCATGGCGATGGGCGTGGTCGATCCGGCGCTCGCGGCTCAGGCGATCCTGCTCGCTACCGCCGTCAACACGCTGGTCAAATCCGTGCTCGCGGCAGCGGCCGGCGATGGCAAGCTCGGCTTTCTGGTCGGCCTCGTCAGCGTTCTCGCCGTTACAGCCGGCGCTGCAGCCGCGCTTCGCTGAGCGCAGAGGCGCTTGCCTTCAGCCGTTCAGGACTGAGGAATCGCCGTCTGCTGCTGCGCCAGCACCTGCTCGAACACCTGCGCCCAGACATCGCCGGTCTGCGCGCCGGAGACCGCGAGCTTGCCGTCCACGATGAAGAAGGGCACGCCGGTGACGCCGACCTGGCGGGCATGGTCCTCAAGCCCGATCACCGTCTCGCGCAATTCGCCATTAGAGAGTTCGTCGCGCGCCGCCTGCTCGTCGAAGCCCTGCTCGACCGCGATCTCGACCAGGGTTTCGACCTCGCCGATGTCGCGGCCATCCTGCCAATATGCCTTGAACAGCGCCGCCTTCATGTCGCCGCCGCGCTGGACGGTCGAGGCTGCCGCGACCAGCATATGCGCCATGCGGGTATTGACGCTCCTGGTGACGCCGGCCCAGTTGAAGGTGACGCCGCTTTCGAGCGCGGCTTCGGACAGGCGAACTTCGATTTCCTTGCGTTTGCCGGCGCCGAACTTCGTATCGAGATACTGCGTGCGATCCATGCCCTCGGCCGGCATGTCGGGGTTCAGCTCATAGGGCAGCCAGGTGATGGCGACGCGCTCGGTCAGGCCATGGGTCTCCAGCGCCCTTTCGAGCCGCGCCTTGCCGATGAAGCACCAGGGGCAGGCGAGATCGGAGACGATCGCGATCGGCAGTTTCTCTTGCATGGGAATGTCCTTCGCGGTTCGCCGCCGGCCGCCTTCACGCCGGCGGATAGCGATGCTGCTCGCCCTGGCGGTCTTCGGCGAGCGCCTCCGCGCCCGGCATCTCGCAGGCCGATAGGAAGGCGGGTCCGACGGGGATCTTGCCGGCCCCGCCGGGGATGTCGAGGATATAGGTCGGCTGGCACAGTCCGGAAAGATGGCCTCGCAGGCTTTTGACAAGGGTCTGCCCCTCTTCCAGCGAGAGCCGGAACCGCGCTGTGCCGGGCGCGAGATCGGGGTGATGGAGATAATAAGGCTTCACCCGGTTCTCGACGAAGGCCCGCATCAGGGCCGACAGCGTTGCGACGTCGGCATTGACGCCCTTGAGCAACACGCTCTGGCTGATCAGGATATGCCCGGCATCGGCCAGACGCGCCAGCGCGGCACATGCGGCCGCGGTGAATTCGCGCGGATGATTGGCGTGGATAGCGATATAGCTCGCCTTGCCCGGCACGCGCAGGGCCTTGGCGTAATCGGCGGTGATCCGGCCGGGATCGACGATCGGCACGCGGGTATGCCAGCGCGCCACCTTGATATGGGGAATGGCGGCAAGGCGCCTGGTGACCTCGCGCACGCGGCGCGCCGACAGGATCAGCGGGTCGCCGCCGGTCATGATGACCTCCCAGATCTCCTCATGCCCAGCGAGATAGGCGAGCGCGGCATCGAGCCTGTCACCGGTGAGCGCATCGCCACCGGGCCCGACCATCTCGCGCCTGAAGCAGAAGCGGCAATAGACCGGGCAGGCATGGACGAGCTTGAGCAGAGCCCTGTCGGGATAGCGGTGGACGACCCCTTCGACCGGCGAATGGGCCTCGTCGCCGATCGGATCGGCAATCTCCTGGGGCAGGGTGACAAGCTCAGCGGGGTCGGGGATGAACTGGCGCGCAATCGGGTCGGCCGGGTCCGCCGGATCGATCAGGTCGGCCATGGCCGGTGTCACCGAAACCGCATAGCGCTCGGCAACCGCCTGCAGCGCCTCGCGCCGCTCGGGCGCGGCGAGGCCGGCGTCGATCAGCGCGCCGACGCTGCGCAGTGGTTGGCCCCCTGGAGGCTGGTGGACGGTCATACCCCTCCCCTGCCCGGTTGCGCGACCGGCGTCCAGAGCACATCCTCGATCCGGCGGGCGCCCGTGCAGAGCATCACCAGGCGGTCGAAGCCGAGCGCGATCCCGCTCGCCTGCGGCATGGCGGACAACGCCGCGAGGAACTCCTCGTCGATCGGATAGCGCTCGCCATAGATGCGCGCCTTCTCGTCCATGTCGGCCTCGAAGCGCCGGCGCTGCTCGGCTGGATCGGTCAATTCGCCGAAGGCGTTGGCGAGTTCGACGCCGCAGGCATAAAGCTCGAAGCGCTCCGCCACGCGCGGTTCTCCGGGTTTCGGGCGGGCCAGCGCCGCCTCCGAGATCGGGTATTCGCACAGGATCGTGGCGCGGCCCCGGCCCAGATGCGGCTCGATTTTCTCGCACAGCACGCGACTGAAGATATCGGACCAGCTGTCGTCATCGGCGACCCGGATGCCGGCCTCGATTGCATCAGCGGCGAGACCGCCTCGATCGACATCGTGGTCTGCAGTCACAGTCCGGAGCAGGTCGATGCCGGCATAGCGGCCGAAAGCCTCCTGCAGCGTCAGGCGCTCCGGTTCGGCGAAGGGGTCGGCCTCGACGCCGCGCCAGCGCAGGACGCCTGTCCCGGCGGCTTCCGCCGCCTGCACCAGCAGCGCGGCGGCGTCGCGCATCAGCGTCTCGTAATCCTCGCCGGCGCGATACCATTCCAGCATCGTGAATTCGGGATGATGCAGGGGGGTGCGCTCGCGATTGCGGAAGACCCGGGCGAAATCGAAGATGCGCGTCTCGCCTGCCGCCAGCAGCTTCTTGGCCGCGAATTCCGGCGAGGTGTGCAGGTAATAGGGATGGCCCGCGCCGGAATCGTCGATCAGCGTCGTGCCAAAGCCATGCAAATGCGTCTCATTGCCGGGCGAGACCTGCAGCACCGCAGCCTCGACCTCGACGAAATCGCGCGCCTCGAACCAGCGCCGCAGCGCCGCCTTGATGCGACCGCGCGCGAGAAGCGCCGGCCGCCGGTCGGCATGGATGTCGTGCCGCCAGAAGGGCGAAGGCTGGTTTTCCATCATCTCAGGTTCGGAACGTCTGCAAGCTTCCGTTTCGGCTGCAAATGGGGTAGTTGCGCGGCAACGAATTCGCTCAAGGCGCTTGAGGCGCGGCGCAAGCAAGGACAAAATCCGTGGTCAAGGTCATCGCATCCTCCGTTCGCAAGGGCAATGTGCTCGAACTCGACGGGCATCTCTGCTCCGTTCTCTCGGCCGAGAGCTTCTTTCCCGGCAAGGGTACACCGACGACGCAGATCGACATGCGCCGCATCCATGACGGCACCAAGATGACGCAGCGCTACAAGACGACCGAGCAGGTCGAGCGCGCCTATGTCGAGGACAGCGACTTCACCTATCTCTACAAGGACGGCGAGCAGTACGTCTTCATGAACCCCGAGACCTTCGACCAGATCAATGTCGATGGCGACGTCGTCGGCAACATGGCGCCCTATCTCCAGGAAGGGATGAAGGTCACGCTGTCCGTGTTTGAGGACAAGGCCGTCTCGATCGAACTGCCGCAGCGCGTCGTGGTCGAGGTCGCCGAGACCGAGCCGGTCACCAAGGGCCAGACGGCGTCGTCCTCCTACAAGCCCGCGATCCTGGTCAACGGCGTGCGGACCGCCGTGCCGCCGCATATCGGCCCCGGCGTGCGCATCGTCGTGATGACGGAAGACGGCTCCTATGTGGAGCGCGCCAAGGATTGATCGACGCCGCCGGTGCAATCGCCGGCGGAGTGGTTATATCGGCGATGCGACGGGCCCTTTCCGGGCCCGTTTTTCGTTCGAGGATAGCCCCATGCCCATCACCGCCCGCTCCGCCGCGCTCAACGGCTTCGTCCAGACCCTGAAGGCGCTCGACGCGATCCTCGACAAGACCGTCGAACAGGCGACCGCCCGCAAGATCGCGCCCGAGGTGCTTCTCAGCTCGCGACTGGCGCCCGACATGCTACCCTTCTCCCGCCAGATCCAGCTCGCCTGCGACTTCGCCAAAAACGCTGCGGCGCGCCTGGCCGGCGGCGAGAACCCGAAGCATCCCGACGACGAAAAGACCTTCGACGAGCTGAAGGCACGCATCGCCAAGGTGCTGGCCTTCGTCGAGGGAATCGACGAGGCGGCCTTCGAGGCCGGTCTCACGCGCGAGGTCACGTTCCCGCGCGGCCCGAGCGCGACCGTGACGATGCAGGGCGAGGCCTATCTCACCCGCTTCGCGGTGCCCAACTTCTATTTCCACGCCACCACCGCATACGCGATCTTGCGCAAGAATGGCATCCAGATCGGCAAGCAGGACTTCCTGCTCGGCGTTCTCGACGGCTGACGGCTCGCCCTTGAAACCGCCGCATTGCTCTCCCATATGAGGGTCACGGCGATGTCGAGGGCGTTCCACTGTCCTCCGGCGCCGTTGAAGACGGCCATGAGCCGAACGTTTGACGCCGGATGTACGCGCACCCGTTCAGGACATGGCCGTTGGTTCATTCCGAGGCCCGTAGCGAATTTTCGCTGCGGGTCTTTTCGTATGGTCGCGACGGTTGCCGCGCTCAGCCTTGGAGGAACGGGTTGTTCAGCCGCTCCTCGCCCAGCGTGCTCGCGGGGCCGTGGCCAGGCAGGAACTGGACGTCGTCGCCGAGCGGCAACAGCTTGGCCTTGACGCCGGCGATCAGCGTCTCGTGGCTGCCATAGGGAAAATCCGTGCGGCCGACGGAGCCGGCGAAGACCGTGTCGCCCGCTAGCAGGAAGCGCAGATCCTTCTGAAAGAAGGTGATGTGGCCGGGCGTATGGCCCGGCACGTGCTGGACCGAGAACGTCACATCGCCAACCGAAACCTCGTCGCCTTCGGAGAGCCAGCGCGACGGCGTGACCGCCTTCATGTCGAGGATGTCGAAGCGCAGCCCCGAGGTCGGCAGGTCGTCGAGCAGGAACTTGTCCGCCTCATGGGGACCGATCACCGGGATCGACAGCGCTTCCGCCAGTTCCGTCGCGCCGCCGGCATGGTCGAGATGGCCATGGGTGAGCCAGATCGCGACCGGCGTGACGCCGACTTCCTTGAGTGCGCCGAGAATGAGCGGAACATCGCCGCCGGGATCGACGATCGCGGCCTGCTTCGTCCTCGTGCACCAGATGATAGAGCAGTTCTGCTGGAAGGCCGTCACGGGGATGACGGCAATCTGGAGCGGTGGCTGGGTCTGGTCAGTCATCGAGCGGGGCTTTCCATGTCGAGTTCAGTCAACCGTCCTTGCGAGCGCGGCGAAGCAATCCAGGGGCCGTAGAGCACTGCCGCTCTGGATTGCTTCGCTGCACTCGCAAGGACGACGGAAGGTCAGCGTTTGCCGCAGCGGCTGGAGAGCAGGACGCGGTAATCCGCCAGGTCTGAATCCATCGTCGCAACATTCTGCTCGCGCTGGGCGCCGCTCTGGCAGGTCGCGAAGACCGCGCGGGAACTCTGGAGGAAGCCGACATGGTCTCGCCAGACCTTGCACTGCGCCGCCAGATCCGCATTGGCGACGCCCGTCAGCAGGCGCTGCTGGCGGTGCAGTGCCGCCTCATTCTGCAGCAGGTCACGCGCACAGGTGGCGGGACGGACCTGCGCCAGCGCCGGAGCGGCAGCGGCACACAGCGCCAGGGCGACGCCTAAAAGCGTGAGCGAACTCATCCGAGATTCAGCTCCTTGAAGAAGTCGTTGCCTTTGTCGTCGATGACGATGAAGGCCGGGAAGTCCGCGACCTCGATGCGCCAGACGGCCTCCATCCCGAGTTCGGGATATTCGAGGACCTCGACCTTGCGGATGCAGTCCTGCGCCAGCCGTGCCGCCGGCCCACCGATCGAACCGAGATAGAAGCCGCCATGGGTCTTGCAGGCTTCCCTGACACTGGCGGAGCGGTTGCCCTTGGCGAGCATCACCATCGAGCCGCCGAAGGACTGGAACTGGTCGACGAAGGAATCCATGCGGCCGGCAGTGGTCGGCCCGAAGGAGCCCGAGGCCATGCCGTCGGGCGTCTTGGCCGGGCCGGCGTAATAGACCGGGTGGTTCTTGAGATAATCGGGCATGCCCTGCCCGCTTTCGAGCCGCTCGCGGATCTTGGCATGGGCGGAGTCGCGCGCGACGATGATCGTGCCGGTCAGCGCGAGACGGGTCTTGACCGGATATTTCGTCAACGTCGCCAGAATCTCGCTCATCGGCCGGTTGAGATCGACCTTGACCACGTCGCCGCCGAGGGAGGCGTCCTCGACTTCCGGAAGGTATTTTGACGGGTCGGTCTCGAGCGCCTCCAGGAAGATGCCGTCGCGCGTGATCTTCCCCTTGGCCTGCCGGTCGGCGGAGCAGGAGACGCCCAACCCGATCGGCAGCGAGGCGCCGTGGCGCGGCAGGCGGATGACGCGCACGTCATGGCAGAAATACTTGCCGCCGAACTGGGCACCGACGCCAAGCGACTGCGTTAGCTTGTGGACCTCCTCCTCCATGGCGAGGTCGCGGAAGGCATGGCCCGAGGCCGAGCCCTCGGTCGGCAGCGCATCGAGATACTTCGTCGAGGCGAGCTTCACCGTCTTCAGGTTCTGCTCGGCCGAGGTGCCGCCGATGACGATGGCGAGGTGATAGGGCGGGCAGGCGGCGGTTCCCAGCGTCAGAATCTTCTCCTTCAGGAACGCCATCATCCGGTCCTTCGTCAGCAGCGACGGCGTCGCCTGGAAGAGGAAGGTCTTGTTGGCCGAGCCGCCGCCCTTTGCGACGAAGAGGAATTTATAGGCGTCCTCGCCGTGCCCCTTGCCCTCGGCATAAATGTCGATCTGCGCCGGCAGGTTGGTGGCGGTGTTCTTTTCCTCGAACATCGACAGCGGCGCGACCTGGGAATAGCGCAGATTGCGCTTGAAATAGGCGTCGGCGACGCCCTCGCCGAGGGCCTGTTCGTCCTCCCCGTCGGTCCAGACCATGCGGCCCTTCTTGCCCATGATGATCGCCGTCCCGGTGTCCTGGCACATCGGCAGCACGCCACCTGCGGCAATATTGGCGTTCTTGAGCAGGTCGTAGGCGACGAACTTGTCGTTCGAGGTCGCCTCGGGGTCGTCGAGGATCTTCGCGAGCTGGGCGAGATGGCCCGGGCGCAGCAGATGGTTGATGTCGATGAAGGCCTGTTCGCTGAGCTTGCGGATCGCCTCGCGCGAGACGCTCAGGACTTCGCGGTCGCCAAGTTTCTCGACGCTGACGCCTTCGCTGCCGAGCGCGCGGTAGGGCGTCCTATCCTCTCCGAGGGGGAAGAGATCAACATGGGTATAGGCCATCAGCGGCACTCCGGCATGGAACGGCTTCACCCGCCGTCAGGCGGGGCGCGTTGGCGGAGGCAATAGCCGATGTTGCGATCTGGTCAAATGCAAGAGACCGCGGTGGGCCGACGTCAGCCACGCATCCGGCACATAGGCCGCGCATTTTTGCCGGGATCAGGCCGCCTTGGCAGCCGACTCCGCGAGCATCGCGTAGATCGCGGCAGGATCGCGGATGCTGCGGACCTGCTCCAGCACGGAGGGGTTGCGCAGCACGCGGGCCACGCGGGCCAGCGCCTTGAGATGGTCGGCGCCGGCGCCTTCCGGCGCGATCAGCACGAAGATGATGTCGACAGGCTGGCCATCGAGCGCGTCGAAGTCGATCGGCTTGTCGGCGCGAGCGAACAGCCCGACCAGGCGGTCGATGCCCGGCATGCGGCCGTGCGGGATGGCGATGCCGTCGCCGATGCCGGTCGAGCCCAGACGCTCGCGCTGCAGCAGCGACTCGTACAGGTCGCGCTCAGGCAGCCCGGTGACCAGCGCCGCGTGCTGGGCCAGTTCCTGCAGCGCCTGCTTCTTGCCATTGGCCCGCAGCGGCGAAATCACCGCCGCGGGAGTCAGGAGATCGATCAGCGTCATACGCCAGTCCATGCATGTCCCATGCCGCGTTCGGAGAGGCTTGCGGCAGGGTCAAGGTTCGGGGCCCGCGCGGAACTCCGCCAGACCTTTAAGACAGCGAAGCCGGCGGATCGATCCAGCCGATATTGCCGTCGCGGCGGCGGTATACGACGTTCATCCTGCCATTGCCAGCGTGGCGGAAGATCACCACCGGTGCGCCCGTCAGGTCGAGCTCCGCGACGGCGTCGCTGACGGTCAGCACATGCAGGGATTTGGTCGATTCGGCGACGATCACGGGGTTGTCGCCGGCGCCGTCGAGGTCGATCTCCTCGATTTCCTCATCGGGAGCGGCGATCACATAGCTGGGGATTTCGACACCGGGCTCGCGACCATTGGCCGATGCCGAGCGATCCTTGAGCCGCCGGTTGTAGCGCCGCAGGCGCTTCTCGATGCGCTCCGCCATCTTGTCGAGGCTGGCATAGGCGTCATGCGCCGTGCCCGAAGCCTCGAGCGTGATTCCCGACGACAGATGCAGCACGCCGTCCGTCTTGAAGGCCGTGCCATCCTTTCCAACGGTGACATGGCCCTGATAGCCACCCTCGTAATATTTGCCGAGGGCGGCGGCGACCCGGGCTTCGGCCTGACCACGCAGGGCCTCGCCGACATCGAGATTCTTGCCGGAGATTCGCAAGCTCATGGAGTGCTTCCCCTTCTTAGTCATGGCCGGGAGATCGGCCATCAACAGGAGGTAAGAACTGGTCACCGGGTATGTCAATGATATGGCTCAAAGGTGCCTTGCCGACACACTCCAGGCTCAGCGGCTGCCCATGGCCATGGCGACCTTCTCGCGCCGACGCTCCATCGAGGAGGGTATCCGCAGGGATTCGCGGTATTTCGCGACGGTTCGCCTGGCGATGTCGATGCCGCCGGCCTTGAGGCGCGCGACGATCGCATCGTCTGAGAGCACATCGGCCGGCGCCTCGTCGTCGATCATCTGGCGGATTCGGAAACGCACGGCTTCCGCCGAATGCGCCTCGCCATAGCCGGTGGCGGCGATCGCGGCGGAGAAGAAGTACTTCATCTCGAAAACGCCGCGCGAGCAGATCAGGTATTTGTTCGAGGTGACGCGCGAGACGGTCGATTCATGCATGCCGATGGCATCGGCCACGGTCTTGAGGTTGAGCGGGCGCAGGTGCTCGACGCCATGGGCGAAGAAGCCGTCCTGCTGGCGCACGATCTCGCTGGCGACCTTGAGGATGGTGCGGGCGCGCTGCTCCAGCGACCGCGTCAACCAGTTCGCCGTCTGCAGGCACTCGGCGATGAAGGCCTTGTCCTGGTCGCTGCGCGCCACCTTGGAGACGCGCGCATGATAGGTCTGGTTGATCAGCACGCGCGGCAGCGTGTCGGGGTTCAGGTCGACCAGCCAGGAGCCGTCGGGCGCGGCGCGGATGAAGACATCCGGCACCACCGTCTCCGCCGTCGAGCCACCGAAGCCGCGGCCAGGCTTGGGGTCGAGCCGCCGGATCTCGGCGACCATGTCGGCGATGTCCTCGTCGTCCACGCCACAGAGCCGCTTGAGCGCCGCGAAGTCGCGCTTGGCGACGAGGTGGAGATTGGCGACGAGCGTCTGCATCGCGGGATCGAAACGATCGCGATCCCGCAGCTGGATCGAGAGGCATTCGCAAACATCGCGCGCCGCCACACCGGAGGGATCGAAGTTCTGGACGATGCGCAGCACGCCTTCGACGCGGTCGATCGAGACGCCGAGCCGCTCGGCGATGTCGGGAACCGCCTCGCCGAGATAGCCGGAATCATCGACCGCATCGATGAGATGGCGTCCGATCAGGCGGTCGGCCGGCGCGTTAACCGCGAGATCGAGCTGCGTGCCGAGATGGTCGCGCAGCGAGGTTTCCACCGTCAGGCTGCTCTCGAACCCTTCCGGCCCCTCCTCAAAGGACCCGCCGGAACCGCCATAGGCGCCGCCGATGATGGGCAGGCTGTCGGCGCCGCGCGTATCCAGCCGCGCCACGCTCGGCTGCTCGCCCTGGAAGACGTTGTCGAGCCCCGTGCCGAGGCGGTTTTCCATGCCCTCCTGGCTGTTCAGGCTTTCGGCGCGGGCATAGGTGTCCGCGTCCGCGGCATGCGAACCCTCGGCGCCCATGCCTTGAAACGGACCGTCGGTGGCATCGTCGCGCTCCAGCAAAGGATTGCGCTCAAGTTCGCCCTCGACGAAATTCTGCAGTTCGAGATGCGACAGTTGCAGAAGCTTGATCGCCTGCAGCAACTGCGGCGTCATCACCAGGGATTGGCCCTGGCGTAGCTCCATGCGCGGCATCATCGCCATTGCGGCATCGACCCTTCCGTGCCAGCGCGCCATTTCGGCACACTTCTTGCTTGGAGGTCAGACTAGCGCCGTCTCGCTGGCGCGTCAAAGCCTTGCCTCATCATTGAGCAAGGAAATTAATGCACTGCACCATGAGAGGGGAACGGCAGGCCGGGATTTTCGCCGCCGCCGCGTGGACATGCCCTGCCACGACACGGGCGAACGGCCGTCAAACCGGCCGCAATCGGGGTTTTACCTGCGATTCATCCCGACGTGATCGACGCGCGTCGCGGGATTCACTTCAATGATGGATTCCGGCTTTCCACTTTTCCACCGCCGCTTCAGCCCCGCCGAAAGACGGCGGCTGAGCATATGTGGTCGCCTAAAGCCGGAAATCCTCGCCGAGATAGACGCGGCGGACATCGGGGTTGGCGATGATCTCGGCCGGCGAGCCCTCGGTCAGCACGCGACCGGAATGGATGATGTAGGCGCGATCGACGAGACCCAGGGTCTCGCGGACATTATGGTCCGTGATCAGGACGCCGATGCCGCGATCCGTGAGCTGCCGCACCAGCGCCTGGATGTCGCCGACGGCAATCGGGTCGATGCCGGCGAAGGGCTCGTCGAGCAGGATGAAGGAGGGCTTGCCGGCCAGCGCACGCGCGATCTCGCAACGCCGCCGCTCGCCACCCGAGAGCGCAATGGAAGGCGCCTTGCGCAGGCGGGCGATGTTGAATTCCTCCAGCAACTGGTCGAGCTGGCGCGCGCGGGCCTTGCGGTCCGGCTCGACCACCTCGAGCACGGCGCGGATGTTGTCCTCGACGCTGAGGCCGCGAAAGATCGACGCTTCCTGCGGCAGGTAGCCGATGCCGAGCCGCGCGCGCTGATACATCGGCAACTGCGTGATGTCGTTGCCCTCGAGCGAGATCGTGCCGAGATCGGCGGCGACCAGCCCGGTGATCATGTAGAAGATCGTGGTCTTGCCGGCGCCGTTGGGGCCGAGCAGGCCGACTGCTTCGCCCTGGCGCAGGTGCAGGCTGGCATCGCTGACGACGGTGCGTCCGCCATAGCTCTTGCGCAGGCCGCTGACGGCGAGGATGCCGGGGCCGCCGATCGCGGTGGCTCCCGAAGAGGCGATGGTGCCGCTCTCGCCGCCGTCGCGACGGCCGAACAGGCGGCTGAATACACCTGTGCTGCGCTGCTGTGCGGGAGCCGCCGCGCGCGTCGGCTCGGTGTCGGATTGCGGCATGTCTGAGATCGTCACTGCGGGAAACATGCCTGGTCTGGAGTTGCTGTCGGCGTATGCAGCGGAGCGCGCCCGAGCGGCGCGGCCCCAAGCCTGTTCAGTTGGTCGGCCAGTTCAGTTGGTCGGCGTCGCAGGCTTGGCGGGCGTCGCTCCGGCAGCTGGCTTGGCCCCCGGCGCTGTCTTGGTCTCGGCCGCGTTGGGCACGAAGAAGCCCTGGACGCGGCCGCCCTTGTTGGTCTCGACATTGGCGATGCCGGTGACGGTGTTGTAGGTCAGCTTCTCGCCGCGCGTGATGTTGGGGCCGTCGTTCAGCGCGACGTTGCCGGTCATGATCACCTGGTTGTTGGCGCGGTCGAAGACCGCGTTGTCGGAGGTCGCGGCCTGCGTTTTCGAGACGACGGTGACCGGCCCCTTGCATTCGATCCGCTTGATCGAGCTGTCGCCCGACGCCGCAGGCGCGGCGCCGGCGGAAGCAGGCGCGGCTGGTGCCGGTGCAGCGGGCTTCGCTCCGGCAGCGCCCTGCCCGCCGCGCCCCTCGTAGAACACGGTCATGATGGTGCAGCGCACCGTCGTCTCGCCCTGGACGGCGACGACATTGCCGCTGAAGACGGCGCGGTTGTCCTTGTCGAGCACGTCGAGCTTGTCGGCGTCGATCTTGATCGGCTCCTTGCTGTCCCCGCCGAGCCCGCCAAGGGGCGAACTCGCCGCGCCGCCGCCCTTGCCGCGTCCCTGTGCGAGCGCATCCTGCGGCGCGCAGGCGATCGTCGCCACGGCGAGCCCCATCATGAGGGCCGTCGCGGACCGGACCGCGGTGCGACCGAGGCTGAAGGGGCGAATGGCTAGCTGCATGTCACTGTCCCGTACCGTTCGGCTGATTGCCGGTCGAAGACGCCTCATCGGAGGGCGAAGTCCGCGCCGACGACTTGAGCAATTCCAGCTGCGGCGTGCTGCCCTCCCGCTCCGGACCCGCGATCGTGCCGGCCGGGGCGTTCGGAATATAGGCGCGGACACGGCCCTGGAAAACGATCAGTGCGCCATTGTCCTTCACGTCGAGCGTGTCGGCGTCGATCGTCGTCGTGCCGAGGCTGACCTTGACCGGCTCCTTGGAGACCACCGTGCCACCCTTGAAGTCGACATCGGCGGTCCTCATGCGGATGTCGTAGCCCGCTTCGGTCTTGACGCGGACATCGTCGACGAGGCGCAGCTTTTCCTTTTGCGTATCGAAGAGACCGGTTTTGGCGTTGACCGTCACCCAGCCCTCGCGCTCCATCTGCAGCCTGGCCGTCACCGTCTGCAGCTCGACCTGCGTCGGATTGCGAATCTCCTGGAGCGCCGCCTCGGCCGTCACCTCATAGGGGCGGTTGTCCTTGCGATAGCCTGAGAGGCGCGGCGTATCCATCTTGACCTTGCCGTTGGAAATGCCGACCGCGCCGAGCGACATGTTGGCGACACCGCGCAGCGGATTGAGGAAGGGCACCACGATCAGGGCCAGCACCGCGACGACGGCGCCGACGGGGATGGCGCTGCGCAGGAAGTGCACGAGCCGCGTATGCCGGCGCGCGGCGCCGAAGGCCACCTGGCGGCGCGCCGTGCTCTTTCGATCCCCGCGCCCTTCAGGGCGGGCGACCCAGTCATTGGTTGTCATCGCCACAGTCATGTCCCGCGCAATGGCAGTCGCTAACGGCTTTTTCGTGTCGTCCAGCGCGCGCCCTCGCACCGGTCAACCACAGCCAGACTGACGCAAGATGGCTTATAATTTGTCAAGTATGAGCAAAAATGTCGGTCTCGGGCCAGCCTGCCAGATCGAGCTCGGCCCGGAAGGGCAGGAATTCGAAGCAGGCTTTCGCCAGATGGGTGCGCCCTTCGCGGGCGAGCATCATCTCCAGCCGCGCATGCAGCGCGTGCAGGTGCAGCACATCGGAGGCCGCATAGGTCAGCTGCGCGTCGCTCAGCATGTCGGCGCCCCAGTCGGAGGATTGCTGCTGCTTGGAGAGATCGACGCCGAGCAGTTCCCGCACCAGATCCTTCAGCCCATGCCGGTCGGTATAGGTGCGGGTCAGCTTGGAAGCGATCTTGGTGCAATAGACCGGACCCGTGACGACACCGAAGGCCTGGTGCAGCACGGCGATGTCGAAGCGCGCGAAATGAAACAGCTTGAGTACCGACGGGTCCTCGAGCAGGCGGATCAGATTGACCGGGCGCGCGCCGCCCTTGGGGATCTGGACGACATCGGCGCTGCCGTCGCCGCGCGAGAGCTGGACCACGCAGAGCCGGTCGCGATGCGGGTTCAGCCCGAGAGTCTCGGTGTCGATGGCGATGCTGGCGCCGGCATCGAACCCGTCAGGCAGGTCGCCACGATGGAAACGGATGGTCATGTCGCAAACCTCGCTCGGGCACCTGCGCGCCCCTCAAATCCGAAATGAGGCCCGACCGCGCGAAGCCTGATCTCGTCTGCGGAATGCCAACACCTGCTGTCGCAGCTAGCGGCGCGGGACCCGGCGTTCAAGCCTTTTCTGCACCGGGCCCGATAGAGAGGCGTTAACCCTTTATTCACCATATTCTTCCAACCGCCGCCGGGGCATGCGAGAAAGGCGACATCGGAGCCTGATCCATGTCCATTTTTCGCCTGCTGACCGACTTTGACGGACGCATCGGCCTCGGCCGCTTCTGGCTGGGCAGCGCGCTGGTGGCGCTCGCCCTGCTCGGCGTCCGGCAGACCGCGCCTTCACTGCTGGGGCATGGCGGCGAACAGGCGGTCGCCTTCGCCCAGGCCTTCGCGCTGTTTCCTTGGGCCGCGCTGGCGGCCAAGCGCGCCGTCGATCGCGGAAGCAGCGCGATCTACGGGATCCTGCTGATCTGCGCGATCGTCCTGCCGGGCCAGATCCAGCCATGGCTTCCCTATGCCTGGGCGCCCTCGCTCGACACGGTCTCCCTGATCGCCTGGCTGTTCGCGCTGGTCGATCTCGGGTTGATGCCCTCGGCCCAAGACGGCGAGCCGCTTGCGGCTGATGGCGTCGATGCTAAAGCGGGGGCATGGACACAGCCTCGCTCCCCGACCTCGATCTCCTCGACCCCGTCGCGCTGACACAGGCGCTGGTCCGCTGCCCATCGGTGACGCCGCATGAAGGCGGCGCGCTGGCGCTGCTCGGCGCCGTGCTCTCGGCCAAGGGCTACAGCGTCCACCGGCCCGTCTTCAGCGCGCACGGCACGACCGACATCGAAAACCTCTATGCTCGCATCGGCACGCAAGCGCCGGTCTTCGTCATCGCGGGTCATACCGATGTCGTGCCGGTCGGCGACGCGGCGGCGTGGACGCGCGATCCCTTCGGCGGCATCGTTGCCGATGGCGTGCTGCATGGGCGCGGCGCCTGCGACATGAAGGGCGGCCTCGCCGCGATGATGGCGGCAGCCCTGCGCTTCCGGCGAGAGAACCCCGACGCCCCGGGCTCGATCGCCTTCCTGATAACCGGCGACGAGGAAGGCCCCGCGATCAACGGCACCGTCAAGCTGCTGGAATGGGCCCATGCGCGCGGCGAACGCTTCGACCATTGCCTGCTCGGCGAGCCCACCAACCCGACATCGATGGGCGACATGATCAAGATCGGCCGGCGCGGTTCGCTGACCGGCCGCCTCACGGTCAACGGCAAGCAGGGGCATGTCGGCTATCCGCATCTGGCCGAGAATCCGATCCGCGGCATGGTGCGGCTGCTGGCGGCGCTCGACGCCACCCCGCTCGACACCGGCACCGCGCATTTCGACCCGAGCAATCTCGAGGTGACGACGCTCGATGTCGGCAATCCGGCGACGAATATCGTGCCCGCCCAGGCCAGGGCCGTCTTCAACATCCGCTTCAACGACGTCTGGACGCCCGAGACGCTGGCTGCCGAGATCGAGCGCCGCCTGCACGAGGCGGCCGGCAACGCCGTGCGCTACGAGATCAGCTTCGACCCAACCAATTCGGTCGCCTTCCTGACGCCGCCCGGTCCCTTCGTAGCGACGGTCGCCGACGCGGTCGAGGCGCAGACGGGCCGGCGCCCGGCCCTCTCGACGACCGGCGGCACCTCGGATGCGCGCTTCATCAAGAACTACTGCCCGGTGGTGGAATACGGCGTCGTCGGCCAGACCATGCATCAGGTCAACGAATGCGTCGCGGTTGCCGATCTATTGGCGCTGGAGGCGATTACGCATCGGCTGCTCCGGACTTATTTTGCGGCGCAACATGGGCTTGACGCCCAAACCCGGCAGGTCGATATTCCATCTTAGACGAAAGTCTAAGGACGTGGATCATGCGGCTTGCGGCTGACGATGTGATGCGCTCGCTGCGCGGGTCATGGCACCTGATGACGCGCGGTTCCGAGGCGCTCGAGGAACTCGACCTGACGCGCGACGGGTTCTGGCGCTCGTTCCTCGCTTTCGCGCTGATGCTGCCGGCAACCATCGCGATCCTGGCGGCCGTGCGCCTTCTGGCCGGCCTGCCCAATTCCGCCGGACTGTTCGCCTCGCCGGCCCTGGCCATGACCGTGATCGGCGCCGAGCTTGCCGCCGTCCTGGCGGTCCCTGCCCTGCTGATCGGGCTCGCGCCGAACCTCAGCCATGCGCCGCGCTTCACCAGCTTCGTCATCGCCTGGAACTGGGCCGGAATCGTCTCGGCCAGCCTGATGGCGGTGCCTGCGGCGGTGTTTGCGATCGGCTGGTCGTATCCGAGCCTCGCCGGCCTCCAAGCTCTGGCCTTCGGAGCCATCGTGCTGCGGCTGCGCTACTGCGTCGCGCGGGCCGCGTTCGGGGCCGACAGCCGGATCGCCGGCCCGATCGTGATGGCGAGCGTCTTGGCGGATTACGGCGTGGTGCGGGCCTTCGGATTGCTGCCGCTTTGAAGCGGCAGCGCTCGCGACGCCCGCCTCAGTAGTCCACGCCCGCCAGATACAGCCCGCAAGGCGGCGCTAGAGCTGCACATTGCGAGCGGTCGCAAGCCGCCAGGACCTTGCCCAGCTTGTTCTCCGGCCAACGCCCCGCCCCGACCATCTTCAGGCAACCGACGATCGAGCGGACCTGATGGTGCAGGAAGGAGCGGGCGTGGACATAGACCACGATCTCGTCGCCCTCGCGGCGAACGTCGAGACGGTCCAGCGTCCGCATCGGGCTGTTGGCCTGGCACTCGGCGGCGCGGAAGGTGGTGAAGTCGTGATGGCCGAGCAGGGCCTTGGCCGACCGGTCCATCGCCTCGTGATCGAGTTTCACAGGCACATGCCAGAGCCGGTCGCGATCCAGCGCCGGCTGCGCCCGCCGGTCGATGATGCGGTAGATGTAGTAGCGCCGCTTCGCCGAAATGCGCGCGTCGAACGTGTCGGGCACGGCCTCGGCACTGACGACCGCCACCGGCAGGCGCTTCAGCCGGGCATTGCTGGCATCGCGCACCACATCCGCGCGCCAGTCCTTGTCGAGGTCGACATGGGCGACTTGATGGGTCGCGTGGACGCCGGCATCGGTTCTCCCGGCGCAATGCAGGCGCACGGCGTGGCCGCAGAAGGCTTCGATCGCCTCCTCGACGCTCTGCTGTACTGAGGGACCGTTGGTCTGGCGCTGCCAGCCCGAAAAGGGCGTGCCGTCATACTCGATGACGAGCTTGTAGCGCGGCATCAGAGCATGCCGCCGAAAAGTGGGACGCGGTTTTCGGGCAACGGCATGCTCCGCTAAAGCCTGCTGCCTGCCGCGAGCCTTGCGCCCCGCAGGAACTCCGCCCCGCTGACCGGACGGCCGCCGGCGCGCTGGACCTGCAGCAGCTTCACCGCGCCTTCCGCGCAGGCGACCGTGCCTTCGTCGTCGAGCAGCATGCCGGGCTCGGCCGCGCCGCCGGCGAGCGCCGTGCGCAGGATCTTGAGGCGCTCCGGGCCCCGGCCCAGATCGACCTCGGCGAAAGCGCCGGGAAACGGCGCGAGCCCGCGCACGAGGTCATGCACCTGCTTGGCCGAGCGGGCCCAGTTCAGCTTCGCCTCGGCATTGCCGATCTTGGCGGCGTAGGTCGCGCCCTCCTCCGGCTGCGGGGTGAAGCGCAAGGCGCCGCGGCCCAGCGCCGCCAGGGCGCGCACCATCAGATCGGCGCCCAGCGGCGCCAGGGCGTCGTGCAGTTCGCCCGCCGTCATGTCCGGACCAATTCCCAGCCGCTCGACCATGCCGACAGGGCCGGTGTCGAGGCCGGCTTCCATCTTCATGACGCAGACGCCGCTTTCGGCATCGCCCGCCATCACCGCGCGCTGGATCGGCGCCGCACCGCGCCAGCGCGGCAGCAGCGAGGCGTGCAGGTTGAGGCAGCCGAGTTCCGGAAGGTCGAGGATCGCCTGGGGCAGGATCATGCCATAGGCGACGACGACGGCGACGTCCGCGTCATGGGAGGCGATCTGCGCGGCGATCTCCGGCGTCTTCAGGGTCGAGGGCGTAAAGACGGGAATGCCGAAGCGCTCGGCCGCCTTCTGCACCGGCGAAGGCTTGAGCTCCAGCCCACGTCCGGCCTGGGCCGGGGCGCGGGTATAGCAACTCACGACCTCGTGGCCCTGGCCGATGATCTCGGTCAGGGTCGGCACCGCGAAATCGGGCGTGCCCATGAAGATGACGCGCAAACTCATACGCTTGATGTTACCTTAAAGCGGGTCATCCTGGGCGATCGGAGGGAGACCCGGGATCCATGCCCCAATTGGGCGGGCGTTAAGGCATGGATCCCGTATCTCCGCTTCGCTGCGTCCGGGACAACCGCGTGCAAAGACGAAAGGGCTAGCCGTCGCGCCTCGCCTGCTTGGCGAACCGCTTGGTGACGCGCTCGCGCTTGAGGCGCGAGAGATGGTCGATGAACAGCACGCCGTTGAGATGGTCGATCTCATGCTGCAGGCAGGTGGCGAGCAGGCCCTCGGCCTCGATCTCCTGATGCTTGCCGTCGAGATCGGTATAGCGAACCTTGACCGAGGCCGGGCGCTCGACCTCGGCGTAATACTCCGGAATCGAGAGGCAGCCTTCCTCATAGACGCTGAGCTCATCCGACGACCAGATGATCTCGGGGTTGACGAAGGCCAGCGGATTGCGCGGCTGCGCGTCGCGCTTCTCCTGGGCGCCGTCGGCGTCCTCCTCCTCGTCTTCCGCAGCCTCGCTCGCGACCCGTTTGGCGACATCGAGCGTCACCACGCGCCAGGGCACGCCGATCTGGATCGCGGCAAGGCCGATGCCCGGCGCGTCATACATCGTCTCGAACATGTCGGCGACGAGCGTGCGGATCTCGGGCGTGATCTCCTCGACCGGGGTCGAGACCAGGCGAAGCTGGGCGTCGGGCAGGATGACGAGCGGGCGGATGGCCATGGAACGGTTTCTGCGTGGTTTTTCGTGATGAACCGGCGACATAAGCCCTTGCGCGCAGCCGGTCAAACTGTTCCGCTTTCGTTCGAATTCATTCACCCGAATCGGCTAGTATCCGGCCATGAAAGAGATCGCCTTCATCCTGCTCGACCGCCCGGTGACCTGGGCCGAGGCGACCATCGGCTTCGCCGCGCTGAGCCTCGTCTTGCTGCTCCTCATGGCGCTGACCTCCTGGCGCGGTGGCCGCGGTCGCGCGCTGGAGGCGGCGATCGCCGCCGAGCGGGCGCGCGAGATGGACGACAAGGTCGCGGAGATGAACCGTCTGCAATCCGAGATGACCGGGCGCATGCAGTCCATGGCCGAGATCCTCTCGACGCGTCAGGGCGACCTCGCGCGACTGGTCGCCGACCGGATGGATGGCCTGCGCCAGCAAGTCGGCCAGGGGCTGGAGCAGAACGTCCGCCAGACCTCCGAGAGCCTGGGCAAGCTGCAGGAGCGGCTGGCCGTGATCGATTCAGCCCAGAAGAACCTGACCAGCCTGACCTCGGAGGTCGTCACGCTCCGGGACGTGCTCTCCAACAAGCAGGCGCGCGGCGCCTATGGCCAGGGCCGGATGGAGGCGATCATCCGCGACGGGCTGCCGAGCGCGTTCTTTTCCTTCCAGCCCCAGCTCTCCAATGGCAGGCGGCCCGACTGCATGGTGACCCTGCCCGGCGACGGGCGCGGCCTCGTGATCGACGCCAAGTTCCCGCTGGAAAGCTTTACGCAACTGCGCGAGGCGCGCGGCGACGACGCGCGCAAGGCCGCCGGGATTCGTGTCCGCAACGATGTCGGCGTGCATGTGAAGGATATCGCCGAGCGCTATTTCCTGCCCGGCGAGACGCAGGACATGGCGCTGCTCTTCGTGCCATCGGAATCGATCTATGCCGATCTGCACGAGCATTTCGACGACGTCATCCAGAAGGCCCATCGCGCCCGGATCGTGATCGTCTCGCCGTCCCTGCTGGCGCTGGCGATCCAGCTGATGCAGTCGCTGGTGCGCGATTCCCGGATGCGCGAGGAGGCGCAGGTGATCCAGAGTGAGGTCGGCAAGCTGCTTGCCGATGTCCGCCGCCTCGGCGAACGGGCCGAGAAGCTCGACCAGCATTTCCGCCAGACCCAGGAAGACGTCGCCGGCATCCGCACATCGGCCGGCAAGATCACCAGCCGGGGCGACCGGATCGTGGCGCTGGAGTTCGACGACGCGAAGGCCGAGCCGACGCTGCCCTTCGCGGAGGGCCTGGCGCTCAAGAACGCGGCGGAGTGATCAGGCGACGGTGAGAACCGCACTTAGCTCCGGCTTCACGTTCAGCGTCTGGAACACCACGCAATAGCGCTCGGTGAGCTTCAGCAGGGTGTCGAGCTTCTCCTGAAGCGCATCGGTCTCGACCTCGAAGGAGAGCCGGATCGCCTTGAAGCCGACGGCTGCGTCCTTGGCGACGCCGAGCGTGCCACGGAAGTCGAGATCGCCCTCGGCATGGACGATGCCCTTCTTCAGTTCGATCTCGAGTGCGGTCGCTACCGCTTTCAAGGTGACACCGGCGCAGGCGACCAGCGCCTCCAGCAGCATGTCGCCGGAGCAGAGCTCGGCGCCCGAACCACCGGTCGCCGGGTGCAGACCCGCGAGCGCGATGGCGCGGCCGGTCTCGACCTTGCAGGCGATGTGCTGGTCGTCGAGTTCGCCCTTCGCCTTCAGCGTGATGACGGCCGCGCCGGGATCGGTGCGGTAGGCATCCTTCAAAGGGGCCTGGAGTGCGCGGAGAGCGGTGACGTCCATGGTCTTGAACCTCATGTCGGGTGAGCCGTTCAGGATGGCTGATAAAGGCTTGTGCCGGCGCAAGCCATCGCAAAGCGCAGGCGGGCCGGCGGTGTCACCACCACATCCCTGCCGTCTCCGCCGCCTTCTGCTGATGGGGAGCCTCGTCGCGCAGCGAGCGGTCAAGGCTGCGCAGCACCTCACGCTTGGCGGCCTCGAAGGCCGGCGAGAGCCTGTCGCGCGGGCGGGCGAGCGGGTTGTCGAACTCGTCGAAAATGCGGCCCGGCTTGGGCTGCATCACGACGATGCGATCGGCCAGCGTCACCGCCTCCTCGACGTCATGGGTGACCATCACCATGGTCGGCCGGCTCTCGGCCCAGAGCGCCAGCAGATGGCCGTGCAGGCTCGCCCGTGTCGTCGCGTCGAGCGCCGAGAAGGGCTCGTCCATCAAGAGCAGCTTCGGCCGCGTCACCAAAGCGCGCGCGATCGCGACGCGCTGCTGCTGGCCGCCGGAGAGTTCGCGCGGCCAACGGCCTTGATGGCCGGCGAGACCCACCCTGACGAGCGCGTTCGTCACCAACCCCTCGCGTTCGAAGGCCGAGAGATGCGACAGGCCGAAGCCGATATTCTCGGCGACCGAGAGCCAGGGAAACAGGCGCGGTTCCTGGAAGATGACGCCGACATCGGCGCGCGGCACGGTGATCGTCTCGCCGTTCAGCAGGATGCGCCCGGCGCTCGGCCGGTCGAGCCCGGCGATCAGCCGCAGCAGCGTGGTCTTGCCGCAGCCGGAGCCGCCGACCAGCGCCAGGATCTCGCCGGCCGCGACGTCGATGGACACAGTCGATAGTGCCTGCGTGCCGTCGGCATAGGTTTTCGACAGGGTCTCGAAGCTCAGCATCGAGGGGACTTTCTACAGTTTGTCGCGGGCCGTGTCCTGCCAGGCGAGAACCGGCCGCGTCGCAGCAACGAGCAGGCCGTCCGCCAGCTTGCCGAGCACGGCGAAGCTGATGATGGCCGCGATGATGGTATCGGGACGGCCAAGCTGCTGGCCGTCCACCAGGAGGTAGCCGAGGCCCTCGCTCGCGCCCATGATCTCGGCCGCGACCACGAACATGAAGCCCAAGCCCAGCCCCGAGCGCAGCGCCGTGATCCAGGCTGGCAGGATCGCCGGAAGCAACACCCTTCGCGCCATCGCAAGCCGGCCGAGCCGGAAGACGCGACCGACCTCGACGATCTTGCGGTCGATGCCCTGGATCGCGGCGGCGACGCCCAGATAGACCGGGAAGAACACGCCGACCGCGATGAGCGCGACCTTCGATGCCTCGAAGATGCCGAGCCAGAGGATGAAGAGCGGCACCCAGGCGATGGAGGGGATGGCGCGCAAGGCCTGCAGCGTCGGGTCGATCAGGCCGCGCGCCACCGGCAGCGCTCCTGTGACCGCCCCCAGCAGCGTGCCGGCAGCCGCGCCAAGACCGAAACCGGCTGCGACCCGCCAGAGCGTCGCCGCCGCATGCGTCAGGAGTTCACCCGACGCGGCGAGCCCCCAGAGCGTCCGGCCGACGACGCTCGGCGGCGGCATCAATCGACCGTTGGCGAGGCCCGCCCTGACCGCGATCTCCCAGAGGAGAGCGAGCAGAACCGGCAAGGCAAACCCGGCGAGCGCGAGCATCCGGCGGCGTGGCCGTGGGCGGGCCGGACCGCCCTGCTCGCCAATGTCCGCCGTCTCGATGCCGAGCGCGCTCATCTTAAGCCCGGGACTGTCTCAGTTGGTCGCGGCGAAGCGGCGGTCGAGCAGATCGTCGACCACGGCCTTGATGTCGGTCGTGGCGGGCAGCACGCCGGCTTCCTGCAAGGCGAGGCCGGCCGCGATGATCGTCTCGGCCTGGGCCTGTCCGATCGTCGAATGGGTCAGCTCCGTGCGGCTGAGCTGACGCTCGATGACGGCGTCCGAGAGCTTGGTGTAGGCGATGAGCGTCTTCTTGAGTTCTGCCGGATGGGCCAGCGAGTAAGCGCGCGCCTCCTCATAGGCGGCGAGCACCTTGCGGACGAGAGCCGGGTTGTCCTTGGCGAAGACCTCGCGGACATTCAGCACGCCCCAGGTGTTGTCGGCGGCCTTGCGGTGGAACAGCTTGGCGCCGCTCTCGACCTCGGCGGCCGCCATCAGCGGGTCGAGCCCGGCCCAGGCATCGACATCGCCGCGTTCCAGCGCGAGGCGGCCATCAGCGTGCTGCAGCAGCACGAGCTTGACGTCCTTCTCGGTCAGCTTGGCCTCGGCCAGGGCGCGGACGAGGAAGATGTGAGGGTCGGTGCCGCGGGTGACGGCGACGCGCTTGCCCTTCAGATCCGAGACCTTGGTGATTTCGCTCTTCGCGCCAGTGACCAGCGCGGTCCATTCCGGCCGTGAATAGACATAGATCGACTTGATCGGGTTGCCGTTGATCTTGCCGATCAGCGCGGCGGCACCGGCGGTCGAGCCGAAATCGAGCGAGCCGGCATTGAGGAATTCGAGCGCCTTGTTGGAACCGGCCGACTGGACCCAGCGCACGGTGATGCCGTCGGCGACAAGCGCCTTTTCGAGGATGCCGCTGTCCTTCAGGACGAGGCTGACCGGATTATAAGTCGCGTAGTCGACCCGGATTTCCTTCGGCGCCTGGGCGAAGACTTGCCCGCCGGCGACGGCGAGTGAGGCGGCGGCAAAGCCGATAACAGCGAGGCGGCGGGTGATGGTCATGGGTGGTCCCTTTTCGATGCGCGAAGGGACCAGGCGACCGTAATGCGCCCATATCCCACGCTTTAGCTGCACTTGTTTCGCGCCCGCAAGCGGGTGGCTCAAATCGGCGCGTATCCGACCTGTAGGTCCATTCGTTCTGTATGTCAAACAACACATCACCGTTCGTTGAATGAATTATTCCACATACCTCGACTGTTTATTGAAAGCGCTTTGCGAATCCCCGTCGCATGCTAACCAGCGGTGACGGCCCTTGCGCCGACAGACACAGCAATCGAGGTTAGGCTTGGTGTCACCCGTCGCCGATCAGCCGGTGCTCGAACTCGGCGCCGTGCTGGAAAGCCCCCGGCGCGCCGTCGCCGATCTGCTCGCGGCCCTGCGCGGCGGCAACAATGCCGACATCCGCAGCCGGCTGGTGGCGGGCCTGCGTCAGGTTCTCGACCAGGGGCACGACTCGGCGCGCGAACTGCTCAAGCGGCCGCGCCACGGGCTGATCTGCGCGCGGCATCTGTCGGCGGTGATGGACGGCGTCGTCGGCTGCCTGCACGCGGCCGCGACGGAGCATTTCTATCCGGCGCTCAACCCGTCGCAATCCGAGCGCATCGCCGTCATCGCGGTCGGCGGCTATGGTCGCGGCACGCTGGCGCCGGGCTCCGATGTCGATCTGCTGTTCCTGTTCCCGCACAAGCAGACGGCCTGGGGCGAGAGCGTGGTCGAGGCGATGCTCTATCCGCTGTGGGATCTGAAGCTGAAGGTCGGCCATTCCGTGCGTTCGGTCGATGATTGCGTGCGCGAGGCGCGCGCCGACATGACCATCCGCACAGCGTTGCTGGAGGCACGCTACATCGCGGGCGACGTCCTCTTGTTCCACGACATGGTGCGCCGCTTCGGCGCCGAGGTGGTCGAGGGCACGGCGCCGGCCTTCACCGAGGCCAAGCTGCAGGAGCGCGAAACCCGCGTCCGCCGCGCCGGTACCTCGCGCTACCTCGTCGAGCCCAACGTCAAGGACGGCAAGGGCGGCCTCCGCGACCTCAACACGCTGTTCTGGATCGCGAAATACGCCTACCGCATCAACGATGTGCGCGAACTCGTCACGGCGGGCCTGTTCGACCGCAAGGAACTGCTGATGTTCCAGCGCTCGGAGGAGTTCCTCTGGCGCGTGCGCTGCTGGCTGCATTTCATCACCGGCCGGGCCGAGGAACGGCTGTCCTTCGACCTGCAAAGGCAGGTGGCGTCCGCGATCGGCTTTGCCGGCCGCAGCGGGCAGGCGCCGGTCGAGCGCTTCATGAAGGCCTACTTCCTCGTCGCCAAGGATGTCGGCGACCTGACCGCGATCGTCTGCGCGGCGCTGGAAGCGCGCCAGCAGAAGCCGCGCGCCTCGCTCTCGCGTTTGCTGGGGTCCTTCGCCAAGCGCAAGCGCGTGCGTGCGCTTGGCCATCCCGACTTCACGCTGAAGAGCCAGCGGCTCAACGTCATCGATCCCGACGCCTTCCGGCGCGACCCCGTCAACCTGCTGCGGCTCTACGAGATCGCCAGCCGCGACGACCTCGCGATCCATCCTGACGCCTCGCGGCTGGTGACGCAGTCGCTGCGGCTGGTGACGCCGCAACTGCGCGTCGATCCCGACGCCAACCGGATTTTCCTCGAGATCCTGACCGCCCGGCGCTCGCCTGAGGCGGTGCTGCGGCGGATGAACGAATCCGGCCTGCTCGGCAAGTTCGTGCCCGATTTCGGCCGCGTCGTCGCGATGATGCAGTTCAACATGTATCACCACTATACGGTCGACGAGCATCTGATCCGCGCCATCGGCGTGCTGGCGGAGATCGACGCGGGCGTCCTCCAGTCCGAGCATCCCCTCGCCAACGAGATCATGCCGACGGTCACCAACCGTCGCGCGCTCTATGTCGCGCTGTTCCTGCACGACATCGCCAAGGGCCGGATCGAGGACCATTCCATCGCCGGAGCCAGGATCGCCCGCAAGCTCGCGCCCAGGCTCGGCCTCACCGAGGGGCAGACGGAGACAGCGGCCTGGTTGATCGAACATCATCTGGACATGTCGACCGTGGCCCAGAGTCGCGATCTCGGCGACCCCAAGACGATCGAGAGCTTCGCCGCAGTGGTGCAGACGCTGGAGCGGCTGAAGCTGCTGCTGGTGCTGACCGTCGCCGACATCAAGGCGGTCGGGCCCGGGGTCTGGAACGGCTGGAAGGGCCAGCTCCTGCGCACGCTCTACTACGAAACCGAGATCGTGCTGGCCGGTGGGCATTCGGTGATCGAGCGCAAGGCACGCGTCGAGAAGAAGCAGGACGCGCTCAAGGAGCGCCTGGCCGACTGGCCGGCAGCGGAACGCGACGCCTATCTCGCACGGCACTATCCGGCCTACTGGATCAAGGTCGACGTTGCCGAACAGGAGAAGCATGCGCGCTTCCTGCGCACGGCCGAGGAGGAGGGCCGCACCACCGCGACGCTGGTCGAGACCGACCAGTTCCGCGGCGTGACGGAACTCACCATCCTCGCTCCCGACCATCCGCGCCTGCTCGCCATCGTCACCGGGGCCTGCGCGGCCGCCGGCGGCAACATCGTTGACGCGCAGATCTTCACGACGACGGACGGGCTCGTCCTCGACACGATCTCGGTCTCGCGCGCCTTCGACCGCGACGACGACGAGTTGCGCCGGGCCGAGCGGATCGCGGCCGCGATCGAGCGCGCGCTCAAGGGCGAGATCAAGATCGCCGATCTCGTCGCCCAGCGCCGGGCGCCGCCGCCACGCGGCCAGACCTTCCAGGTCGTGCCGGAGGTCATCATCGATAATGTGCTGTCGGCCCGCCACACCGTGCTCGAGGTCGCAGGCCTCGACCGGCCGGGGCTGCTCTACGACCTGACCACGGCGATCGGGAAGCTCAACCTCAACATCGCCTCGGCCCATATCGCGACCTTCGGCGAGAAGGCGGTCGACGTGTTCTACGTCACCGACCTGACCAATGCGAAGATCGTCTCGACGGCGCGCCAGCTGACGATCCGCAGGGCGTTGCTCGACGTCTTCGGCCCTGACGCGGAGAAGGGGCACGCAGCCCGAGCCAAGGTGTCCGCGCGCGCTTGATTTAAGCCGGCAGAAGCCCGATATCGGCCGGGAACGCGCCGCGCGACGATGTTGCGGCCAAGACTTTGATGGAAGCCGCGAGCCTTGATCCAGCGAAAGCCGGTCCCCCGATTTCGCTTAGGGCTCCCGATATGGATTGGATGATGCGATGACGCAAAACCCCGCGACGGAAAACCCGAACGCCGAGCCAGCGGTCGACGAGGCGGCGGCGCAGTCGCCCGAGGAGATCATCCAGGCCAATTTCGCCCGGATCGAGGCCGAGCGCGACGACCTCAAGGACAAGCTCCTGCGCACGCTCGCCGACATGGAAAACCTGCGCCGGCGCACCGAGCGCGAGATCGGCGACGCCAAGACCTATGCGGTGACGAGCTTCGCCCGTGACATGCTGGGCTCGGCGGACAATCTGCGCCGGGCGCTGGAAAGCCTGCCCGAGACGGCCCATGCCTCTGAGGAGCCCGCGCTCAAGGCCCTGATCGAGGGCGTCGAACTGACGGAGCGCGATCTGGTCAAGACCCTGGAACGCCATGGCGTGCGCAGGATCGACCCGCAGGGCGAGAAGTTCGACCCCAACCTGCATCAGGCGATGTTCGAGGCGCCCGATGCCGAATTCGCCAAGGGGCTCGTCTCCAAGGTCGTGCAGTCCGGCTACAAGATCGGCGAGCGCGTGCTGAGGCCGGCGCTGGTCGGCATCTCCGCCGGCGCGCCGAAGCCGGCGCAGGCCGCCGAGGGTGAAGACACACCTTCGAACGGCAACTAAGCTGTGATCGAGGCCGCCGGCGTCGCTATCTTCGCGCTGACCGGCGCCCTCGTCGCCGCCCGCAAGGGCATGGACCCGTTCGGCTTCATCCTGCTCGCCAGCGTCACCGGCGCCGGTGGCGGCACCCTGCGCGACCTCCTGCTGAACCGAACCGTCTGGTGGGTCGAGGCGCCGCTCGGCGTTGTGATCTGCACTGGCGTCGCGCTGGTTACCTGGGCGATCGCCTTTGCCAGGCCGGGCCATCTCGATGGCTGGAGCGCCAAGCGCCTGCTGCTCTGGGCCGATGCGGCGGGCCTGGCGCTGTTTGCCGTCTCCGGCACGCAGAAGGCGCTCGCCGCCGACGTGCCGATGCTGTCGGCGATCGCGCTCGGCGCCATGACCGCCTCCTTTGGCGGCATCCTGCGCGACGTCCTCGCCGGCGACCGCGCCATGGTGCTGTGGAGCCGGGACTTCTACGTCACCGCCGCTGCTGCCGGAGCTGCCGCAACTGCGCTGCTGACGTCTTTCGGCTTTAGCCCGATCACGGTCATGCTGGGCGGGCTTGCGGCCGGTTTCGGATTGCGGGCCGGCTCGATCCTGCTGGGCTGGTCGTTTCCGAGCCTGCCGGGATCGGATGGGCGATAAGCGTCATTCTCGGCCGCAGCGAAGTGGAGAGCCGGGAATCTCCGGCATGAGGTGTCGGGTCAAGCCCAATCATGACGCCCCTTAACTGCCCGGCTTCGTCACGCGCCGCAGCGTCAGGTTGATCCGACCGCCTTGCGGCAACAGCGCAGAGGAGCCCGCGAGGATACGGTCGATGCCGTGATAGGCCAGCCTTGCCGCGCCGCCGAAGAGCAGCGCATCGCCTGAGGCGAGCTTCAACGAGACCGTCTTCCCACCGCGCTGCGTGCCGCCGATCCGGAAGATCGCCATGTCGCCGAGCGAGAGGGAGAGCACCGGCGCCTCGAACTCCTGCTCGTCACGATCCTGGTGGAGGCCCATCTTCGCGCTGGCCTCGTAGAAATTGACCAGGCAAGCCTCGGGGGAATGGGGATAACCAGCCAGTTCCTGCCAGGCCCGCGACAGCACGTCCGGCATCGGCGGCCAGGGTTCGCCCGTCACGGGATGCGTCGGCTGATAGCGGTAGCCGGCTTCGTCGGAGACCCAGCCCAGCGCGCCGCAATTGGTCATGCGAACGGAAAAGGGCTTGCCGGTCTTGGGCATGCGCGGCTGGAAGAACGGAGCAAGCCGCGCCACCTCGCGCAGATCGGCCACCAGGCCGACCTGCGCCTGCGAGGCGAGATAGCCCGGCCAGTGGATGACGCCAGGCGCGACGACGAGCCGGGTCATCGCGCGGTCCTACAGGGAATCGAGGCCAAGCACGTCGGACATGGAGTAGAGGCCGGGCTGGCGTCCCCTGCCCCAGAGAGCGGCCTTGATGGCGCCTTGTGCGAACAGCCCGCGATCCTCGGCGATATGGGTGAGTTCGAGCCGCTCGCCTGCGCCCGCGAAGACGACCTTGTGGTCGCCGACAACCGTGCCGCCGCGCAAGGTCGCAAAGCCGATCGTGCCCGGCACGCGCGCGCCGGTATGGCCGTCGCGGACGGCGACGCGCTGCTGCGCCAGATCGACTGCCCGCCCCTGAGCCGCCGCCTCGCCGAGCAGGACGGCCGTGCCCGAGGGTGCATCGACCTTCATGCGGTGATGCATCTCGGCGATCTCGATGTCCCAATCGGTGCCCAGCGTCGCGGCGACCTTGCGGACGAGCGCAGCGAGCAGATTGACGCCGAGGCTCATATTGCCGGAGCGGATGATGGCGGTGTCACGCGCCGCCTCTTCGAGCTTCGCCAGATGCTGCGGCTCCAGCCCGGTGGTCCCGACGACATGGGCGATGCGAGCCTGGGCGGCCAGCGCGGCGAAGGCGACGGTCGAGTCGGGCGTGGTGAAGTCCAGTACGCCCTCGGCTCCGACGAAGGCCGACAGCGCATCGTCACCGATCAGGATACCGTTCGCCGGCAGGCCGGCCAGCACGCCGGCATCCTGGCCGAGATGCGGTGAGCCCGGTCGTTCGATCGCGGCCGACACGGTGCAGCCGGGCGCCTCATGGATCGCCTTGATCAGCATCCGGCCCATGCGCCCGGCGGCACCGACGACGACGAGACGCATATCGGACATGGGACGGACTCCAAGAGCAACATGCTCGTAAATGAAGCACGCCGCCATCCCGGACAAGCGGCGAAGCCGCGCCGAGCCGAGATCCATCATGGAGCGCTGTCGCGCCCTCCGATGGATCCCGGAGCTCCGCTTCGGCTCACATCCGGGACAACGTCGCGTTTTAGCGAGTAACGGACTTGCCGTATAAAGCGGTTTGCGCGGCCGCGACACCCGAAACCGCGCATACGAAAAACGGCCGGGTTGCCCCGGCCGTTCCCCGATATATCGATCCGTCGCCGGTATCAGGCGGCCTGCTGGATGCCCGAGAGCTTCCAGGCCGCGCCGCGCGAGCGCACGAAGGTCCAGTGCTCCGTGACCTCCTGCGGGACGGTCGCGTTGCCATCGACGATCTTGCCGCTGGCGCGCTCGTAGAGCGCGTTGATCAGGCTGAAGCGCATCGCGACGGTCGCATAGTCGAAATTGTCCTCGCGCCAGGCTTCCGACAGGTCGCCCTGCACCAGCTTGACGTCGGTGACGCGGTCGACCAGGCCCTTGCGGGCGTTGCCGGAGAGATCCTCGTCGAAATAGCCGAACATCTCAGGCGTGACGCGCTCGCGCAGACCTTTCTCGTCCTCGTTCGAATAGGCAGTGTTGATCTCGCCGAGCAGGCGCTCGAAGGCGTTGAAATCCTCGCCCGTCACCTCGATCGGCGTGGTCTGCGGCACAGCGGCAGGACGGCCCATGCCGCCGCCCATCGCACCCGCATTCGTGGCACCCATGCGGGCATCAGGCTGCGGCTGATAGGCCTCGCGCGGCATCGGTGCACCGGCGCCGGCCATCTGCGGCTCGGAGCGGCGGCGGAAGTAGCGCAGCGCCAGCCAGATCACGCCGCCGATGAGGGCGAGCTGTAGCAGGAAGCCGAGCATGCCGGCCATCGAGGCCAGCCCGCTGAAGAAGCCGGAGCCCGACAGCATGCCGAACAGGCCAGCTCCCAGAAGACCGGCGCCGAGGCCCATCATCAGGTTGCGCGCCATCGAGGGCCGGGCAGCCTGCGCGGCCGCAGCGGCGCCGGCGGCAGGAGCGGCCTGCGTCGGCGAGGGCGTCGCGCTGCGCTGGAAGGGCTGTGCGCCGTTGGGCGCGGTATTGGTCTGGGCCGGCGCGGAGTCGGTGCGCGAGCCACGGCTTCCGAACGCCTTGCCGCCACCGGGGCGCGCCTCAGCGAGAACCGGGACCAGCAACAGCACGCTGGCGACGACAGCAACGGCACGACCACGACGGGCGAGCGAAATCAGAGACATGGTTCCTCCCGGAGCCCCCCTTGGGCTCTCTTTGAAGCAATATGGCCCATGACAGCCCCCACCGCAAGGTCAAAGCAACTAAGCGCCTGCGATATAACAATAATCGGAAAATATACCGACACTGGGCGGACGGGCCGGCCCATGCTAGACTGACGGCATTGCCGATGCACATGCCCTTCCGTTACGCGGGAGCAAGCCATGACCGTTGTTGCGCCCGGGCTTTGCGAGACAAGACGCAGGCCGCTCCGGCCTGCCCAAGCCTTGCAGGGCGCTTTGCTGGCCGCTCTCCTGTTCTCATCCGCGACGGCTGCCCGTGCAGGGGAGCCCGCCATCGCGATCGAACCACCCCGGATAGCCCAGGCTCCCGAACCGCTCTGCTTCTGCTGGAACGAGGGCCGCAAAATCGCCGAAGGCGCGGCCTCCTGCATCCGCACGACGCAGGGACGCCGCCTCGCCCAATGCGGCCGCGTCATCAACATGATGTCCTGGCAGGTCACGGAAGCCCCCTGTCCGGAAAGCTGAGGCCGCACGCGCCGGAGTGGGGGCGAGCCCGGCTTCCGCGGCCGGGGCCAGAAAAGCAAACGCCGCCAGGAGGATGTCCCAGCGGCGCGGCTTAAGGCTCAGTGGTCTTTAGCGACTCGAGACTGACGTCCGTCAGAACGCTCCCAAAACGATCAACATCATGAAAACGAATGCCGCCCCCATGACCAATCGGTCGAGACGTAGCGTGAGGCTCATCACATCCTCCTGTGTCATTGACCTGACACAAGGCTAGCAGAACTGGCAGCGGCCGCAAGGGGGCAAGAGCGTGGCGCGATCGCGGCGGAGCCAAGAGTATCCTTAATCAGGGGTTAAGTCATTGAAGAGTTTTGGGGATAAGCTCGGCTACCGGCTTGGTTCGACAAGCTTTTCCAACCCCTTCGCCACAGCAATGACATGCTCATCGCGGCCGAACCCACCGATGATCTGGATGCTGGCCGGAAGCCCGCGTGGGCCGCGTATCAACGGCACCGTGACGCAGGGCACGCCAAGCAGCGTCCAGAGGCGGTTGAAGCGGGAATCGCCGGTTGATCCGAGGGTGTCGGGCGCCTCGCCCGGGGCGGCATAGGTCACCACGACATCGACCTCGGCGAAGAAGGCCCGGGCCGCGTCACGGCCCCGACGCGAGAGGCGCCGCGCCTCGTCATACTGTTCCGGTGTCGTGGCGCGAGCGGTGTCGAGATAGGCGCGCAGCTTTGGCGGAAGGGCGTCGCGATGAACAGCGTATTCCCAGGCGAGCGCCTGCGTCGCCTCGTAGTCCTGAAGCGGACCGTGAGCCTGGTACGCCTCGGCCAGCGCCGCCGGACCGCCATGCGGGACAAGCACCGCGCCAGCGCCGCCGGCAATCTCCTGGAAGCGCTGCAGCGCGGCGGCCGAGGCCGGCTCGGGCTCGCCGGCATAAATCTGGTGATGGATGCCAATGCGAAGCCCGGACAAGCTGGCCGCCGGCGCGTCGAGCTCGCCGCGCCCGGTGATCGCCGCCAGCGCCAGGCCGACGTCGTCGGCGCTTGCTGCCATCAGGCCGAGCGTATCGAGCGACCAGGAGAAGGCCTTCACCCCGACGGTCGGCAGGAGGGCATAGGACGGCTTGATCGCCGCGACGCCGCAATAGGCAGCCGGCCGGATCACCGAGCCGCCGGTCTGCGTGCCCAGCGCGAGCGGGATCATGCCGGCAGCGACCGCCGCCGCCGAGCCGGCGGAGGAGCCGCCGGGGCTCGCAGCCGGGTCGTGGGGATTGTGCGTCGGGGCCGGATCGAGGAAAGCGAAGGCCGTTGTGTGGGTCTTGCCGGCGACGGTCGCGCCGGCCGCCTTCAGCGCCATGACGATCGGCGCGTCGGCGCGCGGACGCCAGCCCTCATAGATGGCTGAACCCATTCGCGTCGGCAGGTCGGCGGTGTCGATGATGTCCTTGACGCCGCAGGCGATGCCGGCGAGCGGGCCGATGCCGGGCACAAGATCGACCGGCCGGCTGGCGAAGGCCAGGATCTGTGGCTCCGCCTCGGCGATGCGGGCGGCGCTAAGCGCGAGGGCCGATTCGGGCGTGATCTCGCCGCCGGCGATGCGGCGCAGGATGTCGCGCAAGCTCTGCATGCTACTCTCCAATGACGTGGATGATCAGCCCGGGCGCGCGGCGCGCGACAGGAATGGCGATGAAGGCCGCGCCTACGGCACAGGGCCAGGCGATGGCGAAAGCCTCCAGCCCGTGCCGGACGAAATCGGGCGGCAGGCCGAGACTGAGCCAGGTCACCATCGCCTTCATCGTGAAGGCCATGATGCCCGCCATCAGAACCGGGACGATGAAACGTTCCTTGCCCGTCATCGACGGATCTCCTTGCGCGAGCCGGAATCCCTCATCGCTCTGTCGCATGCGCAAAAGCCGTTGCGCCAGTGACGTTTCGATCATGTCGGGATGCGTCGATCGAGGCGTCGAGGCCCGGGCAGCGATATCGACACTTGACGCATTGGCGACCCTGGCGGAATGTAAATATGACTTACATCTAACGGATTTGCCGATGCCCGCCCTCGCGCCTCTGGTCACCGCATCACCCGTGATCCAGGTTCATGTCGCGGCCGCGCTGACAGCGCTGGCTGCAGGCACGGCGGTGACGGCACTGCCAAAAGGGACGTCGCTGCATCGGCGCATCGGCTGGCTCTTCGTTCCGGCCATGGCGGTCGTGGCCGTCACCTCGCTGTTCATCATGCATAACGGGCATTTCAGCGTCATCCATCTGCTGACTTTGCTGACGCTCGTCACCTTGCCCTACGCGGTGATCGCGCGCCGCCGCGGCAATATCAAAGCACATCGGCGATCGATGATCAGCCTTTTCGTGGGGCTCGTGATCGCTGGAGCGTTCACCCTTCTGCCAGGCAGGCTGATGAACGCGGTGACGTTCGGACAGGCTCAGGGCAGCCGTTAAGCCGTCGTTAACCGCAGCGACAAAGTTAATCCGGCTGTGTCGTCGCGGGCTCACCCGGTTGAGAAACCGTTCACGAAACGGGTCGCATTTGATCGCTCATGCGACGCGTTCATCTCGCCCTCATCGCGCTCGGTCTGCTCGGCTCCGGCCTAGCCGGCTGCGGCAAGTTCCAGAAGCCGCAGCGCGCCGCCTGGCGCGACCAGGCGGAAGCCGCCTGCCTGTCCTCACGGCAGGTGCAGCTCTCCGCCTATGTCAGCCTGCGCGACAAGCCGATCGACGGCCCCGGCACCTGCGGCATGGAGAAGCCGCTCAAGGTCTCGGCTTTCGCCGATGGCGGCATCGGCCTGACCAGCAATGCCACCCTGTCCTGCCCGGTCGTCGCGACCACCGACAAATGGCTCGCCGATGTCGTGCAGCCGGCCGCGCAGAACGTGCTCGGCGCCCAGGTCATCGAGATCAGGGCCGGCTCCTATTCCTGCCGCGCCATGAACAATGGCAGCGGCACCAGCCGCACCTCCGAGCACGCCTTCGGCAACGCCGTCGACGTGTTCTCCTTCCGCCTGAACGACGGGCGCAACATCACCGTCAAGGACGGCTGGAAGGGTTCGCCCGAGGAGCAGAACTTCCTGCGCGAGATCTTCGTCGGCGCCTGCGAGCATTTCTCGACCGTGCTCGGCCCGGGCGCGGACATGTTCCACTACGATCATTTCCACATCGACCTGGCCCGGCACTCGAAGGGCCGCCACATCTGCAAGCCGGTGATCAAGTACACGCCGAACTACAACCTGCCGCCGCCGGACCCGGCGCGGCCCTATTCCTCGGCCCAACCGACACTGCGCGACAGTGCGCCCACGATGGTCGCCGGCGGCGGGCTGCTGCGCCAGCCCACGAGCGGCATGCGTCCGCCGGGCGCGGTTGCGGGCGGCTATCCGGTCGCCACCCATCGCGGACAGGGGCTGGAGAGCCAGCGACGCTTCCTGGACGAGTATGACAACAAGCCGCTGAACCAGCCCCGCTACAACCGACCGGGGCAGACGCAGTATGAGCCACTGCCGAGCGAACAGCGCGGGCCGCTGATGCTGCCGGGCTCAGTGCCGCCGACGGAGGAGATGATCCTCGGCGATGACGAGGGCACCGGCGTGCTGGACCAGGAGGGCTACGACCAGGCCCAGCCTGCAATCACGCCGCAGCGCGATCCCTTCGCCTATAGTTCGGGACGCACGACGACGCGGCGCTGACGGCGCCTCAGCAGCGCTGAAGGATGCGTCAGCGCGAGACCAGCACCTGCCGGCATTCGGCCGGCAGCGCATCGAGCGACATCGGCGGCTTGGGTTTCGGCGGGGGGCCGGTGCGGGGTGGCTTGGGCGGAGCGAAGATCGCGGCCCGCTGGCGCTCGATCCAGCCCGCCAGCTCCTCGCCGCAGCCATCGCCGAAATTCGGCGGCTCCTGGCCGGCACAGCTCGCCATGCCCGCCGGGCAACTCATGCGAATGTGGAAATGGTAGTTGTGGCCCCAGATCGGCCGGACCTTGTTCAGCCATGAGCGGTCCGCGCCGGCCTCGCGGCAGAGCGCGACCTTCAGGGCCGGATTGACGAAGATGCGCTCGACCCTCGGCTCGCTGGCGGCGGCCTTGATCAGCCTGGTGTGGGCCGGCGTCCAGTTCCTCGGATCGACATCGCGCCAGTCGGCGCGGGCCATGTTGACGGCCGGCATGTTCTCGCGGGCCTCCTTGTCGAGGCGGATGCGCGGCATCGGCGTCAGCCACAGATCGGCGTCGAGACCGATCTGGTGCGAGGCGTGGCCCGTCAGCATCGGCCCGCCGCGCGGCTGCGAGATGTCGCCGACGAGCAGGCCGGGCCAGCCGGTGACCTTCGGCACATCGCGGGCGAGGTCCTCGAGATAGTCGATCAGCACCGGATGGCCCCAGTTCCGGTTGCGATTAAGCCGCATCACCTGCCAGCTCGGCCCGTCGATCGGCAACGCCGTGGCGCCGGCCAGGCAGCCGCGCGCATAGGAACCGATGGCACGCGCCTGCATATTGGCCGGCGCCGTCTTCTGGCCGAAGAGAGAGCGAGCAGCGTCCGGAAAGGCCGCGAGATTGGCCGCGCGCCGCTTGGCCTCCTCGTCGGCGGTCGATTGAGCCCACGCCGCGACGGGCAGGAGCGCCGCGATCAGCAGCACGGACGCGGCGGCGATTCGGCGGTTCAGGGCAAACATGCCAGCAGAATCGGCTCGACCGGCGGCAAAGGTCAAGCACGGGGCAGACGATTTGCCGATGGACAAGGCGCCAACGAGGCGGCAGCCTCGGCACGAACGGAGCCGGACGATCAAGATCCGGACCATTGGGGAGGGACAAGCAACCATGACGGATTTCAGGATCGACCGCCGCGCGCTGCTCGGCGGGCTCGGCGCCATGATGGCCGGCCCGGGCTCAGGGCTCGCGCAGGCGCCCTGGCCACAGGGCCGCACGCTCAAGCTCGTCGTGCCCTTCCCGCCCGCCGGAGCGACCGACGTGCTGGCCCGGCTGGTCGCCGACAGGCTCGGCCACGCCTGGGGCACCAATTTCGTCGTCGAGAACCGGGCCGGTGCCGGCGGCAATATCGGCACCGACGCCGTTGCCAAGGCAGAGCCCAACGGCGACACGATTCTGATCGTCTCGGTCGGCATGGCGACGAACCAGTATCTCTACGCCAAGCTGAATTATGACCCCGTCAAGGATCTCGCGCCGATCACCATGGTTGCGCTCGTGCCGAACCTGCTTGTGGTCAACAAGGATCTACCGGTCAAATCCGTTGCGGACCTCATTGCCTATGCCAAGGCCAATCCCGGGAAGCTTTCCTATGGCTCGTCCGGCGTCGGCACTTCGGTGCATCTCTCAGGCGAGTATTTCCAGAAGCTGACCGGCACGAAGATGGTGCATGTGCCCTATCGCGGCACGGCGCAGGCGACTCAGGATTTGATCGGCGGGCGCATCGACCTGATCTTCGACAACATCACCCAGGCGCTGCCGCATGTCCGGGCGGGCTCGATCCGGGGACTGGGCATCACCACCGCGAAGCGGTCGGCCGCAGCGCCGGAATTCACGCCAATCGCGGACACCGTTCCCGGTTTCGACGTGTCGTCCTGGTTCGCGCTGTTTGCGCCGGCCAAGACGCCGCAGGCGATCATCGACAAGATCCAGGCGGACACCAAGGCGGGGCTCGCCGACCCGGCGCTGCGGGCCAAGATGGACACGCTCGCGGCCGAGCCGGTGGGCGGCACGCCGGCCGAGCTTGGCGCCTATCTTCAGGCCGAGATGAAGAAATGGGGCGACCTGATCAGGGAGATCGGCGCGAAGGCGGAGTAGCGGGGCGGTACCGACCGCATTGCATCATCGATCCGGCGCGCGGAACATGCCGCGCGCGCCCGGCGTTCCCCTTGCATCCAGTCGCATCGGCATCGCGATGCAAATTCAAAGGGTTTTCGCCATGTCCACGCTCGTCATCGTTCTGCTGGTCGTGCTGCTGCTGGGTGGCGGCGGTTATTACGGCCACCGTTCCTATGGCACGACCGGCCTCGGCGGTGTGCTCGGGCTCGCGCTCGTCATCGTGCTGGTGCTGTGGTTCATGGGTGCGCTCGGCGGCGCGCCTGTGCGCGTCTGACGCCGACGGACCTGACTTAGCCTCAGGAGCGTTCGCCGCATGAAACGCTCCGCGCCCGAGATTTGCGGGCGCGGTCCTCAGGCGAGCGAACGATGCTCCCAGACCGCGATCGCGGCCGCGAGATCCTCGAGCGAGACGCCGACCGACTTGAACAGCGTGATCTCGCCTTCGTCCGACCGCCCCGCGATCCGGCCGTGGCAAAGATCGGCCAGCGTTCCGGCGACCCTGTCGGCGGTATAATTGCCCTCGTCGATGCCGATCGCGACGTCCCCGCCCTCATCGATCGCCTTTTGCGAATCGACGACGACGCGGGCGCGCTCCAGCGCATCCGCGTCCGCTTCCCGCATCTGCATGGTGAAGGCGCCGACGAGGTCGAGATGGGCGTCGCGCTTGAGCCAGCGGCCATGGATCAGCGGCTGCGTCGCATTGGTGGCACAGGAGATGATGTCGGCCGTGCGGGCCTCCCCCTCCAGATCGGTGACGGCCCGCACCTCGATGCCGTCCCTGGCCAGTTCGACGGCGACGGCCTCGGCGGCCTCCGGACGGCGGGCCCAGAGCGCGATCTCGGTCAGCGGACGCACCGCGCGATGCGCCTTGATCAGGAACGGCGCGAGACTGCCGGCGCCGACCATCAGCAGCTTCGAGGCTTCAGGATTCGACATGAAGCGCGAGGCCAGCGCCGAGGCCGCGGCCGTCCTCCACAAAGTCAGGCGATTGCCGTCCATCACCGCAAGCGGCTCGCCGGTCTTGCCGTCCATCAGCAGATAGGCGCCCATGACGCCCGGCAGGTTGCGCGTGCCGTTGCCGAAGAAAACGGAGAGAATCTTGGTGCCTATGTAGGGTCGCTCGGAATCGGGCCCGCTCCAGGCCGGCATGATCAGCAGGAGCGCCTCTTCACCCGGCCGCTCGATTGGATGATGCGTGCGCGGCGGGACGACCGCGTTGCCACGAAAGGCTTCGGCGAGGGTATCGATCAGTCCGGGAAAGGACAGCGCGGCATCGATGTCGGCGGTTGCGAAAAGCCGCATCAGCCACGCCCGTGGGTGAGAGCCGGCAGGGCGGAATCAGGAACGGCGGCGCGCAGCATCTGCGTCTCCGAGCGGAGCGTCTCGGCCTCGCGGCGGTTGCGACGGGCCGCCTTGCGGTGCTTGCCCTGGGCCAGCCAGGAGGCGAGGCCGCCGATCAGCACGCCGATCGCGAGCGCTGCGAGGACGACGGCGAAGAGGGGGATGTCAAAGGCGAAGACGGGCGCGTCACGGCTGACCGGATCGAAGGAAACCCGGACAGGCGCGCGGTTGGCGACGGCAAACAGCACGATCGCCAGGGCGATCGGCACCAGGACAAGGGCCTTGAAGAAGGATTTCATCGCTGTTCCTTTGCGAGGTCGCTCGATCCGGGGCGGCTCGTGAAGCCGGCCGCGCGATGCCTACATATCCTCGACGTCATGGCGGACAAGTGGCGAAACCACGCCGATCCGGAATGACGGCGGGTTTCCAGCGAACACCCTGACCGAACCGGGTTACACCTTGCCGTTCAGGCGAAGGCGCAGTTCCTTGCCCGTCTTGAAGACGGGGACGAATTTCTCCTCGACCTCGACCGCGTCGCCCGTGCGGGGATTGCGGCCGACGCGGGCGGAGCGTGCCTTGCGCGAGAACGCCCCGAAGCCCCGCAGCTCAACCCTGTCGCCGCGCGAGAGCGCCTTGACGACCTCGTCGAGGATCGCCGTGACGATATTCTCGATATCGCGCTGATAGAGATGGCTGTTGCGCTCGGCGATGCGTTGAACGAGTTCTGATTTAATCATCGTTGCAATATAACCGCTTGTATCAAAATCACTTTTCGATTGCAGGCTGCCAGAGCGCCATGGGCGCGTCAAGCCGCAAACCGAGCGGTTGATCGGCGGCGCGGGCGAGGAGCGCGGCGAAGTTGTCGAGCCCGGCGGCACGGGCCATCGCCTCGCTGGCGCTCCACAGGCCATAGGAGGAGGATTCGCTCTGGCGACGCCAGTCGCGCACGCGCAAACCCTTCGCGACGCCCTTCTCGCGCTCCAGCCAGGCGATCGCCTCCGGCTCGCCGCCGATCTCATCGACCAGCTTGAGCGTGGCGGCCTGCCGGCCGGTATGGACGCGCCCGTCGGAGACCACGGCGATCTCGGTTTCGGCCAGCTTGCGGCGCTCGCGCACCAGCCGCTTGAACCAGTCGTAGTTGTCGTCGACGACGCGCTGGAGCGCGGCGCGCGCCTCCGGCGAGGTCGGTTCGAAGCCGTTGGGCGCGGCCTTGAGCGGGCTCGACTTGATTTCCTCGAGCTTCACGCCAACGTTGTTAAGCAATTGACCTACATTGGGAATCTGGAAGAGTACGCCGATCGAGCCGACGAGCGAGGTCTGGCGGGCAACGATCCGGTCGGCGCCCATCGCGGCGATATAGCCGCCCGACGCCGCGAGCCCATCGACGACCGTGATCATCGGCTTCTTCGCCGCCAGGCGGCGCAGCGCGTCGTAGAGGGCCTCCGAGCCGCTGACCGTGCCGCCAGGGCTGTCGACCCGGATCACCACCGCTGCGGCGCGGCTGTCCTCGAGCGACTTGATCAGTTCCAGCGTGCGCCGGTCGCCCGAGATGAAGCCGGAGATCGTGACGCGGGCGATATGGGCCTGGCTGAGCGAGCCGGGCGTGCGCCCTGTCCAGGCCAGGCCCGCGACGATGGCGGCCCCGAGAACGCCGACGCCAGCGAGAAGGCGCCAGAGCGTCAGCTTGCGGCGCAGGCTGCGGCGGTCGGCGAGCAGATCGGCATCGGACGACATCAAGGCGCTCCTGTCGGCTTCGGGTCCGTGATGTAGCCCCGCACCAGAGCGGGGGCAAGGCGAAGCGCGCCAATCAGGCCGCGACGGAGGCGCGCGTCCGGTCCAGCGCCAGCAAGGCAAGCCCGCTCGCCACCGAGCGGAAGGCATCGCCGATATGGATACGCCCAGCGCCGAAGCGACGATCGAACAGCTCGCGGACGGCCGGCACATGCGAGGTGCCCCCGGTCATGAACACCGCCTCGATCGCTCCGGCCGCGACATTCGCCTCGGTCAGCGCCTTGTCGAGCGCGGCCTCGATGGCGCCGACATCGGCTGCGATCCAGCCATCGAAATCGGCGCGGGTGATGGTGCGCTCGATCGACACGCCCATCTGCTTGAAGCGCAGCACGGTCTCGCCGGCTCCCGAAAGCGCGATCTTGGCGGCGGAGACGGCGCGGTAGAGCTCATAGCCGAGATCGTATTCGATCACGGTCAGCAGATCGTCGAGCTTGCCGGGCTCAACCGCGTCGCGGATCAGCGCCTTGAGCTCGGCCATGGTCTCGCGGCTCTTCATCAGCGAGAGCCGGTGCCATTGCGCGAAGGCCGCGTGATAATGCGCAGGGATCGGCAGCAGCTTCTCGAAGGAGCGATAATCGGTGCCCTTGCCCAGCCGCGGCGAGATCGCATGCTCGATGATGCGGTAGTCGAAGGTGTCGCCGGCGACGCCGACGCCGGCATGGGAGAGCGGGATCGCCTCCAGCCGCCCTGCCCCGCCAGGCTCGAAGCGCATCACCGAGAAGTCGCTGGTGCCGCCGCCGAAATCGGCGACCAGCATGGTCTGCGGCTGCTTCAGGTCGCGGGCATACCAATAGGCGGCGCCAAGCGGCTCATAGGCGAAATCGACCTGCGGCATGCCGGCCCTTGCGTAGGAGGCTCTGAGCCGCCCGAGCGCCAGATCCTCGTCGGGACGTTCGCCGGCGAAGACGACAGGGCGGCCCGAGACCAGGGGCGTTTCGGCCAAATTGTCGAGACCGATCGCGAGATCCGACAGGAAGACGCCGATCAGGTCCTCCAGCTTGAAGAGCTTGCCGAACAGCCGCGTTTCCTGGAAGGCGCGGCTGGAGAGATGGGTCTTCAGCGACTGGAGGAAGCGATGCTCCGTCGTCATGCCCAAGGCCATGTCGAGGGCGTCGGGACCGCTGACATGGGCGATGCTCGTCTGCGGTGGGCGGCCCTCGCGCCAGAACATCAGCGCCGAGCGATAGGCGTCGACCCCGCCCTGCTTCGTCGCGAAGGAGCGCGTCGTCACCGAACCGTCGGCGCCGGCGAGCGCGACGACGCTGTTGGTGGTACCGAAGTCGATGCCGATGGCGGCGGGAGTCATGGTCGTGGTCCTGGGTCTGACGTCATGGTCGGGCTTGACCCGACCATCTCGGAAACCAGTGCGCTCTGGTCATGAGATTCTCGGGTCTGCGCTTCGCTTCGCCCGGGAATGACGGGCGATACCGAAACAAAAGCCCGCGCGGATTTCTCCGCGCGGGCTGTTCGAGATATCCGGCCGCTTCCGCGGCCGAACGATCACTTCTTTTCGGTGGTCGCCTTCTTGAGGGCGGCGCCCAGGATGTCGCCGAGCGAGGCGCCGGAGTCGGCGGAGCCGTACTGCGCCATCGCCTCCTTCTCCTCGGCCATTTCCAGGGCCTTGATCGAGACCTGGATCTTGCGGGCCTTCTTGTCGAAGAGGATGACGCGGGCGTCGACCTTTTCGCCAGCCGCGAAGCGCTCGGGGCGCTGCTCGGCGCGATCGCGAGCGATCTCGGCGCGCTTGACGAAGGTGGTCATGTCGGTGCCGACGATCTTCACGTCGAGACCGCCTTCCTTGACCTCGATCACCTCACAGGTCACGACTTGGCCCTTCTTGAACTCGCCGGCATCCACGAAGGGATCGCCGCCGAGCTGCTTCAGGCCGAGCGAGATACGCTCCTTCTCGACGTCCACATCGAGAACGACAGCCTGCAGCATGTCGCCCTTCTTGTATTCCTCGATGACCTGCTCGCCCGGACGGTTCCAGTCGAGATCCGACAGATGGATCATGCCGTCGATGTCGCCTTCGAGGCCCAGGAACAGGCCGAACTCGGTCTTGTTCTTGACCTCGCCCTCGACGACCGCACCGCTCGGGTGCTGCTCGGCGAAGACTTCCCACGGATTGCGCAGGGTCTGCTTGAGGCCGAGCGAGATGCGGCGCTTGACCTGATCGACCTCGAGGATCGCGACGTCGACTTCCTGCGAGGTCGAAACGATCTTGCCGGGGTGGACGTTCTTCTTGGTCCAGGACATCTCGGAGACGTGGATGAGGCCTTCGATGCCCGGCTCCACTTCGACGAACGCGCCGTAGTCCGTGATGTTGGTGACGCGACCCTTGAGGCGCGCACCGACGGGGTAACGTGCCGCAATGCCATCCCACGGGTCAGCAAGCAGCTGCTTGATGCCGAGCGAGATGCGGTGCGTGTCCTGGTTGATCTTGATGATCTTGACCTTGACCGTCTGGCCGATGGTCACGACCTCGGACGGATGGTTGACGCGACGCCAGGCCATGTCGGTGACATGGAGCAGGCCGTCGATGCCGCCGAGATCAACGAACGCACCGTATTCGGTGATGTTCTTGACGACGCCGTCGATGACCTGCCCCTCTTCGAGCGAGGCGACCAGCTCGGAGCGAGCCTCGGCGCGGGTCTCTTCGAGGACGGTGCGGCGCGACACGACGATGTTGCCGCGGCGGCGATCCATCTTGAGGATCTCGAAGGGCTGCGGCTGGCCCATCAGCGGGCCGACGTCGCGAATCGGACGGATGTCGACCTGCGAACGCGGCAGGAACGCCACGGCGCCGTCGAGATCGACGGTGTAGCCGCCCTTGACGGTATTGAAGATAACGCCCGAGACCTTCTCGCGAGCCTCGAAAGCCTTCTCCAGCTTGACCCAGCTCTCCTCACGGCGAGCCTTGTCGCGCGAGATGACGGCTTCGCCGAGCGCGTTCTCGATCCGGTCCAGATAGACCTCGACCTCGTCGCCGACCTTGATGTCCTGGTCACGGCCGGGGCCGTTGAATTCCTTGAGCGCGACGCGCCCTTCCGTCTTCAGGCCGACATCGATGATCGCCATGTCTTTTTCGATGGCGACGACGATGCCCTTGATAACGGAACCTTCGAGGGCTTCGTTCTGACCGAAGGATTCCTCGAGAAGGGCGGCGAAATCCTCGCGGCCCGAAAAGCTTTCTACGGCTGACATGCATTCTCCTGACGCCGGCCGCGTATCCCGCGGATGTCCGGCTAGCGCCCGATTGGGTTGGTGTTGCAGGCCGGATGCTCCCGTCGGCGCCTCGTGAGAGACTGGCCGCCACGCCCTACGCCTCCCGGCGCCGGGCGGGACGAACGGCGCTAGGCCGCCGGTTCCGCATCCGCATCCAAAAGATCCGCCCCAAACACAAAACGGGAGCCGGCCACGAAGGCCGCCCCCGGCTGTGATCGATCACGGCCTTATCGGACAGGCGCGATGTAGTGGAAATGGGCGGCGAGGGCAAGGGAGAAGGGCGGCGAGAAAGCGCTTCAACCCTCCGCCAGCCAGTTCTCGACGGTCAAACCTGGAATGTCGCGGAAGTCGCGCTCGTTGTTGGTCACGAGCGTGGCCCCGAGGCTGATCGCGTGCCCGGCGATCATGCGATCGAAGTCGCGCCGCCTTATCCAACCGGTCGTCGCGAGAATGTCGCCATAGGCACGGGCCGCCGACGCGTCGAAAGCCACCACGGGCAGGCTCTCGAGCAATGTCTCCAGCCGATCGCGCCGCAGCATCCCGTCGATCGTCGGAAGGCGAACACCGCGTTGAAGTTCCGCCAGGCTGACAGCGGACAGCATGACCGCGCCGCCATAGTCCGCGAGCCTTTCGAGAATACCGTCATGGCCGTCACGGGCATGGATAGCGATATTCGTATCGATCAGAAATGCCACGACTAGTCTCGTTCGCGATCTGGAAATTCGATCGGCTCGTAGATTTCGATGCTGGACGGCTTGGGCATGGCGCGCAGCTTCGCGACCGTGTCCTTCATGCTGGCCCGCTTGGGCGAGATCATGACGACGTCGCCATGGCGAGCGATCGTCAGCTCCTGACCATCCTCGAAGGCGATCTCGGCGGGAATGCGTACCGCCTGGCTGTTGCCGGATTTGAAGGCGCGGGTGGTGGCCATCGGCTTCCTCCTGCAAGAAGATCATGCTCTCATCGGGAAATGTGGTCAGCACGATCAGCCGTGTCAATCCTCGTATATACATGAGATGACCATGACAGACGAATCCGAGACGCCGGCCGACACCAAGCTGACCCGGACCAAGCAGGCTTGGGCGCGGGACGGCAAATTCCTGACCGGGCGGATCGCGCGCCCCGAGAGCGAGCGGCTGCCGCCGGGCCAGCACCTGGTCAAGGACTGGCCTGTGCTCGATCTCGGCCTGCAGCCGGAGATTCCGCTCGCGAGCTGGACACTGGATGTCGATGGCGCCGTCGAAAACCCGCTGCACTGGCGCTGGGGGGATGTTCTGGCACAAGAGCAGGCGAGCGAGGTCTCCGACATCCACTGCGTCACAACCTGGTCGCGCTACGACAACCACTGGGACGGCGTCTCGACGCGCACCCTGCTCGATCTCGCCCGCCCCAGGCCGGAGGCGCGCTTTGTCGTGCTGCACGCCCATGACGGCTACACCACGAACCTGACCCTGGAGGATTTCGCCAGCGAGGATGCCATCCTGGCCCATGGCTGGGAGGGCAAGCCGATCCCGACCGAGCATGGCGCGCCGCTCCGGCTCGTATTGCCGAAGCTCTATTTCTGGAAGAGCGCGAAATGGCTGAAGCGGATCGAGTTCACGACCGCCAACCAGCCGGGCTTCTGGGAGTTGCGCGGCTATCACGACCGCGGCGATCCGTGGCGGGAGGAACGCTACAGCCAGGACTGAACATTCGGGCCGGTCGATCGGCGCCGGGGATCTGCGTCCCGCCGCCGAGCGCTTTGTCGTCGTCAGATCGCGCGGGTCAGAACTCCGACCAGCCGCTCGACGCGCCGCCGGCGACCCGGCGCAGCGGCGGCCGAGGCGCCGCATGGGCCGTGCTGGCGCGGGCCTGCGCCATATGTGGCGCGGCCTGCTTGAGTTCGGCCATCACGCTCGCCTCCAGGCTGCGAACCGGAGCGCCCGCGATCCTGAAGTTCTCGACCATCTGCCTCAGCGACCCGGTCGCGGTCTGAAGCTCGCGGGCCACGCCGGCGCTCTGATCGGCCATGGCGGAGTTGCGCTGGGTCATGTCGTCCATATGGGCGACGACCTTGGCGACCTCCTCGATACCGTTGGCCTGCTCGTTGGAGGCGCTGGAGATGTCGGCGAGCGCGGCCGCGACGCTGGTCGAGGAGCCGACGATCTCAGACAGCGCCGAGCCGGCGTCCTTCACCAGCTTGACACCGGTCGCGACCTCCTGCGTCGAATTGGTGATTAGCTTCTTGATGTCGTTGGCTGCCTCGCTGGAGCGCTGCGCCAAGGCCCGGACCTCCGAGGCCACAACGGCGAAGCCCTTGCCGGCATCGCCGGCACGGGCGGCCTCTACCGCCGCGTTCAGCGCCAGCAGATTGGTCTGGAAGGCAATGTTGTCGATCACCGTGATGATCTCGGCGATGTCGCTGGAGGCCTTTTCGATCCGCTCCATCGCCACCACCGCGTCGCCCACGATGCCGCCGCCGCGATTGGCGATGCCATTGGCGGTTTCGCCGAGGCTCGTCGCCTCCCGGGCCCGCTCGGCGCTCTGCTTGACCGAAGCCGCGAGTTCTTCCGTCGTGGCCGCCGTCTCTTCGAGACTGCTCGCCTGCTCTTCGGTCCGCTGGGCCAGATCGTGGCTGTCTTGGCCGATACGGTCGGCGCCGGTCGTAATCTGTTGCGAAATCGTCGAAACGGTCCGGATGACCTCGGCGAAGGAATCGACCAGTTCGTTGACGCCGCCGCAGAGTTCGGCGATCTCGCCGGTCTTGCCCTGAAGCGAGACGCGCTGCGTCAGGTCGCGTGCCATGGCGGCATTGACGACACCACGGGTATCGGCGACGGCGGCGCGCAGCGCATCCTGAGCCAATTTGTTGGCGGTGATGTCGGTGGCGAATTTCACGACCTTGAAGGGCTTGCCCAGCGCGTCGAAGATCGGGTTGTAGCTGGCCTGCAGCCAGATCTCCCGGCCGCCCTTTCCGAGCCGGCGATATTGCCCCTCGTCATACTCGCCGCGCCCGAGCTTCTCCCAGAACCGGCGATAAGCCTCGCCGCCATGCTCGGCAGCATCGACGAACAGGCTGTGATGCTTGCCCTTGATCTCGGCCAGGGTGTAGCCGACCGCACCGAGGAAATTGTCGTTGGCATCGAGGATGTTCCCGGCAAGGTCGAACTCAATGACCGCCTGGGATTTGCGGATCGCAGCGATCTGGCCCTCCAGATTTGCCAGCGCGTCCTTCTGTGCGGTGATGTCCGTGGCGAACTTGATCACCTTAACAGGCTTGCCGGAGGAGTTGAGGATCGGTGTATAGACCGCCTGCAACCAAACCCGCTTGCCACCCTTCGCAATCCGGAGGAATTGAGCCTCGATCGCCTCGCCCTTATTCAGGCGCACCCAAAAATTGGGATAATCCTTCGAGGCGCGCTCGGCTTCTTCTACGAAAATTCGATGATGCTGACCAACAACCTCAGCGAGGGAATATCCGACAACTTTAAGGAAATTCTCATTCGCACCGAGAATTTCACCATCCATAGTGAATTCGATTACCGCCTGAGACCGACGAATAGCATTCGACTCCCCTGATTTATTCGTTTTTGAGCCATAAAATGGCATTTTCATGGAATCTTACTCCATATTCCCCAGCGGAATCTTTTTGACGTTGCTTACCCCTAGCGATGCCTTAGGGTCAGGACCCATTGATGTGAGAGGCGCGATCTGATTCAGGTTCCGTGAGGAGACTGAGGATGAGCGACCTTTACTGGCTGACGGATGAGCAGATGGAGCGTCTGCGGCCGTATTTCCCAAAGAGCCACGGCAAGCCGCGCGTTGATGATCGGCGGGTGTTGAGCGGTATCGTTTTCGTCAATCGCAATGGGTTGCGCTGGCGGGACGCGCCCAGGGAGTATGGTCCAGCCAAAACGCTCTACAACCGGTGGAAGCGGTGGGGCGAGRTGGGCGTTTTCGTCCGCATAATGG
>NNBV01001308.1_pt1 | contig 52088 bp, 49 predicted proteins | sample 1173771 | NCBI WGS metagenome assembly NNBV01 (sample SAMN07173938, study PRJNA388173) | plant metagenome | isolation source: symbiotic tissue sample KVS11 | place: Norway: Troms, Kvaloya island | reverse complement strand
TTATGCGGAGCCGCCGTTGATCARCGGAACACCCAGAGCGTGCCCCAGTGCACAGGGCGTCGGGTACTCCCCGCAGCGAAATAAAGGAGGAGGGGCGCAGCCCCGGGGGACATTCGCGGAGGGGAGTACCCGGCGGCCTGTGCACGCGCCCTGAACAGCAGCGCCCAAAACAACAGCAGCGCAACAAAAACGGAACACAGGAACAGAGATGAACGTAGCAGCCATGCACACGACCCACAGCGCCCGCGCCCTGCGCGTGAACGAGAAAGCCGCCAACCTAGACGCACTGCGGCTCCACGCCGTGACCCAGTCGGAACCCACACCGCCACCAGGCCACGCCGTCGTGCGCATCGCCGCCGCCGCGGTGAACCCCAGCGACGCCAAAGCGACGCTCGGCATCATGCCGCAGGCCGTCTGGCCCCGCACCCCCGGCCGCGACTTTGCCGGCACCGTCGTCAACGGCCCCACCGAATGGGTCGGCCGCGAGGTCTACGGCTCGGGCGGCGACATCGGCATCACACGCGACGGCTCCCACGCACGCTACCTCGTGCTGCCCGAACAAGCACTGCGCGCCAAACCCCAAGGCATCTCCATGGACGAAGCCGGCGCCGTGGGCGTGCCCTTCGTCACCGCGTACGAAGGGTTCAGGCGCTGCGGCATGCCGCAGGCCGGGCAGACCGTGCTGGTGCTGGGCGCCAACGGCAAGGTCGGCCAGGCGGCCGTGCAACTGGCCTCGCAGGCCGGTGCGCGCGTGATTGCGGTGCAGCGGCGCGAAGGCCCGTTCGAAGGCTTTGCCAGCGGGCCGGTCGACGTCATCGACGCGCGCCACCACACCGACGTGGGCGCGCGCGTGCGCGAACTCACCGACGGGCGCGGCGCGCACATCGTCTACAACACCGTGGGCAGCGCCTACTTCGAGGCCGCCAACAAGGCCATGGCCAAGGGCGCGACGCAGATCTTCATTGCCACGCACGAACGCGCCGTGCCCTTCGACATCTTCGCGTTCTACCGCGGCATGCACACCTTCGTGGGCATCGACTCGCTGGCCATGGACTGCGTGGCCAGCACCGCGCAGCTCGATGCGATGCGCCAAGGCTTCGAGCGCGGCACGCTCAAGCCCTTTCCGGTGGCGCGCAGCTTCACGCTCGACGAAGCGCTCGACGCCTACCGCCTGGTGCTCTCGGGCAGCACCGACCGCGTCGTGCTGCACCCCTGAACCACTCGCTTGCCAAGGAACCCACGCCATGCACGTCACCCGCTTCCACGCGGCGCCGCACTACGAGGCGCCCAACCATTTCGACATGCGCTGCCTGCGCCTGCAAGGCAAGGAAGCCGGGCCCTCCACGCAGATGTGGATGGGCATGAGCCAGATCCTGCCGGGCGGCCACACCGGCCTGGACGGCTCGCCGATGGAAAAGCTCTACCTCGTGCTCGAAGGCCAGCTGCATGTGGTCGGCGAGATCGACGGCACGCGCTGGGAAGAAGTGCTCGGCCCCTACGACAGCTGCCGCTTCGCGCCCGGTGAAAAGCGCCAGCTGGAAAACCGCGGCAACCGGCCGGTGCTGGTGGCGCTGGTGATGCCGCACGCACCGCCGCCGTAGCAACAGCAACAGCGCCAACGCTTTCGCCAGTCATTCATCGCTCACCAAATAAATCAACGGAGACAAGACGCATGAAAAAGACATTCCAACAAGGCCGCCGGCACGCGCTGGCCATGGCCGCCGCCTTTGCAGCCCTCGCGGCCTGCACGCTCGAGGGCGCCCACGCGCAGGGGCCGTGGCCGGGCACGCTGCCCATCAAGCTGGTGGTGCCCTTCACCGCGGGCAGCGGCACCGACATCGTCGCGCGCCTGGTGGCCGAAAAGCTCGGGCCCGCGCTGGGCACCAGCGTGATCGTCGACAACAAGCCCGGCGCGGGCGGCACGCTGGGCGCCGCGCTCACGGCCAAGGCACCGGCCGACGGCTACACGCTGCTGGTGCATTCGGCCGGCCACCTGGTGAACCCGTGGATCTACAAGAGCCTGTCATACGACACCCTCAAGGACTTCACCGGCATCACGCCCATGGCCAGCCTGCCCAACGTGCTGGTGACGGCGCCCGCGCACTTCACCGACGTGAAAGACCTGGTGGCCAAGGCCAAGGCCAAACCCGGCATGCTGAACTACGGCTCGGCCGGCAACGGATCGGCCACGCACATGAACGCCGAGGTGTTCCGGCTGGCAGCCGGCGTGGACGCGCAGCACGTGCCCTTTCGCGGCACACCCGAGGCCATGACCGAGGTGATGGCCGGGCGCGTCGACTGGTTCTTCGCGCCCATGGTGTCGGCCCTGCCGCTCATCAAGAGCGGCAAGCTGCAGGCCCTGGCGGTGGGCACGGGCAAGCGCTCGTCGGCGCTGCCCGATGCGCCGACCACGGTGGAGGCCGGCGTGCCGGGCTCGGAGTATCTGTTCTGGGTCGGCCTGTTCGCACCCGCCAAAACGCCGCAGCCCGTGGTCGACCGCCTGCAGGCGGAGGTGGCCAAGATCATGGTGTCGCCCGAGCTGAAGGAGCGGCTGGAGAAGCTGGGCGCGGAGGCGTTCACGATGCCGTCGGCGCAGTTCAACAAGTTCATCGTCGACGAGACGGCGAAGGCGCAACAGGTGGTCAAGGCCGCCAGCATCAAGGTCGACTGACATGGCCCGCACGCACTTTTTAACGGCGGCCCTTGCCGCCAGCCTTCTGCTGCCCGTGGGCGCGCAAGCGCAACCGGCCGACCTGGTCGTCACCAACGCGAAGATCGCCACGCTCGACGCCGGCGGCAGCACCGCGCAGGCGCTGGCCGTGCGCGACGGCCGCATCCTGGCCGTGGGCAACGCGGCCCAGATGCGCGCGCTCTCCGGCCCGGCCACGCGCACGGTGGACGCCGGCGGGCGCACCGTCATTCCGGGCCTCATCGACTCGCACATGCATGCGGTGCGCGCCGCGCTGAGCTATTCGACCGAGGTCAACTGGATCGGCGCGGGCACCATCGCCGAGGCCATGGCGCGCATCCGCACGGCCGCGGCCAACGCACGGCCCGGCGGCTGGCTGATCGTGGCAGGCGGCTGGACCGAGCAGCAGTTTGCCGAGCGCCGCCGCCCCACGCTGGCCGAACTGCAGGAGGCCGCGCCCGAGAACCCGGTGTACGTGCAGCTCTTCTACGAGGCGGTGGTGATGACGCCCAAGGCACTCGACGTGCTGGGTGTGGCGCCCGGCACGCTGCCCGCCGGCATGAAGGCCTCGCCCGACGGTGCGCCGGGCTGGATGACCGGCGACATCATCGGCATCAGCGCGCTGTTCGACAAGCTGCCCAAGCCGACCTACGAAGACAACGTGGCGGGCACGCGCGCCTTCTTCACCGAGCTCAACCGCCTGGGCATCACCGGCCTGGTGGACCCGGGCGGCTTCAGCATTGCGCCGTCGCAGTACGCGGCGCTGTTCGCGCTGTGGCGCGAGAAGGCGCTGACGCTGCGCGTGGCCTACAGCGTGTTCGCGCAGAAGCCCGGCGCCGAGCTGCAGGAGTTTCGCGACCTCACGCAGATGCTGCCCATGGGCTTCGGCGACGACATGCTCAAGTTCAACGGGCTGGGCGAACGCGTGACGCTCGCGATGTACAACAACAACTTCCCCGACGAGGCCGCCAAGGCGAAGTTCTACGAGCTCGTGAAATGGGCCGCCATGAAGAAGCTGGCCGTCACCATCCACTGGCAGGAGAACGGCTCGGTCGATCACCTGCTGGGGCTGTACGAGCGCCTGAACGCCGAGGTGCCGATCGGCGACCTGCGCTGGTCCATCGCCCACCTGGACGACGCCTCGCCCGAGACCTTTGCGCGCATGAAGGCGCTGGGCATCGGCTGGACGATGCAGGACGCGATGTACTTCCAGGGCGACCGCGCACTGGCCACGCGCGGCGAGGCGGCACGCCGCATGCCGCCCATCGGCACCGCGCTGCGCAGTGGCCTGCACGTGGGCGCGGGCACCGACGCGCACCGCGTGGCGTCGTACAACCCCTTCGTCGCGCTGCAGTGGATGCTCGACGGCAAGACCGTGAGCGGCAAGCCCATGCGCAGTGCCGACGAAACGCCCACGCGCGAACAGGCGCTGCGCCTGTACACGGCGGGCAGCGCATGGTTCAGCTTCGACGAGGCCAGGCGCGGCACGCTGGAGGCCGGCAAGCTCGCGGACTTCGCGGTGCTCGACCAGGACTTCTTTGCGGTGCCGCTGGAGCGCATCGGCAAGACGGTGTCGCTGATGACGGTGGTGGGCGGGCGCGTGGTCTACGCGGCGCGGCCTTTCGAGGCGGCGGGCACGTCGGTGGCTGCGGCGCCTTGAGGGCGCGCGAGCGCCTGCTTCACCCGCTCACGCAGCACCGGCAGCACATCGCTCTCGAACCACGGGTGGTGCTTGAACCAGCCCGTGTTGCGCGGCGAGGGGTGCGGCAGCGGAATGAAGCGCGGCGCGTAGTCGGCAAAGGCCTCGACGGTTTCAGTGACGCCGCTGCGCGCGGTGTTGCCCAGAAATTGGCGCTGCGCGTACTGGCCGATGAGCAAGGTCAGCTCGACCTGCGGCATCTGCGCCAGCAGCCTGTGGTGCCACAGCGCGGCGCACTCCTTGCGCGGCGGCAGGTCGCCGCTGGTGCCGCGGCCCGGGTAGCAATAGCCCATCGGCATGAGCGCGACGCGCGTGGCGTCGTAGAAGGTGGCGCGGTCGATGCCGAGCCAGCGCCGCAGCTGCTCGCCGCTCTTGTCGTCCCATGGCACGCCGGTGTGGTGGACGGTGAGGCTGGGCGCCTGGCCGACCAGGAGCAGCCGCGCGCTCGGGCTGGCCTGCACCACCGGCCGCGGGCCGAGCGGCAGGTGCGCGGCGCAGGCGTGGCAGGCGCGGATGTCGGTGAGCAGCGCGTCCATGGCCTTCGGCTGCGCGCCTGCCGGTTCAGTCGGCGTCATCCGCAAAGGGACGGAAGAAGGCATTGAGTTCGCTGCCCGCCGCAGCGTCCGCAAACCCGTCGAAGCGGCCCTGCTGCGCCAGCGTGCGCGCCGCGCGCATGAAGCCGCCCCAGGCCGCGCGCGCCATGCCGCCGCCCACGCTGACGCGGCGCACGCCCAGCGCGGCAATGTCCTGCATGGTGAGCTCGCTGGCCCCGCCCACCAGCAGGTTGACCGGCTTGGGTGCCACGGCGGCGACCACGGCCGCAATCTGCTCGCGGGTGCTGATGCCGGGCGCGTAGAGGCAGTCGGCGCCGGCATTCGCATAGGCCTGGAGCCGCGCGATGGTGTCGCCGAGGTCGGGGCGGCCGGCGAAGAAGTTCTCGGCGCGGCCTATCAACATGACGTCGGCGCCCGATGCATCGATGGCCTGGCGCGCGGCGCGCAGGCGCTCCACGGCCACGTCGATGGCGAAAAGAGGGTCGGCGGCGTTGCCGGTCGAGTCCTCGATCGACAGGCCCGCCACGCCGGTCTCGATGGCCAGGCGCACGCTGGCTGCCACGCCTGGCGCATCGGCGGCAAAGCCGTTCTCGAAGTCGGCGTTCACCGGCAGGTCGGTGGCCTCCACCAGCTCCCGCAGATGCACGAGCATGCGGTCGCGCGACAGGGCCCCGTCGGCCTGGCCCTGCGACCACGCAAAGCCCGAGCTGGTGGTGGCCAGCGCCTGGAAGCCCAGGCCTTCGAGAAAGCGCGCGCTGCCCGTGTCCCACGGGTTCGGAATGACGAAGCAGCCTTGTTGGTGCAGGGCGCGGAAGGCGGCGCGTTTGTGGGCGATGGTGGCGTTCATGGGGCCTCGGCTTTCTGCGTGGATGGCAACGAGCCGGAATTCTGACGCAGGCCCCCTTTTTCTCCCGGTCAGCACTCCACCACGTTCACCGCCAGCCCGCCCAGCGAGGTCTCCTTGTAGGTCGACTTCATGTCCTCGCCGGTCTGCTTCATGGTGCGGATCACCGCGTCCAGCGACACGTAGTGGCTGCCGTCACCACGCAGCGCCAGGCGCGCCGCGTTGATGGCCTTCACCGCGCCCATCGCGTTGCGCTCCACGCACGGTATCTGCACCATGCCGCCCACCGGGTCGCAGGTCAGGCCCAGGTTGTGCTCCATGCCGATCTCGGCCGCGTTCTCGACCTGCGCGGGCGTGCCGCCCAGCACCGCGGCCAGCGCGCCGGCCGCCATCGAGCAGGCCACGCCCACCTCGCCCTGGCAGCCAACCTCGGCGCCCGAGATGGAGGCGTTGGTCTTGTAGAGCATGCCGATGGCCGCCGCGGTGAGCAGAAAGTCGACGATGCCTTCGTCGCTCGCCTGCGGCACGAAGCGCTGGTAGTAGTGCATCACGGCGGGCACCACGCCGGCCGCGCCGTTGGTGGGCGCCGTCACCACGCGCCCGCCCGCGGCGTTTTCCTCGTTCACGGCCATGGCAAAGGCATTGACCCAGTCCATGGCCGCGAGCGGATCGGCCGCGCCGGCCTGCGCCAGCAGCTCGCGGTGCAGCTCGCTCGCGCGGCGGCGCATGCGCAGCGGGCCGGGCATGGGCTGCGCGGCCAGCGGGTTGTCGATGCCGAAGCCGCGCTGCACGCACTGCTGCATCACGCCCCAGATGCGCAGCAGGCCGCCACGCACCTCGGCTTCGGGCCGCCATGTGCATTCGTTGCGCAGCATCAGTTCGGCCACCGACAGGCCGGTGGCCGCGCACTGCGCCATGAGTTGGTCGCCGGTCGAGAATGGGTGCGGCACGGCGGCAGCGGTTGCCACCGTCTCGGCAACCGCCTGCCCGCCTTCCACGACGAAGCCGCCGCCGACGGAGAAATACGTCGCTTCGGCCAGCACCGTTTCATCGCCCAGCAAGGCAGCGAAGGCCGTGAAGCGCATCGCGTTGGGGTGCTCGGGCAGCGACTCCTGGCCGCGGAACACGATGTCGCGCACGCGGTCGAAGGCGATCGCCGTGGTGCCCAGCAAGCTGAGCTGCCCGCTGCGGCGCAGCGCGTCGAGCCGGGGCTGCACGGTCTCGGGCCGCACCGTGTCGGGCGCGTCGCCCAGCAGGCCGAGGATCACGCCCTGGTCGGTCGCATGCCCATGGCCCGTGGCGCCCAGCGAGCCGAACAGGTCCACCCGCAGCCGTGCCACCCGCGCGAGCACGCCGCGCTGTTCAAGCGACCGCGCGAACATCAGCGCCGCGCGCATCGGCCCCACGGTGTGCGAGCTCGACGGGCCGATGCCGATCTTGAAGATGTCGAAGGCGGACAGCATCAGCGCATCATGCGGCTGGTAGTTGCTGCTTGACCAGCGCCACCCAGTACGCCGCGCCCAGCGGCAGGATGTTGTCGTTGAAGTCGTAGTACGGGTTGTGCACGTTGGGGTCGTTCGGGCCCTCGCCCGCGCCGATGCCGATGTACGCGCCCGGGCGCTTCTGCAGCATGAAGGCGAAGTCTTCCGAGCCCATGGCCGGTGGAATGTCGGTGTGCACCTGCGCGCGCTCGACCAGGCTGGCGGCTGCGGCAATGGCCGCGTCGGTCTCGGCGGGCGTGTTGACCACGCCGGGGTAGCCGCGCCGGTAGTCGAGCGCCACCCTGGCGCCGTGCGTGGCCGCCACGCCGTCGCAGATCTGCTGCATCGCGGCCTGGGTCTTGTCCTGGATGGCGGCTTCGAGCGTACGCACGGTGCCGCGCAGCACCACGGTCTCGGGAATCACGTTCCAGGTGTCGCCGCCGTGGATCTGCGTGACGCTCACCACGGCCGAGTCGGTGGCGCCGGTGCGCCGGCTCACGATGGTCTGCAGCGCATTGATGAGCTGGGCCGACACCACCACCGAGTCGATGCCGGTCTCGGGCATGGCGCCGTGGCTGCCCTTGCCGGTGACGACGATCTCGAAGGTGTCGAGAAAGGCCGTCATGGTGCCCTTGCGGATCGCGAACTTGCCGCGCGCCAGGCCCGGAAAGTTGTGCATGCCGTAGACGGCGTCGGCCGGGAACTGGTCGAACAGGCCTTCTTCCACCATCACGCGCCCGCCGCCTTCGTTTTCTTCGGCCGGCTGAAAGATGAACTGCACCGTGCCCTTGAAGGGCTTGTGGCGCGACAGGTGCTCGGCCGCGCCCAGCAGCATGGCGGTGTGGCCGTCATGGCCGCAGGCGTGCATCTTGCCCACGCACCTGGAGGCGTGCGCCTGCGTGCCCAGCTCCTGCATGTTGAGCGCGTCCAGGTCGGCGCGCAGCGCGATGCTCGGGCCCTCGCCGTTCTTCAGCGTGCCGACCACGCCGGTGCCCGCCAGGCCGCGGTGCACCGGCAGGCCCATGAGCATCAGCGCGTTGGCCACCACGTTGGCGGTGCGGTGTTCCTCGAAGGCGGTCTCGGGGTTGGCGTGGATGTCGCGGCGCCAGCTCAGCATGCGGGCGCGGGTGTCTTCGTCGATGTCGGGGTCGCGGTACATGGCGTGGGTCTCTCGTGGGTTTGTCGGGTCAGTGGAAGAATTCGGCGATCAGCGTGGCGCCCAGAAAGGTGCCGGCCGTGGCGGTCAGCGACACCACCACGATGCGCCAGCCCAGCTGGCGGAACACCGGCAGGTCTTTTGCGACCGAGAAGCCGGCCAGTGCCAGCACCGGCGTGGTGAAGGCCAGAAAGTTGAGCTTGGCGGTGATGGCGATGAGCGCGTCGGAGAACGGAAACAGGCCCGGAATGCCCACCAGCGTGGCCACCACCGACAGCACCAGCACCATCGGCAGGCGCGGCAGCAGGCGCTTGATGCCCTCGACCGTCAGCGCGATCAGCACCACCGCGGCCACGCCTTCCAGCGACACCAGCAGCGGCACCTTGTAGGTCAGCGAATTGCCGATGAGCACGCCGCCGCCCACCACCACCCAGGCAATGAAGGTGTCGCGCAGCGCCATCGCGCCACCGCCGTGCGGCGCGCCGGCCTGCGCCAGGGACGCGGTGCCCTGTTCGCCCGCAGCCCCCTGCACGCCGCGCTTGGAGAAGCGCCCCAGCACCGGCTCCAGCTTGCCGTAGAGCCACGAACACAGCGGCAGCGACAGGAACAGCGTGAAATAGAAGCCGACCACAGTGGTCAGCAGGTTCGACGCGGCGGCAATGGCGGTGAGCTGGGGCAGCATCTCGGGCGGATGCTGCGCGGCAATGGCGCCCAGCGCCGCCGCCATCAGGCTGCCCGAGCCCACGCCGGCACCCATGGCCAGCGAGCGCGGGTCGAACACGTGCAGGCTGGCGATGAAGCCCGCCAGCACCGCGATGAACAGCGCGCCCAGCACGGTGCCGGTGATGTACTCGGCCAGCACGCCGCGGCCTTCTGGCGAGGCCATGCCGTACTTCTCTCCGATGATCACCAGGTTGCCCTCGCGCCCCACCGAGAAGGTGGCGCCCACGGCCTCGCGCTTGATGCCCAGCAGCAGCGCCAGCGGCAGGCCCAGCGCCAGGGTGCCCAGCGCATGGCCGAACTCCTGGAACAGCAGCGCCCAGCCGGCCTGCTTCACCTGCGGCAGCGCGGCGCCCACGGTCAGGCCCAGCTTCACGATGAACAGCAGCAGGCCCGCGTTGAGCAGGCCGCCGGCAAAGCCCTGCTCGGCGGTAGACACGCGCACCACGCCCGGCATGCGGCGGTGCGCGATGCCCCAGGCGGCGGCCATCAGCAGCGCCCACAGCATCGGCAGCAGCGCCACCTTGCCGGGGCCGACGCTGAACTGCACCGGGCCGATGCGCTCGGCCACGGCCACGATGGCCAGCGTGACGAGCACCAGCTTGAGCTTGCCGGCGGCGCTGGAGGGCGCGGTGGCGGGAAGCGGAGCTACAGGAACGGGATCGGCGGAGGCGGCAGAGGTCATGTGTGGGGCTTCTTCTGGCGGAATGTCGGCGAGTTTCGGTTTGCAGGCCTCTTGCATCAATGACCGTAAATCGGGATATTCGATGCATGAAATGCAACACTCGCAAGCGCTGACCGGCGCCACCCCCATGGACGACAAGCTCGACACGCGCCGTGTGCGCTACTTCATGCAGGTGCTGGACAGCGGCTCGGTGCGCGGCGCGGCCGACGTGCTCGACATGGACCCCTCGGCCGTGAGCCGCGCCATCGGCCTGCTGGAGCAGGAATGCGGCGTGCCCCTGCTGGAGCGCCACGGCCGCGGCGTGGTGCCCACCGACGCGGGCCAGATGCTGGCCGGCTACGTGCGCCGCCAAAACAGCCAGAAGCAGCACCTCATGGCGCAGATGGACAGCATCCGCAAGATCGAGCGCGGCCACATCGACGTGGTGGCGGGCGAGGGCTATGTGGACTGGCTCATGCGCCACAGCCTGCGCGACTTCATGACCACGCACCCGAAGATCACCGTCGACCTGGACGTGGCCAGCACCGACGAGATCGTGCAGCGCGTGGTGGAAGAGCGCGCGCACATCGGCATGCTGTTTCAGCCGCCCAAGGACGAGCGGCTCACCTCGCACCAGTCGCACCCGCAACCGATCCAGGCGCTGGTGCTGGCCTCGCACCCGCTCGCGCAGCTGGGCCGCCCGCTGAAGCTGGCCGACCTGCTGCCCTACCCCGGCGCCACGCTGCACCGCAACTTCGGCGTGCGCCAGCACATCGAGGCGGCCGAAATCAGCGAGGGCGTGCGCCTGCCCTCGGTGCTGACCACCACCTCCTTTGGCGCGCTGGGGCACTTTGTGTCGGCGGGGCTGGGCTACGCGCTGGGCACGCGCATCGCGCTCACGGCGAGCGCCTCGCACCCCGCGCTGGTCGAGCTGCCGATGAAGAACCCGCTGCTGTCGCAGGGCCGTTCGCACATCGTGTCGCGGCACGGACGCATGCTGTCGCCGGCCGCGGCGGAGCTGCTGCGGCGCATCGTGGCGGACATGCGGCGCTATGCCGAACTGACCACGCCGGGCCTGGAAAAGCGGCCGGCCACGCGCAAGCGCGCGGTGGCGGCATAGGCCCCCTGGTCAGCCACGTTGCGCGCTGCGCGCGTTCGGTGTTCTGATCGGTCCCCATGTCCTACGTCATTGCACTTTTCATTCACCTGCTGTGCGCCGCCTTCTGGGTCGGCGGCATGGCCACCCTGCACTTTGCGGTGCGCCCGTCCGCCGTCGCCACGCTGGAGCCGCCGCTGCGCCTGCGCATGATGGCCGCGACGCTGCGGCGCTTTTTCATGGGGGTGGACGCGTCGGTCACGCTGCTGTTCGTGACCGGCGTGGTGATGATCCTGGCGACCGGCGGCTTTCGCGGCGTGCACTGGCGCGTGCAGGCCATGATGGGCATCGCGATCGTGATGGCCGCGATCTACGCCTACATCCGCGCGTCGGTGTTCAAGGCGATGCGGCGGGCGGTGGAAGAAAGCGCGTGGCCAAAGGCCGCCGCGCTGCTCAACACCGTGCGCCAGTTGGTGATGGTGAACCTGGCACTGGGGGTGCTGGTGTTCGGCGTGGCGATCATCGGCCGCGCGGGTTAGCCCTCTTAGCGCTCCCCCAGCACCGCGCCGTCCACCGGCTTCACCAGCCACTGCGCGATGTCTTCGCCCAGCTTGTAGGTCACGACACCGACCATGCTGCAGGTGCTGCGCGGTATGCCGAAGTAGATGAACATCTGGCGCTGCGCGGTGAACCTGGCGGGCGCTTGCCCCTGGCGCTCCAGCGTGCCGCGAAGCTGAACGATCTTGGGGCCGCCGTACAGCCCGCCCGCGTTCGCGAGCAGGTCGGTGATCTCCAGTTTCAGCAGCGGCGCGGCCTGCGCCGCGGCGGGGGCCGGAGGCGTCAGCACAAATTCGTAGGGGTCGAGCAACTGGTCCTGCACCGCCTGGCGCAGCGACGCGGGCACGTCGCACGCGTCGTCGGCCTTCGTCAGTTGCAGGCCCTTGGCCGTGGTGCCGTAGGCGATGGCGGGCATGACCACGCTGTTGCGCGGCGTGGCCGTGGCCGGCGGCGGCTCGGGGGGTGCGGGTTGGCGCGAGCCGCAGGCGGCCAGCAATGCGGCCGCGGCCACGGCGGAAACGACAAAGCAAAGCCGCGCGGCAATGCGCGCGGCGAACGGATGTTCGGACATTGGAAAGCTCCCTGAAGAATTGTTGTACGCGCCGCCGTGTGCGGTGGCGCGCGCCGATTCTCCACGAAGCCCAGGCCCCCTCCCATGCTCAGACCAGGTTCAGACCAGGTTCAGCTCGACCTCGATGTTGCCGCGCGTGAGCTTGGAATACGGGCAGGTCTGGTGCGCGGTGTGGACGATGCTGCGCGCGGTGTCGCGGTCCAGCCCCGGCAGGCTCACATTCAGACGCGCCTGCAGAAAGTACTGGCCTTCTTCCAGCGCGAGGTCGACCTCTGCATCCACCGCCAGGTCGGCCGGCAGCTTGACCTTCAGCGCGCCGGCCGCCTTGCCCATGGCGCCGATGAAGCAGGCCGACCAGCCCGCCGCGAACAGCTGCTCGGGGTTGGTGCCCGTGCCGCTGCCGCCGGGCGGCGACAGCGCAATGTCGAGGTGGCCGTCGCTGCTGCGCGAGGCGCCCAGGCGTCCGCCGGTGGTGTGGGTCTTGCCGGTGTAGAGAACTTGCTTGTCGGTCATGGGGATTCCTTGGAACGCTGGGGCTCGTGAACGGGTGACTGGTGCGGTCGGGGCTCAGAGCGCCAGGCGGCCGATGCCGTGCGCGGCGGCCACGGCCTGGGCGCGCACGGTGGCGCGGTCCTGCGTGCTGGCAAAACGCTCGGCCGGGCCGGCACCCGCGCCGTCGCCGTAGATGTTGCCGGCGCGGGCCGCGGCAATGGCGTCGGCACGGGCCTGGGCACGATCGCCGAGGCCGGCCACCACGGTGGGCACGCCGGCCGAAGCGCCTTCGGCATACGGGTCGGCACCGTGGGCGGCGGCCACAGCGCCTGCCTGCACGGCGGCGCGGCTGGCGAACGACTGGAACTGCAGCACGCCCTGGTAGCTCTCGGCGCTGGCGCCGAGGGCAACGAAGGAAAGGACGGCGGCGGTCATCAGGAGGCGGGTGGTTTTCATGGCGATGTCTTTCAAGGAGGAAGAGGTTGGTTGGGTTCCATCGCCTCCTGCGTGTGTGCATCGGTGGCGATGCATGAATTACATCGACCGGCTGTATCCGCGATGTGTCGAACCACCCGCGGTTTTGCATGCGCGTGTGTGCGCTGCGTCAGGCAGACACAGTGGCGTACAAACGAGCGGAGAAGGAGCGGAGAAGGTGCGGCAACCGGACGGTCGCCGAGCGGCTGACAGGCAGCCGGGGCCTGCGTTCGACGGCGTTGTTGCCGTCGAACGCAGGGCCGCTGCGTCAGACCACGCCGGCTGCGCGCAGGGCGTCGAAGCGGGCTGCGTCGATGCCCATTTCCGCCAGCACCTGCTGCGTGTGCTGGCCCAGCGCCGGCGGTGCATGGCGCAGCACCGGTGGCGTGGCCGACAGGCGCAGCGGGCTGGCCACGCCGGTGATGCTGGCAATGCCGTCGCCCGCGTCGCGCGGCAGCGTGACCTTCAGGCCGCGTGCCTTCACCTGCGCGTCGTCGAAGGCCTGCGCAATGTCGTTGATGGGGCCGCAGGGCACGGCCTTGTCTTCGAGCAGCGTGACCCACGCGGCCGTGGTGCGGGTGCGCGTGAGCTCTTCCATCATCGGGATCAGCACCAGGCGGTGCTTCACGCGCAGCGTGTTGGTGGCAAAGCGCGCGTCGCTCGCCCACTCGGGGTGGCCGGCGGCTTCGCAGAAGCGCGTGAACTGGCCGTTGTTGCCGACGGCCAGCAGCATGGCGCCGTCTTGTGTCGGAAAGTCCTGGTACGGCGCCAGGCTCGGGTGCGTGTTGCCCTGGCGGCCCGGCGCGTTGCCGGTGTTGAGGAACGCGCTGGCCTGGTTCGCAAGAATGGCCATGCCCACGTCGAGCAGCGCCATGTCGATGTGCTGGCCTTCGCCGGTGCGGTCGCGCACCTGCAGCGCCGCCAGGATGGCGGTGCTGGCGTAGACGCCGGTGAACAGGTCGGTCAGCGCCACGCCCACGCGCAGCGGGCCGCCGCCGGGCACGTCGTCGGGGCGACCGGTGATGCTCATCATGCCGGTCATGGCCTGGATCATCAGGTCGTAGCCGGCGCGCTCGGCATAGGGGCCGTCGTGGCCGAAGCCGGTCACGCTGCAGTAGATGAGGCGCGGGTTGGCCGCGCGCAGGCTTTCCTGGTCGAGGCCGTATTGCGCGAGGCCGCCGGTCTTGAAGTTCTCCACCACGATGTCGGCCTGCGCCGCCATCTGCTTCAACAGCGCCTGCCCGTCGGGCGTGGCCATGTCGATGGTGACCGAGCGCTTGTTGCGGTTGCAGGCGGTGAAGTAGCTGGCCTGGTCGGTGTCGTTGCCGTTCGCGTCCTTGATGAAGGGCGGGCCCCAGGTGCGCGTGTCGTCACCGACGCCGGGGCGTTCGATCTTCACGACGTCGGCGCCCAGGTCCGCCAGGATCTGCGTGCACCACGGGCCCGCGAGCACGCGGGACAGATCCAGGACCTTGATGCCGTCGAGTGCTGCGGGCTTGGTCATGCGCGCGTTCAGTTCGCGAACGCTGCGATACCAGTGATGGCGCGGCCCAGGATGAGCGCGTGGATGTCGTGCGTGCCTTCGTAGGTGTTGACCACTTCCAGGTTCACCAGGTGGCGTGCCACGCCGAACTCGTCGCTGATGCCGTTGCCGCCCATCATGTCGCGCGCCATGCGGGCGATGTCCAGCGACTTGCCGCAGTTGTTGCGCTTCATGATCGAGGTGATTTCCACCGCGGCCGTGCCTTCGTCCTTCATGCGGCCCAGGCGCAGGCTGCCTTGCAGGCCCAGCGTGATCTCGGTCTGCATGTCGGCCAGCTTCTTTTGAATGAGCTGGTTGGCCGCGAGCGGGCGGCCGAACTGCTTGCGGTCCAGCGTGTACTGGCGGGCGCGGTGCCAGCAGTCTTCAGCGGCACCCAGGGCGCCCCACGAGATGCCGTAGCGGGCGCTGTTCAGGCAGGTGAACGGGCCCTTCAGGCCTTGCACTTCGGGGAAGGCGTTTTCCTCGGGGCAGAACACGCCGTCCATCACGATTTCACCGGTGATGCTGGCGCGCAGGCCGACCTTGCCGTGAATGGCCGGGGCGCTCAGGCCCTTCATGCCCTTTTCGAGCACAAAGCCGCGAATGGGGCCGACCGTGCCGCTTTCGCTGACTTCCTTGGCCCACACCACGAACACGTCGGCAATGGGGGAGTTGCTGATCCACATCTTCGAGCCGCTCAGCGAGTAGCCGCCCGGCACCTTCTTGGCGCGGGTGGCCATGCTGCCGGGGTCGGAGCCGTGGTCGGGTTCGGTCAGGCCGAAGCAGCCGATCCATTCGCCGGTGGCGAGCTTGGGCAAGAACTTCTGCTTCTGGCCTTCGGTGCCGAATTCGAAGATCGGCACCATCACCAGCGAGCTTTGCACGCTGGCCATCGAGCGGTAGCCCGAGTCGACGCGTTCGACTTCGCGGGCAATCAGGCCGTAGGCCACGTAGTTGAGGCCGGGGCCGCCGTACGCTTCGGGAATGGTGGGGCCGAGCAGGCCGAGCGCGCCCATTTCACGAAAGATGGCGGGGTCGGTTTCACCGGAGCGAAAGCCTTCAATGACGCGGGGCGCCAGGCGCTCCTGGCAGTAGGCATTGGCCGCGTCGCGGATCATGCGTTCTTCGTCGGTCAGTTGCTGGTCGAGAAGAAGGGGATCGTCCCAGTGGAATTGCGCTTTGGCGGCCATGTGCTGTCTCCGGAAGGGGGGAAAAAGAGAAAAAGACGGGAATCGGTCGATCCTAGCCACGCAGGCACCCTGACGCAAACGACGATTGCGCACCCAGATATGCGTTCATAGAATGTCTTGCAAGATGTTCGGGCGCCATCTTCATTGGTGAACCCGGGCTCCATTCCTACTTTTCAGGCATACATGCGCCGCAAGATCCCACCGCTGCAGACCCTGGTGTGCTTCGACGCCGCCGCCCGCCACGAGAGCTACACGCGCGCCGCCCAGGAGCTGGCCCTCACGCAGAGCGCGGTGTCGCGCCAGATCGGCACGCTGGAGGCCTTTCTGGGCGTGGCGCTGTTTCGCCGCACGCGGCACGGCGTGGCGCTCACTGCCAGCGGCGCGGCCTATGCGCGGCAAACGGCCCAGCGGCTGCAGGCCATGGAGCGCGACGCGCTCGACGCCATGGCCCACCAAGGCGAAGGCGGTTCGCTCTCGCTGGCGGCCGTGCCCACCTTCGCCACCCGCTGGCTGATGCCGCGGCTGAAGGGCTTTGCGGCGCTACAGCCCGACGTGGTGGTGCACATCGAGACGCGCACGCGGCCCTTTCTGTTTGCCGACGCGGAGTTCGACGCCGCGCTGTACGCCGGCACGCCCGCGCAGGTGGAGAACTGGGCCGGCACGCGCGCGCTGCTGCTGATGCACGAGGACGTGGTGCCGGTGTGCAGCCCGTCGTTGCTGCAATTTCACAAGCACAAGGGCAAGGCCGTCGCCCCCGCCGCCATCGCGAAGATGCCGCTGCTGCAGCAGAGCACGCGGCCCGACGGCTGGCGCCAGTGGTTCGACGCGCAGCAGATCGATGCGCCCAACGCGCGCGGCGGGCCGCGCTACGAGCTGTTCTCCATCCTCGCCGCGGCGGCATCGCACGGCCTGGGCGTGGCGCTGATGCCGACGATGCTGGTGGCGGACGAACTGGCGCGCGGCGAGCTGGTGGTGGCCTGCGCAAGGCCGCTGTCGGGCGAGCGCAATTACTACCTGGTGACGCCGGAGCGGGCGGATCAGCGGCCGCTGTTGAAGTTGTTCAGTAGATGGTTGCTTGGGGAGGCGCAGCAGGGCTGAGCGAGCACTGACCGCCCACGCCGCCATGAATCAGCTCAGCCTTCAGCCCTTCGCAGGCCGCGCACCTGCCGTCGCGAACGCCTCGATCAACGCCGGAAAGGCGTCCATCGCAGGCAAGGCGCCAAAGCTGTGCCTGGCCGAGGTGGCGGCCCAAGGCAGCTTCTCGTCGGTCCAGGTTTCGACGAAGGGCACGAACCACTCGTGACGGTCGAGCGCGCTGGCGCGAACGTTCACGAAATAGTCGAGGCCTTCGGTTCGGGTGAACAGCCAGCTCTTGCAATGCGGGCAGAAGCTGTGGTGCGAGTCACCATGCAGGCCGCCGATGACCGGCTCGCCGGCCGTCACCTCGAAACCCGGCGTGGGGATGGCGAGCGAGAGCGAGAAGGCGCTCGCGGTCATGCGCTGGCAGCCTGTGCAATGGCACGCCATGGCCAGCAGCGGCGCCGCCGTGATGCGCAGGCGGACCTGGCCACAGCGGCAGCCGCCCTCCCAGGGGAGTTGCCAGTCGGCGGTGGTGGAATCGAGGGGCGTATCGGGTGTGCTCATGCGTTGAATCTAACCCGCGCGCATCGAAAAACCACGTCCGAAAACGGCGCGTCTTTCGCATGCGAAAACGAGACACTGCAGCCATGACATCCCCCGCCTCCCAGGTCGACGCACTCGACTGGCCCCGCATCGAAAACGACCTTGCCGCCCGCGGCTGCGCCACCACCGGCGCGCTCTTCACACCCGAGGAATGCGCCGCGCTCACCGCCATGTACGACGAGGCCCCGCGCTTTCGCAGCCGCGTGGTGATGCAGCGCCACGGCTTCGGCCAGGGCGAGTACCAGTACTTTGCCCACCCGCTGCCGAAGAAGCTCGCCGCGTGGCGCGGCGCGCTGTACGCCCGCCTGGCGCCGCTGGCCAATGCCTGGGCCGCCGCCATGGGCCAGCCGGGCGACTACCCGCCCGACCACGCGGCCTACCTGGCGCGCTGCCATGCGGCAGGGCAGCTGCGCCCCACCCCGCTGCTGCTGCGCTACGGCGAGGGCGACTACAACTGCCTGCACCAGGACCTGTACGGCGAGCTGCAGTTTCCGCTGCAGCTCACGGTGCTGCTGAGCGCGCCGGGGCGCGACTTCACGGGCGGGGAGTTCGTGCTGACCGAGCAGCGCCCGCGCATGCAGTCGCGCGCCGAGGTGGTGTCGCTGGCCCAGGGCGAGGCGGTGATCTTCGCGGTCAACCAGCGGCCGGTGGCGGGCACGCGCGGCAGCTACCGCGTGACGATGCGCCACGGCGTGAGCCGCCTGCGCTCGGGGCAGCGGCACACGCTGGGGCTGATCTTTCACGACGCGCGCTAGCGCGGGCACTTTCTGCCGCAATGCAGTTGCAGCAGGTGAAGGAGGTGGGCCCATGGCAGCCCACGAGCGAGCCGCGCCCAAGACCCTTCGCACGAGAAGAACCCGAGACAAGCGAAAATCCCCCCGCCTCCGGCGCTCGCGAGGATCCCCGACACGCACGATCAGGGCCGTGAGCCCGCCGCAGGCCGACCCACAGCCCTTGCGTTGCGGGTGTGTTCGCGTGAACGTCAGGGAGCTGTATGCACAAGAACTCGTCCGGACCTCCGGCCACGGCGGGCAAGCCGCCGATCGAACCCGCCACCGCCGCGCCGGCGGCACTACCGCCCGGGCGCTCGCGCCGTTTCAGGGTCGACGTGGGCACCATCGTGAGCGCCGTGGCCCTGGCCCAGTCGCTGTTGCTGGTGTCGCTGGGCTACTGGGGCTCGCAGCGGCTGGTGTCGCGCATCGGCGTGTCCGCGCACAAGTCGGGCCACGACCGCACCGAGGACAAGGTGCTGGCCTTTTTGCAGAAGGCCGAGTCGGTCGTCAACGCGGTGGGCATGGCGCCCAGCCTGCGGCCCGCGGGCGAAGAGTCGGAGCGCACGGCCGAGCTGCTGTGGACACTGCTGCAGCAGTCGCCCGAGCTCGACAGCATCTACGTGAGCAACGACCGGGGCCAGATGCTGATGGCCCTGCGCTACCCGGTGCCGGCCATGCGCCACATCGCGCTGGGTGCCGGCTTCACCACCGAGACCTGGCAGTACAAGCTGCCGCCCGACGCCGAGGCCGACGTGCAGCAGCGCTACGCCACGCAGCGCACGGCCTCCTACCGCAGCAGCTACAACCCGACGCAGCGCAGCTGGTACCTGCAGGCCAGCAACACGCAGGGCCCGATCTGGACGCAGCCCTATGTGTTTGCCGCCGCGCAGGAGCTGGGCGTGACCTACGCGCTGCCCAGCAAGCGCCGCTATGCGGACAGCAGCCCGCAGTCGCTGGTGGTGGCGGGCGACGTGTCGCTGGGGCGGCTGTCGGACTTCGTGCGCCAGTTCAACAGCGCCGGCTACGGCGACAGCGCACTGCTGAGCGCCGATGCCCGCGTGCTCGCGCGCAGCGACACGCCCGGCGTGCTGCACCGGCTGGACGCGCCCAGCGGCGTGCTCGGCGCGCTGCATGCGCACATGGTGGAAGACGGCACGGCGAACAGCAGCGAGGACACGGCCTTCTCGTTCGCCCACGAGGGACGCCGCTACCTGGTGCAGACCTCGCGCATTCCCGCCACCGGCTGGCAACTGGTGAGCTGGGTGCCCGAAGACATGCTGCTGGGCGACCTGCGCCGCGCGGTGCTGTGGGGGCTGCTGCTGGCGCTGGGCTTCCTGGCGAGCGCGCTGTTCATGTCGCTGAAGCTGTCCAGGCTGGTGACATCGCCGGTGGAGAACCTCTCGCACATTGCGCGGCGCATCGGCCTGCTGGAGCTGGACAACCTGCCGCGCGAGCCGAGCCGCGTGCTGGAGATCCAGCACCTCGACCAGGCGCTGGACGACTCGGCGCGCAGCCTGCGGGCGTTCAGCAAGTTCGTGCCGGTGGCCGTGATCAACCAGCTGATTGCGGAAGGCCATGCCATTGCGCCCAAAGGCTCGCCGCGGCGCATCACGGTGATGTTCACCGACGTGGAGGGCTTCACCTCGATCTCGGAATCGCTCGACACCGACGTGCTGGTGGGCATGCTGACCGAGTACTTCAACCTGGCCACGGGCGTCTTCGCGCGGCATGGCGGCGTGGTCGACAAGTTCATCGGCGACGGCATCATGGTGCTGTGGGGCGCGCCCGCCGACCTGCCCGACGCCGAATACCAGGCCTGCCTGGCCGCGCTGGAGCTGCATGTGGAAATGAACGAGCTCAACCGCAAGTGGCAACAGGAAGGCCTGCCCGAGTTCCGCACGCGCGTGGGCATTCACACGGGCACGGTGATCGCGGGGGTGCTGGGCTCGAACGACCGGCTGTCTTACACCGCGTTCGGCGACGCCATCAACGTGGCGAGCCGCATCGAAGGCATCAACAAGCAGCTGGGCACGCAGATGCTGATGTCGGAAGAAACCTTTGCCGGCCTGGCCGGGCGGCTGCACACGCGGCGCATCGAGGAGCTGGTGGAGTTGCGCGGGCGGCACACGCGCATGGTGCTCTACGAGCTGATGACGGCCTGAGGCAGCGCGCGCTGCCTCAGGCGGCAGCGGCGGCCGTGGCCGCGCGCTGCGCCGCAAACGCCACGTACCAGTCGAGGCTGGCCGGGTTGGCCATGGCCTCGCGGTTGACCACCTTCTCCATCGGCTGGCCCAGCAGCAACTTCTTGATCGGCAGCTCCTGCTTCTTGCCCGAGAGCGTGCGCGGTATCTCGGCCACCGCGAAGATGTCGTTGGGCACGAAGCGCGGCGACAGCGAGGTCTTGATGGCGTGGTTGAGCCGCGCGCGCATCGCGTCGTCCAGCGCCACGCCGGGGCGCAGCACCACGAACAGCGGCATGTAGCTGTCGCGGCCCAGGTACTCCAGGTCGACCACCATCGAGTCGAGCACTTCGGGCAGGCCTTCGACCGCGCTGTAGATCTCGCTGGTGCCCATGCGCAGGCCCTGGCGGTTGATGGTGGCGTCGCTGCGGCCGTAGATGACGCAGCCGCCGTCCGTGCCGATCTTGATCCAGTCGCCGTGACGCCACACGCCGGGGTACGTGTCGAAGTAGCTCGACAGGTAGCGCGCATTGCCTTCGTCGCCCCACAGGTACAGCGGCATCGACGGAATGGGCTGCGTGCAGACCAACTCGCCCACTTCGCCGATGACCGGCTGGCCGCTTTCGTTCCAGGCCTCGACCGCGTGGCCGAGTTCGCGGCACTGCATCTGGCCGGGCACTTCGGGCAGGTCGCGGTTGCCGCCCACGAAGGCGCCGCAGAAGTCAGTGCCGCCTGAAATGTTGCACCACCACACGTCCTTGGCTCCGGCCTCCATCAACTGCCGCGAGCCCCAGCGCTGCACCTCTTCGGGCAACGGCGAGCCGGTGCTGCCGAGCGCGCGCACGCGCGACAGGTCGCCGCACTCCTTGGCCACCAGGCCGGCCTTCATGCAGTTGGTGAAGTAGGCCGCGCCCGCGCCAAAGAAGGTGACCTTGTGGCGCGCCACAAAGCGCCACAGCACGCCCCAGTCGGGCTTGTCCTTGCTGCCGGCCGGGTTGCCGTCGTAGATGCAGATGGTCGCGCCAAAGGCCATGCCCGAGAGCTGCGAGTTCCACATGACCCAGCCGGTGGAGCTGTACCAGTGATACCGCTCGCCGAAGTTGTTGGCGCCGTAGCTCGCGCCCACGTCGTTGTGCAGGCCGCAGGCATGCATGGTGAGAATGATGCCGCCCTGCCCGTGCACGATGGGCTTGGGCAGGCCGGTGGTGCCGCTCGAATACACGATCCAGATCGGATGGTCGAACGGCAGCCACTCGGGCTCGAAGGCCGCCACCTTGTCGTCGTAGCGGTCGGTGGCGTGCACCCATTCCACGTCGTGCGGCACGGCCTGCGTGGCGTAGGGCGACTTCACCAGCAGCAGCTTCTTCACGCTGGGCAACTGGCCGCGCAACGCCTGCAGCACCGCGCTGCGGTCCAGCGGCTTGCCGCCGTAGTGCACGCCGTCCACCGCGATCAGCACCTTGGGCTCGATCTGGCGGAAGCGGTCGGCCACGGCGGCGGTGCCCATGTCGGGCGCGCACACGCTCCACACGGCGCCGATGCTGGAGCACGCCAGAAACGCCACCATGGTCTCCGGCACGTTGGGCAGGTAGGCCGCCACGCGGTCGCCGCGCTGCACGCCGAGCGACTTGAGCGTGAGCGCCACCGACGCCACCTGGCGGCGCATTTCGGGCCACGACATTTCGCGCACTTCGCCGCGCTCGTTGTCGCTCACCATCGCGGGCATGCCGGCCGCGTGCGCCGCGTCGACATGGCGCAGCACCTCGCGCGCGTAGTTGACCTGGGCGCCGGGGAACCAGCGCGCGCCGGGCATGCGCGACTCGGCGAGCACCGCGGTGTGGGGCGTGGGCGATTCGATGCGGGCGTAGTCCCAGATGCTCTGCCAGAAGGCGTCGAGCTCGGTGACGGACCAGCGCCACAGCGCGTCGTAGCTGTCGAACGAGAGGCCGCGCGCCTCGTGCAGCCAGTTCTGATAAAGCCGGATCTGGGGGATGTTGGGAGCGAGTTCGGGAGAGAGGTGGGAGACGGGCATGGCACGAGCGTAGCGCCGCGAACGGGCATGCTCAATGGGGGTTGACCTCAGGGTTTGTACGCGTGTTCAATGTTTTTGTACAAGCGTTCAATACCCCCCGATGAGCACCCGCACACCTGCCGCAAGGCGCAGCGCCTCGCGCACCCCCACGCCTTCGCCCGCAGCAGTCGCCACGGAGACGGCGCGGCCCGACCGCAAGCAGGCCATCCTGCTGGCGGCGGAAAAACTCTTTGCGCGCCACGGCTACCACGTGGTCACGATCCGCCAGATTGCCGAGGAGGCCGGCGTGCCGCTGGCGCTGGTGGGCTACTACTACGGCGCCAAGCACGAGCTGTTTCACGCCATCTTCGCGCACTGGGGCCACAGCATCGAGGCGCGGCTCGCGGGCCTGGCCGCGGTGACCATCGACCCCGACGACGCGCGCACCCTGCCGCGCATCATCGACGCCTTCACCGCGCCCGTGCTGGCCCTGCGCGCGAGCGCGGAGGGCGAGTACTACGCGCTGCTGGTGGCGCGCGAGCTGTACCACGCCACCGAGGAGGCCGACCGCGTGCTGCGCGCCTACTTCGACCCGCTGGCCGAGGCCTACATCGACGCGCTGCACGTCGCCCTGCCGCACGCCACGCGCAGCCAGGCCGCCTGGGGCTACCAGTTCGCGCTGGGCGCGCTGCTGCACCACCTGAACGACAGCCGCATCGAACGGCTCTCGCGCGGCGAGAACAAGCGCGCCGACCCGGCCGTGGCGCCCATGCTGGTGAACTTCATCGTCGGCGGGCTGCGCGCCGCGCTGCCGCGGCCGAAGAGCGGCAACAGCACCAAGAGCGCCAAGACACCCCCCACAAAAACCACCCCCCGGAGACAGAAGACATGACGAAGACTTCGATGAAACGGCGCACCCTGCTGTCGGCGCTCGCCGCCGCGTCGGCTGCCGCCGCGCTGCCCGCGCTGCCCGCGCTGGCGCAGTCGAACACGAAAATCGTGTTCGGCTACACGGCCGTGACCGACTTCGCCTCGGTGTTCGTGGCGGCCGAAGAAGGCTATTTCAAGAAGCGCAACCTGGACGTGGAACTCAAGTTCATTCCGCTGAACTCGACCATTCCCGCGGCGCTGCAGTCCGACTCGCTGCAGATCGGCGGCCCCACGCCCTCGGTGTTTCTGCAGGCGGTGGACGGCGGGCTCGACCTGGTGCTGGTGGCCGGCGGCGGCCTCACGTCCAAGACCATCACCGGCTTCGGCCTGGTGGCGCGCGCGGGCTCGGGCATCAAGGGCCCGCAGGACTGCGTGGGCAAGAAGATCGGCGTGCCCGGCCTGGGCGCGTTCCTGCACGTGACCTTTCGCGCGTGGCTGAAGGACAGCGGCGTGGACTACCGCAAGGTGAACTTCGTCGAAGCCGCCTTCCCGCAGCATGCCGATCTGTTGCGCGGCGGCTCGGTCGACGCGGTGGTGTCGGCCGACCCGTTCATGAGCCGCATCACCGAGAGCGGCGCGGGCTATGTGGCCTCGTACTACTCCACCTTTCTGCCGGAGAACAACCAGACCATCGTGCATGCGGCCAAGCGCGAATGGGTAGCCAAAAACCCGGCGGCGGCGCGCGCGTTTCGCGAGGCGCTGGTCGAGTCGGGCGCGTTCATGCAGCAGGCGAAGAACGACGCCAAGGTGCGCGCGGCCATCGGCAAATACATCAAGCTGCCGCCGGAGGTGCTGGCCAAGGTGCAGGTGTCGCCGCCGGGGCCCGTGGTGACCGAGAAGCAGCTCTCCTACTGGACCGGGCTGATGAAGGAGCAGGACATGCTCAAGACGAACATCGACGTGGCGAAGCTGGTGGCCAAGTGATTGCAGCCGCCGCCCCTGTCACCGCGCGCGCGGCGCTGTCCGCCGGCGCGTTCGCCGCGCACGCCGGCCCCGCGACGCAAGCCACGCCCTTCCTGCGCTTCGACGGCGTCGCCATCCGGCTCGGCGGGCGCGAGATTCTGTCGCCCACCTCGTTCGACGTGGCGCGCGGCGAGTTCGTCTGCATCGTGGGGCCGAGTGGCTGCGGCAAGACCACGCTGCTGCGCGCGGCCAGCGGCCTGGTCACGGCCAGTGCCGGCGAGGTGCGGCGCAACGGCGTGAAGATGAGCGCGCCATCGCGCGAAGTCGCCTTCGTGTTTCAGGACTACGGCCGCGCGCTGCTGCCCTGGCGCACGGTGGAAGGCAATGTGAGCCTGGCGCTCGAAGCCGCCGGCGTGCCTGCAAGCGAACGCGCGCCGCGCATTGCCGACGTGCTCGGCAAGGTAGGGCTCGCGAAGCATGCGCAGAAATTTCCGGTGCAGTTGTCGGGCGGCATGCAGCAGCGCGCGCAAATTGCGCGCTGCCTCGCGCAGAAGCCCGAGCTGATGATGATGGACGAGCCCTTCGGCGCGCTTGATGCGCTCACGCGGCAGAGCCTGCAGGACGAACTGGCGCGGCTGGTGCGCGACGACGGGCTCACCGTGCTGTTCGTCACGCACGACCTGGAAGAGGCCATCTACCTGGGCGACCGCGTGATTGCGCTGCAGGCCAACCCCGGGCCGGGGCGCCCGAGCCTCGCGCGAATGATCGACGTGAAGATCCCGCGCCCGCGCGACCAGCTGACGACCAAGGAGCACCCCGCGTACCTGCAGTTGCGGCGTGAGCTGTTCGCTTTCATCGAGCAGGGCCATGACTGAGCGCCGCCTCCTTCGCTGGGTGCGCCCTTGGGTGCTGCCGGTGCTGCTGGTGGGCGTGTTCGAGTGGTACGCGCGCCGTGCATCTGCCCTGGGCAGCGACTCGCTCGCGCCGCCCAGCGCGGCGGCCAAGGCCTTGGCGGGCGCGGCGATGGACGGCTCGCTCTGGCAGGCCACCGGCTTCACGCTGGGCACCGCCGCGCTGGGGCTGCTGCTGGGCGCCGTGCTGGGCATTGCACTGGGCCTGGTGCTGGGGCTCTCGCGCCGCGCGGCGCAGCTCGGCTCGATGTCCATCGAGGTGCTGCGGCCCGTGCCGTCGGTCGCGCTGATTCCGCTGGCCATGCTGGGCTTCGGCTTCGGCGTGCGCATGGAGCTGGCCATCGTCGCCTTCGCCACCTTCTGGCCGCTGCTGGTGCTGGTGCAGGCGGCGGTGCAGCAGATCGAGCCGCGGCTGCTCGAGGTGAGCCGCGTGCTGGGCCTGTCGGCGCGCGAGCGGGCCTTCAAGATCGTGCTGCCGGCCATCGTGCCGCGCCTGTTCGTCGCGCTGCGCCTGGGTGTGGCGGTGGCGCTGGTGGTGGCCGTGACGGTGGAGATTGCGGCCAACCCGAACGGCATGGGCTACGCGATGATGATCGCGCAGCAGAGCTTCGACCCCGCGCTGATGCTCGCGTGGCTGGGGTGGATCGGCGTGGTGGGCTTCGCGGTCAACGCGGGCATGCTGCTGCTGCAACGCGCGGTGGCGCGGCGCATGGGGGTGCAGCCATGAACCCCGTTCTTCGTTCCGGCCTGAACCGCCTGGGCTCGCTGGGCGTTCTGCTTGCGCTGGTCGCGCTGTGGTGGGTGGCGAGCAACGCGGGCTGGGTGAGCCGCGTGTTTTTGCCGACACCGCAGGCCACGTTCGCCAGCCTGCTGGAAGGCCTGAACCTGGCGGGAGACAACGCCCATACCGGCAACGGCGAGCTGCTCGCCTTCACGCAGGCCACGCTCGGCCGAATGATCGAAGGCTGGCTGCTGGCCTCGCTCTTCGGCGTGGTGCTGGGTGCGGCCATCGGCGTGTCGCCGGCGGTGCGCGCGTGGGTGCAGCCCACGCTGGAGTTCATTCGCCCGCTGCCCGCCTCGGCTTTGCTGCCGCTGGCCATTGCGATCTTCGGGTTGAACCCCGGCATGGTGCTGTTCGTGGTGGCCTTCGGCGCCATGTGGCCGGTGCTGCTGGCCACGGTGCACGGCTTTGCGGCCGTGGAGCCGCGGCTGGCGGAAGTGGCACGCTGCCTGCAGATGTCGCGCGCGGCGTACATCTGGAAGATGGGCCTGCCCAATGCCATGCCCGACATCCTGGCCGGCATGCGGCTCGCGCTGACCATCGCGCTCATCGTGGCGGTGGTGGGCGAAATGATCGCCTCGCAAAGCGGCCTGGGCCAGGCCATCCTGCTGGCCGCGCGCGCCTTTCGCGCGAGCGACCTGTTCGCCGGCATCGTGCTGCTCGGGCTCATCGGCTTCGTGAGCAACGCGCTGCTGGCCTTTGCCGAGCAACGCCTGCTGCGCTGGCAGCAGCCCTGACGGGTTGACCGGTTCTCCGCCTGCGTCCTTTCCTTCCCACACGAACACCCCACAAGGAGCTTCACCATGCCTCGCAAATTCGTCGACCTGTCGATCTTCCTGGAGAACGACGTGCTGTCCGACCCGCCGGCCTTCGCGCCGAAGATCCAGTACTTCACGCACGAACAGACCTACGAGCAGATCGAGCCCTTCTTTCCGGGCCTGAAGAAGGAAGACCTGCCCGACGGCGAGGGCTGGGCCGTGGAGCTGGTGCAGCTGTCCACGCACAACGGCACGCACCTGGATGCGCCCTATCACTTCCACTCGACCATGGACAAGGCGCTGGGCGAGAAAAAGCCCGCCATCGCCATCCACGACGTGCCGCTCGAATGGTGCTTTCAGCCCGGCGTGAAGCTCGACTTTCGCCACTTCGCGGACGGCTATGTGGTGACGGCAAGCGACGTCGAGGCCGAGTTGAAGCGCATCGGCCACACGCTGAGCCCGCTGGAGATCGTGGTGATCAACACGCGCGCCGGCAAGCGCTACGGCAGCAACGACTACGTCTCGGCGGGCGCGGGCATGGGCTACGAAGCCACCATGTACCTGCTGGAGCGCGGCGTGCGCCTGACGGGCACCGACGCCTGGAGCTGGGACGCGCCCTTCGTGCACACCGCCAAGAAGTACGGCGAGACGCAGGACGCCTCGCTGATCTGGGAAGGCCACAAGGCCGGGCGCGACATCGGCTACTGCCACATCGAGAAGCTGCACAACCTGGAGGTGCTGCCGCCGACGGGCTTTTTCATCAGCTGCTTTCCGCACAAGATCCGTGGCGCGTCGGCAGGCTGGACGCGCGCGGTCGCGATCTTCGACGACGCGCTGATGGCTTCGGTGTGAGGGCGGGTTCATGCGCATCACCCTGAACCACACGCACGACGTGCGTGCACGCAGCTGGGTCGACTCGGCGAACGAGGCGGGCAACGACTTTCCTGTGCAGAACCTGCCGCACGCGGTGTTCCGCCGCGCGGGCAGCGGCGAGGCCTTTCGCGGCGGCGTGGCCATCGGCGACCAGGTGCTGGACCTGGCGGCGCTGGTCGCGCGGCAGCAGTTGGACGGCCTGGCGCTCGACGCGGCGCGGGCCGCAGCACTGCCGGCATTGAACGACTTCTTCGCGCTCGGCGCCGCGGCATGGCGGGCGCTGCGCCACGCGCTGTTCGACCTGCTGAAGAGCGACGCGCCTGGGGCCACCGTGCAGGCCGTGCGCGAGTGCCTGGTGCCGCAGGCCGAGGTCGAATACACCGTGCCCGCGCGCATCGGCGACTACACCGACTTCTACACATCGATCGACCATGCGCTGAACATCAGCCGCCTGATGAACCCCGACGGCGACGTGACGCCCAACTTTCGATGGATTCCGACCGCTTACCACGGGCGCGTATCGACCATCGGCGTGAGCGGCCAGCGCTTTCACCGGCCGATGGGCCAAGCCATGGCGCCCGGTGCGAAAGCGCCGACCTACCAAGCCTGCGCGCGGCTGGACTACGAGCTGGAACTGGGCGTGTGGATCGGCACCGGCAATGCGCAGGGCGAGCCGATTCCGCTGGACAGCGCGGGCGAGCACATCTTCGGCATCTGCCTGCTGAACGACTGGTCGGCGCGCGACATTCAGTTCTGGGAGATGGCGCCGCTCGGGCCGTTTTTGGGGAAGAACTTTGCGACGACCATCTCGCCGTGGATCGTGACGATGGAAGCCCTCGCGCCCTACCGCCAGGCCTGGACGCGACCGGCGAACGAGCCCCAGCCGCTGGACTACCTGGAGCACGCGGGCAACCGCGAGAGCGGCGCGCTAGACATCCGGCTGGAGGTGTGGATCGAGAGCGAAAAAGCGCGCCAGAACAAGACGGGGCCGTCCCGCCTGTCGTCGACCAGCTTCAAGCACCAGTACTGGAGCGTGGCGCAGATGGTGACGCACCACACCATGGGCGGCTGCAGCCTGAACCCGGGCGACCTGCTCGGCAGCGGCACCATCTCGGGCCCCGGTGCGGGCGAGGCCGGCGCCATGATCGAGCTGACGCGCGCGGCGCAAAGCCCGGTGACGCTGGCCAACGGCGAACAGCGCGGGTTTCTGGAAGACGGGGATGCGGTGCTGCTGCGCGGCTGGTGCGAGAAGCCGGGGCATGCGCGCATCGGGTTCGGGGAGAGCCGGGGGACGGTGCTGGCGGCCCGGGGCTGAACCGCGGCGCCAATGAAAAAGGCCACCCTTGTGGGGTGGCCTTTTCGTACTGTCTGGAGCGGGAGAAGAGTCTCGAACTCTCGACCTCAACCTTGGCAAGGTTGCGCTCTACCAACTGAGCTACTCCCGCGGAGCCTCAGATTATAGGGTGCCTTTTTGCCACTTTTCCGAATTCGGAGAAAAAATTTTCCCGTCACATGCCGAACACCAGCGACCGGTGCATCGACACGCCGGCCATCAGCCCGTCCGCCGAGGCCAGCGTGGCATTGGAGAACGCCATGGCAAGGTCGCCCGCCGCGTAGACACCGGGCACCGTGGTCATCTTCATGGCGTCGACGCGCAGCACCGGGCCGAGCGACCCCTCGTCGAACACACAGCCGAGCCGGTCGGCCAGCGGGCTGGCCGGCCGGGTGTGCGGCGCCACGAAGATGGCCTCTACCGGCACGAGCCTGCCGTCGTCGATTCGCACGCCGGCCAGGGCCGTCCCCTGCCCTTCCAGCCCGGCGATGCGTCCGGGCTCGATGGCCACGCCGCGTGCATGCAGCCTGGCGCGCACGTCGGCATCGGGGCCCTCGACGTCGTTGAGGAAGAGCGTGGTCGGCCCCCACTCGGCGATGAGCTGCGCATGGTCCGGCGGCCCGCCGCGATGGAAGAGCACGCCCAGCCGGCGGCCGCCGAACTCGTAACCGTGGCAGTAGGGGCAGTGCAGCACGCTCTTGCCCCAGCGTTCGCCGATGCCCGCAATGTCGGGCAGGCCGTCCTGCACGCCGAACGCCAGCAGCAGCTTGCGGGCCGACAGTGGCGCACCGTTGTCCAGCGACACCGTGAACCCCTCGTCGCCGTCGGCATCCGCGTGCGTAACCTGGTCCGTGACGAACTCGACCGTCGGGTACGCGAGCAGCTTGTTGCGCGCGTCGGCAATCATCTGCAAGGGCGGCATGCCGTCCTGCCCGAAGAAGCCGTGCGATGCGGCGGCGAAGCGGTTGCGCGGCGCGCCCGCGTCGACCACGCACACACGCCTTCGCGCGCGGGCCAGCTGCATTGCAGCGGAAAGGCCGGCAAAGCTGCCGCCCACCACCAGAACGTCATGTCGCATGTTCGATGTCCTTCAGGGTGAAACCGCCGCCCGTCATGCGGCGATGAAAGTCTTTGGAGAGATCGGCCAGCGTGATGCTGTTGAAGCGCTTGAGCAGCAGCGCCTCGGCCTCCGCGCAGGCGCTGTCGAGCGCGGCGTTCACGGCCTGCTCGACGATGCAGCCCGGGCTTTCGGTGCGGTTGCCCATGGCCAGCAGCGCGGGCGCGCCCACCGCGTTGTGGATGTCGCCCAGCGTTACCGCCGTCAGCGAGCACGACAGCACCCAGCCGCCGCCATGGCCCTTGGCCGAGCTCACGAACCCCGCCTGCCGCAGGCCGGCCATGACGCGGCGCACCACGACGGGGTTGGTGTGCATCGCCACCGCGAGCGACTCTGAGGTGACTGGGCCGTCCATCTCGGCCATGTGCAGCAGCACGTGGAGAACGCCTGAAAGCTTGCCGTCTCTTTTCATGCAACATTATGAGTTGCGTATGTTGGAAAGCGTGCGTCCGAGGCTTGCTTGCACCTGCGCAGCGTCGGGTCTTTGCCGCGGCAAAAGGGCCGGCGCCAACGCATGAGCCCCCGATTGCGCTGACAGCCGAGTCCCACACGCACGGGCGACTGTCGCGCACACGGCGACACATGCCGCGGCCCCGAAGGTGCAACCCGAATCAGCGAAAGCCGGTTCGTGACCATTCAACGAAAGGAACAGTCACACATGAAGCAACAACAACACAAGCACATCTTCGTCGGCGCGCTGCTCGCAGGCCTGCTGGCCGTGAGCGGCGCGGCCCAGGCGCAAGGCGTGGGGGTCGGCGTGGGCGTCAATGCCGACGTGAACACATCGGCGGGCGCGAAGACGGCGCCTGCGCAGGGCAGTGCCACCACCGGTACACGGGCTGCAGCAGGCACGTCGGCCAACACCGGCGGCACTGCCGGTACCGGCAACGCCGCGGGCGGGCTGGGCCAGTCGGTCGGCGGCGTCCTGGGTGGCGCGACCGGTGCGGTGGGCGGTGCCACGACGGGTGCTGTCGGTGGTGCCAAGGGTGCAGTAGGCGGTGCCACGGGCGCCGCGGGCAGCACGGCAGGCGGCCTGACCAACACGGTAGGCGGCACGCTCAACAGCACGACCGGTGCAGCAGGCGCAGCAGGCACCGGCATCAAGGCACCAGGGGCCGGCGTGAAAGCGAACGGCAAGGCCCAGGCCTCCAGTGCCGTCGACCTGACCAAATAAAAGAACCCAGTCTGTCACACACGAAGAAACCCGCAGCGCTCGCGCGTTGCGGGTTTTTTTACGCTCTCGGCCAGGTCAGGCCGTCGGCTGTTCAGACAAGAGGCTTGAGCTTGAACAGGCTGGTCACTTCCACGTCCAGCACCACAAGCTCGCGCTGGTTGAACAACTGCCAACGCCACCGCAGGATGCCCAGCGTGGGCCGCTTCTCGGAGCGGCGCACCTCGATCACATCGGCCACCAACCGCAACGCATCGCCGGGCCGCACCGGGTTCGGCCAGCGCACATGCTCCAGCCCGGGCGAGGCAAACGACTCGGAGCCGGCCAGCACCGCGTCGACCACCAGCCGCATCGCAATGGAGCAGGTGTGCCAGCCGCTCGCGATGAGCCCGCCGAACGGGCCTTCGGCGGCGGCCTGCGCATCGGCATGGAACCACTGCGGGTCGTAGGCCCGTGCGAACTGCAGCAGCTCGGCCTCGCTGAGCACGTAGGGCCCGGCCTCGATGACCTGGCCCGCATGAAAGTCGGCGAACTGCATCCGCCGGGGCTCAGTAGGTCTCGAGGTGCAGGCGGCCTTCGCGCTTCAGGGCGGCGCCCACGGTGTCCCAGTCGAGCCCTGCTTCCTTCGCCACGTCGCGCAGTGCCAGCACCACGCCCTCTTCCATGCTCTTCAGGCCGCACACGTAGAAGTGGCTGCTGCCGTCCTTCAGCAGCGCGGCCAGGTCGGCGGCGCGCTCGCGCATCAGGTCCTGCACGTAGCGCTTGGGTTGCCCCGGGGTGCGCGAGAACGCCAGGTTGATGTCGATGAAGTCCTTGGGCAGCGACTGCAGCGGGCCGAAGTACGGCAGCTCCTGCTGCGTGCGCGCGCCGAAGAACAGCATCAGCTTGCCGCCCTCGAACTTGCCACTTTTGCGCAGGCGCCGGCGCCATTCGGTCATGGCGCGCATGGGGGCGCTGCCGGTGCCGGTGCAGATCATCACGATGTTCGACTTGGGATGGTTCGGCATCAAAAACGACGCGCCGAACGGGCCCACCACCTGCACGGTGTCGCCCACTTTCAGGTCGCACACGAAGTTGGAGCACACGCCGCGCACCGGGTCGCCTTCGTGGTCCTCGGTGACGCGCTTCACGGTGAGCGAAACGTTGTTGTAGCCGGGCCGCTCGCCGTTGCGCGGGCTGGCCACCGAGTACTGGCGCGCGTGGTGGCGCTTGCCGATGGCGTCCACGCCCGGCGGCACGATGCCGATCGACTGGCCTTCCAGCACCGGAAACGGCACCACGCCGAAGTCGAGCACGATGTGGTGCGTCTCGCTGTCGAAGCCGGCCTCGGTGCAGTTGAAGTTGCCCACCACGGTGGCCGTGGTCGGGGTCTTCGGCGGAAACAGGTTGGTGTAGGCGTGCGCGGCCGACCAGGGCGGCACGCTGGCGCCGTACTGCGCGGAATTGAAGACCGGCTCGCTGGCTTCGGCGGCAGCCTGGGCTTGTGTCTGTGCAGGTGCTTCGACCGCATCCACAGCCGTTGCCGAAACACCGGCGGCTTCCAGCTCTTCCGGCGAAAGCTCACCAGGCAGCGACTCCCAGGTGAGCTGCTCCTCGATGGAGTACGCGCGCACCAGGGGCATCGTGCGCCAGTTGTCGATCGAGCCCGTGGGGCACGGCGATATGCACGCCATGCAGCCGTTGCAGGTGTCCGCGCGCACGACGTAGTTGTTATCGTCATGCGTGATCGCGTTCACGGGGCAGATGGCCTCGCAGGTGTTGCAGCGGATGCAGATCTCGGGGTCGATCAGGTGCTGCTTGATGACTCCGGCTTCAACGGCCATGTCCATGTTGTTCTCTCCTGAAAGCCCTCCCCTTCCGGGGGAGGGTTGGTTGGGGCCAGCGGCGTTTGTCGTGGTCACGCCGTCAGCCCCCATCCCAGCCTTCCCCCAAAGGGGGAAGGAGCAATACCGAAATACCCAATCAGCCGAAGCGAACGTACTCGAAGTCCACCGGCTGGCGATTGATGCCCATCACGGGTGGCGAAATCCAGCCGGCAAACTTGCCCGGCTCCACCACGCGGCCCATCAACGATGCCACGAAAGCGAAGTCTTCGGAACTCGGCAGCCATTCGTCGCGCTTGGCGGCCCATTCGATCTCACTCACCACGCGGCCGTCCGGCGACATCTTGATGCCCGCGAGCGCGCCGATCTGGCGATTGAAGGCCTTGTGCGGCACGGTCAGGCGCGTGGCGATGCCGGCCTTTTCCAGCACCTTGTTCCAGCGGCCCACGCCGGCCACCGAGTCCTTGATGAAGTCGTCGCGCAGCACTTCATTGAGCGCGTTGAGCATCGGCACGTCCTTCTCCACGAGCTGGCCGTCGCGCACTTCCAGCACCTTGTAGGTCTGGCCCTTGAGCACGTGGTCGTCGTCGCGCTTGCCTTCTTCGTAGCGGCCCTTCAGGCCCGAGCTGTAGAAGATGGCCGCGTTGCTCGACTGGTCGGCGCCGAACAGGTCGATGGTCACGCTGTAGTGGAAGTTCAGGTAGCGCTGGATGGTGCCCAGGTCGATGCAGCCGGCGCCGCGGATCTTCTGCGCGTCGTCGGTCTTCAGCTCGTTCATCACCTGCGCGGTGCGGGCAATGACGCGCGACACGCCGCTCTCGCCCACGAACATGTGGTGCGCCTCTTCGGTCAGCATGAACTTGGTGGTGCGCGCGAGCGGGTCGAACGCGCTCTCGGCCAGTGCGGCCAGCTGGAACTTGCCGTCGCGGTCGGTGAAGTACGTGAACATGAAGAACGCCAGCCAGTCGGGCGTCTTCTCATTGAAGGCACCCAGAATGCGCGGGTTGTTGGCGTCGCCCGAGGTGCGCTGCAGCAGCGCGTCGGCCTCTTCGCGGCCGTCGCGGCCAAAGTGCTTTTGCAGCAGGTACACCATGGCCCACAGGTGGCGGCCTTCTTCCACGTTGATCTGGAACAGGTTGCGCAGGTCGTACATGCTGGGCGCGGTCAGGCCCAGGTGGCGCTGCTGCTCGACCGACGCGGGCTCGGTGTCGCCCTGCGTCACGATGATGCGGCGCAGGTTGGCGCGGTGTTCACCGGGCACGTCCTGCCAGGCCTTCTCGCCCTTGTGGTCGCCGAAATGAATCTGGCGGTTGGCGTCGCCCGGGTTCAGAAAGATGCCCCAGCGGTAGTCGCGCATCTTCACGTGGCCGAACTGGGCCCAGCCCTGCGGGTCGACGCTCACCGCGGTGCGCAGGTACACGTCGTGGTTGGTGGAGCCTTCGGGGCCCACGTCGTCCCACCAGTTGATGAAGTTGGGTTGCCAGCCTTCGAGCGCGCGCTGCAGCGTGCGGTCTTCGCCGAGGTTGACGTTGTTGGGGATCTTCTCGCCGTAGTTGATCGTGCTCATCGTTGTTCCTTGGGTTGTGCGGACTGCTTGCTGTGTGCTCAGACGCGGTTCAGATCGAAGCCGGCTTTTTCGCCGGTGCCATAGACCTTGAGCGCACCCTTTTCGCCGACGGCGTTGGGGCGGTTGAAGATCCAGTTCTGCCAGGCGGTGAGCCGCCCGAAGATGCGGGTGTTCATGTTTTCCTTGGTCGAGAAGCGCAGGTTGGCTTCCAGGCCGGTGAGCGCGTCGGGCGACATGGCTGCGCGCTCTTCGATGGCGATGCGGATCTCGTCGCTCCAGTCGATGTCGTCCGGCGCGGCGGTCACCAGGCCCAGCTTCACGGCTTCGTCCGCGTCGAGTGCCTTGCCGACGGCGGCGCGCGCGGCTTCCAGCGGCGCGGTTTCTTCGTAGAAGCGGCGTTGCAGGCGGCTCTGGTCGTTCACCATCGGGAAGTAGCCGAAGTTGGCCTCGCCCAGCGTGAGCCTGGGTGCGCGCGCTGCGTCGTCGGGCAGGGCCAGCATGTAGGTGCGGTCGGCGGCAAAGGCCAGCTCGGCCAGCGTGCCGGCAAAGCAGGAGCCGGCTTCCACCAACGCGAACAGGCTGCGCGAAGAAACGTCCAGGCGGGCCAGCGTGCGGCGCAGCGCGCCGATGGTTTCGCGCACCAGCCAGTGGTCTTTGTGGGCGAACATCACGGCGTCGGAGGCCAGCACGGCGGCGGCGTCGCCTTCGGTCTTGAGCAGCCAGGTGCCCGTGTCGAGCTCGTTGGTGCGCAGGTTGAGGATGGCGTCGTCCAGCTCGCGGCACATCGCCAGCGGCCACCAGGCGGCGCCCGCGGCTTCGATGGCGGCCACGTCGCCCGGCTGCGTGCCGGTGGGGGCCTTGACGGTGATGGTGGCGGTGCGCTTGCTGCGGTCGATCTGCACGTTGACATGGCTGTAGGCGATGCCGTCGGCGCTGTCGGTGCGCTCCAGGCGGGTCAGCGCCACGCCCTTGCCGTTGGCCGGGCGGTCGCTGCCGGCGGCGAGCTGCGAGGCACGCTCCTGTACGGCGGCGGGAAACTGCGCGGGCTTGGCCACGGCGTCGACCAGGCGCCAGTCGACCGCGCGCTGGCCGCGCACGCCTTCCACGCTGGTGCAGAAGATGTCGGCCAGGTCATGGCGCACGCGGCGCTTGTCGGTGACGCGGGTGAGGCCGCCGGTGCCGGGCAGCACGCCGAGCAGCGGCACTTCGGGCAGTGACACGGCCGAGGAGCGGTCGTCCACCAGCAGAATTTCGTCGCAGGCCAGTGCCAGTTCGTAGCCGCCGCCGGCGCAGGCGCCGTTCACGGCGGCGAGGAACTTCAGGCCCGAATACTTGGAGGTGTCTTCGATGCCGTTGCGGGTTTCGTTGGTGAACTTGCAGAAGTTCACTTTCCAGGCGTGGCTGGAGACGCCGAGCATGAAGATGTTGGCGCCCGAGCAGAAGATGCGGTCTTTGCCGCTGGTGACGATGACGCTGCGCACTTCGGGGTGCTCGAAGCGCACGCGGTTGAGGGCGTCGTTCAGTTCGATGTCCACGCCCAGGTCGTAGCTGTTGAGCTTGAGCTTGTAGCCCGGCCGAATGCCACCGTCTTCCGCGATGTCGAGCACGAGGCGTGCAATTTCGCCGTCGAAGCTGAGGGACCAGTGGCGGTACTGGTCGGGTGCTGTGCGGTAGTCGACGCGGGGGGGCGTTTGGAGCGTGGTGGTGTCGGTCATGCAAAAGTCTCCTGTGGGGCAGTGTTCGGAAACCGTGAACAGGAAAGATAATGCACTTTCTTGCTCCGATGACATGCATCATGCTGCATGCATATAGGCAAGTCAATGCCTGTTGTGCTTTTTTTCAGTTTTCAGAGTCTGTCGGGTGCATGGGTTCAGTTCAGGGCGCGTGCACAGGCCGACGGGTACTCCCCTCCGCGAATGTCCCCCGCTTCGCTCCTCCTTTATTTCGCTGCAGGGAGCACCCGACGCCCTGTGCACTGGGGCACGCTCTGGGTGATCGCACGATCAACGACTGCTCTGAAAACGCTCACGCCGATGGGGTGCCTTGCGCAGCGAAATAAAGGAGGAGCGAAGCGGGGGACATTCGCGAAGCAAGGCACCCCGTCGGCGTGGGCGTCGCCCTGAACAACCGACGTATCAGGCGCCCAGCCCCATCGACTGGCGCGTAGCAGTACGCAGCGCCTGGAAGCTCTGCGACAGCGTCCTGCCGCTGGTGTCCACAGACAGGTCGGCCTTCGAATAGAAAGCAGCGCGCCCATTCAGGATGCGACGCAAATCTTCCATCGCCTCCTTGCTGGCCGCCATCGGACGCGTATCACCCTGCGCGGCCACACGGCCCATGTGCTCCTCGGGCGCGGCCTGCAACCACACCGTCGTGCAGTGCGCGAGCAACTCGTTGAACGTGGCCGGGTCGGACACGATGCCGCCGGGCGTGGCGATCACCACCTCGCTGTAGATCTGCACCGCCTCTTCCAGCGCACGGCGCTCGTAACGGCGGTACGCGTTGGTGCCGTACAGGTCGTGAATTTCTCGCACGCTGCAGCCCGCCAGCTTCTCGATCTCGCGGCTCAGTTCGATGAACGGCAGCTCCAGGTCTTCGGCCAGCATCTGCCCCAGCGTCGACTTGCCCGCGCCGCGCAACCCCACCAACGCAATGCGCCGGTGCCGCGCCGGGTCGACCGATGCAGTGCCCAGCAACTCGCCCAGCGCCACACGCACCCGGCGCAGATCTGACTCGCTGCGGTGCTCGAGCAGCTCGCGAATCAACAGCCACTCAGGTGAGCTGGTCGTCACGTCACCCACCAACTCGGCCAGCGAGCAGTGCAGCGCGCCGGCCACCTGCTGCAACACCAGGATCGACGCGTTGCCGATGCCGTATTCGAGGTTGGCCAGGTGCCGCTCCGACACGTCGGCCGCGATGGCCACCGCCTTGCGCGTGAGGCCACGCTGCGCGCGCAGGTTGCGCACGCGGTCGCCCAGCGCCGCCAGCAGCGGGTTCTTCGCGTCCCCCGCCGGCGCAGCGCCACCGCCATTGCCATTGGGTGCAGCGGCGCCTTCCGGCGCGGTGGCCAGCACCGCGTCTACATGCTCGTTCATGCCATTCCTCGTTCTTGGCCGGGATTGTGCGCGCTCAGGGTAAACACCATATATGCACTATATTGCTTGACACTCATTGTCTCGATGCTTATTGTTCGGCCACAAGCAAGATACTGCACACGCAGCTTTCCTGCAAGGCAGTTCCAAAGTTCGAGGCCCCACGATGTCCGACAGCAGCAACCCAGCCACCGGCAAGGCAGCATTTCACCAGTTGATCGCCGGCCTTACCGCCCAGATCGACGGCAAGCCGCTCGACAGCGCGCTCGACCAGTGGCTCAACGCCACCCACGGCGCGGGCAGCGCGAGCTTCGAAGCGCTGCGCCAGGCCTGCATCGGCGGCGTGGCCGAAGGCTGGCTGTGCGAGCGCGAAGGTGGTGGCATCAGGTACGGCCGCGTGTTCAAGGCCGAAGACGCGCTGCACCGGTTCTCGGTCGACGTCGTCGACATGCAGGACATTGCCGGCCCGCACCACACCCATCCCCATGGCGAGATCGACCTGATCATGCCGCTGGACGACCACCCCGCCACCTTCGACGGGCGCCCCGCGGGCTGGTGCGTCTACGGGCCGGGCACCGCACACCGCCCGACCGTGGCCCAAGGCCGCGCGCTCGTTCTCTACCTGCTGCCCGAAGGGCAGATCAAGTTTTCCTGATGACCGAACTCCTTCCCAACTACGTCGCCGGCCGCTGGCAGGCAGGCTCCGGCGCCGGCACCCCCTTGTTCGACCCGGTGCTGGGCACCGAACTCGCACGCGTCGATGCCACCGGCCTCGACCTGCCGGAGGCCTTTGCCTTCGCCCGCGAGCAGGGCGGCCAAGCATTGCGCGCCCTCACCTACCGCCAGCGCGCGGGGCTGCTCGGCGCCATCGTGAAGGTGCTGCAAGCCAACCGCGACGCGTACTACGAGATCGCCACCGCCAACTCGGGCACGGTGAAGAACGACTCGGCCGTGGACATCGACGGCGCCATCTTCACCATCGGCCAGTACGCCAAGTGGGGCGACACGCTGGGCGACGTGCGCGCGCTGCGCGACGGCGATGCGGTCAAGCTCGGCAAGGAGCCGGTGTTCCAGTCGCAGCACCTGCAGGTGCCCACGCACGGCGTGGCGCTGTTCATCAATGCCTTCAACTTCCCTTCATGGGGCCTGTGGGAAAAGGCGGCGCCCGCGCTGCTGTCGGGCGTGCCCGTCATCGTGAAGCCGGCCACGGCCACCGCCTGGCTCACGCAGCGCATGGTGAAGGACGTGGTCGACGCGGGCGTGCTGCCCGCCGGCGCGCTGTCCGTCGTGTGCGGCAGCTCGGCGGGCCTGATGGACGCGCTGCAGCCCTTCGACGTGGCCTCGTTCACCGGCTCGGCCCAAACGGCCGCCATCATCCGCTCGCACCCCGCGGTGGCCGAGCGCTCTGTGCGCGTGAACATCGAGGCCGACAGCCTCAACAGCGCCCTGCTGCTGCCCGGCGCCGCGCCCGGCAGCGAGGCCTTCAACCTGCTCGTGCGCGAAGTGGTGCGCGAGATGACGGTCAAGTCGGGCCAGAAGTGCACCGCCATCCGCCGCATCCTGGTGCCGGCCGAGGTGTACGACGCCGCGGCCGAAGCCATTGGCGCCAAGCTGGCCGGCGTGAGCGTGGGCAACCCGCGCAACGAGAGCGTGCGCATGGGCTCGCTGGTGAGCCGCGCGCAGCTGCATGCGGTGCGCGACGGCCTCGACGCCCTGGCCGCGCAGACCACCGTGCTGCACGACAGCCGCAACAAGCCCCTGATCGACGCCGACCCCCAGGTGGCCGCCTGCATCGGCCCGGTGCTGCTGGGCGCGCGCGATGCCGACGCGGCGCAGCGCGTGCACGACGTGGAAGTGTTCGGCCCCGTGGCCACGTTGCTGCCGTACCGCGACCTGGCGCACGGCATTGCGCTGGCGCACCGCGGCCAGGGGTCGCTCGTCACTTCCCTGTATGGCAGCGACGACGCGGCACTGGCACAGGTGGCGCTCGCGGTGGCACCGAGCCACGGCCGCGTGCACGTCGTCACGCCGGAGGTGGCGCAGGCCCACACCGGCCACGGCAACGTGATGCCGATGTCGCTGCACGGCGGCCCCGGCCGCGCGGGTGGCGGCGCCGAGCTGGGCGGGCTGCGCGCGCTCGACTTCTATCACCGCCGCAGCGCGGTGCAGGCGAGCCCCGGCGTGCTCGCGGCGCTCGGCCTCTAGAACAAACACCCGGCCGAAGGAGACAAGACATGACCCTGCCCACACGATTCAACTTCGCCGAGCATCTGTTCGCCCTGAACCGCGGCCGCGCCCAGCGCACCGCCTACATCGACGACCGCGGCACGCTGAGCTACGGCCAGCTCGAAGACCGCGCGCGCCGCCTGGCCGCCGCGCTGAAGGCCGCGGGCATTCGGCGCGAAGAGCGCGTGCTGCTGCTGATGCTCGACAGCCACGACTGGCCGGTGAGCTTTCTGGGCTGCCTGTATGCCGGCATCGTGCCGGTGGCCGTCAACACGCTGCTCACACCCGACGACTACGCCTACATGCTCGACCACAGCCGCGCGCAGGCCGCGCTGGTGTCGGGCGCGCTGCTCCCGGTGCTGCAGGACGCCATGGCGCGCGGCGGCCATGAAGTGCACACGCTCATCGTGTCGCAGCCCACGGGCGCATTGCCCGCAGGCGCGCTGGAATTCGAAGCCGCGCTCGCCGCCGCCGAACCGCTGGCCGCGCCGGTGACCACCGCGTCGGACGACCCCGGCTTCTGGCTCTATTCGTCGGGCTCCACCGGCAAGCCCAAGGGCACGGTGCACACGCAGGGCAACCTGTGGTGGACGGCGGAGCTGTTCGGCAAGCCGGTGCTGGGGCTGACGGAAGACGACATCTGCTTCTCGGCCGCCAAGATGTACTTTGCGTACGGCCTGGGCAATGCGCTGACCTTTCCGCTGTCGGTGGGCGCCACCGTGGTGCTGATGGCCGAACGGCCCACGCCCGACGCCACCTTCCAGCGCTGGGTGCGGCACCGGCCCACCGTGTTCTTCGGCGCGCCCACGGGCTTTGCCGGCATGCTCGCGTCGCCCAGGCTGCCCGCGCGCGAGGCCGTGGCGCTGCGCATGTGCTCCTCGGCCGGCGAGGCACTGCCGGGCGAAATTGCGCAGCGCTTCAAGGCGCATTTCGGCTGCGAGATCATCGACGGCATCGGCTCGACCGAGATGCTGCACGTGTTCATTTCCAACCGCCCCGGCGACGTGCGCTACGGCACCACCGGCAAGCCGGTGGACGGCTACGACATCGAGCTGCGCGGCGAAGACGGCCGGGCCGTGCCCGACGGCGAGGTGGGCGACCTGTACATCCGCGGCCCGAGCGCCGCGCTGATGTACTGGACCAACCGCGAGAAGTCGCGCGACACCTTCCAGGGCGGCTGGACCAAGAGCGGCGACAAGTACACGCGCGACGCCGACGGCTACTACACCTACGCCGGGCGCAGCGACGACATGCTGAAGGTCAGCGGCATCTATGTGTCGCCGTTCGAGGTCGAGTCCACGCTGATGCAGCACCCCGCCGTGCTGGAGGCTGCCGTCATCGGCAAGGAAGACGCCGAAGGGCTGACGAAGACCAAGGCCTTCGTGGTGCTGAAGGACGGCGGCACGGCCACCGAGGAAGAGCTGAAGGCCTTTGTGAAAGAACGCCTGGCGCCGTACAAGTACCCGCGGTTTCTGGAGTTCGTGAGCGAGCTGCCGAAGACGGCGACGGGAAAGATTCAGAGGTTTCGGTTGCGTGAGAAAGAGAAGCAGGCGTGACGCGCGCGTTGTCGTCTTGTCTTGCTCCCTCCCCTTCCGGGGGAGGGTTGGGGTGGGGGCACGCGGCCTTCGCACAAGCACTGCCTTTGCCTGCGCCGCGAGCCCCCATCCCAGCCTTCCCCCAAAGGGGGAAGGGGCAACACCCGGGAGCGATGCCGTGAGCACCCCCGACTTCGCCACCATCACCTGGCGCGGCCGCCCCATTCAAATCGAATGCCACTGGATCGCCCCCCAGCGCACCGATGCCCCGCTCATCGTCTTCCTCCACGAAGGCCTTGGCTCCGTCGCCATGTGGAAGGACTTCCCCACCCAGCTGTGCGACGCCGCCAACGCGCGCGGCCTGGTGTTCTCGCGCCCCGGCTACGGCCGCTCCACCCCGCGCGCCGACGACGAGACCTGGGGCGTCGACTTCATGCACCGCCAGGCGCACGAGGTGCTGCCCGCGCTCTTCACCGCGCTGGGGCTCGGCGATGAAAAGCCCTGGCTCTTCGGCCACAGCGACGGCGGCTCGATCTCGCTGCTGTATGCCTCGCGTTTCCCCGACAAGGTCGCGGGCCTCGTGGTGCTTGCGCCGCACATCTTCGTGGAAGACGTGACGGTGGAGAACATCGAGAAGGCGCGCACCGCCTACCTGAGCACCGACCTGCCGGCCAAGCTCGCGCGCTACCACGACAGCGCCGACTCCGCCTTCTGGGGCTGGAACCGCATCTGGCTGCACCCGCCCTTTCGGCAATGGAACATCGAGCAAGCGCTCGACACCATCCGCTGTCCCGTGCTTGCCATGCAGGGCCTCGACGACGCGTACGGCACGCTCGCGCAGATCCGCGGCATTGCGGCGCGCGTCGGGGGTTGCGAGCTGCTCGAAATCCCGGAGTGCGGGCATTCCCCACATCGCGATCAGCCGGACCGTGTCATCGTCGCGGCCACTTCTTTCATCACCAAAAACAGGAGACAAATTCCATGACCATTCGCACCGCACGCCTGGCGCTCACCGCCATCGCCTTTGCCGCACTGGCTTCCGCCGCCGGCGCTCAGGGCACCGGCAAACTCAAGGTCGGCCTGATGCTGCCCTACAGCGGCACCTACACCGCCCTGGGCGTGGCCATCGAGAACGGCTTCAAGCTCTACGTGGACGAACAAGGCGGCAAGCTCGCCGGTCGCGAGATCGAGTACTTCAAGGTCGACGACGAGTCCGACCCCGCCAAGGCCACCGACAACGTCAACAAGCTCATCAAGCGCGACAACGTCGACGTGATCGTGGGCACCGTGCACTCCGGCGTGGCCATGGCCATGGCCAAGGCCGCCAAGGAAAGCGGCACCGTGCTGATCGTGCCCAACGCCGGCGCCGATGCAGTGACCGGCCCCATGTGCGCGCCCAACATCTTCCGCAGCTCCTTCAGCAACTGGCAACCGGCCTACGCCATGGGCGAGGTCGCGGCCAAGAAGGAAGGCAAGAAGAAGGTGATGACCATCACCTGGAAATACGCGGCCGGTGAAGAGTCGGTCAACGGCTTCAAGGAAGGCTTCGAGAAGAACGGCGGCAAGGTCGACAAGCAGCTCACCCTGCCCTTCCCCAACGTGGAGTTCCAGGCGCTGCTGACCGAGATTGCGGCGGCCAAGCCCGATGCGGTGTACGCCTTCTTCGCGGGCGGCGGCGCGGTGAAGTTCGTCAAGGACTACCAGGCCGCCGGCCTGAACAAGACCATTCCTTTGTACGGCCCCGGCTTCCTGACCGACGGCACGCTCGACGCCCAAGGCGAATCGGCGCAAGGCATGCTGACCACGCTGCACTACGCGGACGGCCTGAACACGCCGCGCGACACGGCCTTTCGCACCGCCTATGCCAAGGCCTTCAAGCTGCAGCCCGACGTGTACGCGGTGCAGGGCTACGACGCCGCGCAGATGCTGGGCGTGGGCCTGAACGCCACCAAGGGCGACATCTCGAAGAAGGCAGAGTTCTCGGGCGCCATCGAGAAGGCGAAGATCGACAGCCCGCGCGGCATGTTCACCATGAGCAAGTCGCACAACCCGGTGCAGGACATCTATCTGCGCAAGGTGGACGGCAAGGAAAACAAGCTGGTGAACACGGCCATCAAGGGCCTGGCAGATCCGGCGCGCGGCTGCCGGATGTAGGCCGACACATCGCACGCATTCCCCCGACCGTTCGGGCCGAGCCCGTCGAAGCCTGCGCACACCACGCGCAAGCCTTCGACAGGCTCGGGCCGAACGGAGGGTGGAGGCTTTTTTCTTTCTCTTTGTCTTTGCCTCCAACCGGTATCACACAGTGGATTTCGGAACCTTCCTCGTCCAGTGCCTGAACTCCGTTCAGTACGGACTGTTGCTCTTTCTCGTGGCCTCGGGGCTGACGCTGATCTTCGGGATCATGGGCGTCATCAACCTCGCCCACGGCAGCTTCTACATGATCGGCGCGTACATGGCGTTCGCGCTCGCGCCGCTGTTCGGCGACCAGTTTCTGCTGATGCTGGTGGCCGGCGTGGTGCTGGCGGCCATCTTCGGCTACCTGCTGGAGTGGGCCTTCTTCAGCTACCTGTACCAGCGCGACCACCTGCAGCAGGTGCTGATGACCTACGGGCTCATTCTGGTGTTCGAGGAGCTGCGCTCCATTCTGGTGGGCAACGACGTGCACGGCGTGAAGGTGCCCGCATGGCTCGACGGCAGCTTTGCGCTGGGCAGCGTCATGAGCTACCCGTGGTACCGCCTGTTCGCATCGGCCGCCTGCATCGTGCTGGCGGTGGGGCTGTACTGGGTGGTCAACCGCACGCGCCTGGGCATGATGATTCGCGCCGGCGCGAGCAACCGCGACATGGTGCGCGGTCTGGGCATCGACGTGAAGCGGCTCTACCGCATCGTGTTCGCGGCCGGCGTGGCGCTGGCGGCACTGGCCGGCATGATTGCCGCGCCCATGTCCTCGGTGTACCCCAACATGGGCGCCAGCGTGCTCATCATCTGCTTCGTGCTGGTGGTGATCGGCGGCATCGGCTCGATCACCGGGGCGCTGGTGGCCTCGCTGCTGGTGGGCTTCGTCGACACCTTCGGCAAGGTGTTCTTCGCGGACCTGAGCGGCATCGGCATCTACTTGCTGATGGCCATCGTGCTCATCTGGAAGCCTGAAGGGCTGATGGGAAAGCGGCAATGACAGCCATGAAGAAAAGCGCGTTCCTCGTGCCCGTGGTGTGCGCCATTGCCCTTGGCGTGGCCGGGCCGCTGATGGGCAACTACATGTCCGACTTCGTCGTGAAGATCATGATTCTGTCGATCTTCGCGCTGAGCCTGGAGCTGCTGGTGGGCATGACCGGCCTGGTGAGCCTGGGCCATGCGGCGTTCTACGGCATCGGTGCCTACGTGACCGTGCTGGCCTCGGGCAGCGAAGGCGGCAACTTCGCGCTGCTGCTGCCGCTGGCCATGGGCGCGGCGGCGTTGTACGCGCTGTTCGTGGGCGCCTTGAGCCTGCGCACGCGCGGCGTGTACTTCATCATGGTGACGCTGGCCTTCGCGCAGATGGCCTTCTTCGTGTTCCACGACACCAAGGTCGGCGGCGGCAGCGACGGCATCTACATGTACGTGCGGCCCGCCGTCGGCGCGCTCGACCTGGAGAACCGCACGGTGCTGTTCTACGTGGTGCTGGGCTCGCTGGTGTTCACCTACGGGCTGCTGGCGCTGGTGCGCCGCTCGCGCTTTGGCGCGGCGCTGGCGGGCATTCGCGTGAACGAGCAGCGCATGCGCGCGGCCGGTTTTGCGGTGTACGGCTACAAGCTGGCGGCCTTCGTGCTGGCCGGTGCGCTGGCCGGCCTCGCGGGCTTTCTGCTGGCCTCGCGCGACGGCGTGGTCAACCCGGAGCTGATGGCGTGGCACAACTCGGGCGAGGTGCTGCTGATGGTGATCCTGGGTGGCCTGGGCCATTTGCGCGGCGCGGTGATCGGCGCCATCGCGTTCACTTTGCTGAAGGAGATTTTCTCCACGCATGCCGTGATGGGCCCGCTGGCCGACCACTGGCAGCTGACGCTGGGCCTGACCATCATCGTGTTCGTGGCGCTGCTGCCCAAGGGGCTGATCGGCCTGGTGAAGCGGCTGTCGCCGAAGGAGGCTGCATGATCCCGTTCCCGCATGGCTCCCTCCCCCGCTGGGGGAGGGTTGGGGTGGGGGCAGGCGGCCTTTGCACAGGCACCGCCTCCACCAGCGCCGCTTGCCCCCATCCCCGCCTTCCCCCAAAGGGGGAAGGAGCCAACCCATGAACGCACTGCTTTCCGTCGACAAGCTCACCCGCCGCTTCGGCGGCCTCACCGCGGTGAACGCCGTCACGCTCGACCTTCACATCGGCGAGGTCCACGCCGTGATCGGCACCAACGGTGCCGGCAAGTCCACGCTCATCAACATGCTCTCGGGCGAGATCGAGGCCTCCGAAGGCCGCATCTCGCTCGACGGCGTGGACATCACCGGCCGTGCGCAGTCGAAGCGCGCGCGCGACGGCGTGGGCCGCAGCTACCAGCGCACGACCATCTTCCCGGAGTTCACGGTGCATGAAAACTGCCGCCTTGCCGCGCAGGCCGCCACCGCCAGGCCGTGGGCCATCTGGCAGTCGTCGCAGCGCTGCGCCACCAGCAACGCATCGGCCGACGCCGCACTCGAGGCCGCCGGCCTCGCGCACGAAGCACACCGCATCGCCGGCACCATGAGCCACGGCGCGCAACGCCAGCTGGAGGTGGCGATGTGCCTGGCCACCCACCCGCGCGTGCTGCTGCTCGACGAGCCGCTGGCCGGCATGGGCGCCGAAGAAACCGACCGCATGCTCACGCTGCTCGCGCGGCTGAAGGCCACGCATGCCATCCTGCTGGTGGAGCACGACATGGACGCGGTGTTCCGCATTGCAGACCGCATCACGGTGATGGTGAACGGCACCGTCATCGCTACCGGCAACCCGCAACAGATCCGCGAGAACCCCGAGGTCCGCACCGCCTACCTGGGCGAGGAAAAACATTGATGCCCCCACGCTCATCACTTCGTGTATTCGCTGCCCCCCGAGGGGGCGCACGCCTCCCTTGGGGCGGCCCGGCGGGAGGCGTGACATGCTGATCGTTCGCGACCTCAACACCTACTACGGCAACAGCCACATCCTGCGCGGGGTGCATGCCGGCATTCCGGCGGCCACCTCGGTCGGCCTGCTCGGGCGCAACGGCATGGGCAAGACCACGCTGATTCGCACCGTCATGGGCTATGTGCGCCCGGCGTCGGGCGAAGTGCAGGTCGACGGGCGCACCGTCACCGGCCTGCCGCCCGAGAAGATGGCGCGGATGGGCATCGGCTACGTGCCCGAAGGGCGCGGCATCTTCCCCAACCTGTCGGTGCGCGAGAACCTCGTGATGAGCGAACGCGCCGGCATTGACGGGCGGCGCGCCTGGACCTTCGACCGCGTGATGGCCACCTTTCCGCGCCTGTCGGAACGGCTGTCGCACGGCGGCCAGCAACTGTCGGGTGGCGAGCAGCAGATGCTGTCGATCGGCCGCGCGCTCATGACCAACCCGCGCCTGCTCATCTTGGACGAAGCCACCGAAGGTTTGGCGCCGCTGATCGTGGCGGAGATCTGGCGCGTGATCAGCGAGATTCGCGCGACCGGCATCGCCACGCTGATCGTCGACCGCGACTACCGCAAGGTGCTGGCGCACACCGACCTGGCGGTGGTGATGGAGAAGGGGCAGATCGTGCGGCACGGGGCGTCGGCGGAACTGCTGGGCGAGCCGCGGGCGTTGGAAGAGTTGCTGGGGGTGTGAGGCGCATGAGGCGCGGCGCTGAAGTGAGCGCCGCTGCCCTCACCCCAGCCCTCTCCCGCAAGCGGGAGAGGGAGCAAACCCCCAGCGCGGCCCTCTTGTCCCCTCTCCCGCTTGCGGGAGAGGGTTAGGGTGAGGGGGTGCGTTCGATGAAGCCCAGCAGTGAAGCGCACCCCCTTCACTCCCTGATGAACCGCCGCAGCCCCTCCAGATCGATCACGGTAATCCCCCCGTACTCGATGCGCAGAAACCCCGCCTCCTTCAACCGATTCAAAGCCGCATTGCACCGCTGCCGCGACACGCCCGACAGGTTGGCGATTTCCTCCTGCGAGGTCTGCAAATGCGGCTCGCTGCCCGGATGCAGCCACGGGTGGAACAAGCCCGCCAGCGCGCGCGCCACCTGGCTGTCGGCATCGAGCAGCCGGTGCGCCGCGTAGCTGCCCATGAACCAGTGCAGCCGCTCGTTGATCTGCTGCAGCAAGAAGTGATCGAAGCCGCGCTGCGTGCGGTGCAGCCACTCGAAGGTGTCCAGCGGCAGCTGCGCCACGCGGCTGGGCCGCAGCGCGATGATGTCGGCCGAGCGCGGCAGCGCGCGCAGCAGCGTGCCCTCGCCGAACCAGCTGCCCACCGACAGCCCGCCCAGCGTCACCGCGCGGCCGTCGCTGGAGGTGATCGACCATTTCAGCAAGCCCTCCAGCGTGCCGTACCAGTGCGCGGGCGTGTCGCCGCGCCGGCACAGCGCGGCGCCGGGCGCCACCTCGACCTCGCGCATCTCGTCGAGCACGCGCTCGCCCGCAGCCACGTCGAGCAGCGGGAACCAGGCCGAGCCCTGCAGCAACTGCGGGACGGTCAGCGAGGCGTATTGAAGCGGGGGCTTGGGCGTGGGCATCAAATGCCCGGGATGCGAGGCAAGGCGATCACGGCAGGTCCTTGATGCGCTGCAGTTCGGCCTGTGCCTCGCGCAGCTTGTCTTCGCGGCGCGCGACCTTGTCGGCGTCGCCCTTGCGCTGGGCGTCGCGCAGTTCACGCTCGCGCTCGGCCACCTTGCGCTCCTGGCCGCGCACGCGCTGGCGGTGCTGGGCAGCGAGCCCGGCGTCGCTGCAGTTGCGGCGCACTTCGGCCAACGCACGTTCCAGCCCGCGCACGCGCTGCGTCTGGCCGTCGGCCTTGGCCGCGTCGATGTCGCGGCCGATGGCATCGCGCTTGGCCGCGCAGCTGGCGCTGGGCCCGGGCTGCGCGGCGGCCCAGTTCGTCGTCAGTGCGGCGGCGGCCACCAGAACCAGAGGCAGTAACTTCATGGATGCTCCTTTTGCGCAAGGTCGCAAGAGTGAAAGGCAGCGGCAACTTTAGCCTGCGGCGCAGGTAAACCCTGCCCTCAAATGTCGTCGCGATGACTGAGTGCGGCGGCGCCCCCAAAAATAATGGGCGCACCCAACGACAGCCCTCCACCGACAGCCATCCAGACAGACAGGAACCCGACCATGTCGAAGCGCAAAGTGATCGTGACCATCGCCCCCACCGGCGGCATGGCGCACAAGTCGCAGAACCCCCACCTCCCCACGCAGCCAGCCGACATTGCCGCCGACACGCTGCGCTGCTGGAACGCCGGCGCCAGCGTGGTGGCCATCCACGCGCGCCGGCCCGACGACGGCGCCACCTGCAACGCCGACGTGTACCGCGACATCAACACCCGTATTCGCGCGGGCGGCTGCGACATCGTCATCAACAACTCCACCGGCGGCGGCGTGCATGGCGACATGGTGAAGCCGCTGGCCGGCGACCGTTGGGAAATTGCATGGGAAGAGCGCATCAAGGGCATGGACGCCGGCGCCGAGATGTGCACGCTGGACGCCACCACGCTCAACCTGAGCTTCGAGGGCAAGCAGATCCTGATGGACACGCCCATCACCAAGGGCCGCGAACTGGCCGCGGGCATGAAGGCGCGCGGCATCAAGCCCGAGTGGGAGGTGTTCAGCCCCACGCACATCCTGCAGGACACCACCACGCTGATCAATGAAGGCTGGGACGACGAGCCGTACTTCATCAACCTGGTGATGAACGTGCACCGCAACTTTCAGAACGCGATGCCCTACTCGCCGCGCAACCTGCAGATGATGGTCGACACGCTGCCCAAGGGCGCCATCTTCGGCGTGAGCGGCATCGGCATGTCGCAGCTGGAGGCCAACGTGGCCGCGCTGCTGCTGGGCGGCCATGCGCGCGTGGGGCTGGAAGACAACCTGTACTTTCGCCAGGGCGAGTTGGCCACCAACGTGCAGCTCACCGAGCGCATCGTGCGGGTGATTCGCGAGCTCGACATGGAGGTGGCCACGCCGGCCGAGGCGCGCCAGATCATGGGCCTGCCGCGCGTGGGCGCGCCGCGGCCGGAGTTTGCGCCGGGCTGAAGCACGGCGCAACGAAGAAGACAACAAACACAACGAACAGAGACAACCCCATGACCATTCCCCGCACCGCCCTGGCCCTTGCGCTGGGCGCCGCCTTTGCCGCCGTCGGCACGGGCGCCTCGGCCCAGGTGTCCGACGACGTGATCCGCATCGGCTTCATCAGCGACATGTCGGGCCTGTACCGCGACTACGACGGCCCGGCCGGCGCCGAGGCCATTCGCATGGCCATCGCCGACATGGGCGGCGTCATCGACGGCAAGAAGATCGAGCTGCTCACGGCCGACCACCAGAACAAGCCCGACATTGCCGCGGCCAAGGCGCGCGAGTGGTTCGACGTGCAGAAGGTCGACATGCTGATCGGCGGCGTCAACTCCGGCGCGGCCATTGCCATGGCGGGCGTGGCGGCCGACAAGAAAAAGCCGTACGTCGTGGTGGGCTCGGGCGCTTCGAGCCTCACCAACGAGTACTGCTCGCCCTACACGGTGCACTACGCCTACGACACGGTGGCCATGGCGCGCGGCACGGCCAGCGCGGTGGTGAAGGCCGGCGGCAAGAGCTGGTACTTCGTGGCGGCCGACTACGCATTTGGCGCGGCGCTGCAGAACGACGCCACCAAGACGGTGCTGGCCGGCGGCGGCACGGTGGCGGGCTCGGTGAAGCACCCGCTGGGCGCGAGCGATTTTTCGTCGTTCATGCTGCAGGCGCAAAGCTCCAAGGCGCAGGTGCTGGCGCTGGCCAACGCGGGCGGCGACACGGTGAACGCCATCAAGTCGGCGGCGGAGTTCGGCCTGAGCAAGAACATGAAGCTGGCCGGCATGATCATCACCATCAACGACGTGCATGCGCTGGGGCTGAAGACCGCGCAGGGCATGTACCTGACCGACAGCTGGTACTGGAACCAGAGCCCCGAGTCGCGCGAGTGGGCGCGCCGCTTCTTCGACAAGCACAAGCGCATGCCCTCCTCCTTCCACGCCGGCGACTACTCGGCCACGCTGCAGTACCTGCAGGCGGTGAAGGCCGCGGGCAGCGACGACGCCGACAAGGTGATGGCGCAACTGCGCAAGACCAAGTTCAACGACATGTTCGTCAAGGGCGGCTGGCTGCGCGACGACGGGCTGATGGTGCACGACATGCACCTGATGCAGGTGAAGACCCCGGCCGAGTCGAAGGAGCCGTGGGACTACTACAAGGTGGTCGAGCCGATTCGCGGCGAGGCCGCATGGACAACCAAGGCAGAGAGCCGCTGCGCGCGGTGGAAGTCGACATGAGCAGCAGTGCACCTTCTTCTTTTTCTTCGACCGTGAAACGCGTGGCGGTGGTCGGCACCGGCGTGATCGGTGCGAGCTGGGTCGCGTACTTTCTGGCGCACGGCCTGGACGTGAACGCGACAGACCCGTCGCCCGGTGCGGAACAGCGGCTGCGCGAAGCGGTGGCGCAGCACTGGCCGACGCTGGAGCGTTTCGGTCTGGTGGAAGGCGCGTCGCTCGACCGGCTGCGTTTTCACGACAGCCTGGAAGACGCCGTGTCCGTGGCCGACTTCGTGCAGGAGAACGGCCCTGAGCGCATGGACTTCAAGATCGATCTGTTCCGCCGCATGGACGCGGCGGCGCCGCCGGACACCATCCTGGCGTCGAGCTCGTCGGGCCTGGCCATCAGCGGTGTGCAGTCGGGTTGCGCGCACCCGCAGCGCGTGGTGCTGGGGCATCCGTTCAACCCGCCGCATCTGATTCCGCTGGTGGAGGTGATCGGTGGCGCGCAGACGTCGCCCGATGTCATCGCACGCACGATGGCGTTCTACGCGGCCATCGGCAAGCGGCCGATCCATGTGAAGCGCGAGGTCAAGGGCCACATCGCGAACCGGCTGCAGGCGGCGTTGTGGCGCGAGGCCTTTCACCTGGTGAACGAAGGTGTGGCCAGCGTGGCCGACATCGACACTGCCATTGCGCACGGCCCGGGCCTGCGCTGGGCCGTGATGGGCCCGTTCATGAACCTGCACCTGTCGGGTGGCACGGGCGGTATCGCGCATGTGCTCGCGCACCTGGGTGGGCCCATCGAGGACTGGTGGAAGGACCTGGGGGCGCCGCTGATGACTGACGAGCTCAAGCAGAAGGTGGCAGAAGGCGTGGCCGACGAACTGGGCACGCGCCGCACGGCCGACTTGGAATCTGCCCGGGACACCCTGCTGTTAAACCTGATTCGCGCCAAGGCGGATAGCGGCAAGCTCGACTGATTGGGCGCTGTTGTGCGCTCGGTGCCTCGTTCAGGGCGGCGCACACGCCGACGGGGTGCCTTGCTCCGCGAATGTCCCCCGCTTCGCTCCTCCTTTATTTCGCTGCGCAAGGCACCCCATCGACGTGAGCGTTGTTAAGAGCGGTCGTTGATCGTGCGATCACTCAGAGCGTGCCCAAGTGCACAGGGCGTCGGGTGCTCCACGCAGCGAAATAAAGGAGGAGGCCGCAGGCCGGGGGACATTCGCGGAGGGGAGTACCCGGCGGCCTTTGCACG
>NNBV01000843.1_pt1 | contig 52150 bp, 52 predicted proteins | sample 1173771 | NCBI WGS metagenome assembly NNBV01 (sample SAMN07173938, study PRJNA388173) | plant metagenome | isolation source: symbiotic tissue sample KVS11 | place: Norway: Troms, Kvaloya island | reverse complement strand
CCTGCCCCCTCCCAGCCTCCCCCCGGAAGGGGGAGGAGCAAGACCGGCTCAGTCCACGCAGCGCTGGATCTCGACCGTCGAGTGCCGAATCTCCTCGTGCATCGAGAAGCACGCCCGCACCTCGTCGGCCGTGAGCGTGAGCGAATGCGTCACCACGGTCAGTGCGCAGGCATAGGCGTCGCGCCCCACGCGCCACACGTGCAGGTCGGCCACGCGGGTTTCCGACGCGGCCAGCGTCGTTTCGACGCCTTCGCGAATTTCTTCGGTGACGGGGTGGTCCATCTCGCGGTCGAGCAGCACCTTGCCGGTGTCCTTCAGCAGCCCCTTGGCCCACACCGCCACCAGCACCGCGCCGACGATGCCCATCGCCGGGTCGAGCCAGGCCCAGCCGTAGAACCAGCCGCCCAGCAACGCGGCAATGGCCAGCACCGACGTGGCGGCATCGGCCACCACGTGGATGTAGGCGGAGCGCAGGTTCAGGTCGTGGCCGTGTTCGGCCTGCGCATGGTCATGCCCATGGTGGGCGTGGCCATGGTGGTCATGACCATGGTTGTGCCCATGGCCGTGCCCATGGTGGTGATGCGCCCCGCCCAGCAGCCGCGCGCACACCAGGTTGACCACCAGCCCCAGCACCGCCACCGCAATGGCCTCGGGGTAGTGAATGGCCGAGGGCGACCACAACCGCTCGAGCGAGCCCACCACCATCAGCGCCGCGATGCCCAGCAGCACCAGCGCGCTGGCAAAGCCGCCGAGCACCTCGATCTTCCAGGTGCCGAAGGCAAAGCGCGGGTCGCGCGCATAGCGCCGCGCGGCCGCATAGGCAAAGGCGCTCAGGCCGATGGCCAGCGCGTGCGAGCTCATGTGCCAGCCGTCGGCCAGCAGCGCCATGGAGTTGAACCACCAGCCGGCGCCGATTTCCACCACCATCATCACGGCGGTGATCCACATCACCAGGCGCGTGCTGCGCTCGGCCGACGCGGTGTCGGTGCCGAAGTGGTGGTCGTGCTTCCAGGCGCTCAGGTCATGGGTGTGCATGGCAATTCAGTCTCAAAAAAGGTCGGGGCCCTCGACGCGGCCCGACGGCGGCAGCACGCCCAGGTGGCGGTAGGCGGCCAGCGTGGCGATGCGCCCGCGCGGCGTGCGCTGCAGGTAGCCCTGCTGGATGAGGTAGGGCTCGATCACGTCCTCGATGGTGTCGCGCTCTTCGCCGATGCTGGCGGCCACGTTGTCCAGCCCCACGGGGCCGCCGTCGAAGCGGTGGATCACGGCCTCCAGCAGCTTGCGGTCCATCAGGTCGAGGCCTTGCGGATCGACGTCGAGCATGGCCAGCGCCTTGTGCGCGATGTCTTCGGTGATGCGGCCGTTGCCTTTCACCTCGGCGTAGTCGCGCACGCGGCGCAGCAGGCGGTTGGCGATGCGGGGCGTGCCGCGCGAGCGGCGGGCAATCTCGAAGCCGCCGCTTTCGTCGGTCTCCACCTTGAGCAGACGCGCGCTGCGGGTGACGATGAGCGCGAGCTCTTCGGGCGTGTAGAACTCCAGCCGCGCGACGATGCCGAAGCGGTCGCGCAGCGGGTTGGTCAGCATGCCGGCGCGGGTGGTGGCGCCCACCAGCGTGAAGGGCTGCAGGTCGAGCTTGATGCTGCGCGCCGCGGGGCCCTCGCCGATCATGATGTCGATCTGGTAGTCCTCCAGCGCGGGGTACAGGATTTCTTCGACGACCGGGCTGAGCCGGTGGATCTCGTCGATGAACAGCACGTCGTTGGGCTCCAGGTTGGTCAGCAGCGCGGCCAGGTCCTTGGGCTTTTCGAGCACCGGGCCCGAGGTCTGGCGCAGGTTGACGCCCAGTTCGGCCGCGATGATGTGCGACAGCGTGGTCTTGCCCAGGCCGGGCGGTCCGAACAACAGCACGTGGTCGAGGGCTTCCTTGCGCTTGCGCGCGGCGCCGATGAAGATCTCCAGCTGCTCGCGCACCTTGGCCTGGCCGACGTACTCGTCGAGCAGCTTGGGGCGCAAGGCCCGCTCGATGGCTTCCTCGTTGGGCGAGGCGGGCGCTGCGGACACCACACGCGACACCACACGTTGAGGAGCGGGGGCGAAATCGTCGGTCTGGATGGTCATGAGAGGGGTTCTTCGACTACGAGTTTAGTGCCTGCCACACTGGCAGAATGCTTCGGCCGTGTATCCAGCGCCCGTGTATCCAGCCACGGTGTACATCGTGTATCGGGCCATATAACAAACGAGGGGAAGCCAGCACGTGTCCATCTACGAACTGAAGCCGCGTTTCCAGGCGCTGCTGCGCCCGCTGGTGGTTCGCCTCCATGCGATGGGTGTCACGGCCAACCAGGTGACGCTGGCGGCCTGTGTCGTGTCGGTCGCGCTCGGCCTCTGGCTCTTCTTTGCGGCGCCCTCCGTTTGCGCCTTCGCATTCATTCCGCTGTGGATGTTCCTGCGCATGGCCTTCAACGCCATCGACGGCATGCTGGCGCGCGAGCACCATCAGCAAAGCAAGCTGGGCGCCTTTCTCAACGAACTGACCGACGTGGTCTCCGACGCAGCGCTGTACCTGCCCTTTGCACTGGTGGCGCCGTTCAGCGGCTTCTGGGTCGGCACGGTGATCGTGCTGGCCGGCCTGAGCGAATTTGCCGGCGCGCTGGGCCCCACGGTGGGCGCCTCGCGCCGCTACGACGGCCCGCTGGGCAAGAGCGACCGGGCCTTCGTGTTCGGCGCGCTCGGCCTGTACGTGGCGCTGGGCTGGCCGCTGCCGGGCTGGGTCGGCTGGCTGATGCCGCTGCTGGCGGTGCTGGTGGCCTGGACCACGGTCAACCGCATCCGCCGGGCGCTGGCGGAAGCCGAGGCCGCGCCGCGCTGAGCGCCGTGCCGCTGAAAAGATCAACCAATAAAAAACTCACAGGGATTCAATGACAGACACAAACTCAGGCGTCGCACCGAACGACGCGCAGAACGCCACCCCCCGCGTTCCCGAAGAACTTCATTTCAATACCCACGACGGCGAATCGCTGTTCTACCGCCGCTGGCCCGCCACGGGCGCCGTGCGGCGCGGCGCCATCGTGCTGTTCCACCGCGGCCACGAGCACGGCGCGCGCATGGCGCACCTGGTCGACGAGCTGAACCTGCCCGACTTCGACTTCTACGCGTGGGACGCCCGCGGCCACGGCCGCTCGCCCGGCCAGCGCGGCTACAGCCCGAGCTTCGGCACCTCGGTGCGCGACGTGCAGACCTTCGTGCAGCACATCGGCACCGCCCACGGCGTGCCCGAGCACGACATCCACGTGGTGGCGCAGAGCGTGGGCGCGGTGCTGATCGCCACCTGGGCGCACGACTACGCGCCCAAGGTGCGCGGCCTCACGCTGGCCTCGCCAGCCTTCAAGGTGAAGCTGTACGTGCCGTTCGCGCGCGCCGGCCTGGGCCTGATGCACAAGCTGCGCGGCCTGTTCTTCGTCAACAGCTACGTGAAGGCCAAGTTCCTCACGCACGACCCCGCGCGCATTGCCAGCTACGAGAGCGACCCGCTCATCTCGCGCCCCATTGCGGTCAACATTCTGCTGGGCCTGTACGAGGCCGCCGACCGCGTGGTGGCCGACGCCAATGCGATCACGCTGCCGGTGCAGTTGCTGATTTCAGGCGCCGACTGGGTGGTGCACCACAAGCCGCAGCACCAGTTCTTCGAGCGGCTGGGCAGCGCGGTGAAAACCAAGACCGAGCTGCCGGGCTTCTTTCACGACACGCTGGGCGAGAAGGACCGGGCGCCGGCCGTGGCGCAGATCCGCGCGTTCATCCTGCAGCGCTTCGACGAACCCGCCGTGCCGGTCGACCGGCGTGAGGCGCACCTGCGCGGCGACACGGCCGACGAGTCGCGCGCACTGGCCGAGCCGCTGTCGCCGCTGTCGCCGCGCGGCGCCTACTGGGCCATCACGCGGGCCAGCCTGAAGCTGGGCGGCACGATGTCGGACGGCATCAAGCTGGGGCACGACACAGGCTTCGACTCCGGCAGCACGCTCGACTACGTGTACCGCAACCAGCCCAAGGGCAGCTCGGCGCTGGGCCGCTCCATCGACAACACCTACCTGAACTCCATCGGCTGGCGCGGCATTCGCCAGCGCAAGATTCACGTCGAGGAGCTGCTGCGCATCGCCATGGAGCGGCTGGCCGAAATGCACCGCGAGGTGCGCGTGATGGACATCGCCGCCGGGCACGGCCGCTACGTGCTCGACGCGGTGCAGGCCAGCCCGGTGAAGGCCAGCTCGATTCTGCTGCGCGACTACAGCGACATCAACGTGCGCGACGGCCGCGCGCTCATCGCAGAGAAGGGCCTGGAAGACATTGCGCAGTTCGTGCAGGCCGACGCGTTCGACCGCATGAGCCTGGCCACCGTCACGCCGCGGCCCACGCTGGCGGTGGTGTCGGGCCTTTACGAGCTGTTTCCCGACAACGAAATGGTGCGCCGCTCGCTCGCGGGCGTGGGCGACGCGGTGGAAGACAGGGGCTACCTGGTCTACACCGGCCAGCCGTGGCATCCGCAGCTGGAGATGATTGCGCGCGCCCTCACCAGCCACCGCCAGGGCGAAGCCTGGGTGATGCGCCGCCGCACCCAGTACGAGATGGACCAGCTGGTGGAAGAAGCGGGCTTTCGCAAGATCGACCAGCGGGTCGACGAGTGGGGCATCTTCACGGTGTCGCTGGCGGTACGCGTCACCCAATGACCGCTTGGCTGGCACGGCGGCCCTGGAAGCGCGCCGCTCTTTGGCTGGTGTTGCTGGGGCCGCTGTTCTATGCGACCTACGGCTTCGCCAACTGGTGGGCCACCACGCGCGCCCACGTGCCGTCGATGGCTTTCGACTGGGAGCGGCAGGTGCCGTTCTGGCCGTGGACGATCTTTCCGTACTGGACCATCAACGTCTTCTACGCGCTGTCGCTGTTCCTGGCGCGCAGCAAGCACACGCTCGACCGGCATGCGCTGCGGCTGGTCACGGCCACGCTCGTTGCGTGCAGCTGCTTCATTGCGTGGCCGCTGCACTTCAGCTTCGGGCAGCCGCCGGTGGAGGGCGCGCCGGCTTTCTTGTTCAACGCGCTGCGCGGCTTCGACCAGCCGTTCAACCAGGCGCCCTCGCTGCACATTGCGCTGGCGGTGATCCTGTGGGACTGGTACCGGCAGTTCTTGCGCGCGCTGTGGGCGCGGCTGGTGCTGCATGTGTGGGCCTTTGCCATCTGCGCGTCGGTGCTCACGACGTGGCAGCACCACTTCATCGACATTCCGACCGGCGCGCTGCTGGGGCTGTTCTGCGTGTGGCTGTGGCCGCTGGCGCGCGTGGTGTCGATGCCGCGCGCCTGGCGGCTCGCGCACGACGCGCAACGGTGGAAGCTGGCCGGCTTCTATGCCGCGGGCGCACTGCTGTGCCTGGCTGCGGCGCTGTACGGCGGCGGCGTTGCGCTGTGGCTGGCGTGGCCGGCCGCGTCGCTGGCGCTGGTGGCGCTGAACTACGCCGGTTTTGGCGCGCGCGGCTTTCAAATGAACGGCCATGGCCGCATGGGCTGGGCGGCGCGCTGGATGCTTGCGCCCTACCGGCTGGGTGCAGCCGTCAACGCCTGGCTGTGGACGCGCAAGCTGCCGGCCTCTGTCGAGGTGGTGCCCGGCCTGCGGCTGGGCCGCCGGCCGACGCACGCCGAATGGCTGGCCGCCGGCAAGCCACGGGTGGTGAGCCTGTGCGCCGAGCTGCAACTGCCGGCCGGCATGGCGCATGCGCGCTGCGTGCCGCTGCTCGACCTGAGCGTGCCGCCCACGGTGCGGCTGCGGCGCGTGGCGGAGGTCATCGAAGGCCAGCGACGCAGTGCGCAAGGCGCTGCGCCTGGTGCGGAAAGCGCTGCGCCTGGTGCGGAAAGAGCTACGCCTGGTGCGGAAACCGCCACGCACCGTGCCGAAGGCGCTACCGTGTGGGTCTGCTGCGCGCTCGGCTTCTCGCGCAGCGCGGCCGCGTCCATCGCCTGGCTGGGCTGCCATGGCACCGCCGGCGGTGTGGCGCAGGCCGAGGCCGTCGTGCGCCGTGCCCGCCCGCAGACCGTGCTGGGCGACAAATGGCGCGCGGCGCTGAAGCCGCTGAAGCCGCCATCGACGCTGCCGGAGGCAACCCCGCCATGACTGACAACGAACGCGCCACCTGCACCGCGCTGGCCGGCCTGCTGCGTGCCGCCGCGCTGCTGGCCCTCTGGGGCTTTGCGCTCACCGGCATCGCCGCGCTGGTGCTGGCGCTGACGCTGCGCTCGCTCTCGGCCACGTCCGCCATGGCCTTCGGCGCGGTGGTGATCCTGGGCGCGCTGGAGCGCTACTTCGCGTTTCGCCTGCGCTTCGACGAGGCGCTGTTCGACGGCCTCGCGCGTGGCAGCGTTGCCTCGCTGGACGCGCTCGACCAGGCGCTGTCGTCCCTCGGTCTGCGCGAAGCGCCACGGCAACAACAGCAACCACAAGCCCCGCGCGCGCTCGACGACCGCGTGCAGGGCACCCGCCAGCTCATGCAGCGCCACGCCATCGTGGTCGCCTGCCAGAGCGCCATGTTTCTCCTCGCCTTGATGACACAGGATCTCTCTTGACCGCCGAAGACAACAAGAACAACGACAAACCCCGGAGCACCGTGCTGCGGCGCGGGCTCGCCATGGTGGCGGGCAAGCTGATCATCGGCGTGGCCAGCCTGTTGACCGGCGTGCGCGCCATCTGGTCGGGCACCAGCCCCAAGGCCGACCAGACGCTTTACTTCGCCAACCACACCAGCCACGGCGACTTCGTGCTGCTGTGGGCCACGCTGCCGCCCGACCTGCGCGCGCTCACGCGGCCCGTAGCGGGGCAGGACTATTGGGAGGCCTCCAAGCTGCGCAACTTCATCGGCCGCGACGTGTTCAACGCGCTGATGATCCGGCGCGACGGCTCCGGCCAGGGCGGCAACCCGGTCGACCAGATGAAGGAGGCGCTGGAAGGCGGCGACTCGCTCATCATGTTTCCCGAGGGCACCCGCAACACGGGCGAAGACATCCTGCTGCCGCTGAAGAGCGGCCTGTTCCACCTGGCGCGCGCGTGCCCGCACGTGCGGCTGGTGCCGGTGTGGATCGAGAACCTCAAGCGCGTGCTGCCCAAGGGTGTGCTGGTGCCGATTCCGCTGGCCTGCACGGTGCGCTTTGGCGCGCCGCTGGTGCTGGCCGAAGGGGAAGACAAGGTGTCGTTCCTGGCCCGCGCGCGCACGGCGATGCTGGACATGCGGCCGGAGTACGACCGCACCGACGACAACGGCAACGGCAACAACACCGGAACCAGCGGCCAGAACAACCAGAACGGCGGGAGCGCCGCATGATCGAACTCACCCCCTTCGCCTGGACCACCCTGAAGCTCTTCGGTGGCGTCTTCGGCGTGCTGGTGCTGGCCTCCGCCATCGGCGCGCTGCTGAAGTGGCGCGTGGCGCACGGCCAGCCGCATTCGGTGATCGACAACCTCAACTCGCGCGTGAATGCGTGGTGGGTGATGGTGGCGGTCATCGGCATTGCCTTTGCCTTTGGCAAGGGCGGCGTGATCGTGCTGTTCTACCTGATCTCGTTCTACGCGCTGCGCGAGTTCATCAGCCTGGCCTACACGCGGCGCGGTGACCACGGGGCCATTGCGCTGGCGTTCTTCATCGCGCTGCCGGGACAGTACTTCTTGATCTGGATCGACTGGTACGGGCTGTATTCGATCTACATCCCGGTCTACGCCTTTCTGCTGCTGCCCATTCTGGCGGCCCTGAACGGCGACACGCAGCGCTTTCTGGAGCGCACCTCCAAGATCCAGTGGGGGCTGATGGTGTGCGTGTTCTGCATCAGCCACGTGCCGGCGCTGCTCACGCTGCAGATTCCGGGCTTCGAGGGCCGCAACCTGCTGCTGATCGCGTTCCTGGTGATCGTGGTGCAGGGCAGCGACGTGCTGCAGTACGTGTGGGGCAAGCTGTTCGGCAAGCGCAAGGTGGCGCCCGAGCTGTCGCCCTCCAAGACCTGGGAAGGCCTGATCGGCGGCGTAGCCAGCGCCACCGCGCTGGGCGCCGCGCTGTACTGGGCCACGCCGTTCAACCCGTGGCAGGCCGCGCTGATGGCGCTCACCATCTGCCTGATGGGCTTCTTCGGCGGGCTCGTGATGTCGGCCATCAAGCGCGACCGCGGCGTGAAGGACTGGGGCTCGATGATCGAAGGCCACGGCGGCATGCTCGACCGGCTGGACTCGGTGATCTTCGCGGCGCCCATCTACTTTCACGCGCTGCGCTATTGGTGGGTGCCTTGAGCACCGGGCGCGTTCGGCACGACGCGCCGCTCGGATGCGCCGCTCGGACGCGCCGCTCGAATGCGCCGCTCGAATGCGCCGGCGCGGCCGTCGAAGACGGCTGCCCCTGAGCGCGGGGCTCAGTCGTTCTCGTCCATCTCCTTCGAACGCCCGAGCACGAAGCCGACGATCAGCCCCACGGTGCCGAAACCGATCGCGCCCCAGAGGCTCAGAAAGGTAAAGGCGTTGTAGCGGCCCGGGTTCTGCGCCAGCGCCGCCACCAGCTCGGGTTCGTCGAAGCCGCCCAGGTGCCGCGCAGCAGCAAAGTCGAAGGCCGCAGAGCCCAGAAAGTTGAGCGTGAGCAGCATCGGCACCACGAACAGCAACGGAAACCACGCGCCGCGCACCTTGCGCCACTGCAGCAGCAGCGCAAGCACGTACAAGGCCACGCCCACGCCGATCAGCCCCAGCACGAAGCGGTTGCGCGCCAGGGGCAGCAGCCAGGGCCAGACCCATTGCAGCGGATACAGCGGCCACTCCGCCTGCGGCGCAAAGCCGCCCGGCCGCGCAAAGGCCTGCCAGCCAAACGCGATCGTGGCCCGCCCGACGAGCGCGGACGCGCACGCCACGACGGCGGTGCTCAGGCAGGCGATGCGCAGCCCGGACGAGCGGGGCGACGACAGCATGTAAGGCGGCAGCGTCGGCGTGCGCGCCATGCCGTGCCGCCAGCGCTTGACGCTCACGGTGACCGACGGAGCGGGCGGCACCGTCAGCTCACCGCGCACCAGCCAGTCGACGACGAAGACGGCGATGGCCCACGCCATGGTGGCCGTGAGCCAGGCGCAGGCGCCCGGCATGTCGACGAAGCCGCCGGGTGTGAACATCGGCAGGTTGCCGTACACCAGCCCGGCCGTGCCGTAGGCCAGCAGGATGGGCACGCAACCCACCAGCGCCGCGCGAACCAGCCATTCGTCGCTGCCCGCGGACGGATGGCGCAGCGCCTCGATGCGCGACCACGTGCCGCGCAGGCTCATCGGGCCAGCGACTTCAGCGCCAGCTTGATGCCGTCGCTCACGCTCGCGTCCTTGGGCAGCGCCTTCAGCGCCAGCGCGGCTTCCTTGTCGCTGTAGCCCAGCGCAATCAGCGCCTGCAGGATGTCGGCCTGCGCGTCGGAGGCGGCATGCGCGGGCAGGCCGAGGTCGGCGCCCAGCTTGCCCTTGAGCTCCAGCAGCAGCCGCTCGGCGGTCTTCTTGCCGATGCCCGGAATCTTGACGAGCCGGCCCAGCTCCTGCGTGGTGATGGCCTGCGACAGTTCGGCCACGCTCATGCCCGACAGCAGGCCCAGCGCGGTGCGCGGCCCCACGCCGGTGATCTTGATGAGCTGGCGGAAGGCCCCGCGCTCTTCTGATGTGCCGAAGCCGTAGAGAATCTGCGCGTCCTCGCGCACCACGAAGTGCGTGAGCAGCGACACGCGCTCGCCGGTGGCAGGCAGGTTGTAGAACGTGCTCATGGGCACGTCGACCTCGTAGCCGACCCCGTTGCAGTCCACAACCACCTGGGGTGGATTGCGCTCGGCCAGCGTGCCGGTCAGTTTGCCTATCATGGGTGCCCTTTTTCCTTGAAATGTCCGGCGTGATTCTGCGACACACCTTTACCCCCCTGAACAACTCGCGCCTGGGCCACCTGTGCGGCCCCGTGGACGCGCACCTGCGCCGCATCGAGGAAGCCCTGGGCGTGAAGATCGCCCACCGCCACGAGCAGTTCAAGGTGGACGGCCCCAAGGCCACCGCGCAGCGCGCCATGGACGTGCTGCAGGCGCTCTACGAGATCGCGCAGCGGGCCATCGACCCGGCCGTGGTGCAGCTCACGCTGGCCGGCGACGGCTCGATGACCGAGGGCGACGACGACGCGGCCATGCTGGTCACCCGCCGCCCCGACCTGCGCGCGCGCACGCCCACGCAGGCGGCCTACCTGGACAACATCGCCAAGCACGACATCACGTTCGGCATCGGCCCGGCGGGCACGGGCAAGACCTATCTGGCGGTGGCCTGTGCGGTCGATGCGCTGGAGCGCGCGGCGGTGCAGCGCATCGTGCTGACGCGTCCGGCGGTGGAAGCGGGCGAGCGCTTGGGCTTTTTGCCGGGCGACCTGACGCAGAAGGTCGACCCGTACCTGCGCCCGCTGTATGACGCGCTGTACGACCTGATGGGTTACGAGAAGGTGCAGAAGGCGTTCGAGCGCAACGCGCTGGAGATTGCGCCGCTGGCGTTCATGCGCGGGCGCACGTTGAACAACGCATTCGTGATCCTGGACGAAGCGCAGAACACGACGCCGGAGCAGATGAAGATGTTCCTCACGCGCATCGGCTTCGGCGCCCGCGCGGTGGTGACGGGCGATGTGAGCCAGATCGACCTGCCCAAGCAGCAGCTCAGCGGGCTGATCGACGCGGAGCGCGTGCTCAAGCGGGTGAGCGGCATTGCCATGACGCACTTCACCAGCGCGGACGTGGTGCGCCACCCGCTGGTGGCGAAGATCGTCGATGCGTATGACGGGCAGCGCAAGCGGGCTGCGGGGCACTAGGGTGCGGCTCTTGGATCTTGTCGTTGTGCGTGAGATGGGCCGTTGTTCAGGGCGCGCCCACGCCGACGGGGTACCTTGCTCCGCGAATGTCCCCCGGGGCTTCGCCCCTCCTCCTTTATTTCGCTGCGCAAGGCACCCCATCGGCGTGTGCGTCATGCGGAGCGGTCGTTGATCGTGCGAGCGCACAGAGCGTGCCTTGGTGCACAGGGCGTCGGGTACTCCCCGCAGCGAAATAAAGGGGGAGGCCGCAGGCCGGAGGACATTCGCGGAGGGGAGTACCCGGCGGCCTGTGCACACGCCCTGAACGACCCGAACGACCCAACCTCAAAACCAGACAACACACGACGGAGCCAATGACATGGCCATGCCTGCACTTTCCCTCTCCCTGCAGTTCGGCCGCTTCAAGGGCGTGGAACGCCACCGCGCCGCCCTGCCCCGCCACAGCGTCACGCGCTGGATTCGGCATGCGCTGGACATCGACGGTGAAATTACCGTGCGCATCGTCGACGCCGAAGAAGGCCAACGCCTGAACCGCGAGTTCCGTGGCAAGGACTACGCCACCAACGTGCTCACCTTCGACTATGCGCAAAGCCCGCTCGTGATGGCCGACCTGGTGCTGTGCGCACCGGTGGTGGCGCGCGAAGCGAAGGAAAACCGCAAGACCCTGGCCCACCACTACGCCCACCTGCTGGTGCACGGCACCCTGCACGCACAAGGCTGGGACCACGAAACCAGCGAAGCCGACGCCGACGAAATGGAAGCGTACGAAGTCGAGATCCTGGCGGAAATGGGCATCCGCAGCCCCTATTGAGCTGCCCGGCTGCCGAGCTGCGCAGATGCCGCGCCTGCGACGCCTACCCCGTCATCTGCAGCGGAATGGTGACCGGCCCGTCGTTCAGCAGGTGCACCTGCATGTCGGCGCCGAACTCGCCGGTGGCCACCACCGGGTGCGCGGCGCGCGCCTGGGCCACGAAGTAGTCATAGAGACGGCGGCCCTCGTCGGGCGGCGCGGCCTGGGTGAAGCTGGGGCGGTTGCCGCCGCTCACGTCGGCCGCCAGCGTGAACTGGCTCACCACCAGCAGGCCACCGCCGATGTCTTGCACGCTGCGGTTCATCTTGCCGGCGTCGTCCGAAAAGATGCGCAGCTTCAGGATCTTGGCGAGCATGCGCTCGGCCAGCGCATCGACGTCGCCGCGCTCGGCGCACAGCAGCACGAGCAGGCCGGCGTCGATGGCGCCGACGGTGCGCCCGGCAATGTCGACACGTGCATGGGCAACGCGCTGGAGAACGGCTTTCATAGGGGGTGGGGCTCGCCGCTTTGGTTGGCGCGCGCTTCCATGGTCAGGGGCAAAAGCTGAATGGTGACGCGCAGGCCGGGCACGGCGTTCATCAGGGCCTGTTCGAGCTGGTCGCGCATGTCGGCGGCGTGCTGCAGCGTCCACTCGCCGGGCACGTGCATGTGCAGATCGGCAAAGCGGCGCTGGCCGGCGCTGCGGGTCACCATGTCGTCGAAGCGAAGCCGCGCGCCTTCGGGCATGCGGGCGGCAAAGTCGCCAAGGGTCGCCCGCACGGTGGCCAGGGTCTCGGGGTCGAGGGCCTCGTCCATCAGGCCCTGCGACGAGCGCCACACCAGCTTGACGCCCTCGCGCACGATGTTCAGCGCCACGCCGATGGCCAGCAGCGGGTCGAGCCAGAGCCAGCCGCTGAGCTGCACGCCGACGATGCCGATCACCACCGCGGCCGAGGTCCACACGTCGGTCATGAGGTGGCGGCCGTCGGCCTCCAGCGCGATGGAGCGGTGCTCGCGGGCCGCGCGGAACAGCACGACGGCCAGCGCCGCGTTGAAGCCCGAGCTGAGCACCGACAGCGCCAGCCCCCAGCCCAGTTGCTCCAGCGGCTGCGGCGCCATCAGCCGCTGCACCGAGACCCAGAGGATCGCGATGGCCGCGCCCACGATCAGGATGCCTTCGAAGCCGGAGGAGAAATACTCGGCCTTGTGGTGGCCGTAGGGATGCTCGTCGTCGGCGGGCCGCTCGGCGATGGTCACCATGGCCAGTGCGAACATGGCGCTGGCCAGGTTGACGAAAGACTCCATGGCGTCCGAAATGAGGCCCATGGAATTGGTGAGGTAGCCTGCGTAGCCTTTGAGCAGAATGGTCAGCAGCGCGACCGCCACGGAAATGCGGAGCAGCGCCTTGGGGGTAAACGTCATGCGAATACGTGGAAAATTAGGCAAATAGCCACATCAAAAGCGGCAATAGGCCGCAGGAATCGCTTGAATTATCGGTGCCGTGACCATATGTAACGCCTTCGCATTAACATTTCTGACCATTGCGAAACATTCATTCGCAGAGAACCAGATCCAGATGATGAACAAACTCGTGATCGCCCTGTGCGGCCTTGCCATTGTGGGCGCGGCCGGCCTGGCCCAGGCGCAGACGCCGGCCGCCGCGCCGCTTGCTCCCGCACTTCCAGCTGCTTCGGCCGCAGCCGCCAAGGCCGACCCGCAGGCCGGTTTCGTGAAGTCGGTGCGGGGCAACGTGCAACTGCTCAACGGCTCCGGCGCCACGCGCGCGGCCGCCCCGGGCGACGCCATCGGCGCGGTCGACCGCATCGTGACCGGCCCCGATTCGTCCGCCGCCGTGGTGCTGCGCGACGACACCACGCTGATCGTCGGCCCCTCGTCGCAGCTGGACCTGAAAGAGTTCCACTTCGACGGCACCACGCACGAAGGCGGCATGCTGGTGTCGCTGCTGCGCGGCTCGATGCGCATGATCACCGGCCTGATCGGCAAGACCAACCCCGACGCGGTGCGGGTCGAGACGCAGACGGCGACCATCGGCATTCGCGGCACCGACTTCATCGTGCAGGCGGACGGCCAGCCATGAAGATCACTTTTCGCCACTCGGGCCTGTTGGCGGCAGCGCTGACCGCCCTGCTCCTTGCGGCATGCTCCACGCCCGGCACCCGGGTGGTGCTGCTGCCACAGGCCGACGGCAAGCCCTCCGCCGTGGTGGTGCGCTCCAAGGACGGGGAAGAACTGCTCTCCAAGCCCTACCAGCGCGCCACGGCCGCGGTGGGCGCCCGCGGTGCCCCGGTGGTCGACCAGGCCGACGCGGCCAAGGTGCAGGCCGACAACAAGCCGCTGTTCGACATGCGCCCGCCGCTGCCGCAGCGCTACACGGTGTATTTCGAGCTGGGCGGCACCACGCTGACGGCCACCTCGCAGCAGATCTTGACGGAGGCCACGGCCGCGGCGCTGGCGCGCAGCGGCAGCGACATCGTGGTGACGGGCCACACCGACACCAAGGGCAGCGGCGAGCAGAACGACCTGCTGTCGCGCCGCCGGGCACAGGAAGTGGCCCAGCTCTTCATCGAACGCCAGTTTCCGGCCAGGCGCATCGAAGCCGTGGGCCGTGGCGAGCGCGATCTGGCCGTGCCGACCGCCGACGAGGTGGACGAGCCGCGCAACCGGCGCGTCACCATCGAGGTGCGCTGATCGGCCTTCACGGCTTTGCCGGCTTTGCCGGCCGGCAGGTTCAGCTCAGCGTCACGCGAGCGAACTTGCGCTTGCCGACCTGCACCACGTAGGTCCCGGCGGGCAGCTTCAGCGCCTTGTCGCTGATGACGCTTGAATCCACCCGCACGCCGCCGCCTTCGATCAGCCGGTTGCCGTCGCCTGCCGACGCCGCCAGGTTCGCCTGCTTCAGCAGCTGGGCAATGCCCAGCGGGGCGCCGGACAGCGACACCTCGGGAATCTCGTCCGGCACGCCGCCCTTGCTGCGGTTGATGAAGTCTTGCTCGGCCGCTTCGGCCGCCGCCGCGCTGTGGAAGCGGGCGGTGATTTCCTTGGCCAGCGCCACCTTGGCGTCCTTCGGGTTGCGGCCACCGGCAATCTCGGCCTTCAGCGCGGCGATCTGCTCCAGCGACTGAAAGCTCAGCAGCGTGTACCAGCGCCACATCAGGTCGTCGGAAATCGACAGCACCTTGGCGAACATGGTGTTGGCCTCTTCACTGATGCCGATGTAGTTGTTCTTGCTCTTGGACATCTTCTCGACGCCGTCGAGCCCCTCCAGCAGCGGCATGGTGAGGATGCACTGCGGCTCCTGCCCGTACTCCTGCTGCAGATGGCGCCCCACGAGCAGGTTGAACTTCTGGTCGGTGCCGCCCAGCTCCAGGTCGCTCTTGAGCGCCACCGAGTCGTAGCCCTGCATCAGCGGGTACAGGAATTCGTGCACCGAGATCGACTGGCCGGCCTTGAAACGCTTGGTGAAGTCGTCGCGCTCCATCATGCGGGCCACCGTGTACTTGGCGGCCAGCTGGATCATGCCGCGCGCGCCCAGCGGGTCGCTCCACTCGGAGTTGTAGCGAATCTCTGTCTTCTCGGGGTCCAGCACCAGGCTGGCCTGCTTGTAGTAAGTCTGGGCGTTGGCCTCGATCTGCTCGCGGGTGAGCGGCGGGCGGGTGTTGTTGCGCCCGGAGGGGTCGCCGATGGTGCTGGTGAAGTCGCCGATCAGAAAGATCACCCGGTGTCCCAGGTCCTGCAGCTGGCGCATCTTGTTCAACACCACGGTGTGGCCGATGTGGATGTCCGGTGCCGTCGGGTCCAGGCCCAGCTTGATGCGCAGCGGGGTCCCGGTGGCTTCGGAGCGCTGCAGCTTGCGCACCCATTCGTCCTTCGGCAGCAGCTCGTCAGCCCCTCGGAGGGATATTTCGAGCGCACGTCCTACACTATTCGAGAGGGCCGTGGATGTAACAGATTCGGCGTTCATGGGCTTTTTTTGCTGAGATTTGGGGTGCCGAAGCTATACTCAGCCCGACTTTTCAAGCGCCGAATTCTAAGCGGCGCTTCTTCCGCACCGTCTCTGCCGCCCCGAACGTACCGGGCCTTGCAGCACGGTTTTGCAGAACCTGAGCTGGAATTCAAAGTTTGATCAACGGCATTCTTGCCGCCGAGGAGCTTCTTGCTTCTCGCGTGGCCTATACATTCCGCACGTACCCCAAGCAGATCACCGCGCTCATCGCGGCGGCGCTGCTGAGCGCCGGAACCCTCGCGGTGGCATCGCTCGGTCCGGACGCGTCCGACCTGCCGGTCCACCAGATCCTCGAAGCCACCGCCCCCGTGTCGTTCGCCGACCAGGGCGCCGCGCTGGAAAACTTCAGCTTCACGCTGTTTCGCACCGACGTCACCCGCTCCAGCGACACGGCCGAAGCCCTGCTGAAGCGCCTGGGCATCGCCGACCCCGCCGCCACCGCCTTCGTGCGCGGCAGCGCGGAAGCCCGCAACGCTCTGTTTTCGCGCGCCGGGCGCACCGTGACCGTCGAGGCCACGCAGGAAAACCAGCTCAACAAGCTCAGCGCCCGCTGGATTCCAGACGGCGACGGCGGCTTCAAGCGCTTCGTCATCCAGCGCACGCCCACCGGCTTTGCCGGCGTGACCGAGCGCGACGCCCTCACGCCGGGCACGCGCCTGGCCAGCGGCACCATTCGCACTTCGCTGTTCGCAGCCACCGACGACTCGCGCATTCCCGACGCGGTGGCCAGCCAGTTGGCGGACATCTTCGCGGGCGACGTCGACGTGCGCGCCCTGCGCAAGGGCGACCGCTTTGCCGTGGTCTACGAAACCCTGGAAGCCGACGGGCAGGCGCTGCGCAGCGGCCGCGTGCTGTCGGCCGAGTTCGAGAACAACGGCAAGATCCACCAGGCCGTGTGGTTCCAGCCCCCCGGCGCGAACCAGAAGGGCAGCTACTACCGCCCGAACGGCGACAGCCTGCGCAAGGCCTACCTGGCGACGCCGGTCGAGTTCTCGCGCGTGTCCAGCGGCTTCGCGATGCGCATGCACCCGATTCTGAACAGCTGGCGCCAGCACAACGGCATCGACTACGCGGCGCCCACGGGCACCTCGGTGCGCTCGGTCGGTGACGGCACGGTCGACTTTGCCGGCACGCAGAACGGCTACGGCAACATCATCATCATCAACCACCGCAACAACCAGCAGACGGCGTACGCGCACCTGAGCCGCGTCGACGTCAAGGCCGGCCAGAGCGTGAGCCAGGGCCAGGCCATCGGCGCGGTGGGCTCCACCGGCTGGGCCACCGGCCCGCACCTGCACTTCGAATTCCGCGTGGGCGGCGTCTACCAGGACCCGGCCTCCATCGCGCAAGAAGGCGGCGCCCCCATCACCGCGGCCCTGCGCCCGGCGTTCGAACGCATCGCCGTGGGCGCCCGCACCGAGCTGGCCGCCGCGTTCTCGGTCATCCAGGCCAGCGCCGACTGACCGCGTCGCGCGGCCCTCGCATCTCGACCTGATCCAGGGATGGCCGCCGACCTCCCCCCGCTGTTCATCGGCCTGATGTCGGGCACCTCGCTCGACGGCGTGGACGGCGTGCTCGCCGACTTCTCCGACGGCCGCATCGCGGTGAAGGCGTACGCCACGGCCGGGTTTCCCGTGTCGCTGCGTACCGAACTGCTGGCCCTGAATACCCCGGGCGACAACGAACTGCACCGCGCCGCACTGGCCGGCAACGGGCTGGCCCGGGCCTACGCCGGCGTGGTTGCGCAGTTGCTGGCCGACAGCGGCACCGACGCCGGCGCCATCACCGCCATCGGCGCGCACGGCCAGACGGTGCGCCACCGGCCGCTCGAGTTCGACGAGGTCGGCTACACGCTGCAGCTCCACAACCCGTCCCTGCTGGCCGAGCTGACCGGCATCGACGTGGTCGGCGACTTTCGCAGCCGCGACCTCGCGGCCGGCGGCCAGGGCGCGCCGTTGGTGCCGGCCTTTCACCGCGCCCTGTTCGCACGGCCCGGCGAGAGCGTCGCCGTGTTGAACATCGGCGGCATTTCGAACCTGAGCCTGCTGCCAGCCACCGATGCGCCCGACGGCGCCGTGGTGCTCGGCTTCGACTGCGGCCCCGGCAACGCGCTGATGGACCACTGGTGCCAGACCTACCAGGGCCAGCCTTTCGACCGCGGCGGCCAGTGGGCCGCCAGCGGGCGCGTGCTGCCCGAGCTGCTGTCGCTGCTGCTGGCCGACGCCTACTTCGCCAAGGCACCGCCCAAGAGCACCGGGCGCGACCTGTTCAACCCGACCTGGCTGGCCGCGCAGCTCGGCACCGCGGCGATGGACCCCGCCGATGTGCAGGCCACGCTGACCGAATTGACCGCCCACGCTTGTGCGGCGGACGTGTCCCGCTACGGAAAAGACAGCAAGCTGCTGATCGTCTGTGGCGGCGGTGCACTCAACGACCACCTGCTCGGCCGCCTGCGCGCACTGCTACCCGGCGTGGACGTGGTGGCGTCGACCGACCATGGCCTGCCGCCGCAGCAGGTCGAGGCCGCGGCTTTCGCCTGGCTGGCCCGCGCCACGGTGCGGCGCGAGCCGGGCAACCTGGCCAGCGTGACCGGCGCGCGCGGCGCGCGGGTGCTGGGCGCGATCTACCCCGCCTGAGCCGGGCCCGGCTCAGCCCTGGCCGGAGACTTCCGGCTGCGCGGGGTGCGCCGCGCGCACTTCCGACGGCAAGTGCCAGAAGATCAGCGCCGAAGCCACCGTGATCAGCCCCATGCTGGCGAACGTCGCCTGGAACGCGTCCAGCGTGTGCGCGGGCGAGTCGGTGCCGAAGATGCCGTTGTAGCCCGCCAGCGCGGCACCCGCGGCGGCCACGCCCAGGCTCATGGCCAGCATCTGCACCATCGACAGCAGGCTGTTGCCGCTGCTGGCCATGCTGCCGTCCAGGTCCTTCAGCGTGATGGTGTTCATGGCCGTGAACTGCAGCGAGTTGACCGCGCCGAAGGCCAGCAGTTGCAGCACGTGCAGCGCCATGGGCTGACCCGGCGCCGTGAGGCCGAAGCTGGCCATGGTGCAGCCCACGAGCACCGTGTTGACCACCAGCACCCGGCGGTAGCCGTGGCGCGTGATCAGCGGCGTGGCGAAACGCTTCATGGCCATGCCGGCCAGCGCGATCGGCAGCATCATCAGCCCGGCACGCACCGGCGAATAGCCCATCGACACCTGCAGCAGCAGCGGCACCAAAAAAGGCATGCAGCTGCTGCCCAGGCGCGAGAACAGGTTGCCGATGAGGCCGATGCTCAGCGTCTGCACATGAAAGAGCGACGGCGCGAACAGCGGCTCCGGCGTTCGCGAGGCGCGCAGCCAATAGGCCACGATGCTGGCAAAGCCGAAGATCAACATCACCATCACCCCGCCCTGGCGCAAGCCCACGCCGTCGAGCGACAGCGAAATGGCCACCATGCCGAAGGCCAGCATGGCGTAGCCCACGCTGTCGAAGCGCTTGAGGACGGCGCCGCGCAGGTCGGGCATGTACTTGAGCGTGGCAATGCAGCCCAGCAGGCCGACCGGCACGTTGATCAGGAAGATCCAGTGCCACGAGGCGTATTGCACCAGCCAGCCGCCCAGCGTGGGCCCCAGCAGCGGGCCGATCAGGCCGGGGATGGCCACGAAGCTCATGGCCTGCAGGAACTCCCCGCGCGGCACCGTGCGCAGCAGCGCCAGGCGCCCCACGGGCAACAGCAATGCACCGCCCAGCCCCTGCACCACCCGCGCGGCCACCAGTTGCCCCAGGCCGTGCGACAGCGCGCACAGCACCGAACCGGCCGCGAACAGCACGATGGCGCTGAAGAAGATGCGCCGCGTGCCGAAGCGGTCGGCGATCCACCCCGAGGCTGGGATCAGCATCGCCATGGTGAGCGCATAGGCCACCACCACCGACTGCATGCGCAGCGGGCTTTCGCCCAGGCTCGCGGCCATTGCCGGCAGCGCCGTGTTGATGATGGTGGCGTCGAGCGTCTGCATGAAGAAGCCGACGGCCACGAGCCACAGCAGGCTCTTGCGCACGGGGTCGAAAGGCAGGGCGGGGGTTTCAGCCTCGGAGGTCATGGGCAAGCGAGCAAAAAGAAACGGGAACGAAAAAGCCGCCCGGAGGCGGCTTTCTGGGGAGGCTGGGTGAGCAGCATCCGGGCAATCAGGCCGAGAAGCTCGATCCGCAGCCACAGGTGCTGGTGGCGTTCGGGTTCTTGATGACGAACTGGGCGCCTTGCAGGTCTTCCTTGTAGTCGATCTCGGCGCCGACCAGGTATTGGTAGCTCATGGCGTCGATCAGCAACGAGACGCCGTTCTTGGTCATGGTGGTGTCGTCTTCGTTCGTGATTTCATCGAACGTGAAGCCGTACTGGAAGCCGGAGCAACCGCCACCCTGCACGAACACGCGCAGCTTCAGGTCGGGGTTGCCTTCTTCGGCGATCAGGTCGGCCACCTTGGCTGCCGCACTGTCGGTGAAGACAATGGGCTCTGGCATCTGGGTCTGGATGTTTTCGGCTACGGCGCTCATGGGGTAATCACTCCTTGGGGCCGAACAAGCGGCCAATGGAACCAATGCTACTGCAATGCCGCAATGTCGGCAGGTGGGGTGTGGCGTGCACCCCAATGCAAGTGGGGTCGAAGGCGGCCTCTGCAACGAAAAAGCAGCTCGAAGGCGGCCTTCCAACGAAAAAGCCGCCCGAAGGCGGCTTTGGGTTCGCAGTGAACAGATCAGCGCTTGCTGAACTGCTTGCGGCGACGGGCGGAGTGCAGACCGACCTTCTTACGTTCGACTTCACGCGCATCGCGCGTCACGAAGCCGGCTTGGCTCAGCACGGGCTTGAGCGTTGCGTCGTAGTCGATCAGCGCACGGGTGATGCCGTGGCGCGTGGCGCCGGCCTGACCCGATTCGCCGCCGCCGTTCACGTTGACCATCACGTCGAAAGCTTCGAGGTTGTTGGTCAGCGCGAGAGGCTGCTTGGCGATCATGATCGAGGTTTCACGGCCGAAGAACTCTTGGATGTCCTTGCCGTTGACCGTGATCTTGCCGGTGCCTTTTTTCAGAAACACACGGGCGACGCTGGATTTGCGACGGCCGGTGCCATTGTTCCATTCACCAATCATTCTCAAGGCTCCTTAGAGTTCCAGCACTTTAGGCTGTTGGGCGGTATGCGGGTGCTCTGCACCACCGTACACCTTGAGTTTCTTGATCATCGCGTAGCCAAGGGGACCCTTGGGCAGCATGCCCTTGACGGCCTTTTCCAGGGCACGGCCCGGGAACTTGGATTGCATGTCGCGGAAGTTGGTAGCACTGATGCCGCCCGGGTAGCCCGAGTGACGGTAGTACACCTTGTCGATGGACTTGGCGCCGGTGACGCGCAGTTGCGCGGCATTGATGATGACGATGAAGTCACCGGTATCGACGTGAGGCGTGTAAATGGCCTTGTGTTTGCCGCGCAAACGGAGAGCAACTTCGCTGGCTACTCGTCCGAGGACCTTGTCGGTCGCGTCAATCACAAACCACTCGTGCGTCACGTCAGCGGGCTTGGCGCTGAACGTTTTGGTCATGAGTTTTTCTCTTTGAAGAGGGTTTGGCGAGCCCTTTTCCACGGTCGGCGTTCCTCTGGTGGGAATCTCTTAGGTGGGTGAAAGTCTTCGCCGCGGGGCTACAAAACGCTGCGAAGCCCTCGATTATATGAAGAATCGGCCAATCGACCAATTTCCGCGAAAATCAGCGCTGGATGCGGACCAGCTCCAGGCTCTCGTTGCTCGAGGAAATGCCTCGCTGGAACGCGCCTTCGAAGCGCACGATGCGGCGCAACTCGGGGCTGTACCAGGCGGCGCCCTGAAAGCGGGACGTGGCGCTGGCCAGCGGGGCGCTCGCGCTGGAGGCATAGATCCAGCCCTCGTAAACGATGCGAAGCACCTGGAGTTCGGTCCCGTCCACGCGCATCGGCTCCGGGCGGCCCACCGTGGCCGTCAGTTCATGCCGCTGCCGCTCGCCGGACGCAGGCGTGTAGTCGACCTGCCAGCGCATGCCCGGCACGAGGTTCTGACGCGCCCAGCCGCCGGGCGGCGAGGACTGGTCGAACACGCCGCCGGCCGGGGAAGTGACCGACACCACTTGCCCGTCGGTCCGCTCGACCTTGCCGCCGCCGTTGAAGACGATCTCGTCGCCGTCGATCCGGTCCACCCGGTAGATCACCGTCGAGCGCGAACCCGTCAGCTTGTCGGTGCGCGCATATTCGAGCGCGTCACCGCGCCGCAGGGGCTCGGTCAAGGCCATGCCGCCAGCCCCGTCGGCCCTGCTCGCAGTACGCGCTGTGAGAGCGGTGCTCGCGGGCTCGCTGGCCCGGGCTTCGAGGACGGCCTTGGCCCGCGCCGGCAGTTCGTGCAGAAATTCGACCGGTATCGCGAAGTTCAGGCTGCCGCCGTCGCGCGCGGCAAAGCTCGTGATGCCGAGCAGGCGCCCTTCGCTGTCGAACAGGCCGCCCCCGCTCGAACCGGCCGAAATGGCAGCGGTGGTCTGCAGCAGCCGCGCTTCGGTCTCGCCGCCGCGCAGGCCCGACAGAATGCCTTCGCTGAGCGTGTTTTCCAGGCCGCGCGGATTGCCGATGGCATACACCCGTTGCCCCACGCGCGCGCTGCCCGCGGGCGCCAGCACCACCGGCGGCGCGGCAAAGTTGGCCACCTTGATCTGGCACAGGTCGCGCGCCGGGTCCGGGAACTCCAGCGTCGCGCCGTAGGTGACGTTGTCCTGCTTCACGACGAAGCTGCCTGCCTTGGCGAGCACGTGGCAGTTGGTCACCAGGCGCCCGGGGGCGATCACCACGGCGCTGCCGGCGCGCAGGGGGCGCTCTTGCGCGTCGAAGGTGCGAACCGCCCAGACACTGCCGGAGACCTTGCTGAACAGCGCGTCCGGCTCCAGCGCCATGGCCGCGCCCGCAGCCGATGCCGCTGCAAGAAACAGCGGCACTGCGCGCCACGCCGAAGCTTTCATGCGCCTCCTCACGGCTTGGCCGGCAGCAAGCCCCGCAGGTCGTCCATCGACACGCGCGCGTCGGACCGGGGTTGGGGCACAAGCACGGGCGGCGGCACAGGCGCGGCCCTGACCCCAACTTCGGGCGCAGCCACCCCGCGGGGCTGTTCCGGCCGCGCTGCCGCAACGGCCACCTCGGTCGTGCCAAGCCGCACACCGGCCATCGCCTCGTCGCCGGTCTGGGAACTGCGGTCGAAATTGCGCACCTCGCCGAAAACCAGCCGCATCCAGCTCGGGTAGTTGAAGCCCGCGCCGGTGCCTGAATCGATGGCCGCGCCAATCACGCCGCCTATCAGGATGTTCCCGACCATGCCCACGTTGGCGCGCGAAACGGCCTGTCCGCTGGCGGGCGCCTGGCCCGGCTGGGTGCACTCGATGGCCAGGTTGGCGCCGGAGCGTCGAACCGGAACACTGTCGCCCGAACGCATCACGGTGTCGTTACGATCGTTGGTCACCAGGCATCTGGCGCCTTTGACCACCTCGCCGGCGGGCGTGAGGGTCTCGATCTTCACGGTTTGCGTGGTGCCGTTCGTGACCGATGCGCAGCCCGTCAAAATAGACAGAACGCCCGCGCCGACGCACAGGCCCCAAAATCGCCATCCGGCTGCTCGCATCTGCATCCTCTTTTTTTGTAAATCGATGTTTCGGCGCGTGAGTCTAGCGCCCTCCATCCCACTCTTCAGGCCCATTCCTCATGTTCAGTTACCGCCACGCCTTCCATGCCGGCAACCACGCCGACGTGCTCAAGCACACGGTCCTGATTGCCACGCTTGAGCACATGCTTGAAAAAGACGCCGCCCTGACCGTCGTCGACACCCACGCGGGCGCCGGCCTGTACCGCCTCGACGGCGACTACGCGGGCACCAGCGGCGAAGCAGCCGAAGGCATCCTTCGCCTTCTCGCAGGCAAGAAAGCGCCCACCGCGCCTGTTGCGCCCGGCGCCGCCGCCAAGTCCGCCGGCAAAAAAGCCGCCCCCGAAGCCGAAGCGCCGCTCGCCGACGCCATCGCGCGCTACCTGGAGGTGATTCACGACTTCAACCCCAACGGCGGCGCCCGCGTCTACCCCGGCTCGCCGTTCATCGTGCAGCACCTGCTGCGCGACCACGACAAGCTCAAGCTGTTCGAGCTGCACCCCACCGACGGCCGCACGCTGAGCGCCAACATCGCCCAGCTCGAGGCCGGCCGGCAGATCGCGGTGCTGAATGAAGACGGCTTCGGCAGCGCCACCAAGTTCCTGCCGCCGCCCTCGCGGCGCGCGCTGGTGCTGATGGACCCGAGCTACGAGATGAAGACCGACTACGGCCGCGTGCTCGACTTTGCGGCCGAGGCGCTCAAGCGCTTCGCCACGGGCACCTACGCAGTCTGGTATCCGATCATTCCGCGCCCCGAGGCGCACGACCTGCCGCGCCGCCTGAAGACGATGGCGACCAAGGCCGGCAAGTCGTGGCTGCACGCCACGCTGACGGTCAAGTCGAGCAAGATCACGAAGGACGCCGCATCGGGCGAAACGCAGCGCCCGGGCCTGCCGGCCAGCGGCATGTTCCTGATCAATCCGCCGTACACGCTCAAGCCGTTGCTGGCCGCGGCGCTGCCGCAACTGGCGGAGCGCCTGGGGCAGGACCGCAACGCCACCTCTTCGCTGGAATCGGGCGGCTAGCCCGGCCCGGGAACCGTGCCGCTACCCCAGCTCCTGCCGCTACTTGCGGCGGCGCTGCGGCACGATCACCTTGCGCCGCGCGGGCACCTGCACCCTGGCGCGCTGGGCCGGCTCGGCGGCCGCCTGCGGCGCCTGCGCGTCGCTCGCCTCCACAGGCAAGCCCCCGCAACGCATGCCGTCGTGGTCGACCACGGTCAGCGCCACCTGCTTGATGCCCAGGCCGATCAGGCCGATGCGGTCGGCCGCGGCGCGGCTCAGGTCGATGACCCGGCCCAGCGCATAGGGGCCGCGGTCGTTCACGCGCACCAGCACCTCGCTGCCGTTGACCAGGCTGCGCACGCACACACGGGTGTTGAAGGGCAACGTCTTGTGGGCCGCCGTCATGGCGGTCATGTCGAAGCGCTCGCCGCTGGCGGTCTTGCGCTGATGAAACTGAATGCCGTACCACGAGGCGCCACCGCGCTCGAAGATGTCGCGCGGCCCGTCATCGCCGGGCACGCCGTCGTCCGGCGTGAGTTCGTCCGCGCCCGACACGGCCAGGTCATAGCGCACCGACGGCACGTTCGAGCGCGGCGCCGCGCCGGGGGGCACCGCAATGGCGCTGGGCAGCGGTTGCAGCTTGCCGCCTTCCGTGGCGGTGTCGGTGGCGGGCGGCATCGCACAACCCGCGAGCGCGCAGCCCGCGGCAATGACGACAAGGCGGAACGCCCTGCGCAGCGAATCCGCCGCGGCGGCCGCGCGCCCTCTCAATCCAGGCGCTCCAGCACAGCCAGCGTGGCCGCCGACTGGTTCATCGTGTAGAAGTGCAGCGCCGGGGCACCGCCGTCGCGCAGGCGCGCGCACAGCTCCGTCACCACGTCCAGGCCAAAGGCCTTGATCGACGCCGTGTCGTCACCGAAGCCCTGCAGCCGCAGGCGCACCCAGCGCGGAATCTCGGCGCCGCAGGCGTCCGAGAAGCGCATCAGCTGCGTCGAGCTCGTGATGGGCATGATGCCCGGCACGATCGGCGTGTCGATGCCGAGCTTGCGCGCGTCGTCCACGAAGCGAAAGTACGCCTCGGGGGTGAAGAAGTACTGCGTGATCGCCGAATCGGCGCCGGCCTTCACCTTGGCGGCAAAGGCCTGCAGGTCGGCTTCGGGTGAACGGGCCTGCGGATGGATCTCGGGGTAGCAGGCCACCTCGATGTGAAAGTAATGCCCGGTCTCTTCGCGGATGAAGGCGACCAGGTCGCTCGCGTACTGAAACTCGCCGCCGATGCCGTAGCCGCTGGGCAGGTCGCCGCGCAGCGCCACCAGGCGCTTCACGCCGATGGCCTTGAGCTCGGCCAGTTGCTCGCGCACCGTGGCGCGGGTGGCGCCGATGCACGAGAAGTGGCTGGCCGCGTCCACGCCCTCCGACAGAATTTCCGTCACCGCGCCGAAGGTGCCGTGGTGCGTGGAGCCGCCCGCGCCGTAGGTGACCGAGCAGAACTGCGGCTTGCGCACATACAGCTGCTGGCGCACGGCGCGCAGCTTGACCGCGCCTTCGGGCGTCTTGGTCGGGAAGAATTCGAAACTCAGCGGAAGGCGCACCTGCGTCTCCTCAGGAAGCGTCGTTCGCCCGGTCGGCACGAACGGCATGAATGAAAAACTCGCGGTTGCCGTCGCCCCCGGCAATCGGACTGTCGAACCAGCGCAGCACCTTCAGATCGAGCGCCGCGCAGGCGTCGTGCAGGCGCTTTTCGACCACCGCATACATCGACTCGTCGCGCACGATGCCGTGCTTGCCGACCTGGCCGGGCTGCAGCTCGAACTGCGGCTTGACCAGCATCAGCAACTGGCCGTCGTCGGCCAGGAAAGCGACCACCGCCGGCAGCACCAGCGTGAGCGAAATGAACGACAGGTCGCCCACGATCAGGTCGAAGCGCGGGGCGGATGCCTCCCCGGTGTCGTCCGACGGTGCGATGTCGCCGCGGTCTTCAGACCCGTCGGACTCATCGGGCTCTTCCGCCAGGTCGTCGGCCGTCAGCGCCCGCGCATTCACGCCTTCGATGGCGACCACGCGTTCGTCCTCGCGCAGCCGCGCATGCAGCTGCCCGTGGCCGACGTCGACGCCCACCACCTTGACGGCACCGCGCTGCAGCAGGCAATCGGTGAAGCCACCGGTCGACTGGCCCACGTCCAGGCACAGCTTGCCGGCCGGGTCGACGCCGCTCACCGTCAGCGCCCCTTCGAGCTTCAGCCCGCCGCGCGACACGTAGCGTGCCTCGGCGTCGTCGTCGAGCTCCAGCTCCGCGGAGTCGGGCACCTCGTCCTTGTTCTTGACGACCGAGCGCCAGGCGTCGCTCGTGCCCGCATCGCGCCAGCGCATGCCGCCGGCAATGAGCCGCACGGCCTGCGAACGTGACGCGGCCAGGCCGCGTTCCACCAACAATTGATCAGCGCGCATGCGCTCTCAATACCGGTACGTGTCCGGCTTGTAAGGGCCGTTCTTGCTCACGCCGATGTAGGCGGCCTGGGCGTCGGTCAGCTCGGTGAGCATGGCGCCAACCTTCTTCAGGTGCAGGCGCGCGACCTTTTCGTCCAGGTGCTTGGGCAGCACGTAGACCTTGCCGGCCTGGTAGGCGTCGGGCTTGGTGAACAGCTCGATCTGGGCGATGGTCTGGTTGGCGAACGACGACGACATCACGAAGCTCGGGTGGCCCGTGCCGCAGCCCAGGTTCACCAGGCGGCCCTTGGCCAGCAGGATGATCTTCTTGCCGTCCGGGAAGGTGATGTGGTCGACCTGCGGCTTGATTTCTTCCCACTCGTACTTTTCGATCGACGCGACGTCGATCTCGTTGTCGAAGTGGCCGATGTTGCACACGATGGCCTGGTCCTTCATCTTGACCATGGTGTCGTGCGTGATGACGTCCTTGTTGCCGGTGGTGGTCACGAAGATGTCGGCCTTGTCGGCGGCGTATTCCATCGTCACGACCTTGTAGCCTTCCATGGCGGCCTGCAGGGCGTTGATGGGGTCGATTTCAGTCACCCACACTTGGGCAGACAGTGCGCGCAGTGCCTGGGCCGAGCCCTTGCCCACGTCGCCATAGCCGGCCACGCAAGCCACCTTGCCGGCGATCATGACGTCGGTGGCGCGCTTGATGCCGTCCACCAGCGACTCGCGGCAGCCGTACAGGTTGTCGAACTTGCTCTTGGTGACCGAGTCGTTCACGTTGATGGCGCGGAACTGCAGCGTGCCCTTGGCGGACATCTCGTTCAGGCGGTGCACGCCGGTGGTGGTTTCCTCGGTCACGCCGATGATTTCGGCGGCCTTGCGGGTGTACCAGGTGCTGTCGACGGCCAGCTTGGCCTTGATGGCGGCGTACAGAATGCGCTCTTCTTCGCTGGTCGGGTCGGCGAGTACGCCCAGGTCCTTTTCAGCGCGCTGGCCCAGGTGCATGAGCAGCGTGGCGTCGCCGCCGTCGTCCAGGATCATGTTGGGGCCTTCACCCTTGGAACCCTTGGGGCCGAACTCGAAGATGGCGTGGGTGTAGTCCCAGTAGTCCTTCAGCGTTTCGCCCTTCACGGCGAACACCGGCGTGCCCTTTTCGGCAATGGCGGCGGCGGCGTGGTCCTGCGTGGAGAAGATGTTGCACGACGCCCAGCGCACGGTGGCGCCCAGGGCCTGCAGCGTTTCGATCAGCACGGCCGTTTGAATGGTCATGTGGATCGAGCCCGTGATGCGCGCGCCCTTGAGCGCCTGGCCCTTGGAGAACTCTTCGCGGATGGCCATCAGGCCGGGCATTTCGGTTTCCGCGATGCGGATTTCCTTGCGGCCCCAGGCGGCAAGGGACAGGTCGGCAATGGCCTGGTCGGCGGTGAAAACGGGGGCGGGCTTGAGAACTGCGCTCATGAGAACTCCAAAACTGGTTTGAAAGATGCCACTGCGTTCGGGGGTCTGACGGAAAAAGGACTCACCGCGAGAACAGCGGATGAGCGTGGTTGCGATGTGGTCCGAGCCTCACGCCTGACGGCGCTGCAACGCTCCTCGGAACGGCGGATTGTAGACGGGGCCAAAGGTGGCGCCAAACGCTGGGGTATCCCACATCACGGAAAGCACGTTTGGCGGCCAGGGCGTAAAACGGGTCGATCCCCCAACCTCACGAAAGCTCCCGTCCCATGTCCATCCGACTCTCTTCGGCGTTGCTCGCCACGGCCTCGCTGTTCATTGCCAGCGCCCCGCTGCTTGCCGCGGCCCAAAGCGCCGACCCCGTGCGCATCCGCGGCACCATCGTGCGGGTCGACGCCAAGACCCTCGTGGTGCAGGACCGCGGCGGCGAGGTCGTCAGCCTGGCGCGTCCGGCCGACATGCCGGTGTCGGAGGTCTACCGCATCAAGCTGTCCGACATCCAGCGCGGCAGCTACATCGGCACCGCCGCCCTGCCGCAGGCCGACGGCACGCAGAAGGCCATCGAGGTGGTGGTGTTCCCCGAGGCCGCGCGCGGCACCGGCGAAGGCCACCGCCCCTGGGACCTGCTCCCCGACAGCACCATGACCAACGCCACCGTCGCCGACCTGGCCGCGGCGCCGAAGTCGGTGCGCGGCGGCCAGCAGCTGCGCCTGACCTACAAGGGCGGCGAGAAGACCATCGTGGTGCCGCCCGACGCACCCGTCGTCACCTTCCGCCCCGGCACCGAGGCGCTGCTGGTGCCCGGTGCCAAGGTGATGATCAACGCGCAGGACAAGAACGGCACGCCCACGGCGCTGCGCGTCACGGCCGGCCGCAACGGCTTTGCACCGCCCATGTGATCCAAGGGAAATCCCGCAGGCATTTTTGCGGCGGCGGCAATGCCGCGCGCGCCCGTGCGGCGTATCGTGGCGAGGGACTTCGGCCGCCCGGCCGGGGCCCCGCCATCCATCCGTTCACACCAGACACAGGAGATCCCGCACCATGGCCACTGCAAAGAAAGCCGCCGCCACGAAGACCCCCTCCAGCAGCGGCGGCACCGCCGGCGCGAAGCAGGCCATGCCGAACGCGGCGGACATGCTCAATCCGCTGAAGGGCATGGCCGACCGGCTGCAGAACCTCAACTTGACCGGTGGCGCCGGCAAGCTGCTGGACAGCGGCCGCAAGGACCTGCAGGCGCTGATGGAAGCCAACGAAAAGTCCTACCAGGGCCTGCAGAGCGTGGTGCAGCGCCAGACCGAGATGATCAAGCACGCCATCACCGAATGGCAGGGCGCCGCCAAGGGCATGCCCGGCAAGGACCCGAAGGAAAACTTCGCCAAGCTGGACGAGTTGGGCCGCCAGTCGTTCCAGCGTGCCATCGACGACATCAAGGAGCTGGCCAACCTGGCCGCCAAGTCGCAGGCCGACGCGTTCGACGTGGTGCGCCAGCGCATCCAGTCCAACGTGGACGAAGTGACCAAGATGCTTCAACGCAAGTAGGCCGGCAGCGCACGCCCCCGACCTCCGCCACGACCATGGCCGCAGCCCCGCCCCGCGCCGAACAGCGCACGCGCGTCAACGGCATCGAGCTCGCCTGGGACAGCTTCGGCGACCCCGGCGCGCCGCCCCTGCTGCTGGTGATGGGCCTGGGCGCGCAGATGGTCGCGTGGGACGACGAGTTCTGCGCGCGGCTGGCCGACACCGGCGGCCACCGCGTGATTCGCTTCGACAACCGCGACATCGGCCACTCGAGCTACCTGACCGAGCTGGGCGTGCCCGACATCCAGCTGATGATCCAGCAGGCCATGGCGGGGCGCCTGCGCCATGCGCCCTACACCCTGCGCGACATGGCCGGCGACTGCGCCGGGCTGCTCGACGCGCTGGGCATTGCGCGGGCCCACATCGTGGGCGCCTCGATGGGGGGCGCCATCGGGCAGGAGCTGTGCATTCACCATCCGCACCGCATGCTGTCGTTCACCAGCATCATGTCGACCACCGGCAACCCGGCCCTGCCGCCGCCCACGCCCGAGGCGATGGCGGTGCTGTTCTCGCCCTCGCCAACCACCTTCGAGGCCTATCTGCCGCACTACGCCAAGGTGTGGCGCGTGCTGCGCGGGCCGTCGGACTTTCCGCTCGACGAAGCGCGCGACACCGACAGGGCGCAACTGGTCTTCTTGCGCGGGCTCAACCCGCCCGGCGTGGCGCGCCAGCTGGCGGCCATTCTGGCGTCGGGCAACCGCAAGCCGGCGCTGGGCCACGTGCGCGTTCCCACGCTGGTGATTCACGGCGAGGCCGACCCGCTGGTGCCGATGGCCTGCGGGGTCGACGTGGCCGAGGCGATTCCGGGCGCCAAGCTGCTGCGCATTGCGGGCATGGGGCATGCGCTGCCCATTTCGATGTGGCCGCAGATCATCGGCGCCATTGCGGCGCACACGGCGCAATACAGGGACACCTGAGGCAGGGGGAACGCGCGCCCTTCTAAAATCGCGGCATTCCCCCGCAGATTGCCCACCTTGTCTTTTCTCGCCGAAACCCGCCGCCGTCGCACCTTTGCGATCATTTCCCACCCTGACGCCGGCAAGACCACGCTGACCGAAAAGCTGCTGCTGTTCTCCGGCGCGATCCAGATCGCCGGCTCGGTGAAGGCGCGCAAGGCCTCGCGCCACGCCACCTCCGACTGGATGGAAATCGAAAAGCAGCGCGGCATCTCGGTGGCCTCGTCGGTCATGCAGATGCTGTACCGCGACCACGTGATCAACCTGCTCGACACGCCCGGCCACAAGGACTTCTCCGAAGACACCTACCGCGTGCTCACCGCCGTCGACTCCGCGCTGATGGTGATCGACGCGGCCAACGGCGTGGAAGCACAGACGCGCCGCCTCATCGAGGTCTGCCGCCAGCGCGACACGCCCATCATCACCTTCGTCAACAAGATGGACCGGGAAGTGCGCGAGCCGCTGGACATCCTGGACGAAGTGGAGCGCGAGCTGGGCATGCCCTGCGTGCCCATGACCTGGCCCGTGGGCCAGGGCAAGAGCTTCCGCGGGATCATGAACCTGCGCACGCACACGATGACGGTGTTCGAGTCGGGCAGCGAGCGGCTGCCGCACGACTTCGAGACCATCTCGCTGAACGAGCGTGACACGCTCACCAAGCGCTTCGGCGCCGATTTCGAAAGCGCCATGGACAGCATGGAGCTGGCCACCGGCGCCTCGCCCACCTGGGACCGCGAGGCCTTTCTGGCCGGCAAGCAGACGCCGGTGTTCTTCGGCTCCGGCGTGAACAACTTCGGCGTGATGGAAGTGCTGGACGCGCTGGTCGACCTGGCGCCGCAGCCGCAGTCGCGCACCAGCACCACCATGGTCAACCGCCAGCCGGTGGTGAAAGAGATCCAGCCCGAGGACAAGGACTTTGCAGGCGTGGTCTTCAAGGTGCAGGCCAACATGGACGCCAACCACCGCGACCGCATCGCCTTCGTGCGCATGGCCTCGGGCAAGTACACGCCGGGCATGAAGCTGAAGGTGCAGCGCACCTCCAAGGAGCTGCGCCCCACCAGCGTGGTGACCTTCATGAGCCAGCGCCGCGAGGCGGTCGAAGAAGCCTATGCGGGCGACATCGTCGGCTTCACCACGCACGGCGGCGTGCAGTTGGGCGACACCATCACCGATGGCGCGAGCCTGCAGTTCACCGGGCTGCCGTTCTTCGCGCCCGAGCTGTTCATGACCGTGATTTTGAAGAACCCGCTGCGCACCAAGCAGTTGCAGCAGGGCCTGGCCCAGCTTGGCGAAGAAGGTGCCATTCAGGTGTTTCGCCCCGAAGTCGGCGGGCCGATGCTGTTGGGTGCCGTCGGCCAGCTGCAATTTGAAGTGGTGCAGCACCGCCTGAAGGCCGAGTACGACGCCGACGTGCGGCTCGAGGGTTGCCAGTACACCGGCGCGCGCTGGATCACGGCGGACACACCGGCCGAGCTGCGCGAGTTCGTCAACGCCTACCCGGTGCGCATGGCCAAGGACGCGGCGGACACGCTGGCCTTCTTGTGCACCTCGCCGTACGACGTGCGGCTGGCGCAGGAGCGGTTCCCGAAGATCCACTTCCACCCGCTGCGCGAGCATGCGGGGTTGGCGCTGCAGAACGCGGGCTGATGCAGTGACGGCGGGTTAGCTTCCCGTCGAGGCGTAGTGGCGCAACCCGAAGCGCCAAGCCCCGAAGGCCGCCGCGAGGAACACGAACCCCGCGAGCGGCGACACCCAGCCCACCCACCCGGGCGCCCCCAGCGGATCCGCCTTGCCCAGGATCGCCAGCACCGGGTAATAGGCCACGCAGGCCAGCGGCACGATGAAGGTCAGCACGTGGCGAAACCACTGCGCGTACAGCGCCAGCGGAAACTGCGCCGCCTGCACGCCGCCGTAGGTGAGCACATTGGCGATCTCCAGGCTTTCGACGGTCCAGAACGACAGGGTGCCTTGCAGCACGAGGATGCCGAGGAACAAGGCCACGCCACCCGCGAGCGCGAAGAGCGCGACGGCCACGGTGTCGGGCGTCCAGGCGATGCCGGTCTGCGTTGTGCCGAAGGCCAGCACCAGCACGCCTTGCAGCAGGCGACCCAGGCGGCTGATGCGAAAGTCGTGTCCCATCAGTTGCAATGCGAGCGGGCGCGGGCGCAGCAGCAGGCGGTCGAATGCGCCGGTGCGCAAGAATTCGGTGCCCAGCACGTCGAAGCCGCGGCCCAGTGCGTCGGCGATGGCGAACATGCAGTTCACGAGGCCGTAGAACACAGCGACCTCGCCAAGGGTCCAACCCTGTACTTCGCCGAAGCGGTGGAAAAGGGCCCAAACGGCGACGACCTCGATACCGGTCGCAAGGAACTGCCCCAGGGTTCGCATCAATGCCGATGCGGGGTAACGCGCCTGGCCGCTGAGCGAGGCTGCTACAAGGCGGGTGAAGAGGGTCAGGGAATTCATTTCATTGCTTGTGTTGCTTGGGGCATTTGTTTTTTATGCCGTTGTTCAGGGCGTGTACACAGGCCGCCGGGTACTCCCCTCCGCGAATGTCCCCCGGCCTGCGGCCTCCTCCTTTATTTCGCTGCGGGGAGCACCCGACGCCCTGTGCACCTGGGCACGCTCTGCGGTGATCGCACGATCAACCACTGCTCTGAAAACGCTCACGAGGGTGGGGTGCCTTGCGCAGCGAAATAAAGGAGGAGGGGCGCAGCCCCGGGGGACATTCGCGGAGCAAGGTACCCCACCCTCGTGAGCGTCGCCCTGAGCAGCGTGCCCTGAGCAGCGTGCCCTGAACAAAGGGCCGTGAACACAGCGCCCTGAACAGTGGCGCAGAGACACGCCCCGAATGCCCCCAAAACCCAGGTCAGGTCCATTCGAGGGCAAAGATTTACACTAGCCGGCTGCCTCCGGGTGCCGTTTACAGGACACTTTCCCAATGAAGTGGGTCATTCTTGCCATCTTCGCGCTCAGCGCGCTTTACGTTCATTTTCGTGGCCAGGTCCGGCACAAGTTCTTCAGACAGCTTTCTGACCACTCGACCTTCCTCGCGCCCCTGAACGTCTTCATGTACCTCTTCTCGAAGGTGCCGGGTACGCCGTACCTGTCGCCCGCGCAGTTTCCCGAGATGCGCATCCTCGAAGAGAACTGGGAAGTCATTCGCGAAGAAGCGCTGGCCATGCGCAATGGCGGCAGCATCAAGGCGTCGAGCCAGTTCAACGACGTGGGCTTCAACTCGTTCTTCAAGAGCGGCTGGAAACGGTTCTACCTGAAGTGGTACGACGAAGCCCATCCTTCGGCTGCCGTGCTGTGCCCGCGCACCACCGAACTGCTGAAAGGCATCGGCACCATCAAGGCCGCCATGTTTGCCGAGCTGCCCCCGGGCAGCCGCCTGGTGCGCCACCGCGACCCCTTTGCCGGCTCGCTGCGCTACCACCTGGGCCTGTGGACGCCAGGCGTCGAGGGCTGCTACATCGACGTCGACGGCCAGCGCTACCACTGGCGCGACGGCGAGGCCGTGGTGTTCGACGAAACCTTCATCCACTACGCCGAGAACACCACCGACCACGACCGCGTGATCTTGTTCTGCGACATCGAGCGCCCGCTGAAATACCGCTGGGCCAGCGCGGTGAACCGCTGGTTCGCCAAGAACCTGCTGGCCGCGGCCAGCTCGCCCAACGAGGCGGGCGACAAGACCGGCGGCATCAACCGCGCGTTCAAGTACATCTACCAGATCCGCGTGGTGGGCAAGCGCCTGAAGGCGTGGGACAAGCGGGCGTACTACCTGGTGAAGTGGGCCATCTTCGGCGGCCTGGCGCTCTGGATCTTCTGGTAAGCGGGGCTGCGCGCATGGCGCGCTCTGCCCCTCGGCCAACCCATTTGCGGACCACTCAATGACTTTTTGCGCCGTCCTTGCGTTGCCAGGCTTGAGCCTCGCGGTCGCCGATACGCGATTCACCTTCGAAGCGGATTCGCTCGGCGTCGTTCGGCACGATGGCCCTGACGACCTGCCGCTTCAGGTCACCGACACCGGCTACCAGACGACGCTGTCGTTCCATCGCCGCAAGATTCGACAGATCGGCCGCAGCTGGGCCACGGGCTCGGGCAGCGTGCTGGCCCTTCGCGCGGCGCTCGATGCGCTGAGCGCCGCGGCGTTGGAAGACGGTTCGGTGGCTCGCGCGCATGTGCTCGGCCAGGTCGACGCGCTGCTCAGCGAGGGCCGCGCTTCGGGCTTGGCAGACGTCCAGCTTCTGGAGAGCATCTTGATGTGCGCCCGCTTCGCGCAGGCCCCCGAGGTCCCGCTGCCGTGGGCGTTCACGCTCGGCGAGCAAGCCGATGACGCGCCCCAGACGATCACGTCGCCCATCCTGATCAACTGGCCGCTGGGGCTCGCCGACAGCGAGCACCTGGCCGACGCGGAAGACGCGCTGAACGCCGGCCTCACCCAATCGGGCGGCCTGCCGGACATCGTTCGCGCCTTCGCCGGTGCCGTGCATACCAGCTCGCAACATTGCGAGTCCTGCGGCCCCATCGCCCAGATCGGCTTCACCGCCGACCGCGGTCCGAAGGGCGTGCTCTCGTACTACCTGAGCGCGAACGCGGCGCAGCTCAGCCGCTGCAGCGACGCCGAGTTCGATCAGTTGATCGGCCAGCCGATCTAGCCACGCTCGGGCACGGGCGACCCCATGCCACCCCACCCGTAGCACGCCAACCCCAGCGGCGCGAGCCGGTCCGGGTAGGCCCAGAACGCCTGGTCCAGTTCGTCGAGCTCGTCGCTTTCCTCTTCCGTCAGCAGGCCGTAGATATCCTGCATCGATTGCATGCGGGGGTCGTCTTCCAGCCGCTGCACGATGTCGCGCTGCCGTTGCACGATGGCAAGCGCCTGGTGCGCGCCCATCTTTCGCAGCGCCTCCAGCGCGATCCGGCAGTTGTCTTCGCCCCAGTTGCCAAAGAACTGCAGAAAGCCGCCGTTGTTCATGTCAGCCTCGAGTCGCCACAGCGCGCACAGGTCCTGCTCGCGCGAAGGCAGGGTCTCCAGCTGCCAGTCGGATTGCTTGAGCAAGGCCATTGCGGCGTCGTACGAGGCCTCCCAGGCCAGGTCCAGCGTGTTGATCAAGCCGGCTTCGTCGGGCGACGCCAACGCGGGCCACGCGATGCCGCAGCCCCCATCGACCAGCACCCACTGCGTGCGCTGCGCGTCGGTCGCCTTCTCCAGCACGCTGTGCATGCGGTAGGGCACGTTGTGTTCGGTGCCGTTGGCGAGCGTCAACTGCACGCTGTCGGCGCCCGGCGTGACGCGTTCGATGCGCAGGGCAGCGGCGATGTCGCTGAAATTCTTCATGGCGCGTGCAAGGGCGGTTTCATGTCTACAGGAAAAGAAGTGGTGCGGGGCAGGTGAGCGGCGCCCATCTCAGGCATCGGCCCCTGCACGCCGGTCGCGCGCGGCGCCCACCCAGCTGACCGCCGCCGCCAGCAGCGTGCCGCCCAGCACATCGAGCAGCACATGCTGCCGCGTCGCCAGTGTCGAGTAGACGATGCCCGCGGCCCACAGCAGATTCACCATGCGCGCCCATGACGGCGCCTGCACGCTGCGCAGCTGCCGATGCAACTGCACCCCCGTGAGCACCGCAAAGGCGACATGCAGCGACGGAAACGCGTTGCCGCCCGCATCGGCGCTCTTGAGGAACTGCAGCGCCGGGTACTGCGCCCAGTCGACCGCAAACGCGGGCACCACCGTCGGGAACACCCAGAACACCACCAGGCCCGCCGCCGCCGTCAACGCGGCGTCGCGCGCGCAGGCCCACAGCTCGGCCTTGTTTCGGGTGAAGGCCGGCGCCAGCGAGATGTAGAACCACAGCGACCCGTAGAGCAGCATCGCGTCGTCGCTCACTGCCACCCAGTGGTCCATGAATGTCAGCGGCATCACCGTCGGCTCCCACAGCGGGTGGTGCATGACCCAGAAGTACACGAAGAAAAACCCCGAAATACCCAGCGTGGTGCCGATCATCTTCACCCCCCACAGCGTGGCGATGCGCTGGGCGAGCGCCTGATACCAGGGCACGGCGGGCCGCAAGGGCACGCAGGGCACGGGGGTGGAAACGGCCGGACGGAAGGTCACCGATGCTGCTCTCGGAGTGAGGTTGGAAGCTTGCAGCTTAGGTGCTTGCATTGCGTGAACATTGCGCCTCTTGCAATCGGCGCTCTCCTAGAATGGCCGGCCTTTTTGCACTCGGCCTTCCTTCGCACCCACCGCTCATGAGAATCCTGCTTGTCGAAGACGAAGTCGACCTGGCGCAAGCCCTGGCCTCGGCGTTGCGGCAGAACCAGGCGGTGGTCGACGTGGCCGGCTCGCTGCGCGAAGCCGAAGAGGCCGCGCTGAGCGCGCAGCACGACGTCATCGTGCTCGACCGCGGCCTGCCCGATGGCGATGGCCTCTCGCTCGTGGGCTTCCTGCGGCACCACCAGGTGGCCGCCGCGGTGCTGGTGCTGACCGCCATGAGCGACGTGGCCGAGCGCGTGCTGAGCCTGGACGGCGGCGCCGACGACTACCTGGCCAAGCCCTTCTCCATGGACGAGCTGATGGCGCGCGTGCGGGCGCTGGCACGGCGCCCCGCGGTGCGCGCCAGCTTCGTCACGGCGCTGGGGCAACTGCGCTTCGACCACGCCATGCGCCAAGCCCATGTGGGCGAGGCCAGCCTCACGCTGCCGCGGCGCGAGCTGCTGGTGCTGGAGGCGCTGCTCGAGCACCGCGGGCGCACCGTGCTGCGCCAGGCCATGCAGGAGCGCGTGTACGGCGAGCGCGACGAGATCCAGTCGAACGCGCTCGACACGCATGTCTCGCGCCTGCGCTCCAAGCTGGACAAGGCCGGCGCGCAGGTCGAGATCCACGCCATTCGCGGCGTGGGCTACCTGATCTGCGCGGCCACGCCAGGAACGCAGCCTGCACAGTCCGCGGCATGAGCCTGCTGTCGCTGCGCTGGCGGCTGATCTGGAGCCTGATCCTGCTGCAGGTGGTGGTGGGCTCGCTGGTGATGGGCGGCTTTCTGGGGCTCGCATGGTCGCTGGGCCGCGTGGTCGACGAGACCGGGCAGGAGACGGTGGCGGCCGTCCAGCGTGCGCTCACGCGCGGCCCCGACGGCCGGCTGCTGGCCGAGCCCACGCCCGAGCTGCAGCGGCTGCAGTCGGCCGACCCGCCGCTGTGGTTCGTGGTGCGTGACAGCCAAGGCGCGCTGCTGCGCCACGGCGACGTGCCGCCCGAATACATCCGCCTTCTGGACATGCTCGACGGCATGGACCGCGTGAGCTTGAGCCCCGAGACTGACGGCACCCGGCCCAAGGCCCGCTTCGAACGGCTGGAGAGCCGCGCGGGCCCGGTCGCGGTGATGGCGCAGACCGGCGGCCCGCTGACCGTGAAGAACACGCTCAAGGGTTCCGGCATCGTGTTCCTGTTTCTGGTGGCGCCCATGGCGCTGGTGACCTGCCTGGGCGTGATTCTGGCCACCCCCTTCGTGGTGAAGCGCGGCCTGAAGGGCGTGGTGGCCACGGCCGAGCATGCGGAAGGCATCGACGTGCACGAGCGCACCACGCGGCTGCCGCTGGCCAACGTGGCCAGCGAAATCCGTCCGCTGGTCAACGCAGTGAACCGCGCCTTCGACCGCCTCAACGAAGGCTACGACCGGCAGGAGCGCTTTCTGGCCGACGCCGCTCACGAACTGCGCACGCCCATCACCACGCTGCAGATCCACATCGAAGGCCTGCCCGCCGACCCGCTCAAGGTCAAGCTGATGCAGGCCTCCGCGCGGCTGGCCACGTTGGCCGAGCAACTGCTCGACCTGCAGCGGCTGGACCGCATCGCCGCGCAAGACCGCCAACAGGTCGACCTGAAGGCGCTGTGCGAGCGCATGACGGGCGACATGGCGCCGCTGGCCATCATGAACCGCTGCACGCTCTCGGTGGACGCGGCGCGCGCGCTGTGGGTGCGCGGCGACGCGCCCTCGCTGGAGCGCGCGCTTGCCAACCTGATTCAAAACGCCATCGAGCATGGCGGGCCGGGTTGCGACATTCAGGTGCGGCTGTGGGAGCCGTCGGGCTTCGAGGTGCTCGACTCCGGCCCGGGCATTCCCGAGGCCGACCGCGAGCGCGTGGTGGCGCCGTTCCACCGGCTGGTGCCGCGCGGTCGCGGCGCGGGGCTGGGGCTGCACCTGGTGGCCGAGGTGGCGCGCCTGCACGGCGGGCAACTGACCATCGGGTCGAGCGAATCGGGCGGGGCGCGGATGCGGCTCGAACTGAACCTGGTGGCCTGAACTTGATGCCATGAACCTGATGCCATGAACCCCATCGACCGGCTGCCCGATCCCACCCACCTTGCCGGCGCGCAGGCGCTGATCGCGCGCGTGCAGGCCTTGCTGGCCGCGCAAGGGCTCACGCTGCGCGCGCCGCCACCCGAGCCCACCACCTGCTGCGGGCGCGGCTGCAACGGCTGCGTGTGGGAGGGCTGGCTCGCGGCGGTGAACTACTGGCGCGACGAGGCGTCGCTGATCTGGGGTGATGGGAGCGCCCAGCGCGACTGAATCCTCCGCCTGTTGCCCTGCCGCGCCGTGCCTCAAGCTGCTGGCGCCGACATCGCTTCCGGTGCAAAGCCCGGCAACCCACGCAGCACTTCCTGGCACCGGTCGCACAGCAAGTCCGTCCCGGCGTCGGCCGTCCCCATTGCATCGGCCGTCACCGTCGCCTCATGCCGCCAGCATCGGGCGCAGCGCAGCGCGGCGGTTCGGCGCACCTTGATGTCGATGGTGCTGCTCTCCTTCAAGCCCACGTCCGCCACCATGAAGACCGACGCCAGCGCCGAGCGAAGCAGCGCCAGCGCGTCGATGACCTGCGCAGGCGCCTCGATGACGATGCTCGCTTCGCTGGAGCGGCCGATGGTGCCGCTCGCGCGCACGTCCTCGATCGCCTTCATCACGGCCGGTCGCAGCTGCTTCACCTGCCGCCAGAAATCGCCGGCATGCGACATGTCGATGCGTGGCGGCGCGGCCTCGTCCCAGGTGTGGACGAAAACGCTGTCGTCGTCGCCGTCGAACAGCACCGCCCACGCTTCCTCGGCCGTGAAGCTGAGCACCGGCGCCGCCAGCAGCAGCAGGTTGCGCAAGATGACGTGCAGCGCCGTCTGTGCGCTGCGCCTGTCAAGGCCGTCGCGCGCGCCGGCATACAGCCGGTCTTTCAGCACGTCGAGATAGAAGCCGCCCAGCTCTTCGGCGCAATAGCCGTGCAGCAGCCGCGTCACCGCCACGAAGTCGTAGTCCCGGTAGCCTTGGCGGCACTGCGCCACCAGCTCGGCGCAGCGCGCCATGGCGTACTGGTCGACCGGCACCAGGCGGTGCGCGGGCACGGCCTGCGAGCCGGCATCGAAGTCCGACACGTTCAGCAGCAGAAAGCGCACCGTGTTGCGAATGCGCCGGTACATCTCGACCACGCGGTCCAGGATCTCGCTGGACACCGAGATGTCCGTCGCGTAGTCGGTGCTGGCCACCCACAGCCGAACGATGTCCGCGCCGCGCGTGCTGGCCACCTCCTGCGGGCTGACAGTGTTGCCCAGCGACTTGCTCATCTTCTTGCCGTGCGCGTCCACCGCAAAGCCGTGGGTCAGCACCGCCTTGAAGGGCGCATGGCCGTCGGCCGCGCAGCCCGTCATGAGCGAGGAGCCGAACCAGCCGCGGTGCTGGTCGGAGCCTTCGAGGTACAGGTCGGCCTGGCCGCCGGGAGCCTCCGGGCGGCGCGGGTCTCTGTAGACCGTGGCGTGGATGGAGCCGGAGTCGAACCACACGTCGAGCGTGTCCGCCAGTTTCTCGTACTCGGCTTCGTCCACGCCCAGGTCGGCCGGGCGCAGGCGGGTCCAGGCGGCGATGCCTTCGCGCTCGATGCGCTGCGCCACCTCTTCGACGAGGCGCGCGGTCTCGGGGTGCAAAGACCGGTCGCTGCGCTTCACGAAGAACGCCAGCGGAACGCCCCATGAGCGCTGGCGCGACACGCACCAGTCGGGCCGCCCGTCGATCATCGCTTCCATGCGCGAGCGGCCCGACGCGGGGTAGAACGGCACGTCTCTGATGGCCTCGCGCGCGGTTTCGCGCAGGGTGCGCGCATCGCCGCTCGCACGGCGGTCCATGCCGATGAACCACTGGGTCGTTGCGCGAAACAGAATCGGCGTCTTGTGGCGCCAGCAGTGCGGGTACGAATGGTCGATGTGCGCCTGGCGCAGCAAGGCACCGTTGGCCGCCAGCATCTCGAAGATGGCCGCACTGCCTTCCTGCAGCGCCATGCCGCCCAGGGTCGGCAGGCCGGACACGAAGCGGCCCGCACCGTCGATCACGTTGTCGCCCGAAATGCCCAGGCCGCGGCACAGCTCGAAGTCTTCCGCGCCGTGGGCCGGCGCCAGGTGAACCAGGCCGGTGCCGGTGTCGAGCGACACGAAGTCGGCCGCCACCACCGGCACTTCGGCGTCGAGCAACGGGTGCGCGAGCACCAGGCCGACAAGCGCGCTGCCGCGCGCGACGGCGCACAGTTCGTGGTCCGTGCCCAGTGCGCGGAGCAATGCCGCGGTGCTTTCCACGGCCAGCACCAGCAGGCCCTGGGGCGTGTCGTACAGGCCATAGCTGGCGTTCGGGTCGACGCCCACGGCCTTGTTGCCCGGCAGCGTCCAGGGCGTGGTGGTCCAGATGGCCAGCCGCGCCGGCTGGTGCGGCATGGGCTGGCATTGAAAGCGCGACGCGAAATCGACCGCGTCCAGCACGCGCAGGCCGACATAGGCGGTGGTCGAGCGCCGCGGCGCGTATTCGAGCTCCGCCTCGGCCAGCGCCGACTGGCAATCGACACACCAGTTCACCGGCTTCTGCCCGCGAAACAGCAGGCCGCGCTGGCGGATGCGGTCCAGAAAGCGAAGCTCGTTGGCCTCGGTCTCGAAGTCCATGGTGCGAAAGGCGTGCGCCCAGTCGCCCAGCAGGCCCAGGCGCAGAAAGTCTTTCTTCTGGCTCTGCGTCTGTTGCAGTGCGTAGTCGCGGCACAGCTGCTGCACCTGTTCGGTCGGCAGGCCCCGTCCGTGCGTCTGCTCGATGCGGTGTTCGATGGGCATGCCGTGGCAGTCCCAGCCGGGAATCCACTGCGCGTCGAAGCCGTCGAAAAAGCGGCTCTTGAAGACCATGTCCTTCAGCACCTTGTTCACCGCATGCCCGATGTGGATGTCGCCGTTGGCATACGGCGGGCCGTCGTGCAGCACGAACGGCACGCGGCCCGCCGCGGCGGTGCGCATGCGCTCGTAGATGCGCTGGTCGGCCCAGCGCTGAACCAGGTCGGGTTCGCGGCGGGGCAGGTCGCCCTTCATCGGAAACGGGGTCTTCAGCAGGTTCAGGGTGTCTTTGAGTTCTGTCATGGGGCGGTCGTGTGGTTGAAGGCGCGAGAAACAAGGGGCAACGAAGGGCAGGGCGCGGCGGCCCAGGCACCGGCCGATTGCATGAAGCGGTCGGCCGCCGCCAGTTGCGTGGCGCAGATCCATTCGTCCGGCTGGTGCGCCTGCGCAATGGCGCCGGGGCCGCACACCACGGTGGGAATGCCTGCCTGCTGAAAGAAGCCCGCCTCGGTGCCGAAAGGCAAATCGGCCTCGGGCCACAGCGCGCCCAGGTCGCGCGCCACCGACACCGCCGCGGCGTTGTTGCGCGTGGAGAGCGCCGGCACGCCCGCCACCTGCACCGCATCGACGGTGACGCCGGCGGGCAGGTTCATCAAGGCCTGCCGCACGGTGTCGTGCACCAGCGCCACCGCCGCGTCGTCCTGCGGGCGAAACTCCCACAGCACCTCGCAGCAGCCCGGCACGATGTTGATGGCGGTGCCGCCGTCGATGCGCCCGATGTTCAGCGTGGCCTCGTTGCCCTGGCTGGCAAAGCTGCGGCGCAGCCCGGCCAGGCAGGTGACCAAATAGGCGGCGGGCTCGATGGCGCTGGCGCCGAGCGAGGGGTCGCTCGAATGCGCCGGCAGCCCGCTGAACAGCGCCCGGTGCCCGAAGAAGCCCCGGTGCCTCACGCCGATGCGCATCTGCGTCGGCTCGCCGATGATGGCCAGCGCGGGTGCCGCCACCTGGGTCTGCAAGCGGCTCACGAGCCTGGGAACGCCCAGGCACCCGATCTCTTCGTCATAGGAAAAGGCCAGGTGAATCGGGCGTCCCAGCGTGCGCCGTTGCCATGACGGCACGGCCGACAGGCAGGCCGCAATGAAGCCCTTCATGTCCGCTGCGCCGCGGCCATGAAAGCGGCCGTCGCGCTCCACCAGCGTGAACGGGTCGGCGCTCCAGTGCTGGTCGGCCACGGGCACCACGTCGCTGTGCCCCGACAGCACCATGCCGCCCGCCACGTCGGGACCGATGCTGGCCAGCAGGTTCGCCTTGCGCGCGTCTTCGCTGTGCACCAGGTGCACCTTCACCCGGTGCGCGGCCAGGTAGTCGGCGATCCAGTGGATCAGCTCCAGGTTGGAGCGATGCGACGTGGTGTCGAACGCCACCAGCGTGCGAAGAATATCGACGGTGGTCATGCCTTGGAAGACGGTCATCTTGTGCTTCGAGCTTCATGCGAAGGGGTGCGGCTGCGGTGGCGTCGCACCGTGGCCAAGGGGTGACCGGCGCCGGCTAGAAAAAGCAGCAGGCGGTGCAGGTACAGCGGCAGCGGCACTGGCTGCGCATGGCCTGCCGCGCAGGCGAGCGCTGGAACGTCTGGGCTGGCTGGGCGGAAGGTGTGCGTCATGGGAAGGCCTCGCTGTGCACTGCAGCATGGCAGGGGGGATCGCCGGGATATTGGTGAAAATTGAATGACGCTAAGTCAGGCGTTCATCGCGTCGAACAGACGCTGGTATTCGTTCATGGCGAGGGACTGCAGTGAGGAATGATCGCCAGGGTCTGTCTTTAGCTCTGGCTCCATGAATCCGAATTTCGACAAGCTCAGACAATGTTCGATCTGAAGTTGGATTTCCGCTGCGTGGTTGGCTTCGTCCAATGCGTCCGATGCGTCGAGTGAAGAGCCAATGTGCGGTATGCGCGGCTCGCCGTGCGGCATCAGGCAGGTCCAGACAAGTCCGTGCCGTTCCTCGGCAGGAAACATCGTGAGGCTGAAACATTCCGCCGTCTTGGATGCGAGCTTCTCCGGGACCTCGACGCACTGCCCCTCGGCGCCGAAACGCAGGCCGTGGTAGGCGCACACCAGCTGCTTGCCCTCGATGCGCCCGGTACTCAGCGTCAGTCCCCGGTGCGGGCACATGTCGCGCGCGATGCGAATGCCTTCGGGCAAGCGGTACACGGCCAGGCGCAGGTTCAGCAACACCACCTGCCTGGGCCGGCCCGTGACCTGTTCGGCGCGGCCCACCGGAAACCACTGCCTGGCCAGCACGGGCCAGTCTTGCGCGGCAAAGCTGCAGTTCGGCGGCAGGAACCCGTCTGGCAAAAGACCGGATGGGGCGGATGGGCCGGATGGGCCGAATGGGCTGGCGGTGCCCGCCTCGCGCTGTGGAAAAGCCATCCCCCGGCCTACTTGACCAGGCCGATGCGGATGCGCCGGTTGTGCTGCCCCTTGTTCTCGATCTTCAGAATGCGCAGCGGCGCCGACTGCGAGGTCTTCGTCAGGTGCGTGCCGCCGCAGGCTTGCCGGTCGAGCCCGACGATTTCGATGATGCGCGTGCTGCCGTCGTCCTGGCTGGGTGGCGCCACGGAGCGGCTGCGCAACACGCCAGGCTCGCCCGCCAGTTCGCTCGCGTTCAGGTACACCGCGTTCACCTGCAGCCCGTCGCCGATGAGGGTGTTGAGCGCGGGCTCCAGCTTGCGCAGGTCGTTGTTGTCGGCTTCGGGCAAATCGAAATCGATGCGTGCCGTGCCGTCGGCCGCCATCTGCACGCCCGTGACCAGCGACCCTTCGAAGCGCTGGTACACGAGTGCATTGAGGATGTGCAGGCCGGTGTGCAGCTGGCTCATCAGCAGGCGAAAAGCCGGGTCGACATGGGCGACGATTTGTTCAGCCGGCACGGCGGTGGTGGCTGCTTCGTCGAAGCAATGCCACGCATTGCCGCCTTCCATTTCGATGCGGGCGACGGCGACCTCGCCGCCGCTCCATTGCAGCGTGCCGCGGTCGGCCAGTTGTCCGCCGCCGCCCGGATAGAAGAAAGACCGGTCGAGCAGCACGGCGCCGGGGCGGCGCGCTACCACGCGGGCGTCGAAGCTGACGCAGTCGGGCTGGGTATGGCAGAGATAAGGGGACATGAATGCCTCGGTGTCGCAAGGTCTAAGAAAACCGGCGCGCGGTCACGATCCCGACCAGAATCACGGCGCCGCCCACGAATTCGGGAATGCTCAGGTACTCGTGGAACAGGTAGGCGCCCAGCACGGTCGCAATCACGGGCTGCACCAGCAGGGTGATGGAAGACAGCGCCGCCGGCAGCTTGGCCAGCGCATAGGCGATGAGGCCCTGGCCGCCCACATGGGACACCACCGCCAGCGCCAGCAGCATCCACATGCCTTGCGCCGTGTGCGGCACCAGCGATTCGCCGCGCAGCAGCGTGACGGGCAGCAGCACCATCAGCGTGCCCACGCTGCTCCACGCCATGACGGTCATGGTTCGGTAGTTGGAGCGCACAAGGCTCACCGCCAGCAGGTAGGCGCCGTAGAACACCGCCGTCAGCAAGCCCAGCAGGTTGCCGGTCATGTAGTTGGAGCCGAAGTCCAGCCGGTGGCCGATGAGGATGAATGCGCCGGCCAGCGCGAACAGCATGCCGAACAAAAAGCCTGAACTGAATTTCTTTCCCAGAAATACCCGCGAGCCGATCACCACGAAAATCGGCGCCAAGTTGGCAAGCAGATTCGAATTGGCCAGCGTGGTCAATGTCATCGACCAGTGGTAGAGGGCCAGATTGCCCGAAAAAATGAACCCGACCAATATCAGCTTGACAGGAATTGCCGGCAAATTGCCGGGTGTCTGAATTGACGTGCCCACAGGCCCGGCTCTTGCGGCAAGCCTGTCGAGCAAGAAGAAGATGGGAATGGCCAGCGCCACCCTGTAAACCGCACTCGCGGTCGGGGGTAATTCGCTGTGTCTCAGGAAAACACCGCCCAGCGCCAATGCGCCCGCGCCGAACAGCAGCGCCATGAACGAGAGAAAATTGCTTTTGGATGCGGCCGGTAATGCGATGGAAGTCGTCATATTTAATTCCGGCACGACCGGGTCTCCATCGGTCGTGCCAGTGTGTTTGTTGGTCTGCTTTTAATTTCAATAATGCCGAAGATTGAATATCTAATGCGCTTCAAATCCCTCGACCACCACGAGCTGCATGTCGATGGCAGCGCCGTTCCTCAGCGTACGTGCGTGCGTGTATTCCGGTGATTCGTAAAAACTCCTGGCAGCGTCCACCGATTTGAATTCGACAAGAACCACGCGGCGGTCGTCCAGCGCGCCTTCCAGATGCATGCGTTCGCCACCGCGCGACAGAAATCTGCCGCCGAATTTTTCGATGATGCCGGGCGTGAGCTGCTTGTATTGGTTGTATTGATCGGGGTCCACAATGGACATGCGGCCAATCAGATAGGCGACCATGAGGCTGATCTCGCTGAATGCTCGAAATGCTATCAGGCGAAAAAACAGCAATTCGCTCGGCTACACATACGCCAATTTGCGCTCTTGCGACACGCCGGATTGCAGCAGGGCTGAATCCAGCACGTCCCACAGGCCGGTGAGCGAATCCAGAAAATCGTCCGCGCCTTCGATCACCAGATGGGCGTATTCCGTTTTCAAGGCCAATTCGACCGCCGTGCGGGCGTTTTGCTCGTGGTGCTGTTCGGCACCCACCTCGCCCCAATGCTCCAGAAGGTAATGCATTTCGGGCACGTCCAGGTTGGCGTGGTAAATGCCGCTGTCCACCAGACAATACTTTTCGCCCGGGATCAATTGCTTGTTGGAGATCATTTCCAGCGCCAGCGTGGTGCCGAGATTGCGGTAGGTGTTCTCGATGTCCGTCAGCTTGCGGTGCTCGAAGACACCGATGGCTTTTCGCACCTGGGCCGTCATGCCGGTTTCCATGTCGTAGCCGGGCAGCGAGCCGAGCAATTGATTGGAAAAGTCCTTCAGCTTGGCCTCGACCTGCTCCTGGTTGTACAGGTCCGCAAACACGGGGCGCTCGGCCGACTGGTTGACGATGTAGCCCGCCATGGTGGCCAGCTCGGGGCCGTGGCCCGATTCGCTTTCGACGATTTCCTCGAGCAATTCGCTCTGGCGGTGCAGCCCGTGCGTTTTCAGCGCGGTCGGAAAATTCCAGCCCGGGCGGGTGGAGGCGCAAAAGCTCTGGATCTGATGAAACAGCGCGCCCACCACGGGCGGCTCGGGCTCCATCTTTACCCAATTCCTGAAAATTGGATGGGAATAGCAGCGGTGCTTTTCAACTCGTTCGACCAGATCGGAAATGGTAACGCTCATGACGTACTCCTAATTGCAGTCGGTTAAAAAATGCCGTGGCGATTCAATTACTTGCTTGCCATCAGCATGCGGCCCCCAGGATGGTCGAGAATTTCGACCCTGACATTCGTGAATCCGGCGCGGAACATCTTTTCAGTCCATTCGTCCTCGCTCAGGAGTTTTCTGGACATGAAATGGTTGTGCAAATGATTGAACGCCGCGGCAAACGGCTTTTCCCAGGTGGACTGCGCCACCGGAATGGCGTCGACGATGATCAGCGTGCCCTTGATGGCGTGGTCGCAGCAGGCGCGCAGCAAGGCGTCCAGCGTTTCTTCTTCGGCCGGAAGAAGGTCGTGCATGACGAAGCCGGCGTGAATGATGTCGGCGTCCTGGATGAGGGCGGCGTCTTCCACCAGAATTTGAATGGGCGCGGTCACGAATTGCAGGCGGTCGCTCATTCCCGCTTCGCTGGCCGCGCGAACGGCCTGTTCGGTGGCCGATGCGCTCAGATCGATACCGACGCCCGTGGCGCCCGGAATTTTCTTGAGCATGCGAATGAGAAAACCGCCGGAGCCCGAGCCGAGGTCCACGATTTTCTTCGGCGCCATGGCCACGATGGCATTTTCAGGCTGCGGGTAAAAAGACTTTTCACCCATCCATTTCGAGGTGCGCGCCACCAGCCCGCCGCTGCGCGGGTATTTGGCCTGCGCCTCTTCATTGTTTTCGGAGAATTCTTTTGCGTTGTTGATCAACGGCGCGCAGGCGCGCAATGCCCAGGAAAGGTAGCCGACTTCATTGATCAATTCGTCGAAATGGCTGCTGGCCTTGTAGGTGGCCGGTGCCTGGGGATTCAGCACCTCGATGATTCCGGCTTTGCTCAGCGAGTCGAGGTAGGCGGAAATCACCGATTCCTTGATGCCGCAGGAGCGAGATGCCGTTGCGGCGTCCACCACGGGCGAATTCTGGAGAATTTCGATGATTCCGTATTCCGCACCTATTTCGAGCAGGATTGCCGAGCCAGCGAGCGAAGAACCGGTAATGCCGCGATCAACATTTTGCATGGGTCACCTGTGAGTTCAATACCATTGAAAACCAATTGATTACATTGCAGAAAACTGAGCCATTGGGTTGCACGATAGACAGCGCGCTGAGGCCCGTATTGGCAAAAATTGCGCAGCGCAGCATGGGCGGAAAAAAATCGGAAAAAGCCGGAAAACGCGAATGTCGCGCGCGCGGTGTCGCGCAGGCCCACGCACGCGCGCGGCCTGCCGAGCAGGCAGTGCCTCAGCGAAAAACGATGGCCTTCAGCGCATGGCGCGAAGGCAGCGGCAAAGCGGCAGAAGGGCCCGCGTCAGGCCCGCTCAGCAGGCCCGCTCAACAGGCCCGCTCAGCAGGTCCGCGCGCGAACGTACTGCAGCGGCGTCATGCCGAAGGTGCGTTTGAAATGCCGGGTCAGGGCGCTCTGGTCGTAGAAGCCGCTGGCCACGGCGGCCTCGATCAGCGGCCGGCCGGCGGTGAGCAGCGCAATGGCCGCCCTGAGCCGCAGCTGCGTCAGGTAGGTGTGCGGCGTCAGGCCGATGCTGCGGTTGAAGGCGCCGATCAGCTGAAACGGGGTGAGCGCGGCGGTGGCGGCCATCTGTTCGAGCGTCAATCGCTCTGCGTAGGCGTCGTGCAGCAACTCGAGCACGGGCGCCAGCACACGGGCGTCTGCGGGCACGGGCAGCACGCGCTGGCCCGGCTGCGCGTGGTTCTGAAAGAGCGTGCCGAAGCTGTGCACGAACATCTCTTGCTGGCGCAACGGGTCCCACTGATCGCTGTGGCCGTCGAAGGCGCGATGCAGTTCCAGGAAGCTGCCGATGAGTTCGGGGTCGCAGAAGACGTTGGCGCCGAAGTACCGTGTCTGGTCGATGCCCAGCGTGGTCATCAGGTGCCGGATGCCGGGCTCGGCCAGGTAGAAGGAGCGATAGCGCCAGCGCGCGCTGCCGCCCATGCGGCCCGAGTGCGGTTCGGCCGGGTTGAACACGAGCAGGGCTTGCTGCTGGGCAACGCCGGTGCGGCCGCGGCTCTTGAACTCCGACCCGCCGACCTCGGTCACGGCGATCACGAAGGAGTGGTGCACGTGGGGCGCGTATTCATGCGTCGTGAAATCCGCATGCAGCAAGTCCATGCCGGGCAGTGCCGGCGCGTGCCAGTAGCGCGATGTGTTCAGCGGGTCCAGCTTGGCCAAGGAAGCCTCCGTTTGGATCAGCGGTTGCAATGCCTTTGCGCATTCGGCCGATGGCGTGGCACCTGTTTGGTGAGCCTGGTGGCCGCGCGCTTGGCGTTGTGTATTCCAAAGACTGCATCGCGACAAGGTGGGCGGTGCACCGCCAGATCGCCATGTCTCGGGCACGCAAAGGCTGTGCCATTGTGTCGCTTTGGCGTTCTGCGCGCGATGCTGTTGGTGGGCCGTTTTCTGGGTGTCGAGGGTGCAGGGGTCATTCAGGGCGGCGCTCACGCCGACGGGGTACCTTGCTCCGCGAATGTCCCCCGGCCTGCGGCCTCCTCCTTTATTTCGCTGCGCAAGGCACCCCATCGGCGTGAGCGTTGGACAGTGCAGTTGTTGATCGTGCGATCACCAGCAGCGTGCCCCAGTGCACAGGGCGTCGGGTACTCCCCGCAGCGAAATAAAGGAGGAGGGGCAAAGCCCCGGGGGACATTCGCGGAGGGGAGTACCCGGCGGCCTGTGCACCCGCCCTGAACAAGATCCGGCGGCCTGTGCGCGCCCTGAACAAGACCCGGAATGGCACGCGCGCAAGCCAAGCTAGCGTTGCTCCCAGAACCCGCGATGCGTAGCGATCATTTCTTCCGCCACCTCAGGCACCGGCCCGATGACTTCGACATTCTTCTGCCCGCGCGCGAACACCTCGCGGCATGGCAGGCTCAGCGTCGGGTTCTCGGGGTGGTCGCCGGTGAGCGCAAGCAGCGCCGACTCTTCCGCCCCGTACACCACGCGCCCGATGTGCGCCCAATAGCTGGTGCCCGCGCACATCGCGCAAGGCTCGAAGGTCGTCACCAGCGTGCATTGCCACAGGTACTCCGGCGGCCAGTTCAGCGCCGCATGGCGCGCCAGCGTGGCCTCGGCATGCTGCACCGTGTCGATGTTGCCCTGCTCGGCAAGAATGGTCTCGCCGTCGGGTGCGACCAGCACCGCGCCAAAAGGGTGGCGGCCCATCGCCATGGCGCGCCGGGCCACCTCGTTGGCACGGCGCAGCGCGCGAATGATCTGGTCTTGGTTCATCCGTGAATCATTGCGCGAATCACTGGTTCTGGGAACCGCGATGCGCCCAGCCCGTGGTGTGCTTTTCAATGACGCTGAACAGCTCGTACATCAGCATGGCCATGGCGCCCACCACCATCAGGCCCGCGAAGGCCAGGCCCATCTGCATGGACGAGCCGGCCGAAATCAGCAGGTAGCCAATGCCTTCGTTGGCGGCCGTCATCTCGCTCACCGTGGTGCCCACGAAGGCCAGCGTGATGGCCACCTTGAGCGAGCCGAAAAAGTACGGCATGGAGCGCGGCAGGCCGATCTTCATGAGCACGTCCCAGCGCTTGGCGCCCAGCACGCGCAGCACGTCTTCCAGCTCGGGCTCCAGCGTGGCCAGGCCGGTGGCAATGTTGACCATGATCGGGAAGAAGCTGATCAGAAACGCCGTGAGAATCGCCGGCCCCGCGCCAATGCCGAACCACACCACCAGAATGGGCACGAACGCCGCCTTGGGCAGCGCGTTGAAGGCCGTCATCAGCGGGTAGAGGGCCGCATACGCCAGGCGCGAACTGCCGATCACAAAGCCCAGCAGCACGCCCACCACAATCGCCAGGCCAAAGCCCGCCATCGTGACCCAGAAGGTGCGCCACGCATGGCCCGCAATGATTTCCTTGTATTCCCAGAACTGGCTCCAGATGCGCAACGGGCTCGGAAAGATGAAGTCCGAAATCTCGAAGCCCGCACACACGATCTGCCACAGCATCAGCACCGCCACGAGCAGCAGCCACGGCGACCAGCGTTCGATTTGCTTGGTGTTTTTCATGGCGCGCTTTCAGTGAGATGCCGCTGCGGCGGTGGGGTTGGCAACGGCGCTCCCGCGCATCGCACCGATGTGGCCGCGCAGCTCCAGCACGATGTCGGTGAACTCCTTGGTGTAGGTCAGCTCCAGCTCGCGCGGGCGCGGCAGCTCGATGTTGCGCTTCACCACAAAGCGGCCCGGGCTCTTGCTCATCACGTACACCGTGTCCGCCAGAAACACCGACTCGCGCAGGTCGTGCGTCACCAGAATCACGTTGAACTGCTGCTCGGTCCACAGGTCGCGCAGGATGCACCACAGCTCTTCGCGCGTGAACGCGTCGAGCGCGCCGAAGGGCTCGTCGAGCAGCAGCATCTTGGGCTCGTGGATGAGCGCGCGGCAGATGCTCGCGCGCTGCTGCATGCCGCCGGAGAGCTGCCACGGAAACTTGTCTTCATAGCCCGCCAGGCCCACCTTCTGCAGCAGCCTGCGCGCGCGCTCCACGTACTCCTTGCGCTTGGCCTTGAAGCTGGAGCGATAGGGCTCGACGATTTCCAGCGGCAGCAACACGTTGTCGACCGTGGTGCGCCACGGCAGCAGCGAGGGCGCCTGAAAGGCCATGCCCGATATCTTGAGCGGGCCGGTCACCGGCTGGCCGTCGATGCGGATGCGGCCCATCGAGGGCATCTTCAGCCCGGTCGTGAGCTTCATGAAGGTCGACTTGCCGCAGCCCGAAGGGCCGACGATGGCGATGAACTCGCCGCGCTTGACCTTCAGGTCGATGGCCTCGACCGCGAAGTGGTTCTCGCGCAGCAGCTCCTCGTTGTAGGCGAGCCAGACGTCCTGGAAGTCGAC
>NNBV01001393.1_pt1 | contig 52769 bp, 45 predicted proteins | sample 1173771 | NCBI WGS metagenome assembly NNBV01 (sample SAMN07173938, study PRJNA388173) | plant metagenome | isolation source: symbiotic tissue sample KVS11 | place: Norway: Troms, Kvaloya island | reverse complement strand
ACGCGGGGTCGATGGCGGCGTTTTCGGCTGACGCGCAATTGCAGCAATCTCTTTTGGGTCTCGCGCTATGACGTATCTGATGTGTTTCTCCCTCCCCCGCTGGGGGAGGGTCGGGGTGGGGGCTCGCGGCCTTCAACACCACGCGGCCTTGCCAGCGCCGCTTGCCCCCATCCCAGCCTTCCCCCAAAGGGGGAAGGAGCAAGAACGGGGAGCGCGGAAATGAAAGCACTCGACCTCGACTGGAAACCCCTGCTCCTCGCCCCCGTGCTCGCCCTTGCCGCGTTGCCGCTCACCGGTTCCTTCTCCACCTGGCTCACGCTCACAGTCGCCGGCCTGGCGATGGGCATGATCATCTTCATCATCGCCTCGGGCCTCACGCTGGTGTTCGGGCTGATGGACGTGCTGAACTTCGGCCATGGCGTGTTCATTGCGCTGGGTGCCTTCGTGGCCAGCAGCGTGCTCGGGCTCATGGGCGACTGGACCGGCTCGGGCGAGCTGTGGCGCAACCTGGTCGCCGTGTTCCCCGCGATGCTGGTCGCCATGCTCGTGGCCGGCGCGGTGGGGCTCGCGTTCGAGCGCTTCATCGTGCGGCCGGTGTACGGCCAGCACCTGAAGCAGATCCTCATCACCATGGGCGGCATGATCATCGGCGAGGAGCTCATCAAGGTGATCTGGGGCCCGGCGCAGATTCCGCTGCCGCTGCCCGAAGCCTTGCGCGGCTCGCTGCTGGTCGGCGACGCGGCCATCAGCAAGTACCGCCTGCTCGCGGTGGCCGTGGGCGTGGTGGTGTTCGGCGTGCTCGCATGGACGCTGGGCCGCACCAAGATCGGCCTGCTCATTCGCGCCGGCGTGCAGGACCGCGAGATGGTCGAGTCACTGGGCTACCGCATCGGGCGGCTGTTCGTCGGCGTGTTCGTGGTGGGCAGCGCGCTGGCCGGCCTGGGCGGCGTGATGTGGGGGCTGTTTCAGCAGAACCTGGTGCCGCAGATGGGCGCGCAGGTCAACGTGCTGATCTTCATCGTGATCATCATCGGCGGGCTGGGCTCGACGGGCGGGGCGCTGATCGGCGCGCTGCTGGTGGGGCTCATGACCAACTACATCGGCTTTCTGCTGCCTTCGCTCACGCAGTTCGCGAGCATTCTGCTGATGGTGGCCGTGCTGCTGTGGCGCCCTCAGGGCGTGTACCCCGTGGCCAACCGTTGAAGAGGCAGACCCCATGTTCCTGAAACGACTTCTCTCCAACGACATGCCCAGGAGCCGCCTGCTGGCGCTGCTGCTGGTGGTGCTGTTCCTGGCGCTGGCCTTCGCGCCGTTCATCTTCCCGGGCGTGAAGGCGCTCAGCGTGGCGGCCAAGATTCTGGTGTTCGTGGTGCTGGTGGCCAGCTTCGATTTGCTGCTGGGCTACACCGGCATCGTGAGCTTTGCGCACACCATGTTCTTCGGCATCGGTGCCTACGGCATCGCCATTGCGGCCTCGCGGCTGGGGCCCAACTGGGGCGCGGTGCTGGTGGGGCTGGGCGCGTCGCTGCTGGTGTCGCTGGTGCTCTCGTTCGCCATCGGGTTGTTCTCGCTGCGGGTGCGCGCCATCTTCTTCGCCATGATCACGCTGGCCGTGGCATCGGCGTTCCAGACGCTGGCCTCGCAGCTGTCCGACTTCACCGGCGGCGAAGACGGCCTGACCTTCAAGCTGCCCGAGCTGATTTCGCCAAGCTTCGAGTTCGCCGACGAGCCCTTCCTGGGCGTGTCGCTGGACGGCCGGCTGCTGTGCTACTACCTGCTGTTCGTGGCGGCCGTGGTGCTGGTGCTGGCGCTGCTGCGCATCGTGAATTCGCCCTTCGGCCGGGTGCTGCAGGCAATTCGCGAGAACGAGTTCCGCGCCGAGGCCATCGGCTACCGGGTGGTGGTGTACCGCACCACCGCCGCCGTGTTGTCTGCGCTGTTCGCCACGCTGGCCGGCGCCATGCTGGCCATCTGGCTGCGCTACAACGGGCCGGACACCTCGCTGAGCTTCGAGATCATGATCGACGTGCTGCTGATCGTGGTGATCGGCGGCATGGGCACCATCTACGGCGCGGCCATCGGTGCGGTGCTGTTCGTCATTGCGCAGAGCTACCTGCAGGACTTGCTGCGCGTGGGCAACGAGGCGGCCAGCGGCCTGCCGTGGCTGGCCGCGCTGCTGTCACCCGACCGCTGGCTGCTGTGGCTGGGCGTGCTGTTCGTGTTGTCGGTGTATTACTTTCCGACCGGCATCGTCGGCAAGCTGCGCGCGAGGGCTGCGCGATGAGCGGCCACCTCATTCCGCTGTCGCGCTATGCGCAGCTTGCGGGCCGCGAGATCCATTGGCTCGAATGGGGCGCGGCCGATGCTCCGGTGGTCATCGCCTGGCACGGGCTTGCACGCACCGGGCGCGACATGGACGAGCTGGCGCAGCACTTTGCTGCGCGCGGTTTTCGCGTGATCTGCCCCGACACCATCGGCCGCGGGCTGAGCCAGTGGAGCCCGCTGCCCGACGAGGAATACACGCTGCGCTTCTACGCGCGCCTTGCCAACGCGCTGTGCGACGAGCTGCGCCTGAGCCGCGTGCACTGGGTCGGCACGTCGATGGGCGGCGCCATTGGCACGGTGTGCGCGTCGGGCCTGTTCGAGCCGCGCATGAAGGCGCGCATTGCCAGCCTGGTGCTCAACGACAACGCGCCCGAGCTGGCGCAGGCCGCCATCGAGCGCATCCGCGCCTATGCCGGCCAGCCGCCTGCGTTCGACACGGTGGCCGAGCTGGAGGCCTTCTTTCGCACGGTCTACAAGCCCTACGGTTGGCTGAGCGACGCGCAGTGGCGCCGTCTGACCGAAAGCTCCACCCGCCGCCTGCCTGACGGCCGTGTCACGCCGCACTACGACCCGGCCATGGTTCGCCAGTTCAGCGCGCACGACAACGACTACCTGATCTGGCCGCACTACGACGCCATCGAGGTGCCGGTGCTGTGCCTGCGCGGGGAGCAGTCCGACCTGGTGCTGCCTGCGGTGCTCGACGACATGCGCGGCCGCGGTCCCGGAGCCGCGGGCCAGTTGCAGGTGATCGAAGTGCCTGCCTGCGGCCACGCACCGGCGCTGAACGTGCCCGCGCAACTGGACCCGATCGAAGGGTTTATTCGCGCGGCCTGCCCTTGAGGGCGCGGCGGCGAGACAATCGCCGCCGCTTCCAACCACAAGGCCTCGAAACACCATGGCGCTCTCGCTGTACGACCTGTCCGTGCCCGTCTTCACCCGCGGACTCGGCCAACTCACCCACCTGCTCGACAAGAGCCTCGCGCACGCCAAGGCCGAGGGCATCGACCCGGCCACGCTGGTGGAGGCGCGGCTGGCGCCCGACATGCTCACGCTGGCCGGCCAGGTGCAGCGCGCGAGCGATGCGTCCAAGCTGGGCGTGGCCCGCATCGCCGGCCTCTCCGCGCCGAGCTTCCCCGACGAGGAAAAAACCTGGGACGACCTGCTGGCGCGCATCGCAAAGACGCAGGACTTTTTGAAGACCGTGGAGCGCGCCCAGGTCGACGGCCAGGAAGAGCGCGACGTGGTCATCAAGGCCGGTGGCGGCGAGGCGCATTTCACCGCGCAGCGCTACCTGCTGCAGTTTGCGCTGCCCAACTTCTTCTTCCATGTGACCACCGCCTACGACGTGCTGCGCCACAAGGGCATGCCCGTCGGCAAGCTGGACTACCTCGGCAAGTTCTGAACTGCTGAAGAGCCACGGCCCGCAGCCTTCACGGCGCCGGGACAAACTTCAAATTGCCGTGACACATGCGCACGCCCGGCGTGCGCCGCAAACAATCGCGCCAGGCTGCTGTCGGCCTGCCACGCGCGAGGTTGCGATCATGAAGAACATGTTGTCCAGAAGGGCGTTTTCGGGGCTGGCCGCCGGCTGCTCCGCGCTGGTTGCGGCTGCGGGCGGCGGCTGGCCGGCGCGCAGCGCCCTGGCCGCGTCGCCGGGCCTGCGCGACTACGGCCGCGCCCCCGAATTCGCGGGCATCGACAAGTGGCTCAACTCGGAGCCGCTCACGCTCAAGGGGCTGGCCGGCCAGGTGGTGCTGGTCGATTTCTGGACCTACTCGTGCATCAACTGCATCCGCACGTTGCCGCATGTGGTGAGCTGGTACGAGAAGTACAAGGACCAGGGCTTCACGGTGGTGGGCGTGCATTCGCCCGAGTTCGCCTACGAGAAGCTCACGCGCAACGTGCAGGACGCCATCGGGCGCTTCAACATCCGCTACCCCGTGGCGCAGGACAACGGCTTTGCCACCTGGAAGGCCTACGACAACCAGTACTGGCCGGCGTTCTACCTGGTCGACAGCAAGGGGCAGGTGATGCGGCAGCATTTCGGCGAAGGGGAATACGCCGAAATGGAGGCTGCGATTCAGGCGCTGCTGGCGCGCAAGTCTGCCGCGTGAGTTGAGCCGATCTGCACCCGGGGCCGCGCTTGGTCAGGTCTCTTGCGCCTGCGTGGGCCAACCCGCGAGGTTGCGTTCGGCAATGCCCGCGAGCGCGGTGATCCATGCCGGGCTGTCGTTCATGCAGGGGATGTAGCTGAAGGCCTGGCCGCCCGCGTGCATGAAAGCCTCGCGGCCTTCCATGGCAATTTCTTCCAGCGTCTCGAGGCAGTCGGCGGGGAAGCCGGGGCACACCACGTCGACGTGCTTCACGCCCGCCGCACCCAGTTCGCGCAGCGTGGGCTCGGTGTAGGGCTCCAGCCATTTGGCGCGGCCGAAGCGCGACTGAAAGGTCACGCGGTACTGCGCCGGCGACAGGCCCAGCCGCGCCACCAGCAGGCGCGCGGTTTCGAGGCACTGCGACTGGTAGGGGTCGCCCAGCGCGATGTTGCGCGCGGGAATGCCGTGAAAGCTCATCAGCAGCACCTCGCCGCGGCCTTCGGTCTTCCAGTGCTTTTCGATGCCCTGGGCCAGCGCGTCGATGTAGGCCGGGTCGTCGTGGTACTCGTTGACGAAGCGGAACTCCGGCAGCCGGCGCTGCTTGCGGCTCCAGTCGTTCACCGCGTCGATCACGCTGGCGACGGTGGTGGCCGAGTACTGCGGGTACGCCTGCAGCACCAGCACGCGGGTGGCACCTGCGGCCATCAGCGCATCCAGGCGCGAGGCGATCGACGGGTTGGCGTAGCGCATGGCGTCGCGCACCGTGACATGGTGGCCGCGCTCGCCGAGCCAGCCGTCCAGCAGCGTCGCCTGCTTCTGCGTGAACACCTTCAGCGGGGAGCCTTCGGGCGTCCAGACGCTCGCGTACTTGGCGGCTGACTTGGCCGGGCGCGTGCGCAGAATGATCCCGTGCAGGATGAGCGCCCAGATCGCCCGGGGAATCTCGACCACGCGCGGGTCGCCCAGAAAGTCGGCGAGGTAGGGGCGCACCGCGGCGGCGGTGGGAGCGTCGGGCGAGCCCAGGTTGCACCAGAGCACGGCCGTGCGGGCGCGCGCAGGGGTCTGGGGGGTACTCGGCAGGGCGGTCTGCAGGGCGTTCGTAGGGGTGGAGGGCATGCGATATTCTCAGGCATGACCTCCGCTCCCTCGGCTCCCACAGGCTTTGCGCCCCTCGACCTGAAACGCATCTCGGCCATCTCTCTCGACCTGGACGACACCCTCTGGCCCATCTGGCCGACCATCGAGCGGGCCGAAGGCGTGCTGCAGGCCTGGCTGCTGCGCGAGGCGCCCAAGACGGCCACCCTGCTGCTCACGCCGGGCATCCTGCGCGAACTGCGCGAGGCCACCGCCAAGGAGCGCTCCGACCTTGCACACGACCTGAGCGCGCTGCGCCGCGAGTCGATTCGCACCGCGCTCAAGCGTGCGGGCGAAGACCCGGCCCTGGCCGACCCGGCCTTCGACGCCTTCTTCGAAGAACGCCAGCGCGTCACGCTGTACGACGACGCACTGCCCGCGCTGAAGTGGCTCAGCGAGCGCTACCCGCTGGTGGCGGTGTCCAACGGCAATGCCGACATCCACAAGACCGGCGTGGGCCGCTGGTTTCGCAGCGCGTTCAATGCGCGCGCCTTCGGCAGCGGCAAGCCGCATGCGCCCATCTTTCGTGCCGCGGCGGCCTCGGTCGGCCTGCTGCCCAAGGACGTGCTGCACGTGGGCGACGACGCGGAGCTCGACGTGGTGGGCGCCCTGAACGCCGGCATGCAGACTGCGTGGCTGGTGCGCGACGAGCGGCCCTGGACGCACGAGGCCCGGCCGCAGCTGATCGTGCCCAACCTGCACGCGCTGTGCGTGGCGCTGGGCGCCTGAGCGTCGGTCGACGCTTACTTGAAGACCGGGCGGAAGAAGCTGCGCTCGTAGCTCACGATGCAGCGGGTTTCTTCCGCGTACCTGAAGGCGGCCTGGCATTCGGCGTCTTTCATCGAGTCGGTGCGGTACTGCTCGTACGCGGCCAGGCTCGGAAAGCTGAACATCGCCAGCGCCACGTTGTTGGTGCCCTCCGACGGCAGGAAGTAGCCGTGGTGCTGGCCGCCGAACTTCTCGACCAGCGGAATCCAGAGCTTGCCGTAGTGCTCGAATTCCTTGAGCTTGTAGGCGTCGACGATGTAGCGCAGGTAGCAGGTGACCATGGGGTGTTTCGGCGTTGGGGGGTTATTGAGGCGGGTGGCTGCGGCGATCCGCGGGCCTGACTATAGTTTCAGCCCCGACCCCTCTGGCGGCGCCCCGCGCGCCGCAAACCAACGTGCATTTTTCGAACTGGCTCATCTTCTGCGGCGTGACATTGCTCGTCGCCTTCACGCCCGGCCCCGCGGTGCTGCTTGCGGTGTCGAACTCGATGTCCGTCGGCCCGCGCCGCGCAATGATCAGTTCGCTGGGCAATGCGATGGGGCTGTTCATGGTGTCCGCCGCCGCGATGGCCGGGCTGGGCGTGGTGCTTTCCACGTCGGCCCATGCCTTCATGCTGCTGAAGGTGGCCGGCGCGGCCTACCTGATCTACCTGGGCATCAAGCAGTGGCGCAGCCAGGGCAGCGTGTTCGCCGACCTGCAGGGCTCGCCGGCAGGTGCCTCGCCGCGTTCGAGCTGGCGCCTGTTCGGTCACGGCCTGACCGTGGCGTTGACCAACCCCAAGGGCATTCTTTTCTTCTCGGCGCTGTTCCCGCAATTTCTGACGCAGGACGCGCCGCTGGCCATGCAGTTCGCCGTGCTGACGGGCACCTTTGCGGCGGCCTCGGTGTTGTCGCATGCCTTCTATGTGCTGCTGGCGCGCCTGCTGCGCAAGCAGCTGTCGGACCCGCGCCGCACGCGGCTGTTCAACAAGCTGTCTGGCGGCGCGTTCGTGCTGCTGGGGCTGAGCCTGCTGCGCCTGCGCAACAAGACGGCCTGAGGCTTCGACGCTTCAGTCGAGCGCGAACTGTTCGCGCAAGGCGGCGCAGAAGTCTTCGGTGCCGCTGACCGACAAGGTCACTGTGTCGAAGCGCGGGTTGTCCTCACGCGTTTCCTGCAGGTCGTAGTCCCACGTCGCACCCTCGTCGATCGCGCCGCGCGCGTGGGGAAACGTGGCCTCGGCCCAGGCCAGCACGCGGGCGATCTCGTCCTTCACCTCTGGCGTCCTGTCCGGCGCGGTCGACGCCATCGCGTCGAAGGTGCCGTGGCCTTCGGTGTCTTCGCTGTAGTCGAAGTCGAGGTAGCGCAGCTCGGTGGTCATGGGTTCAATGCCTGTGCAGCAGCCAGTCCGCTGCGCACGGCGCCTTCGAGCGTGGCGGGGTAGGGCCCTTCGGTGTAGTCGCCGCAGGCTTGCAGGCCGGGTGCAATGGCCGAAGGCGGTCTTGCGAGGCCGGGCGTGCAGGCGAAGGTGGCGCGCTTTTCGACCACGGTCTGCACGAGCTGCAGCTTGGTCTGTCCAAGTTGCGCGGCGGCTTGGGCGATCACCTGTTCTTCCAATGCCTGGCGCGATGTTTCGTTGGCACTGACCACCATGGCCAGCACGCCATGCAGGCCGCCGAGCTGGCCCTTGTCGAATGCGAACTGCGCCGGGGCGGTAGCCGGGTCGCTTCGCAGCGCGAGAATGGGTTCGGCCAGCGGTGACGCGCCGCGCACATAGACGGTGGCGATGGCTTCGAAGCGCAAGGCTTCGGTGGTCTTGCACCAATCATCGGCGGGCAGGCCCGATGCGCGGACCAACCGGGCGGCGTCCCATGGCGCGCAGGCCAGCACCACCTGGTCGAACACCTCGTCATCGACGCGCCACGTGCCGCCCTCCGGTGCGATCGCCCGCACGCGCGTGCCGATGCGCACCGCAGTGCGATGCGCCGTGAGCCATCGAACGGCCGCATCGGGCAGCAGGGCGCCCAGGTCGGCGCGCGGCAGCAGCAGGTCGGCACCGCCGCTGCCGCTGAAGAGCGCGTCGTTCAGCACGCGCAAGAAGACCTGGCCGCTCGACTGCCCGACCGGCGTGTTCAATGCGGACACGCACAGCGGCTCGATCAGCTCCTGCATCACGCGCGGCGTGAGGCCGGTGCACAGCGCGGCAACCGTGGTGGTGCCGGCACAGCGAAAGCCCGCCAGCCGCCACCGGACCGCCGTGCGCAGCAGCGACGATTTGTCGCGCCAGCTCCAGCCGCGCGCCGTGAAGATGCCCACCAGCAGGTCGAGCGGCGCCGGCAGCCGCGGCAGCTTGAGCCCGCCGCCATCGGCAAAGCGCAGCGAGAGCGGCAGGCGCAACAGCGCGCTGTCGACATCGACACCCACGTCGCGCATGAGCTTCAGCGTGGCGGTGTAGGCGCCAATGAGGATGTGCTGGCCGTTGTCCAGCGCCAGCCCGTACATGTTGTCGACACGCCGGGCCCGGCCGCCCGGCATGGGCGCGGCCTCGAACAAGGTGACCGCATGGCCCAGGCGCGTGGCCTCGACCGCACAGGCCAGGCCGGCCCAGCCGGCGCCGATGACCGCGAGCCTCATGGCAGCCTGGGGGGCGTCATATTCTCCCCAGCGCCTGCACCTTCCAAGCCAGCCACAGCTTGCGCACCGGCGTCAGGCTCACGCGCTGGTTCAGCACCTGGAAGTCGTCGCGTGCTATCTCGCGCAGCAGCGTGCGGTAGATGCTGGCCATCATCAGGCCGGGCTTCTGCGCGCGGCGGTCGGCCAGGGGGAGCAAAGACAGGGCTTCGTCGTACGCCGCGTGGGCGCGTTCGGCCTGGAACTTCATGAGCGCCACGAAGCGCTCGGAGTGCACGCGGTTCAGTATCTCGTGCGCCTTCACGTCGAACTTCTGCAGCTCGTTCACCGGCAGGTAGATGCGCCCGCGCAAGGCGTCTTCGCCCACGTCGCGCAGGATGTTGGTGAGCTGCAGCGCCAGGCCCAGCTTGTGGGCGTAGGCGGTGGTCTGCGGATCGGTCTGGCCGAAGATGCGCGCCGCCACTTCGCCCACCACGCCGGCCACCAGGTGGCAGTAGCGCGCGAGGCCGGGAAAGTCGAGGTAGCGGGTCTGGTCCAGGTCCATCTGGCAGCCGTCGATCACCTCGTGCAGCTGGCGCGCTTCGATGCCGTAGGCGCCCACATGCGGCATCAGCGCCAGCATCACCGGATGGCGCGGCGTGCCGGCGAAGGCCTGGGCCACCTCGGTGCGCCACCATGCGAGCTTGGTGGCCGCCACGCCGGGGTCGGTGACCTCGTCGACCACGTCGTCGACCTCCCGGCAGAAGGCGTAGAAGGCCGTGATGGCGGCGCGGCGCGGCTTGGGAAGGAACAGGAAGGCGTAATAGAAACTGCTGCCCGAGGCGGCGGCCTTGTCTTGCACGTATTGCTCGGGGGTCATCGGGGAGGCGCTGCTTTCATGGGCCGCCATTGTCTCCGCATCCGCATGGCCTTCCAGAGCAGCACCGGCGCGTCGAGCTTGCCGATGGTGGGGCGCTGCGAAAAGGTGTCGAAGCCCAGGTCGGTGATTTTGTCTAGGATGCGCAGGCCGCCTTGCACCACCAGGCGCAGCTCCCAGCCGGCGCGCCCCGGCAGGCGGTGCACCAGCGGCGCGCCCTCGGTCATGAGCTCGCGCGCCCAGTGGGACACCACGGCGACCAGATTGATGGCCTCCTGCGGCGGCGGGGCGTGCGAGAGCGGCTCGAACACCTTGAAATTCTCCGGGCTCAGGCCGCGCCGCGCGCAGTCGGTCAGCGGAAAGTAGAAGCGCCCGCGCGGCAGGTCGACGCTCGCGTCCTGCCAGAAGTTGATGAGCTGCAGCGCGCTGCAGATGGCGTCGCTCTGCGCGAGCGCCTGCGCGTCGTGCACGCCGTACAGGTGCAGCAGCAGCCGCCCGACCGGGTTGGCGGAGCGGCGGCAGTAGTCGAGCAGTTCGGCGCGGTCGGCGTAGGTGCCGCGCTCGCGGGTTTTGTCGATGTCCTGCATGAAGGCGCTCAGCAGGTCGGCCAGCAGGTCTTCGGGCAGGCCATGCTGGGCGATGCTGTGGGCGAGCGGGCCGAACACCCGCGGCCAGCGCGAGGCGGGGAGCACTTTGCCCTGGGCGGCGGCGGCCAGCTCTTCGCGGTAGGCGCGCAGCTCGGCCAGCCGCTCTGCGGGGGAGGCGGTGCCTTCGTCGGCAATGTCGTCGGCGGTGCGCGCGAAGTGGTAGATGGCGGCGATGGGCGCGCGCAGATGCGGCGGGCACAGCCACGAGGCGACCGGAAAGTTCTCGTAGTGCGCCGGCGGGGCGGCTTGGGTGGGAGTGGCGGACACGCCACGATTGTCAGCGACGATGCCACGCCCCGGCACTATGCTCGCAGCGTCGCCACTCAGAACTCCCGCTTCATGAAAGCATCCGCTCCGGCTTCCGGGCCCCAGGTTTCCGCGTACGGCGAGGCGGCACACCCGGCAGGGCCCACGCTCATGATCGCGGCGCTGGGTGTCGTGTTCGGCGACATCGGCACCTCGCCGCTCTACGCCTTCAAGGAAACGATGAACCCGGAGCACGGCATTCCGTTTTCGCCGGACTCGGTGCTGGGGCTGCTCTCGCTGATCTTCTGGGGGCTGATGTTCGTGGTGACGCTGAAGTACGTGGTGTTCGTGCTGCGCGCCGACCACGACGGCGAAGGCGGCATTCTGGCGCTGCAGGCGCTGGCCCGCAGCGCGGTGGCCGGGCCCAAGACCAAACCCTGGGTGTGGAACGTGATCGGCATGCTGGGCCTGGTGGGCGCGGCCATGTTCTACGGCGACAGCCTCATCACACCGGCCATCTCGGTGCTGTCGGCGGTGGAGGGCCTGGAGGTGCAGGCGCCGGTGCTGCAGCGCGCGGTGCTGCCGATCACGGTGGTGATATTGATTGCGCTGTTCGCGGTGCAGAAGAAGGGCACGGGCGTGGTCGGCAAGGTGTTCGGCCCCGTCATGCTGCTGTGGTTTCTGGTACTGGCGGCGGCCGGGCTGTGGCAAATCCTGCAGCAGCCGCAGGTGCTGGCGGCGCTGGACCCGCGCCACGCGGTGCGCTTTTTGTTCGAGCACCGGGCGCAGTCGCTGGCGGTGCTGGGCGCGGTGTTCCTGGCCTTCACGGGCGGCGAGGCGCTGTATGCCGACATGGGGCACTTTGGCGCGCGGCCGATTCGCCTGGCCTGGATCTTCATCGCGCTGCCGGGGCTGGTGCTGAACTACTTCGGGCAGGGCGCGCTGGTGCTGGGCAACCCGGCGGCCATCGACAACCCGTTCTTCAGGCTGTTTCCGTCCTGGGGCGTGCTGCCGATGGTGGTGCTGTCGGCCATGGCGACGGTGATCGCGTCGCAGGCGGTGATTTCGGGCGCGTTCTCGCTCACGGCGCATGCCATGCGCATGGGCTACCTGCCGCGCATGCGGGTGATCCAGACATCGGGCACGGCCATCGGGCAGATCTATGTGCCGGCGGTGAACTGGCTGCTGATGGTGGGCGTGCTGCTGCTGGTGCTGGGCTTTCGCAGCTCGGGCGCGCTGTCGGCGGCGTACGGCATTGCGGTGTCGATCACCATGGTCACGACCACGCTGCTGGCCGGCATCGTGGCCTGGGGGCTGTGGCGCTGGAACCGCGTGGCGGTGGTGGTCGGCGTGGTCGCCTTTGCCGTGGTCGACCTGACCTTCGTGGTGGCCAACAGCCTGAAGATTGCCGAAGGCGGCTGGCTCACGCTGGCCGTGGCCGCTGGCGTGATGGTGCTCTTCACCACCTGGGCCAAGGGCCGCCGGCTGGGGCTGGAGGCGGCCGCGGCCGAGAGCCTGCCGCTGCGCCCGTTCATCGAGTCGCTGGCGCTGCACATGCCGCACCGGGTGAGCGGCACGGCGGTGTTTCTCAACCCCGACGCCACCGCGGTACCGCATGCGCTGCTGCACAACCTCAAGCACAACCAGGTGCTGCACGAGCAGGTGATCGTGCTGCGCGTGCTGGCCTGCGACACGCCGCGGGTGGACGCGCGCATGCGCATCGAGGCCGAGCAGTTGATGGAGGGCATCTGGGTGGTCACTGCGCGCCACGGCTTCATGGAGCGGCCCGACGTGCCGGAGTTCATCCGTATCCTGGCCTACCAGAAGACGCTGGCCATCGACTCGATGAAGACCTCGTACTTCGTCTCGCGCGCGTCGGTGGGCGAGGAGAACCTGCCGGGGCTCAACCCGATACGGCGGGCGCTGTTCGGCTCGCTGCAGCGCAATGCGGGGCGGGCGTCGGACTATTTCGAGCTGCCTGACAACCGGCTGGTGGAGATGGGTCAGCGGACCTGACACGGGGCGTTGTCTCCAGGGCGCGCAGGCAGGCTGGCACCGGGCTAGTGACCGGCGAGTCATTGACAGTGTTTAACGTTTACCCTAGATTACTAACCGGTGGGTCAGTAATGATCCGGTTCGTTCTTTTCAGGGTGTCTCATGACCGCCTCCGCCGTCCTCCGTTCTCGTGCCCGCAGCGCCGCGTGGCTTCTGCTTCCTGCTGCCGCCGGCCTTTTTCTGGCTGGCTGTTCGCCCAAACCCGTTGCTGAAGAGCCTGTGCGCGCCGTCAAGTTCGTGACCGTGGGCACGAGCGACTTCGACGCCCAGCCCGAGTTCTCGGCCGAGGTGCGCGCGCGTGTCGAGTCGCGCCTGGGCTTTCGCGTGGCGGGCAAGATCACGCGCCGCCAGGCCGAGTTGGGCCAGCGCGTTCAGGCCGGCCAGGTGCTGGCCCAGCTCGATCCGCAGGACTACAAGCTCGCCACCGAAGCCGCGCGCGCCCAGCAGGCCGCCGCGCTCACCAACCGCGATCTGGCCGCCGCCGACCTGAAGCGCTACGCCGAGCTGCGCCAGCAGAACTTCATCAGCGGTGCCGAGCTGGAGCGCCGCGAAACCACCTGGAAGGCCGCGCAGGCTCAACTCGAACAGGCGCAGGCGCAGCTGGCGTCGCAGGGCAACCAGGCCAACTACACGACGCTGGTGGCCGACGTGCCCGGCGTCGTCACCGCCATCGAGGCCGAGCCCGGCCAGGTGGTGCAGGCCGGCACGCCGGTCGTGCGCATTGCACAGGACGGCGCGCGCGACGTGGTGTTCGCGGTGCCCGAAGACAGCGCCACGCGCATCAAGACCGGCACGCCCGTCACCGTGCGCGGCTGGTCGGGCGGCAGCGAGCTGCAGGGCCAGGTGCGCGAAGTGGCGGCCAGTGCCGACGCGGTCACGCGCACCTTCTCGGTGAAGGTTGCCATCGACGCGGCCACCGCGCCGCCGCTGGGCGCCACGGTCTATGCGCGTCCGCAGGCGCTGGCCCACGCCAGCAGCGCGGTGATGAAGCTGCCGACCAGCGCCCTGCGCCAGGAGGGCAAGGGCTCGGCCGTGTGGGTGCTCGACAAGGCGAGCATGACGGTGCGCTCGCAGCCCGTGCAGGTGGCGACCGCCGACGGCAATGAGGCCGTGATCGCCTCGGGCATCGCGCCCGGCATGATGGTCGTGGCCGCGGGCGTGCATGTGCTGTCGCCGGGGCAGAAGGTCACCATCTACCAGTCGAAGGAGGCGGCCGCGGCCGCGGCCAATGCCGCCACGAACGCGGGCACGAATGCGTCGGCCCAGCCGGTCAGCGCTGTTGCCGCGACCCACAAGGAAGCTGCAGCGGGTGCCCCCAGCGCGTCGGGTGCCGCCAAATGAGCGGCGGCGCAGCAGACCCCGCCGACAAGCCCTCCGGCTTCAACCTCTCCAAATGGGCGCTGGAACACGCGCCCCTCACGCGCTACCTGATGGTGGTGCTGATGGTGCTGGGTGCGTTCGCATACTTTCAGCTCGGCCAGGACGAAGACCCGCCCTTCACCTTCCGTGCGATGGTGGTGCGCACCTACTGGCCTGGCGCCACCGCGCAGCAGGTGGCCGAGCAGGTCACCGACAAGCTCGAGCGCACGCTGCAGGAGGCGCCGTACGCCGACAAGATTCGCAGCTACTCCAAGCCGGGCGAGTCGCAGATCATCTTCAACATCAAGGACTCTTCCAAGTCCGCCGAGGTGGCCAACGTCTGGTACACGGTGCGCAAGAAAATCGGCGACATGCGCGCCACCTTGCCCGCCGGCGTGCAGGGCCCGTATTTCAATGACGACTTTGGCGACGTCTATGGCGTGATCTACGCGCTGGAAAGCGAAGGCTTCAGCTATGCCGAATTGAAGACGCTGGCCGACGACACGCGCCAGCAACTGCTGCGCGTGAAGGACGTGGCCAAGGTCGACCAGTTCGGCGTGCAGGACGAAAAGGTCTACATCGAGATTTCGCAGAAGCGCCTGGCGCAGATGGGGCTCGACTTCAACGCGGTGCTGTCGCAGCTGGGCTCGCAGAACGCGATCGAAAGCGCGGGCACCATCCAGTCGCCGCAGGACGTGGTGCAGGTGCGCGTGGCCGGCCAGTTCACCAGCGTCGACCAGCTGCGCGAGATGCCCATTCGCGGCAGCTCGGGCAGCCAGCTGAAGCTGGGCGACATCGCGGACATTCGCCGCGGCTACGTCGACCCGCCGGCCGTGAAGGTGCACCACCAGGGCAAGGAAGTGATTGCGCTCGGCGTGTCGATGGCCAAGGGCGGCGACATCATCGCGCTGGGCAAGGCGCTGAAGGCGGCCACGGCCACCATCGACCAGCGCCTGCCGGCCGGCGTGAAGCTGGCGCAGGTGCAGGACCAGCCGGTGTCGGTGGCCAGCTCGGTCAACGAATTCGTCGGCGTGCTGATCGAGGCCGTGGCCATCGTGCTGGCGGTGAGCATCATTGCGCTGGGCCTGCACAAGGGCGGGCGCTTCGGCTGGTACATCGACATGCGCCCGGGGCTGGTGGTGGCCATCACCATTCCGCTGGTGCTGGCCGTGACCTTTCTGGCCATGAACTACTTCGGCATCGGGCTGCACAAGATATCGCTGGGCTCGCTCATCATTGCGCTGGGCCTGCTGGTGGACGACGCAATCATTGCGGTCGAGATGATGGTGCGCAAGATGGAAGAGGGCTACGACAAGGCCCGCGCCGCCACCTATGCCTACGACGTGACGGCCAAGCCGATGCTCACGGGCACGCTCATCACGGCGGCGGGCTTTCTGCCGATCGGCCTGGCCAAGTCGGTGACGGGCGAGTACACCTTCGCGATCTTCGCGGTGACGGTGATTGCGCTGGTGCTGTCGTGGATCGTGTCGGTGTACTTCGTGCCGTACCTGGGCACGCTGCTGCTGAAGGTGAAACCGCACGACCCTGATGCGGCGCCGCACGAGATGTTCGATTCGGCCTTCTACAACGCCTTTCGCCGCGCGGTGAACTGGTGCGTGGAGCACCGCTGGATGACCATCGGCGTCACCGTGCTGATCTTTGCGCTGGGCATCGTGGGCATGGGCAAGGTGCAGCAGCAGTTCTTCCCCGATTCGAGCCGGCCCGAGATTCTGGTGGACATCTGGTTCCCCGAAGGCACCTCGTTCGCAGCCAACGAAGAAGTGGCTCAGCGCGTGGAAAAGCGCTTCATGGAAGAAGCCGGTGTGAACACGGTCAGCACCTGGATCGGCTCCGGCGTGCCGCGCTTCTATCTGCCGCTGGACCAGGTGTTCCCGCAGACCAACGTGTCGCAACTCATCGTGCTGGCCAAGGACTTGAAGGTGCGCGAAACGCTGCGCCTTAAGCTGCCGCAGGTGCTGGCGCAGGAGTTTCCCGAGGTGCGCGGCCGCGTCAAGCTGCTGCCCAACGGGCCGCCCGTGGCGTACCCGGTGCAGTTCCGCGTGATCGGCACCGAGCCCGCGCAGCTGCGCGCCCATGCCGACGAGGTGAAGGCCGTGCTGCGCGAGAACGCCAACATGCGCGGCGTGAACGACAACTGGAACGAGTCGGTGAAGGTGATTCGGCTGGAAGTCGACCAGGCCAAGGCGCGCGCGCTGGGCGTGACCAGCCAGGCCATCGCGCAGGCGTCCAAGACGATGTTCAGCGGCACCACCGTGGGCCAGTACCGCGAGAACGACCAGCTGATCGACATCGTGCTGCGCCAGGCGCCCGACGAGCGCCAGGCCATCTCGGACATCGGCAACGCGTACATCCAGACGAGCTCTGGCCGTTCGATTCCGCTCGCGCAGATTGCCAAGCCGGTGTTCACCTGGGAGCCGGGCGTGATGTGGCGCGAGAACCGCGACTACGCCATTACCGTGCAGGGCGACGTCATCGAAGGCCTGCAGGGCGCGACCGTGACGGCGCAAGTGCTGCCCAGGCTGCGCGAGCTGGAAGCCGGCTGGCGCGCGGCCGGGCAGGGCGGCTACCGCATCGAGGTGGCGGGCGCTGTGGAGGAAAGCAGCAAGGGCTCGGCCTCGATCGTGGCGGGCGTGCCGATCATGCTGTTCCTGGTGTTCACGCTGTTGATGCTGCAACTGCACAGCTTCAGCCGCTCGCTGCTGGTGTTCATCACCGGCCCGATGGGCATTGCCGGCGTGGCCGCCGCGCTGCTGCTGCTGAACCGGCCGTTCGGCTTTGTCGCGCTGCTGGGGGTGATTGCGCTGATGGGCATGATCCAGCGCAACGCGGTGATTTTGATCGACCAGATCGAGCTCGACCGCGCCGCGGGCGTGCCGGCGTGGGACGCGATCGTGGAGTCGGCGGTGCGCCGGCTGCGCCCCATCGTGCTGACGGCGGCGGCGGCGGTGCTGGCCATGATCCCGCTGTCGCGCAGCGTGTTCTGGGGGCCGATGGCGGTGGCCATCATGGGCGGGCTGATCGTGGCGACGGTGCTCACGCTGCTGGCCTTGCCGGCGATGTATGCGGCGGCGTTCCGCGTGAAGCGTGAGCCCTCTGAACCGAAGGCATCGCCCGCGCCCGAATTGGCCCCGATTAGTGTTTAAAATCGCAGGCTGACCGATTTCAAGCGGATGGTCTTTGGCCCATGCAACCTCATGGCGCTAAGAGGCCGTCCGCTTTTGCATTCACCTGAAGATTGGCATCGCGCGGGTGGCGAAATTGGTAGACGCACCAGGTTTAGGTCCTGACGTTCGCAAGAACGTGCCGGTTCGAGTCCGGCCCCGCGCACCAGCCCTCTGCTACATAGCCTGTTCTATCGCGCAGTGAAAAAGCCCCCGTTTCGAAGGAGACGGGGGCTTTTTCTTTGGGCGCGGCGCGGTGGTCACCAGTCGTTGTCGCCGCTGTCGTTGCTGCTGCTCGCGTCGTCCCACGAACGGGTGTCGGTGATGCCGAAGTCGTTGTCGACGATGCGCTCGGGTGCCTGATCGGCAGACGAAGAAGGCCAGAGGCCGCGGCCCATCTCGGTGTTGCCGCTGTCGGCGACGTGGGTGGTGTCGTTGCTGCGCGGCGTGGTGTCGGCGCGGTCGTTCATCCAGTGGCGCACGGCCTCCTGGGCGACGATGGCGCCGACACCCACGGCCGCGCCGGTGGCCAGCGCAGAGCCGAGGCCCATGCCGGGCGCGGCTGCGGCAGGTGCGGCCGGTGCGTAGCCGCCGAAGCTGCCCGGCGCACCTGTTGCCCCCGATGCGGGGCCGTATGCCGCCCCGTAAGACGCAGCCTGTGCCACGGGCGGCGCCACCCGACGGCGGAACGCGAGGTAGCCCACGGCCAGCAAGCCCACGAGCGCGATCGGCAGCCACGGCGTCGAGCCGCTCCTGGTCTCGCCTTGCACCGTCGCCGGCGCCGGCGTGCTCACGCGCGATGGCTCTGTGCGGCTCGGTGCGGCGGCGGGCTTGGCGAGCTTGCTCGTCAGCCGCTCGATCGCTTCGGGCTTGGCGAACGACAGGTCGGGCGCGAGCGCCTTGGCCTGGGCGAGCGCGCTGCGCGCGCCCTCGAGCTTGCCTTGCGCGGCAAGCAGTTCGGCCTGCACGAAATGGGCCTTGGCGCTTTGGGGGTGGTCCTTGAGTACCTTCGCGATCATGGTGTCGGCGTCGGCCATCCTGCCGCCGTTCGCGGCCTCGTAGATCTGCTGGATGGTGGGCTCCTTCGACGCCGGGGCGTCGGTGGCGGCCTGTGCCAAAGAGGGCATGCCCAAGGCCACGACAAGGGTGAAGGCGAGGGCGGGGAACAGTCGCTGAAGCATGTTTTCTCCTGTGCGTTCCTTTGAAGAAGGAACGAATCGGTGTCGACTCTACGGCCCGAATATTGGTCAAACCTGACCGCCCTTCGCACGGCGGCAAGGCCCCATGAAAAGCTGCTTTTCGGCCAGATTAGAATCGCGGGTTGCCCAGTTTTGCAGGCGGCACGTGCGTGCCTCCGCATAAATCCCGCTAGCGCGTGTAAGTCCTTGATCTGTATCGATAAAAAAAGATCAGGCCCCGCGCACCAGCCCCCTTACCAGGAAGACATCATGACCGTGACCGTTGAAACTCTCGAGAAGCTCGAACGCAAGATCACGCTGACCCTGCCGGTCGGCACCATCCAGTCCGAAGTCGATTCGCGCCTCAAGAAGCTCGCGCGCACCGTCAAGATGGATGGCTTTCGTCCCGGCAAGGTGCCGATGAACGTCGTGGCCCAGCGCTATGGCTACTCGGTGCACTACGAAGTCATGAACGACAAGGTCGGCGAAGCCTTCTCGCAAGCCGCCAACGAAGCCAAGCTGCGCGTGGCCGGCCAGCCCCGCATCACCGAAAAGGAAGAGTCGCCCGAAGGCGAACTGGCCTTCGACGCGGTCTTCGAAGTGTTCCCCGAAGTCAAGATCAACGACCTGTCGAGCGCCGAAGTCGAAAAGCTGTCGGCCGAAGTGGGCGACGACGCCATCGACAAGACCCTGGACATCCTGCGCAAGCAACGCCGCACCTTCGCCCAGCGCGCCCAAGACGCCGTTGCGCAAGACGACGACCGCGTCACGGTCGACTTCGAAGGCAAGATCGACGGCGAACCCTTCCAGGGCGGCAAGGCCGAAGACTTCCAGTTCATCGTGGGCGAAGGCCAGATGCTCAAGGAATTCGAAGACGCCGTGCGCGGCATGAAGTCCGGCGACAGTCGCACCTTCCCGCTGTCGTTCCCGGCCGACTACCACGGCAAGGACGTGGCCGGCAAGCAAGCCGACTTCCTGGTCACCGTGAAGAAGATCGAAGCCTCGCACCTGCCCGAAGTCAACGAACAGCTCGCCAAGTCGCTCGGCATCGCCGAAGCCACCGTGGAAGGCCTGCGCGCCGACATCAAGCGCAACCTCGAGCGCGAAGTGAAGTTCCGCCTGCTGGCCCGCAACAAGAACGCCGTGATGGACGCCCTGGTGGCCAACGCCGAACTCGACCTGCCCAACGCCAGCGTGCAGTCGGAAGTCAGCCGCATGGTCGAAGGCGCCCGCGCCGAGCTCAAGCAACGCGGCATCAAGGACGCCGACAAGGCACCGATTCCCGACGAAGTGTTCCGCCCGCAAGCCGAGCGCCGCGTGCGCCTGGGCCTGGTGGTGGCCGAGCTGGTGCGTGCCAACAACCTGCAGGCCAAGCCCGAGCAGATCAAGGCCCACATCGACGAGCTGGCCGCCAGCTACGAAAAGCCGGCCGACGTGGTGCGCTGGTACTTCAGCGACAACAACCGCCTGGCCGAAGTCGAAGCCGTGGTCATCGAGAACAATGTGACCGAATTCGTGCTGGCCAAGGCCAAGGTCAACGAGAAGTCGGTGTCGTTCGACGAATTGATGGCGCAACAGCAGCAAGGCTGACCTTCGCCGCTGCCCGCTACGCCAATGGGGCTTGTGCTTTGCGGCACGAGCCCCATTTCACTCAGGCGTACAGTGCAAACAGCAGCGAACGACCCCATCTTTCGGAAAGAAAATTCATGATCGCAAACGAAATTCAAGGCCTCGGCATGGTTCCGATGGTCATCGAGCAATCGGGCCGTGGCGAGCGGTCTTATGACATCTACTCGCGCCTGCTCAAGGAGCGCATCATTTTCCTGGTGGGCGAGGTCAACGACCAGACGGCCAACCTCGTGGTGGCACAGCTGCTGTTCCTCGAGAGCGAGAACCCGGAGAAGGACATTTCCTTCTACATCAACTCGCCCGGCGGCAGCGTGAGCGCCGGCATGGCGATCTACGACACCATGCAGTTCATCAAGCCCGACGTGTCGACCATGTGCCTGGGCTTCGCGGCCAGCATGGGCGCCTTCCTGCTGGCGGCCGGCGAGAAGGGCAAGCGGTTCTCGCTGCCCAACTCCAAGATCATGATTCACCAGGTGCTTGGCGGCGCGCGCGGCCAAGCCACGGACATCGAGATCCATGCCCGCGACATCCTGCGCACCAAGGACCAGATGAACCGCATCCTGGCCGAGCGCACCGGCCAGCCGCTGGAAAAGGTCAAGTCGGACACCGAGCGCGACTACTTCCTGACGGCCGACGAGGCCAAGGAATACGGTCTGGTCGACCAGGTCGTCGCCAAGCGCGGTTGAAGCTGCGGGGCGCGCACCGGCGCCCCAGGCTGATCAAGGGCGCCCAAGGCTGCCAAATGGCAAAAAACGGCGTTTTCCACACGGGAAACGCCGTTTTTCTTTCGTTATCATTGTCCACACCCTGTCACGAGGCAAAAGTCCATGGCCGAAAAAAAAGGCTCTTCCAGCGAAAAAACGCTTTATTGCTCGTTTTGCGGCAAGAGCCAGCATGAGGTCAAGAAGCTGATCGCGGGCCCTTCGGTCTTCATCTGCGACGAGTGCATCGACCTCTGCAACGAGATCATCCGCGACGAGCTCCCCGCCGGCGAAGAAGCGCGCGAGGCGCGCAGCGACCTGCCCACGCCGCTGGAGATCAAGACCAACCTCGACAATTACGTGATCGGCCAGGAGCCGGCCAAGCGCATGCTGTCGGTGGCGGTCTACAACCACTACAAGCGCCTGCGCCACAAGGAAAAGGCCAAGGGCGAGGACGTGGAGCTCAACAAGAGCAACATCCTGCTGATCGGTCCCACGGGTTCGGGCAAGACGCTGCTGGCGCAAACGCTGGCGCGGATGCTCGATGTGCCCTTCGTCATGGCCGACGCCACCACGCTCACCGAAGCTGGCTACGTGGGCGAAGACGTCGAGAACATCATTCAGAAGCTGCTGCAGAGCTGCAACTACGAGGTCGAGCGCGCCCAGCGCGGCATCGTCTACATCGACGAAATCGACAAGATCTCGCGCAAGTCCGACAACCCCTCGATCACACGCGACGTGTCGGGCGAGGGCGTGCAGCAGGCCCTGCTGAAGCTCATCGAAGGCACCATGGCCAGCGTGCCGCCTCAGGGCGGGCGCAAGCACCCGAACCAGGACTTTCTGCAGATCGACACGACCAACATCCTGTTCATCTGCGGTGGCGCGTTCTCTGGTCTGGAGAAGGTCATTGAAAACCGCACCGAAGCCTCGGGCATCGGCTTTGGCGCCAAGGTCAAGAGCAAGGCGCAGCGCAGCATCACCGAGGTGTTCCGCGAAGTCGAACCGGAAGACCTGATCAAGTTCGGCCTGATCCCCGAACTCGTGGGCCGCATGCCCGTGGTTGCATCGCTCGCCGAACTCAGCGAAGACGCGCTGGTGCAGATCCTGACCGAGCCGAAGAACGCCGTGGTCAAGCAATTCACCAAGCTGCTGCAGATGGAGGGCGTGGACCTGGAGATTCGCCCGGCGGCGCTCAAGGCCATCGCGCGCAAGGCGCTGGCCCGCAAGACCGGCGCACGCGGCCTGCGCTCCATCCTTGAACAGTCGCTGATCGACACCATGTTCGAATTGCCGAATGCGACCAATGTCGACAAGGTGGTGGTCGAGGAATCGACCATCGACGAAAACAAGCCCCCGCTGCTCGTGTACCGCGAAGCAGCGAAAAAGGCCTAAAGCCAAAGACGCGAAGGATCTGCATGTCTGGCCACACCCCCTTGCCCCCCGAAGCACTCGACCTGCCGCTGCTGCCGCTGCGCGACGTCGTGGTGTTTCCCCACATGGTGATCCCGCTGTTCGTGGGTCGCCCCAAGAGCATCAAGGCGCTCGAACTGGCCATGGAAGCGGAGCGCCGCATCATGCTGGTGGCCCAGAAGGCGGCCGCCAAGGACGAGCCCTCGGTCGAGGACATGTTCGAAGTCGGCTGCGTCTCGACCATCCTGCAGATGCTCAAGCTGCCCGACGGCACCGTCAAGGTGCTGGTCGAAGGCCAGCAGCGCGCGCGCGTCAACCGCATCGATGACGGCGAGACCCATTTCTCGGCCAACGTGACACCCGTGGCGGCGTCCGAAGGCGGCGAGAAGGGCACCGAGGTCGAAGCGCTGCGCCGTGCCGTGATGCAGCAGTTCGACCAGTACGTCAAGCTGAACAAGAAGATCCCGCCCGAGATCCTCACCTCGATCTCCAGCATCGACGACCCGGGCCGCCTGGCGGACACCATCGCCGCGCACCTGCCGCTCAAGCTCGACAACAAGCAGGCCGTGCTCGACCTGGACGACGTCAAGGCGCGTCTGGAAAACCTGTTCGGCCAGCTCGAGCGCGAAGTCGACATCCTGAACGTCGACAAGAAGATCCGCGGGCGCGTGAAGCGCCAGATGGAAAAGAACCAGCGCGACTTCTATCTCAACGAGCAGGTCAAGGCCATCCAGAAGGAGCTTGGCGAAGGCGAAGAGGGCGCGGACATCGAGGAGATCGAGAAGAAGATCAAGCTCGCCAAGATGTCCAAGGAAGGCCTGAAGAAGGCCGAGGGTGAGCTCAAGAAGCTCAAGCTCATGTCGCCCATGTCGGCCGAAGCCACCGTGGTGCGCAACTACATCGACGTGCTCATCGCGTTGCCGTGGAGCAAGAAGACCAAGATCAAGCACGACCTGGCCAATGCCGAGGCCGTGCTCAATGCCGACCACTACGGCTTGGAGAAGGTCAAGGACCGCATCCTGGAATATCTCGCGGTGCAGCAACGCGTCGACAAGGTGAAGGCGCCCATTCTTTGCCTCGTGGGCCCGCCGGGCGTCGGCAAGACCTCGCTGGGGCAATCGATCGCCAAGGCGACCGGGCGCAAGTACACCCGCATGGCGCTGGGCGGCATGCGCGACGAAGCCGAAATTCGCGGCCATCGCCGCACCTACATCGGCGCGCTGCCGGGCAAGGTGCTGCAGGGGCTGAGCAAGATCGGCACGCGCAACCCGCTGTTCCTGCTCGACGAAATCGACAAGCTGGGCACCGACTTCCGTGGCGACCCGTCGAGCGCGCTGCTCGAAGTGCTCGACCCGGAGCAGAACCACACCTTCGGCGACCACTATGTGGAAGTCGACTTCGACCTGAGCGACGTGATGTTCGTCGCCACCTCGAACTCGATGAACATTCCGCCGGCGCTGCTGGACCGCATGGAAGTCATTCGCCTGTCGGGTTACACCGAGGACGAGAAGACCAACATCGCCATCAAGTACCTGCTGCCCAAGCAGTTGACCAACAACGGCGTGAAGGAAAACGAGCTCCTCGTCACCGAAGAAGCCGTGCGCGATATCGTGCGCTACTACACGCGTGAAGCGGGTGTGCGTTCGCTCGAGCGCGAGCTGTCCAAGATCTGCCGCAAGGTGGTGAAGGGCCTGCTGCTGAAGCAACTGACGCCCAAGGTGACGGTCGACGGCAGCAACCTCAACGACTTCCTGGGTGTGCGCAAGTACAGCTTCGGCCTGGCTGAAAAGCAGAACCAGGTCGGCCAGGTGGTCGGCCTCGCGTGGACCGAAGTCGGCGGCGACCTGCTCACCATCGAAGCGGTCACCATGCCCGGCAAGGGCGTGATCAGCCGCACCGGTTCGCTGGGCGATGTGATGAAGGAATCGGTCGAGGCCGCGCGCACCGTGGTGCGCAGCCGCTCGCGCCGCCTGGGCATCAAGGACGAGGTGTTCGAGAAGCGCGACATCCACATCCACGTGCCCGACGGCGCCACGCCCAAGGACGGCCCGAGCGCGGGCGCGGCGATGACGACGGCCTTTGTGTCGGCGCTCACGGGCATCCCCGTGCGCAGCGACGTCGCCATGACCGGCGAGATCACCTTGCGCGGCGAAGTGACGGCCATCGGCGGGCTGAAGGAAAAGCTGCTGGCCGCGCTGCGCGGCGGCATCAAGACCGTGCTCATTCCGGAAGAGAACGCCAAGGACCTGCAGGACATTCCCGAGAACGTGAAGAACGGCCTGGAGATCGTGCCTGTGAAGTGGATCGACAAGGTGCTCGAGATCGCACTCGAGAAGATGCCTGTGCCGCTGTCCGACGAAGAAGTGGCGGCGTCCGCGGCTGCCGTGGCCGAGCTGGCCAAGCAGCGCGCGGGTGCACCGGCTGCCGAGGGCTCGGTGAAGCACTGATCGACGGAGAAAGTGATTCAGAAAGTTGAGGGGCCTCGAAATATTGGTATATAATTCGAGGCTCGAAACGCGGGAATAGCTCAGTTGGTAGAGCGCAACCTTGCCAAGGTTGAGGTCGAGAGTTCGAGACTCTTTTCCCGCTCCAGTTTTGAAAAAGGGAAGCACCAGCTTCCCTTTTTTTCGCTAGTTCGAATTCGTATTTCTGCGTGGCGCGATAGCAAAGCGGTTATGCAACGGATTGCAAATCCGTGTAGCCCGGTTCGACTCCGGGTCGCGCCTCCACCTTCTCGTTCAACTTCGATTCGAACTTCGACTTCCAAGCCCCGCCAACCGACGTTGCCGGGGCTTGTTTTGTTTGGGTTATCGTCGATGTTCAACCTGACGCCCGGATGGTGAAATTGGTAGACACATCGGACTTAAAATCCGCCGCTTCCTTGATCGGGGCATACGGGTTCGACCCCCGTTCCGGGTACCAAACTTACATGGGAGCATTCGATGCCTCGCTACAACGCTCCATTTGAAATCCATGTGCACGGCGACGTGCCGCTGCGCTCGGATGTGAGCTTCGACCAGATCCAGGAGGCGCTCAAGCCCCTGTGGACATACGCAGGCGCCAAGTCGCTGGCCGACGGTGCCACCAGCACCTACGAAGAAGAGCCGGGCATCCGCTTCGAGCAGAAGGACCACACACTGCAGATCTGCTGGACCGTGCCGGGTGACGAAGACTTCCGCCAGGCCCTCGACGAAATGTGCATGGCGCTGAACGAGCTGTCCGACCGCGGCGCGGCCATCGAGGTGACGTTCTACGACACCGACTTCGACGAAGAAGAGGGCGACCCCGACGAAGAGTCGCGCGACGACTTCCTGATGCTGTTCGTCGGCCCCAACCCGGCCGCGATCATGCAGGTGCAGCGCGACCTGCTGGTGGAAGACGTCATCAACCTCATGGAGCGCCACTTCGACGGCGCCGAGCTGGGTGGGGTGGTCTCCGAGATCGATCGCCTCTTCAGCGACCGTTTCGACGCCCTGGTGAACTCATTGGAGATCGGCAAGCGCCCGCGCGGCACGGGCGGTCCGGGCAGCGGCGGCAGCGGTGGTGGCCACGGCGGCGGTCGCCGTCCGCGCCACCTGCACTGACCGGCTTCTGCACTCTGCTTGAAACAGGGCGCATGGCCCGGTTTCAAGCGCCCAGCTTCGCGCCGCGGAGTTGATTTCCAACCCCGCGCCGCGGAGTTGATTCCCCTCAGGGCAGCCTGTCCCCGAACAGGCTGCCGTTCGTCAGCGGATAGCCCACCGCAGGCGCATAGCGCTGCACCCAGTTCGCCGGGTTCTTCACCCGCGCCGCGAACGCGCCCAGGTCCGACCGATCAAGCGATCCGGTGTAGATCGAATTGGTCTGGTTGGCCGGCGACACCGTGAAGCTGAACGCCGTGCCGGCCGTCGTCAGCGCTGCGGGTATCTCGCCCGCAGGCCCGCCCAGCGTGATGCTCGCGAGGTAGTTGCCCACCGAGGTGATCTTCCCCGCCTTGCCGTCTCCCAGGTCCGCGATGGTCCCGCCCGCAATGGCAAAAATGGTCTCCGACTTGCCGATGCCGCCCGGCGACCCCATCGTGAAGCCCTTGTCCGCCGTCGGACTCCCGACGACGTCGGTCTGAATGGTCACGATGGTGCCGGCCGGCAGGTTCTGGTCGGCGGTCCAGAAGAAGGCCGTTTCGTTGGTGATGTCCTTGAACTCGTTCGGCTCGGCCTTGCGGTCCCGGTCGGTGAACAGCACCTGCGTGCCGCCATTCACCGCCTTCAGCAGCACGAAGGCATAGGCATCGGGTGCCTCCGCGTTGGCGGCCATGAAGAGCAGATCACCGGCGACCAGCGGCGTGGGCACGCCGGCCGTCACAAAGCCCAGCCGCGTGGCATCGGCGATGCCCGCGAAGGCATTGCCGGCATCGTCGGTGATGGCGTTGGCGTCCACCGTGATGTAGTAGCCCGTGCTCATCTCGAGCTTGGCCGTCGGCACCAGCTTCAGCACGTTGAATGCCGCCTGCACGCGCCCGGCGGGGCTGTTGGTGTGGAAGCTCTCGACCACGCTGCCGTCGGCCTTGTGCAGCACGATGCTGCCGGCGCCCAGGCGCACGCCTTCGTTGAAGGTCAGCGTGAGGGAGGTGTCGAGGTTCACGCCCACGCGGCCTGCCGCCGGCATCGCCTTCTTGAGCACCGGCCCGGTGGTATCGACCCGCGGCGCGCCCAGGCGAACGACGAAGCCGTCGAACTTCTGCTCGGCCGCCGGCAGGTCTTTCGAGGCGGTGTTGCCGTCCCACTTGGTGTCACCGTTGTCCAGCAGCAGTTGCACCTGCGTGCCGGCCTTCACCGGCCCCGGCACGTCGACGGCGGACTCGAAGCTGCCCCCCGTTTCCTTGCGCAGCGCATCGAGGTCGTTCGACAGTTCGACCGGCGCGTTGTTCGCGTTGCCGTCCCAGGCGAACAGCGCGAAGTTGCGGTCCACGTCGGGGCTGCTGGCTCCTGCCGGGCCCGCGACGATCAGGTAGTTGCCGTCCGTGCCCTTCTCGATGGAGCGGATGCCGCGCCCGCCCAGCGCCAGCTCGATGGGCGCGCCGAAGGCCGCCTGCGTGGCCGTGCCGGCCATCAGCGCGGCGTAGTTCTGCAGCGGCACGATCAGCGCCTTGGTGCGCACCGACGCGCCGGTCTGCGGCGCCCTGAAGCCCAGCCACAGCGCGGTGTCGCCCGGTGCGCTGGTCATGCCTTCGATGGAGAAGCCGTCCACGCGCTCGGGCACGATGCCGGCCGCGGCCGACACGGCAAACCCGAAGTGGTTGGCGCCCAGCCCGTGCGCGTTGCCGGTGTCCCAGGCGATCAGTTGCGCTTCGAGCAGCGAGAACTGCCCCACGTAGTCGAACGCGGTGGCCGCGCCGGTGCCGGTGACCTTCACCGCGAAGAGGTGCGAGCGGTCGGCCGCCGCGTCGCCGCCGTCTTTCTTGTTGCTGTTGGAGCCGGTGAAGTACAGCGTGTCGCCGATGCGCGTGCCGGCCTCCAGGTCGAGCTCCTTGGCCAGCTTGGGGCCTTCGAGCTTGTAGCTCCATTCCTTCACCGCGGCACCGCCGCCGCGCGGGTACACGCGCAGCACGTTGGCTTCGTCGTCCGCCACGAGCATGAAGTTGTCCGGCAGCGCGATGGCGGTCGAGGCGTCCGACGAGCCTTCGGTGGTGCCCGCGTTGGGCGTGAACCGTGCCTTGGACACCAGCAGGTCGGGTTCCGCCGCGGGCTCGGTGGCGGGAGGCTGCGCGGCGTCGGGCGGCGGCACTGTGGCCGGCGCGGTGGCCACCGGCGCAAAGAAGCCGGCGTTGCCCGCGTCACTGCCGCCGCCGCAGGCGATCAGCAACAACGACAGGGTGCTGGCGAGCAACATGGGCTTGAAGGGAATACGGGCCGGAAAGAGCGGATTCATTGTGCGCGGAGCTTCTTGAAGGGAAACCGCGCATGCTGTTGATTCCGTGTGACAGGCCGGTGAATGCCCGCCTGAAAGTCAGGTGCTCGTCAGGGCATCTGCCGCAGAGACTTGGGCACCTTGTAGCGCTCGCCGTCGTAGCGCAGCGTCACGGTGCTGAACCTGGCGGGCAGCGTTTTCTCCACGCAGCCCTGGTCTTCCAGCTCCTGCGCGCGGCTCTGGATCAGCGTGCGCGACAGCTGCAGGTCGGCAAACCCGTTGCTGGCGCCCTTGCCGACCGACAGCATGGTGCGCAGCTTCTCGAAGTGGCCGGTGCAGCTCGAGTCCCAACCGCCGTTGTCGTGGTCGAGCTCTACCTCCTGCAGCACTTGGCGAAACTGCTTGCCGTGGTGCACGTAGAGCCGCACCGTCTCGCTCGCCAGCGGGCTGCCCGGTCCGCTGGTGCCGCGGTAGCGCACGCGCACGCCGAAGGCACGCGCCTCGGGCGACAGCACGTAGCGCGAGGTGTCGATGCGGATGTCCTGAATCGACGTGGTGGCGTCTTCGTCGAGCGCCTCCGGCTGCATGAGCCGGCCGATGACGGTGTCGCGCTCGGTGTTGCCGTTGTCGGGCCGCTGAATCAGCAGGATCTCGAGGTCGAAGACCTTGGCGCCGTGGTCGGTGGTTTCGCGCGGCATGGGCAGCACGACGATGCTGCGCCCCGGAAACGCCGGCCAGATCTTGCAGGCCGCGAGCCGTTCGTCGAGCGGGCGGTTCGGATGCAGCTTGGCGTGCATGCGTTCGGCCAGGCCGCTTTCGCAGGCCGCGTGGCTCACCTGGCTCAGGCCGGTGGCCGAAATGAAAAGAAGAAGGAGGGCGGCGTGGCGCAGCAGGTGCATGGGGTCAGGCTGCGGTGGTCGCTGTCGTGGCCACAGGAAGACCGAGCCAGCGGCCGGCCGCGGCTTCGAGCACGGTGACGTGGCCGCTGCTTTCGAGCGTCAGATTGCCGGGGCCCCTTTCTGTCAACTGCTCCGCGAGTTGCCCCGCAGATGCCAGCAGCCGCCGCGTCTGCTGCGCGACCGGCACACCCGTGTCGATGAAGCGCAGCGTGGCCGGCGCATGCCGCCTCAGCTCGTCTTTCACAAGCGGGTAATGGGTGCAGCCCAGCACCACCGTGTCGACGTCGTCCGGGCCGTCGCCGAAAGGCCCGGCCTCTTTCATGTAGCGCTCGCACAGGGCCGAGATGGCCACGGCGTCGAAGCCCTCGATGGCCTTCACCAGCCCGTCGCAGGGCACCGGTCGCACGTCGGCCGATCCGGCGAACGAGGCGCGCAAGGCCGCGTACTTGGCACTGGCCAGCGTGCCGCGCGTGGCCATTACCGCCACGCGCCCGGTGCGGCTTGCCGCCACGGCGGGCTTCAGGCCGGGCTCCAGGCCCACGATCGGCAGGTTCGGGTGCTCGGCCCGCAGCAGGTGAATGGCGGCGGTGGTGGCCGTGTTGCAGGCCACCACCAGCGCCTTGATGCCGTGGGCGCGCAGCAGGTGCTCGACCACCGCGCGCGAGCGCTCGATGACGTAGGCGTCTCCGCGTTCGCCGTACGGCGCATAGGCCGTGTCGGCGAAGTACACGAAGTTTTCGTGCGGCAGCTCGGCCCGCAGCGCGGCCAGCACGCTGAGCCCGCCGACACCGCTGTCGAAGACGCCTACCGGGCTCAAGCGGCTTCCATCATGATGGTCTTGAACTCGCCGCTGGCGATGCGCTTTTGCCACTCGGCTGGGCCGGTGATGTGCGCGCTGGTGCCGCCGGCATCGACCGCCACCGTCACGGGCATGTCGACCACGTCGAATTCGTAGATCGCTTCCATGCCCAGGTCCGCGAAGCCCACCACCTTGGCGGTCTTGATGGCCTTGCTTACCAGGTAGGCGGCGCCGCCCACGGCCATGAGGTAGGCGCTCTTGTGCTTCTTGATGGCCTCGATGGCGACCGGGCCGCGCTCGGCCTTGCCGATCATCGCGATCAGGCCGGTCTGGGCCAGCATCATCTCGGTGAAGCCGTCCATGCGCGTGGCGGTGGTCGGGCCGGCCGGGCCCACGGCTTCGTCGCCCACCGGATCGACCGGGCCGACGTAGTAGATGACGCGGTTCGTGAAGTCCACGGGCAGCTTCTCGCCCTTGGCCAGCATGTCCTGGATGCGCTTGTGCGCGGCGTCGCGGCCGGTGAGCATCTTGCCGTTCAGCAGGATCGTGTCGCCCGGCTTCCAGCTGGCCACTTCGGCGGGCGTGAGCTTGTCGAGGTTCACGCGCTTGCTCTTCTTTTCGTCGGGCGCCCAGTTGACGTCGGGCCACAGGTCGAGCGACGGCGGGTCGAGGTACACCGCGCCGCTGCCGTCCATGGTGAAGTGCGCGTGGCGCGTGGCCGCGCAGTTGGGGATCATCGCCACGGGCTTGCTGGCTGCGTGCGTGGGGTACATCATGATCTTCACGTCCAGCACGGTGGCCAGGCCGCCCAGGCCCTGTGCGCCGATGCCCAGTGCGTTGACCTTCTCGTACAGCTCGATGCGCAATGCCTCGACCTTGCTCAGCTCGGCGCCCGATGCCTTCTTGGCCTGCAGCTCGTGCATGTCGAGGTCGTCCATCAGGCTTTCCTTGGCCATGAGCGCGGCTTTTTCGGCGGTGCCGCCGATGCCGATGCCCAGCATGCCGGGCGGGCACCAGCCTGCGCCCATGGTGGGCACGGTCTTGAGCACCCAGTCGACCACGCTGTCGCCGGGGTTCAGCATGGCCAGCTTGCTCTTGTTCTCGCTGCCGCCGCCCTTGGCCGCGACGGTCACTTCGAGCTTATTGCCGGGGACGATCTCGGTGAAGATGACGGCGGGGGTGTTGTCCTTGGTGTTCTTGCGGTCGAACTGGGGGTCGGCCACCACGCTGGCGCGCAGGGTGTTGTCGGGGTGGTTGTAGCCGCGGCGCACGCCTTCGTTGATGGCGTCGTCCAGGCTGCCGGTGAAGCCGCCCCAGCGCACGTCCATGCCCACTTTGAGAAACACGTTGACGATGCCGGTGTCCTGGCAGATGGGGCGGTGGCCGGTGGCGCTCATCTTGCTGTTGGTGAGGATCTGCGCGATGGCGTCTTTGGCAGCGGGGCTCTGTTCGCGTTCGTAGGCCTTGGCCAGGTGGGCGATGTAGTCGGCGGGGTGGTAGTAGCTGATGTACTGCAGCGCGGCGCTGATCGATTCGATCAGGTCGGCCTGCTGGATCGTGGTCGTCATGGTGGGGGGCTTTTTTATGAATGTGAAAACGCCTGGGGATTATCTCAGCGCCGTTTGTGTGACGTGGGTTCATCCCGGGCTGCGTTGTTCAGGGCGCTGTTGTTCAGGGCGGGTGCGCAGGCCGCCGGGTGCTCCCCTCCGCGAATGTCCCCCGCCTTCGGCTCCTCCTTTATTTCGCTGCGGGGAGCACCCGACGCCCTGCGCACTGGGGCACGCTGCTGGTGCTCGCTGATCAACGACTGCTCTGAACATTGACCTCGCTGTCGGCGTGAGCGACGCCCCGAATGGCTTTGGTGCCGGATCAAAACTCAATGAACGAATTCGACCCGCATGGCCATCCCATATTCCGGTGACCCCCATCCCGATTCCAGGACATTTTTCTCGCATTCATCAAATTCCTATTGATGAATCCTGCTCGCACGGCGAATCTGCCGGCGGCGGAGGACGCCAAAAGGAAAAATCATGAAAATCCTGTCGAGCGCAATACTGTGTGTGGCCATCACCCTTGCCGGCTGCCAGACAATTGAAGATCATGCATTTGGTGGCTATTCAATTCGACCAATTGACAAACATTCGATGGCGCCGAATTCGGCAATAGTCGCCGAGCTCAAAATTGCCAGAACAATGGGAGATGAAAAGTCTAAAAGCATTGTTTCTGAAGCCTGCTTTGTGGGCGGTGCCGATGAGGCTGACGCTTGCCGACGAGAACGAAATGAAGCCCTGTCTATTCTGATGATGGCGTCTTCGAATCTCTGCCTCAAACACAGGCAGTCAATTTACGGTAGAGAAGCCGCTACAAACTTTACGTTCGGAACATTGACCAACTTCTTTGCTGGTGCCGCCGCAGTTGTCAATTCGGACAGCGCCAAAACACTCTACGCCGCTCTTGCATTGTTTTCTAATTCCGAACGGTCGCTGGTCAATGAGAGTGTCTACAAACAGATGGTGGTCACTGCGGTAGATAAAAAGATCGTTGAATCGTACGAATCAAAAATTCTTGCAATCGACGAAAAAATGAGCCGCCTCTATGCCAATTACGGCATCTATCAGGGGCTCAGCGATATATCTGATTTGCACAACAGCTGCTCATTCATGTCGGGCCTGCGTCTTGCGCTTGAAGAAGGCACAAGAGGTTCAAACGCCAACAGAATTGCAATTCTTCGCCGTAATTTGATGAATATCGAGAAAGACCGCGAAAAATATTGCGGCGCTGGCAAATTGGCCAATCAGCAAGCTGTATGCGTCAATTACGACGACCGCGCCAAGGCTGTCACCACCAGCCTCACCGCGCTCGAAAGCTCTCTCGACTGACCGAGCGCCAACGCCTAATTCGCGGCAGCCCGCGCCTGCGAAACCCACCCGTCGAACAACTGCTGGTGCACCTTGATCCACCCGTCCGTGTGCCGCTCCACGTCCTTCTGCGTGTTCGCGCCCTGGCTCATGCGCAGGTTCTGCGCATTGATGTCGCTGATCGGCAGCTTCATCACCTCGAACAGCTTGGCGGCCGCCGGGTTCTTCTCCGCGAAGGCCCGGTTGGCGACGATCTGCTCCTGGTTGGCCTGAAAACCGTAGTTCTTGCCGTTCGGCAACTGCGTGTCCGCCTGGCCTTGCTGCGACGAAGAAAACGGCACCTGCAGCCACACCACGTCCGTGCCCGGACGCAGCACCGCGCTCACCCAGTAGGGCGTCCAGGTGTAGTACAGCACCGGCTTGTCCTGCTTGAAGCGGGCGATGGTGTCGGCCATCAAGGCGGCGTAGCTGCCCTGCTTGTGCGTGACGGTGTCGCGCAACTGGTAGGCGGTGAGGTGGTTCTCGATGGCCAGCTCGCAGCCCCAGCCGGGGTTGCAGCCGGTCAGGTCGGCCTTGCCGTCACCGTCGGCGTCGAACAGCCTGGCAATGGCCGGGTCCTTCAACTGCGCGATGTTGGTGATGTTGTATTGCTCGGCCGTCTTGCGGTCGATCAGGTAGCCCTGCACCGCGCCGTCGGAATACACACCCTTGCGCCACAGCTTGGCGTCGCCGCCGCTGTTCTTGTAGAAGTCGGCGTGCAGCAGGCTCCAGTGGTTGGCCATGAAGGTGGCGTCGCCGTTGGCAATGGCCAGGTGCTCGGTGGCGGGCTCCAGGTCTTTCATGGGCTCGACGGTGTAGCCGAGCTTTTCGAGCCCGCGCATCACCAGCAGCGTTTGAAATGCTTCTTCAGCCAGCGAGCTCTTCAGCGGCAGCACGGTCACGCCCTTGCCGGGCAAATCGTTGGCGGCGTGGGCCAGCGGGGCGGCCAGGCCGATGGCCACGAAGCCGAAGGCCAGCAGGCCGCGTGAAATGAGGTTCGTCTTGTTCATGTGTCGGGTTCCTCCTGCGGCTCAGTGCGCTTGGGTGGACAGGGCGGGAACGGCGACGTTGTTGCCTGGCTCCCCTTGGCGCGAAGGCGTGCCGCCCACGCCCTGCAGTACACGTTGCAGCACGCGCAGGGTGAAGCCGGCCGGCCCGGTGTGCCACCAGCGGCGCCCGCCCGCGCGGCGCGACTTGCCCATGGCCTGCGTCAGGCGGTCCAGCGTGATCGCCAGCAGCACGATGCCCAGGCCGCCCACGGTCGCCAGGCCCATGTCGAGGCGGCCGATGCCGCGCAGCACCATCTGGCCCAGGCCGCCCACGGCGATCATCGAGGCGATGACCACCATCGACAGCGACAGCATCAGCGCCTGGTTGATGCCCGCCATGATCGACGGCATGGCCAGCGGCAGCTGCACCTTCACCAGCATCTGCCAAGGCGATGCGCCGTAGGCGCGCGCGGCCTCGATGAGGTCGGGCCGCACCTGGCGCAGGCCCAGGTTGGTCAGGCGCACCAGCGGTGCCAGCGCGAAGATGATCGTGACGATCACGCCCGGCACGTTGCCGATGCCGAACAGCATCACCACCGGCACCAGATACACGAAGGCAGGCGTGGTCTGCATTGCGTCGAGCACCGGCCGCATGATGCGCTGGGCCCGGTCGCTGCTGGCCAGCAGCACGCCCAGCGGCAGGCCGATGACCATGCAGAACACCAGCGAGGTGAGCACCAGCGACAGCGTGACCATCGCCTCCGGCCAGATGCCCAGCATGGCCACCAGCAGCAGCGCCACCGTGGTGCCGATGGCCAGCGCGCGGCCGGCAAACTGCCAGGCGAGCAGGCCGATGAGGGCGATCATCGCCAGCGTGGGCAGGCCGGTGAGCAGGCTCTGCACCCAGTTCAGCGTGCCGTCGATGGGCAGGCGCACGGTCTGGAAGAAGGGGCGGAAATGTTCCACCACCCAGCCCAGGCCCTGGTTGATCCAGGCTTCGATGGGCAGCGAGCCGTCCCACAGGCGGTGCAGCTGAAAGCCGCCGCTGGCGGCATCGGCCTGGCCGGCCACCTGGTGGGCGGCGTCCAGCTGCGCCGGGGCGTCGAGCCACGCGCTGGTGGCGGAGGTGTCGGGCGCGGCGGACATGGCTTCCCACGGGTCGAGCGAGGGTGCCGGTGTCGGGGCCGGCATCGTGTTCGTCATGGCGCTTGCCGCGTCGTTCAGCGGCGTGAATTCGGAGGTCGGTGTGGTCTCGTTCATCTGTAGGTCCTTCGAAGGCGATCAGGCCGCGGCGGCGGTGGTTGCTGCTGGCGCGGTCGGCTGCTGTGGCTGTTGCGGCTGGTGCATCGGGTCGATCGGCGGCGTGTCCCGGTCCAGAAACTTCAGCAGCGTCGTCTTGCTGATCGCGCCGCAGAAGCGACCGTCGGCGGCCACCACGGGCACCGCGCACGGCGCCGTGCCCACCTGGCCGAACAGGTCGGCCACGGGCGCGTCGGCGTCGATCACGCCCAGGTCGTTCAGGAACGCATGGCGCAGGCCCAACGGGCCGGAATGCCCGTCGAGCGCCGCGCGCAGCGTGTCGGCCGACACGGTGCCCAGGTAGCGCTTCTGCGGGCTGGTCACGTAGGCAAAGTCGCGGTCCTGGTCTTCGAGCTGCTTCAGCGCCGCGCGCGCGCCGCGCTCGGGGTGCTCGCTGACCACCGTGAGCGACTTGCGCGCGATGTCGCCCGCCTTGAACACGGCCGCCGCGTCCACGCCGCGCACAAAGCTGCGCACGTAGTCGTCGGCCGGGGTGCGCAGGATTTCGTCGGGCGTGCCCACCTGAATCACCTGGCCGTCTTTCATGATCGCGATGCGGTCGCCGATGCGCATGGCCTCGTCCAGGTCGTGCGAAATGAAGACGATGGTGCGGCGCTGTTCCTGCTGCAGGCGCAGCAGCTCCGACTGCATCTCGGTGCGAATGATCGGGTCGAGCGCCGAGAAGGCCTCGTCCATCAGCAGGATCGACGGGTCGGACGCCAGCGCGCGCGCCAGGCCCACGCGCTGCTGCATGCCGCCGGAAAGCTCGTCGGGGTAGCTCGCGCCCCAGCCCGCCAGGCCCACCTGCGCAAGTGCCTTGTCGGCCTGCGCCAGCCGGTCTTTCTTGCTCGCGCCCGACAGCTCCAGGCCAAAGGCGGTGTTGTCGCGCACCGTCATGTGCGGCATGAGCGCGAACGACTGAAACACCATGCTGATGTCCTTGCGGCGCAGCGCGCGCAGCTTGGCGTCGGAGTGCTCGTTGATGTCCGCCCCGTCGATCACGATGCGGCCCGCGGTCGGCTCGATCAGCCGGTTCAGCAGGCGCACCAGCGTCGATTTGCCCGAACCCGAGAGACCCATGATGACGAAGATTTCTCCAGCCTGGATTTCGAAGGTGGCGTCGAACACGCCGATCGATTGACCGGTGCGCGCGAGGATTTCTTTCTTTGAAAAACCTTGCCGGACCAGTTCCAGGGCTTGTTCCGGCTCGTCGCCGAAAACCTTGAAAACGTGGTCGATGAGAATTCCTTTGGCCATACGCCGGGGCTCCTTGTTGAAGGTGGGACACAGCGCCGCCCCGGAGGACGGCAACGGGCACGCCATCAGCCGATGGGGCCGACCGGGCAAAAAGAGCGCGTGAATAAAAACACGTGCAATGGCCCGGCGAGCCTTGAAGGGCTGCCGACAGGCACTGAAGACGACGTGGCGACGAAACCAGTGCCCGCCGAAAGATGGCGTGGCAGTGGGGCCGGAAAGATCCGGCCGGTTTGCCGGGCAGGGCCCGGCGGGGAGAACCTGGCACCGCGACGGGATTCGAGGATCCGCGAGTAGTGCTGAGTGGGCTTTTCCGACCCGGTCGTCAGGACCGGTCGAGCGTCGAAAGCCAATGATTATAACTTTTTGATATGAAGGGGGTCAACCCGGGGCCTCCGCTGGTATGACGGACAACGCCTCGTTTGTGTGTGCGCCTCGATGCAAACGATGTACCGAACAAGGCCGATGCCGGGGCCCGCGTCCACCAGCGGCACGTGAATCCATGTGCTTCACGGCTGCAGCCCCCCGAATGCCGCCCAAATGACAGTGCCTCTCATCCAGGGCCATACTGCCGGCTCCTTGTACTCCGACACAGCAACCGCATGACCACCAATGCCACGCGCTCCGAGCGCGACACCTTCGGCCCCATCGACGTTCCCGCCGACAAGCTGTGGGGCGCGCAAACGCAGCGCTCGCTGCAGAACTTCGACATCTCCGGCGAGCAGCAGCCGCGCGAGATCATCAAGGCGCTGGCGCAGGTCAAGCGCGCGTCGGCCGTGGTGAACCATGCGCTGGGCCTGCAGGACGAGAAGAAAACCCAGGCCATCGTGGCCGCGGCCGACGAGGTCATTGCCGGCAAGCACCCCGGGGAGTTCCCGCTGGTGGTGTGGCAGACCGGCTCGGGCACGCAGACCAACATGAACGTCAACGAGGTGCTGGCCAACCGCGCCAGCGAAATCCTGGGCGGCGAGCGCGGGGAAGGGCGCCTGGTGCACCCGAACGACGACGTCAACCGCAGCCAGTCGAGCAACGACGTGTTCCCCACCGCCATGCACGTGGCCGCCGTGGAAGCCATCACGCACAAGCTGCTGCCTGCCATTGCCAAGCTGCGCGGCACGCTCGACCAGAAGGCCAAGGACTTTGCCGACATCGTGAAGATCGGCCGCACCCACCTGCAGGACGCCACCCCGCTCACGCTGGGCCAGGAGTTCTCGGGCTACGTGGCGCAGCTGACGCACGGCGAGGCGCATGTGCGCGCCGCGCTGCCGCACCTGAGCGAACTGGCGCTGGGCGGCACGGCCGTGGGCACGGGGCTGAATGCGCCCAAGGGCTATGCGGAGCAGGTGGCGGCCGAGCTGGCGAAGCTCACGGGCCTGCCTTTCGTGACCGCCCCCAACAAGTTCGAGGCCATGGCCAGCGTCGACGCGCTGGTGCATGCCCACGGCGCGCTGAAGACGCTGGCCGCCAGCATGAACAAGATCGCCAACGACGTGCGCTGGCTCGCGAGCGGCCCGCGCAGCGGCATCGGCGAACTGAGCATTCCGGAGAACGAACCCGGTTCGTCGATCATGCCGGGCAAGGTCAACCCGACCCAGAGCGAAGCCGTCACGATGCTGGCCGCGCAGGTGTTCGGCAACGACGTGGCCATCAACATCGGCGGTGCGTCGGGCAACTTCGAGCTGAACGTGTTCCGCCCGATGGTGGCGCACAACTTTCTGCAGAGCGTGCGGCTGTTGGCCGACGGCATGGTGAGCTTCAACGACCACTGCGCGGTGGGCATCGAGCCGAACCGCGAGCGCATCACGGAGCTGGTGCAGCGCTCGCTGATGCTGGTGACGGCGCTGAACACGCACATCGGGTACGACAAGTCGGCCTACATCGCGAAGAAGGCGCACAAGGAAGGCTCGAGCCTGCGCGAAGCGGCGATTGCCTCGGGGCACCTGACGGCGGAGCAGTTCGATGCATGGGTGGTGCCGGAGAACATGACCGGGCGCTGAGGTATTTGGGCTGAATGGCTTCGACAAGCTCAGCCCGAACGGGGGTGTTGCTTGCGTCGATGCTCAGCCCCCCTCCCTCCCTCCGTTCGCCCTGAGCTTGTCGAAGGGCTGGGCAGGGGGTGAACGGCTTCGACGGGCTCAGCCCGAACGGGGGTGCGGCATTCGTCGATCCTCAACCCCCTCCCTCCGTTCGCCCTGAGCTTGTCGAAGGGCTGGGTAGGGTGTGAACGGCTTCGACAAGCTCAGCCCGAACGGTGGTGAGGCATTTCGACAGGTTCAGCCCGAACGGTGGGTGCGGTATTCGTCGATCTTCACCCCCCCTCCGTTCGCCCTGAGCTTGTCGAAGGGCTGGGCAGGGGGTGAACGGCTTCGACAAGCTCAGCCCGAACGGTGGTGAGGCATTTCGACAGGCTCAGCCCGAACGGGGGTGCGGCATTCGTCGATCCTCACCCCCCCCTCCGTTCGCCCTGAGCTTGTCGAAGGGCTGGGCAGGGTGTGAACGGCTTCGACAGGCTCAGCCCGAACGGTGGTGAGGCATTTCGACAGGCTCACCCCGCTCGCGAGGCGCAGGGTGCCACGGTGGCGTTCAGTAGCCGATGGTGTACCGCTGGCGCGAATGCGCTGGCTTCTCCAGCTCGTCGATGAACGCGATCGCGTAGTCCTCGAAAGTGATCCAGCTGCGCCCTTCCGCGCTCACCAGCAGGTCGTCCTGCCCCAGGCGGAACTTGCCCGTGCGCTCGCCTTCGACGAACTCGGCCGAGGGCGACAGAAAGGTCCAGTCGAGCTCTTTTTCGCTGCGCAGCGCGTCCAGGAACACGCCGCCGGCCGAGGCCTCTGCGCGGTAGGCATCGGGGAAATTCGGCGTGTCGATCACCTTCAGGCCCGGCGCCGCGAACAGGCTGCCGGCGCCGCCGACCACCAGCAGGCGCTTCACGCCCGCGCGCTTGACCGGTTCGACGACGGCCGCGGGCGGCACGGTGGCGAAGTGCGCGGCGCTGAACACGGCGTCGTGGCCGGCCAGGGCTTTTTCGAGCGCGGGCGCGTCCAGCACGTCGAGGTCGATGGCCTTCACGTTGGCGCGATCCGCCAGCTTGGCGCTGGCCTTGCGGGCAATGGCCGTGACGGTGTGGCCGCGGCGCAGGGCTTCTTCAAGCAGTTGGCTGCCAGCGCGGCCGGTGGCTCCGATGATGGCGATGTGGCTCATGAGGGACTCCTGTGAAAGATCGAAAACCGGGAAGGAACCGGATGGGGTGATCTCATCTTAGGTTTCTGATTTCGAAAGAAATACCTCGATTTGCGCGTTTGTTTATTTCTAAAATCGTTCGAATGGACCGATTGAATGCAATGCGCGTGTTCGTGAACGTGGTCGATGCGGGCAGCCTTTCGGCCGCTGCCGACAAGCTCGACATGTCACGCCCCGTGGTCACCCGCTACGTGGCCGAGCTGGAGCAATGGACCGGCGCGCGGCTGCTTCACCGCACCACGCGCCGCCTGAGCCTCACGGCCGCCGGCCAGGAGCTGCTGCCGCGCTGCCGCCAGGTGCTGGAGCTCACGGGTGACATGCAGGCCGCCGTGCGGCACCCGGCCGAGGCACCGCGCGGGCAGTTGCGCATCACCACCAGCACCTCGTTCGCGCAGGCGCAACTGGCCGACGCGGTGGCCGACTATGTGCTGCTGTACCCGGGCGTGGCGGTCGACCTGGTGCTGCTCGACCGCGCGGTGAATCTGGTGGACGAGCGCATCGACCTGGCCATTCGCGTGGCGGCGGAAATCGACCCCAACCTGATTGCGCGGCGGCTCACCGATTGCCGCTCTGCGGTGTGCGCGTCGCCGGGCTATCTGAAGGCGCACGGCCAGCCGCTGCATGTGGCAGAGCTGGCGCAGCGCAACTGCCTCACGCATTCGTACTTTGGGCGCAGCCTGTGGAACTTCACGCGCAAGGACACGGGGGAGCCGGCCTCGGTGGCGGTGGGGGGCAATGTGTCGGCGAACGATGCGGCCAGCCTGATGGTGCTGGCGCGCGCGGGCGCCGGGGTGGCGATGCTGCCGACCTACCTGGCGGCGCCGCTGCTGCAGTCGGGGGAGCTGGTGCGGCTGTTCGACGATTTCGAGCCGCAGGTGGTGGGCATGCACGCGGTGTACGCCTCGCGCAAGCACATGCCGTCCACGCTGCGCACGATGCTCGACTTTCTGGCCGAGCGGTTCACCGACGTGCCGGCGTGGGATGTGCCGCGTGTGCCCCAGGTGCCGCGCGTGACGCGTGCCATTGCATAGGGCACGCGGGCTTTTTCGGTCAGTGAGGCGCGCCGACCTTCGTCGCGTTTGCGGTCATCAGCTTGTCGGTGTACGCAATTGCGATGGCCGACAGCAGGAAGGTGATGTGAATCACCGTCTGCGCAATCAGCACGCGGTCGGTGTAGTTGTCCGCGTTGATGAAGGTCTTGAGCAGGTGGATCGAGCTGATGCCGATGATGGCGGTGGCCAGCTTCACCTTGAGCACCGATGCGTTCACATGGCTCAGCCATTCCGGCTGGTCGCGGTGGCCTTCGAGGTTCATGCGGCTCACGAAGGTTTCGTAGCCGCCCACGATCACCATGATGAGCAGGTTGGAGATCATCACCACGTCGATCAGCGCCAGCACCACCAGCATGATGACCGTCTCGTTCAGCGCGCCGACCGGGGCGGCGGTCTTGTAGCCGATGCTGGTGATGAGCGCCTGCAGCGCGGTCTGGCTGCCGAACGCGGCCTCCACCAGATGCAGCAGTTCGACCAGAAAGTGCACCACGTACACCGCCTGCGCCACGATCAGGCCCAGGTACAAGGGCAGTTGCAGCCAGCGGCTCGCAAAGATCAGCTTGGGCAGCGGCCCCATGGGCACGGTCCGGCGGATGGGCGGGTTCAGAGGATCGAAAGGATCTGGAGCGGACATCGGGAGGGTGGTCGTGGAGGACGAAGGATTCTAGGGGTGCCCCCGTGTCGGCCTCGTGATAACCCTGCGAACTAACATCGGACAGCCCGCCCCCCGTCAGTGACCCGTAAGTGCGGCGGTCGACATTACGCCCGCATTCCATCCAGGAGACAAAGAGCATGAGCACCCCATCGAAGAACATTCAATCCGTGCTGGTCGAGAACCGCGTGTTCCCGCCCGACGCCCGCGCCACCCAAGGCGCACGCATCTCCGGCATGGCCGCCTACGACGCGCTGTGCAAGGAGGCCGAGCAGGACTTCGAGGGCTTCTGGACCCGCCTGGCCAAGGACAACCTGCAATGGACCAAGCCCTTCACCCGCACGCTGGACGAGTCGAAGGCGCCGTTCTACGAATGGTTCGGCGACGGTGAGCTCAACGCCAGCGCCAACTGCCTCGACAGGCACATGGGCACCCCGGTCGAGAACAAGACCGCCATCGTCTTCGAGGCCGACGACGGCACGGTCAGCAACGTCACCTACAAGGAACTGCTCGCCCGTGTGAGCCAGTTCGCCAACGCGCTGAAGGCCGCGGGCATTCAGAAGGGCGACCGCGTCGTCATCTACATGCCGATGACGGTCGAGGGCGTCATTGCCATGCAGGCCTGCGCGCGCATCGGCGCCACCCACAGCGTGGTGTTCGGCGGCTTCTCGGCCAAGGCGCTGCAGGAACGCATCATCGACGCGGGCGCGGTGGCGGTCATCACGGCCAACTACCAGCTGCGCGGCGGCAAGGAGCTGCCGCTGAAGGCCATCGTGGACGACGGCATTGCGCTGGGCGGGTGCGAGTCGATCAAGACGGTGTTTGTGTACGAGCGCACGCCCACCGCATGGGCGCGCGTCGAAGGCCGCGACAAGACCTTCACCGAAGCACTGCAAGGCCAGAGCACCGACTGTCCGCCCGTGCCGGTGAATGCCGAGCACCCGCTGTTCATCCTCTATACCTCGGGCTCCACCGGCAAGCCGAAGGGCGTGCAGCACGCCACCGGCGGCTACCTGCTGTGGGCCAAGCTCACGATGGACTGGACCTTCGACATCAAGCCCGAAGACGTGTTCTGGTGCACCGCCGACATCGGCTGGATCACCGGCCACACCTACGTTGCCTACGGCCCGCTCGCGGCCGGTGCCACGCAGGTGGTGTTCGAGGGCATTCCGACCTTCCCGCATGCGGGGCGCTTCTGGCAGATGATCGAAAAGCACAAGGTGAGCGTGTTCTACACGGCGCCCACGGCCATTCGCTCGCTCATCAAGGCGGCCGAGGGCGACGAAAAAGTGCACCCGAAGAACTGGGACCTGACGAGCCTGCGCATCCTGGGTTCGGTCGGCGAGCCGATCAACCCGGAGGCATGGATGTGGTACCACCGCCATATCGGCGGCGAGCGCTGCCCCATCGTCGACACCTTCTGGCAGACCGAGACCGGTGGCCACGTCATCACGCCGCTGCCGGGCGCCACGCCGCTGGTGCCGGGCTCGTGCACGCTGCCGCTGCCGGGCATCATGGCCGCCATCGTCGACGAGACGGGCAAGGACCTGCCCAACGGCGCGGGCGGCATGCTGGTCATCAAGCGGCCGTGGCCCTCGATGATCCGCACGATCTGGAACGACCCCGAGCGCTTCAAGAAGAGCTACTTTCCAGAGGAAATGGGCGGCACCATCTACCTGGCCGGCGACGGCGCGGTGCGCAGCGAAGACCGCGGGTACTTCCGCATCACCGGGCGCATCGACGACGTGCTGAACGTGTCGGGCCACCGGCTGGGCACGATGGAGATCGAGTCCGCGCTGGTGTCCAAGACCGACCTGGTGGCCGAAGCTGCGGTGGTGGGCCGGCCTGACGACGTGACGGGGGAGGCGGTGTGCGCCTTCGTGGTGCTCAAGCGCGCCCGACCGACGGGCGAGGAGGCCAAGCAGATCGCCAACGAGCTGCGCGCCTGGGTCGCCAAGGAGATCGGGCCCATCGCCAAGCCGAAGGACATTCGCTTTGGCGACAACCTGCCCAAGACGCGCAGCGGCAAGATCATGCGGCGCCTGCTGCGCAGCATCGCCAAGGGCGAAGAGATCACGCAGGACACCTCCACGCTGGAAAACCCCGCCATCCTGGAGCAGCTGTCGGAAAAGCTCTGACGCTGCACACGTTGTAAACGCCCTTTACATGCCCTGTAGGACGTGGCCGGTAATGAGGCCATCTGCGCCGAACGGGCTGCTTCGCTGAGGTAAAACCATTGGAGTCACCGTGCGCCTTGCGGCGCGCGGGCATTTGCACTGGCTGCACTTGCTGTTTTGCACTCGCTGTGTGTTCGATCTTTCCGAAGGAGGCCCCCCATGGGCGTGAGAGCCGCTTTTCTGTTTGTCATCGTGCTGCTCATCGCGGCGCTGGCCGCGTTGAACTGGGGCGCGCTGTCGGCGCCCTCCGAGGTGTGGCTCGGCTTCATGACGGTGACCGCACCGCTGGGCCTGCTGATGCTGGGCCTCACCGTGGTCTTGGCCGCTTTCTTCCTCGTTTACGTGCTGTACCTGCACAGCTCGGTACTGATCGACACCAAGCGCCACACGAAGGAAATGCAGGTGCAGCGCGACCTGGCCGACAAGGCCGAAGCGTCGCGCTTCACCGAACTGCGCAACTTTCTGGAAGCGCAGGAGAACAAGCACATGGGGCAGAACGCCGATCGCCAGACGGCGCTGCTCGCGCGCCTGGACCAGCTCGAAACCGCGGTGCGCCTGCGCTCCGACCAGACCGACAACACGGTGGCCGCGCACATCGGCCAGCTGGAAGACCGCATCGAGCGCCGGCCGATACCGCTGGACATCAACCCGCAGGCCTGATGCTGCACTGACGCTCAGCAGAACGTCGCCAAGCACTGACGCCCAGCAGAGCGTCGCCGAGCTACTTCGTTGACAGCACCCAGGCCGCGAGCTTCTTCGCATCGGCTTCGTTGACCTGGTTGTTCGCCGGCATCGGCACCGGCCCCCACACGCCGGAGCCGCCCTTCATGATCTTGTTGGCCAGGGTGTCGACCGCGCCCTTGTCGTCCTTGTACTTGGCGGCGATGTCCTTGAACGAGGGGCCGAGCACCTTGCGCTCGACCGCATGGCAGCTCATGCAGTTCTTCGAGGTGGCCAGCGCCAGGTCGGCCAGTGCGGGTGCGGCAAGCGCCGTCAGGCCAAGGCCCAGGGCCGCCGACAACAGGACTCTTTTCATGGGTTTAATTTGTTAATTGCTAGGTTACATTCGTCTCAACGCGATTGTAGGTAGCGCCGTGCACGGCGCACGGCTGCGTTGCCAATACAAAACCTGAGGGATTCGCAATGTGGTTTCTGGCGTTGGGCCTGCTGGGCATAGCCCTCAAGTATTTCGAGGTGGGCATGGTGGCCGGCTGGAACTGGTTGATCGTGCTGTCGCCGTTTGCGATGGCGCTCGCGTGGTGGGCCTGGGCCGACTGGTCGGGCTACACCAAGCGCCGGGTGATGGAGCGGCAGGACCAGCGCAAGCAGGACCGCATCAACCGGCAGAAGACCAACATGGGCACGAAGACTGGCCCTCGGCGCTGAAGCGGGCGGCCTGGCCTGAATGGGCTTGAATGGCCCGAGCGCCTGAAGCGCCCGAAGCGCATGGGCGGCGAGACCGCCCCACGCGCATTCGGCGCGGCGCACCGGTTCCGCAAGGTCCCGGGCGCCTGATTCCTCAAACCATCAGAACTTGTCGAGCACCGCGCCCGAGCTGGCGCTCGACGCATTGAACGCGAACTTGGCCTGCACGCCGCGCGTGTAGCGCGGGGCAGGGGCCTTCCAGCCTTCACGGCGCTTGGCGATCTCGGCCTCCGGCACATTGAGCTCCAGCACCAGCTTGTGCGCGTCGATGGTGATCGAGTCGCCCTCGTTCACGAAGGCGATGGTGCCGCCCGCGGCCGCCTCAGGCGCCACGTGGCCCACCACCATGCCCCAGGTGCCGCCCGAGAAGCGGCCGTCGGTGATGAGGCCCACGCTTTCGCCCAGGCCGGCGCCAATCAGCGCGCCGGTGGGGGCCAGCATTTCAGGCATGCCCGGTCCGCCCTTGGGGCCCAGGTAGCGCAGCACCATCACGTCGCCGGCCACGATCTTGCCGGCCAGGATGGCCTGCAGCGCCGACTGTTCGTCGTCGAACACGCGCGCCGGGCCGGTGATGACCGGGTTCTTCAGGCCGGTGATCTTGGCCACGGCGCCTTCGGGCGACAGGTTGCCCTTCAGGATGGCCAGGTGGCCTTCGGCGTACATGGGCTTGTCGATCGGGCGAATCACGTCCTGGTCGGCGCGCGGCACGTCGGGCACGTCGGCCAGCACTTCGGCGATGGTCTGGCCGCTGATGGTGATGCAGTCGCCGTGCAGCAGGCCCGCGTTCAGCAGCACCTTCATCACTTGCGGAATGCCGCCGGCCTGGTGCAGGTCGACCGCCAGGTACTTGCCCGAGGGCTTCAGGTCGCACAGCACCGGCACCTTCTTGCGCATGCGCTCGAAGTCGTCGATGGTCCATTCCACTTCGGCCGCGTGCGCAATGGCCAGAAAGTGCAGCACCGCGTTGGTCGAACCGCCCGTGGCCATGATGACGGCCACGGCGTTTTCGATGGCCTTCTTGGTCACGATGTCGCGCGGCTTCAGGTCTTTCTTGATGGCCTCGATCAGCACCTTGGCCGACTCCTTGGCCGAGTTGGCCTTTTCGTCGTGCGGGTTGGCCATGGTGGACGAGTAGGGCAGCGAGATGCCCAGCGCCTCGAACGCGCTGGACATGGTGTTGGCCGTGTACATGCCGCCGCAGGAGCCGGTGCCGGGAATGGCGCGCTTCTCGATCTGCAGCAGGTCTTCGTCGCTCATGTTGCCCGCGGCGTTCTGGCCCACGGCCTCGAACACGCTCACGATGTTCAGGTCCTGCCCCTTGTAGCGGCCCGGCAGGATGGTGCCGCCGTACACGTAGATGGCCGGCACATTGGCGCGCAGCATGCCCATCAGGCCGCCGGGCATGTTCTTGTCGCAGCCGCCGACCACCAGCACGCCGTCCATCCACTGGCCGCCCACGCAGGTCTCGATGCAGTCGGAGATGACCTCGCGGCTCACCAGCGAGTACTTCATGCCTTCGGTGCCCATGGCCATGCCGTCGGAGATGGTGGGGGTGCCGAACACCTGTGCGTTGCCGCCGGCTTCCTCGATGCCTTCGATGGCCGCGTCGGCCAGCTTCTGCAGGCCGGAGTTGCACGGCGTGATGGTGCTGTGGCCGTTGGCGACGCCGACCATCGGCTTCTTGAAGTCGCTTTCCTCGTAGCCCATGGCATAGAACATGGAGCGGTTGGGCGCGCGGCTCTTGCCTTCGACGATGTTGGCGCTGCGGCGGTTGATCTGGATCGGTTTGGTGTCCATGGTGTCTCTTGTGTCGTGGGGTGGGGGAATCGCGCGGAGGGCGTGAAGGAGGCGAGCGAACTGCGCGAGGGGCTCAAGTATCCGACTTCTGATTGATTGGTTCCAATCCGATTTTGGGTACGCATTGATATGCTCGGCATATGAAAGAAAGCCTGATCGACCTGCGGGCCTGGCGCCAGTTCGTGGCCGTGGCCGAGGAGCTGCACTTCGGCCGCGCCGCGCTGCGCCTGCACATGACGCAGCCGCCCGTCACCCAGGCCATCGCCCAGTTGGAGAAGACGCTGGGCGTGGTGCTGTTCGACCGCACCCGCAGGCGCGTGGCGCTCACGCCCGCCGGCGAGGCCTTGCTGCCCGACGTGCGCGAGCTGCTGGCCCGCGCGCTGGCCCTGCCGGCCCGGGCGCGCGCGGCTGCGGCGGGGCAGGTGGGGCGGGTGCGCATTGCGTTCGTGTCGACCGTGGGCTTCGAGCAGTTGCCGGCCTGGGTGCGCGAATTTCGGGTGCTGTGCCCGGAGGTGGCGCTGGAGCTGGTCGAGGCCACTGGCGACGTGCAGCTCGAAGCCTTTGCGCGCGGCGAGATCGACGCCGGCCTGATGCTGCATTCACCCGGCGCCGCGCCGCCGGGGCTCGCGCGCCTGGCGGTGTCGGTGGAGCCATTGGTGCTCGCGCTGCCCGAGCGGCATGCGCTGGCCCGCGTGCCGCGCTTGCAGTTGGCCGAGGTGCTGGCCGAGCCGCTGGTCATTTTCCCGCGCCGCATCGTGCCTTCGCTGCACGACGCCATCTTCGACCTGTACCACGCGGCGGGGCGGGTGCCGCAGCTCTCGCAGGAGGCGATTCAGATGCAGACCATCGTCAATCTGGTGTCGGGCGGCATCGGCGTGGCCTGGGTGCCGGAGAGCGTCACGCAGTTTCGGCGCGCGGGTGTGGTGTACCGGCGTGCCGCCGAATTCGCGCCGGCCGCACGGCGGCGCAGCGCCCCGGTGTTGCCGGCCTGCGAAACCAGCCTGGTGTGGCCCGAGGAGGCGAGCAACCCGGCGCTGGCGCGCTTCGTGGCCTTCGTGCGGGAACGCGGGCGCTGACGCGGATGCGGACGGCAGGGCCCGAATGCCCCCGTGCCCGCCGCGACATCCGGCGCGGGCACAATCTGCGCCATGCTCATGTATCCGCAGATCAACCCCATCGCCCTGCAGCTCGGGCCGGTGGCCATTCACTGGTACGGCCTGACCTACCTGGCCGCTTTTGCACTCTTCTACTTTCTGGGCACACGCCGCTTGCACCATGAGCCGTACCGCTCGCTGGTCGGCGCCGGCGCCTGGCAGCGCAAGGACATCGAGGACATTCTTTTCCTTGGCGTGATGGGCGTCATCGTCGGTGGGCGGCTGGGCTACTGCCTGTTCTACAAGCCCGATTTCTACCTCACGCATCCGCTCGAAATCCTGTACGTGTGGCAGGGCGGCATGAGCTTTCATGGCGGGCTGCTTGGCGTGATCGGCGCGATGGTGTGGTTCTCGCATTCGCGTGCGCGCCCGTTCTGGCAGGTGATGGACTTCGTGGCGCCGTGCGTGCCAACGGGCCTGGCCGCGGGCCGCGTGGGCAACTTCATTAACGGCGAACTGTGGGGCCGCTTCAGCAGCCCCGATCTCCCCTGGGGCATGGTGTTTCCGCAGAGCGGCTCGATGCTGCCGCGCCACCCGTCGCAGGTGTACCAGTTCCTGCTCGAAGGCCTGTTGCTGTTCGCGGTGATGTGGCTCTACGCGCGCAAGGAGCGCAAGCAGGGGCAGGTGGCCGCGGTGTTCCTCATCGGCTACGGCGTGCTGCGCTTCGTGGCCGAGTACTTCCGCGAGCCCGACGACTTTCTGGGCCTGCGCGCGCTCAGCCTGAGCCAGGGCCAGTGGCTCAGCGTGCCGATGGTCATTGCCGGCATCGCGCTGTGGTTCTGGTTCGGCCGGGCCGGCACCAAGACGACCGCGGCACGCGCCTGATGCCTAAGTTCGCAGGGTAAGTCCCAGGCCGCGCAACGGTTGCGCGGCCTTGCGCCGCATGGCCTGCAGGCTCAGAATTACGCGTAATTACAGGAAATTACGCGCCCACCGCGCACCTTCCCCTCCGACGATTCCCATGCGCCTGGTCCCCAACTCCCTGCACGACGAAGTCGCCGCCACGCTGCGCGAGCAGATCTTCGGCGGCACGCTGCCGCCGGGCAGCTTTTTGGACGAGGCCGCGCTGTGCGAGCGGCTCGCCATCTCGCGCACGCCGCTGCGCGAAGCGCTCAAGGTGCTCACCGCCGAAGGCCTGCTGCGCCATGAACCGCGGCGCGGCTGTTTCGTCAATGAAGTGACCGAGCGCGACCTCGACGAGATCTTCCCCGTCATTGCGCTGCTCGAAGGCCGCTGCGCCTACGAGGCCGCGCGCAACGCCAGCGACGCCGAACTGCACGACCTCGACGCGCTGCACGAGCGGCTGGTGCGCCATGCCAAGGCCCGACGCATCAACGACTACTACGCCACCAACCACATCATTCACGAGGCGATCATCCAGCTCGCCGACAACAAGTGGCTGGCGCAGGTCATCGGCGACCTGCGCAAGATATTGAAGCTCGCGCGGCTGCAACAGCTGCATGCGCCAGGGCGGCTGGAGCAGAGCCTGTCGGAGCACCTGGCCGTGTTCGCGGCGCTGAAGGCGCGCGACAGCGAAGGTGCCGACGCCGCCATGCGCACGCACATGACACGCCAGCGCGAAGCCCTGCGCGAAGTCATGCGCCATCAAAAATCCAGGGTGATGCCGTGACGGCCCCTGCCAACATCGGAGTCCCCCAATGAGTGCGACCGAATGGTTCCAGGCGCGGCTGCGTTCTGGCGAAAAGTCCAAGGTGCCCGTGGCGCCTGAAGGTGCCGCCAAAAGCGCACCCAAGAACGCGCCCAAGCCCAGCGAACGCTCCAGCGCCGAGCGGCTGCAGGTCACGCTGCGCAAGGCCGATGAAGCCTTGACGCCGCGCGCGCTGCGCCGCGTTCTCACCGACCTGCAGGCCGTGATCGACCCGCGCGTGAGCGAGGTCGAGGGCGGCCGGCGGGCGCATGCCATTGCTGAGGCCTACCGCGCCGCCACGCCCGAGGAGCGGCGCGACTACTGGGCGCTGATGAGCGAGCATTTCGCCGCCGATGCGCAAAAGCTCAAGACCGCCCGCGACCAGCACCAGAGCGCGGTCGGCACGCCCGACGAAGGCCAGGCCGAGCTGCGCCTGCGCCGCGCGCTGGTGTCGCCGCGCATGCGCCTGCTGCAGCGCTTTGCGGTCGAGCCCGAGGGCATGCGCTTTCTGGTCGACCTGCGCGCCGACCTGCTGCCCAACCTGAAGGCCGACAAGCGCCTGCTCGCGCTCGACGCCGAGCTGGAGCAGCTTTTTTCCACCTGGTTCGACGTGGCCTTTCTGGAGCTGCGCCGCATCGACTGGGACTCGCCGGCCTCGCTGATCGAGAAGCTCATTCGCTACGAGGCGGTGCACGACATCAAGAGCTGGTCGGACGTGAAGAACCGGCTCGACGACAGCGACCGCCGCTGCTACGGCTTCTTTCATCCGCGCCTGCCCAACGAGCCACTCATCTTCGTGGAGGTGGCGCTGGTCGACCGCATCAGCGACGGCATCACGCCGCTGCTGGACGAGGCCGCCGTGCCGGTGCTGCCGGCCAAGGCGACCACTGCCATCTTCTATTCGATCAGCAACACCCAGACCGGGCTGCGCGGCGTGAGCTTTGGCGACTCGCTCATTAAGCGCGTGGTCGAGACGCTGCAGGACGAGCTGCCGCGCCTGAAGACCTTTGCCACGCTGTCGCCGATTCCGGGCTTTCGCACCTGGCTCGCGAAGAACGCCGCCGAGCTGCTGCAGCGGCTGGACGACAAGCGCGAGGCCGAGCTCGGCCGCCTCGTCGGCTCGCTGCCGCCGACCGCCGAACGCCTGCTCGCGGCCATGGACGCGGCGCCCACCTTCGACACCAAGTCGCCGCTGCGCCAATGGCTGCTGCAGGCCGCGGCCGAGTACCTGGGCCGCGCGCTGGTCGACGGCACGCCGGCCGACCCGGTGGCGCGCTTTCACCTGGGCAACGGTGCCCGCGTGGAGCGGCTGAACTGGGCCGGCGACCCGTCGCCCAAGGGGCACAAGCAGTCTTACGGGCTCATGGTCAACTACCTCTACGACCTCAAGCGCCTGGACAAGCACCGCACCTGGCTGGCAGACGGCAAGGTGGCGGTATCGGGGGACATCGAAAGCCTGTACTTCAAAAAGGGCTGACGGCGTACGCAAGCCGGCAACGGTGCCACGGAGAAACAGCACGCCGGCAGCCGCACGGGGCGGCAAGATCCACAACGACAAGGAGATGAGACAAATGAACCCAGGTTTTCAACGCCGCGACGTCCTGCGCGTGGCCGCCGCCGGTGCGGCCGTTCTGAGTGGTGCCGCGCGCGCCCAGCAAGCGTGGCCGACCAAGCCCGTGACCATGGTCGTGCCGTTTCCCGCGGGCGGCGGCACCGACGCGTTCGCGCGGCCGCTGTCGGGGCAGTTCTCGCGGCTGACCAACCAGTCGCTCATCATCGACAACCGCGGCGGGGCCGGCGGCACGCTGGGTGCGAGCGTGGCCTCCAAGGCCTCGGCCGACGGCTACTCGCTGTTCATGGGCGCGGTGCACCACGCCATTGCGCCGTCGGTCTACCCGCGGCTGGACTACGACATCGAAAAAGACTTCGTGCCGCTGATGCTGCTGGCCAATGTGCCGCAGGTGGTGGTGGTCAACCCCAAGCGCGTGCAGGCCACGACCATCAAGGAGTTCATTGCGCTGGCCAAGGCCAACCCCGGCAAGCTGAACTACGGCTCGGCCGGCGCGGGCACCTCGCACCACCTGGCGGGCGAGCTGTTCAAGCTGCAGACCGGCACCTTCATCACCCACATTCCGTACCGCGGCGCGGGCCCGGCGCTGGCCGACCTGATCTCGGGCAATGTCGACCTGATGTTCGACGGCCTCGGCTCCTCGGCCCAGTACATCAAGAGCGGCCGCATCAAGGCGCTGATGGTGGCCGGCGCCAAGCGCAACCCCGCGTTCCCCGATGTGCCCTGCGCCGCCGAGGTCGGCCTGCCCGACTACACCGTGACCACCTGGTACGGCCTGTGGGCACCCAAGCGGCTGCCGGCCGAACTGCAGCCGCAGATCATCGACGAGATGAAGAAGATCCTGGCGGCCGACGACATCAAGAACATCTGGGCGCAGAACGGCTCGGAGATTCCGACCCTCACCGGGCCCGCGTTCGGCAGCTTCGTGAGCGCCGAAATCAAGCGCTGGGCCACGGTGGTGAAGGCCTCGGGCGCGCGCATCGAATGACGCTGGGCAGCAGCATTTCCCCGCGCAGTGAAGGCGCCGTTGCGCTGCATCGCGAAGGTGCCATCGCGTTCGTCACGCTGTCGAACCCCGGGCGCCTGAATGCCATGACGCGCGCCATGTGGCGCGAGTTGCGCGCGGTGTTCGGCGGCCTGCACCAGGACCTGCTTCAGAACGACAGCAGCCCGCGCTGCGTGGTCGTTCGCGGCGAGGGCGCTGCCTTCTGCGCGGGCGGCGACATCTCCGAGTACCCGTCGTTCCGCTTCGAAGAACCCAGCCTGCGCGCGTTCCACGAAGACGAGGTGTGGGCCGCGCTGCAGGCCATGCTCGACTGCCCGGTGCCGCTGGTCGCGCAGATCGAGGGCGCCTGCATGGGCGCGGGCATCGAGATGGCGAGCTGCTGCGACATTCGCCTGGCCGGCGCGGGCGCCAAGTTTGGCGCGCCCATCGCCAAGCTGGGCTTTCCGATGGCGCCGCGCGAGGCCGCGCTGGTGCACGGTGCCATCGGCGACGTGCTCGCGCGCGACATGCTGCTGGCTGCGGGCGTGCACGGCGCGCAGCGGCTGTACGACGCAGGCTTTCTGCTGGCGGTGCTGCCCGACGACGAATTGCCTGCCGCCGTGCAGGCGCATGCAGAGCGCATTGCGGGGCTCGCGCCGCAAACCGCGCGGCTGCACAAGAAGACCTTTGCCGCGCTGCGGGCCGGCGCCACCTCTGCGACCTCTGCCACCTCTCTGCACGGTCTGCTGGCCACCGCCTACGACTACGCCGACTCCCCGGAGCACCGCGAGGGCATCGCCGCCTTTCTCGCCAAGCGCACCCCCAATTTCTGAAGTACCCGCCCACAGAACAAGTG